>ERZ857984.188-NODE-188-length-86063-cov-5.549856_pt1 | contig 86063 bp, 69 predicted proteins | sample MGYA00519914_ERZ857984 | MGnify/ENA primary metagenome ERZ857984 (study PRJEB31778, sample SAMEA3449417) | human gut metagenome | biome: human gut; feature: human-associated habitat; material: faeces | place: United Kingdom | collected 2010/2012 ...
TTAACAAACGAAGAAATAACTTCTATAGACGAATATGTCGAAAGAACTTATGAAGAACATAAAAATAACCATAAAGAGCTTACGAGATTAGGAATGCAGGCAAGCGCCGCAGTTGCCGCGGGAAAAGCGAGAGCGGAACAATTGGCAAATCAAGGATTTTTAAAAAATTTATGGGGAAATGTCACGAGAAAAAATAGAAAATTAAGAGGCGAGATAGACAGAGATTTTGCAATATCGCAAGAAGCAAGTATAAAAATGATTGCAAAATTGGCTCAACAGGGAAAATTAACTTTTGACGCAATTATGGGAGTAAATGTAAAATTAAATTCTTTGAGTAATCAAATAGATAAAGAATTTAACGAAATATATTCCCAAATAAATAAAATGATGACTATGGCGATGAGTTCTTTAATAAGAGAATCTCAAAGAATAGATAAATTGGAAAGAAGTATGAATGTCGTTCATTTAGAGTCGACTATTGAATATTTGGAATTCGGAGGAACTTTATATAAAGACTTGTCCGACAATGAAAAAATATTATGCATTATATCCGATTTCTTTTTAGCTACGAAAGGAAATTATTCTATAAACGATATTATAATGTTAAAGCCAATGATGGATAAAATAGGAGTTAATCCGAACGATAAAATATCTATGTTGAGTTTATACGAAACTTTAAATTCAAATGACAAAATAGCGGACAAGTTATTTGAAGCTTTAGATAAAGCTAAACTTAAAGAATTAGACGATATTTATATACCTTTACTTGGCAATTTACAAAAAATAGAATCTTTGAAAAACTAAGAAAAATATATTGTCGACAGCGTAGTAGAAATGTCAAAATCGCCCGAGCAAGATGTTCAATTTAGTTTATTAAAAAGCTATGCAAATAATAATTTAAATATGGGTTTAGAAAAAGAGAATTCATATTTTGATTTGAGCGTTGCAATAATAAACGAGCTTAGAAATATTGATAATGTTGAAATTGCGGAAACGGAAGAAATTAATATAAAGAAAATTCCCGCATCCGCTCAAAATTATTACGATAATGCGATTGAATTGCTTGGAGAGGAAGATTTTAAGGGAGCTTTATTTTTGCTTAAAAAGGCTTTAAAAAACGGAATGGATAATTCTGAAATATACGAGAGTTTAGCGAAAGCGTCTTTATCTCTTGGAGAATTTGACGAGCTTCCAAATTATTATAAATTGGCGATTGAAAGAGGAAATGCAACTTATCAAAATTATTATAGATTTGGCATAAGTTCATTTATTAAATTATTTGTAGAAAAGCAAAAAGATAATAATTACGAAGAAGTAATTAAAGCGTTAGAAAAAGCAATAGAACTTTCGGATAAAAGCGTTTATATCTATATTAATTTAGGCGTAATTTATAGAATGTTGGAAGATTACGATAAAGCCGTAGAATATTACGACAAAGCTATAAAATTAGAAAAAGATAACGCTTTGGCATATTATAATAAAGCAGAAGCGTTGGACAAAAGCGATTGCGATAAAAATAGATTTTTAATAGAAGAATGTTTAAATAAGGCAATAGCGTTTGACGAAAGATACGAGGAAGGATTAAAAACCACAGCGGGAAAATTTTATAAAGATTTATCAAAAATATTGGAATGCGCGTTTGATATAAACTCGGAAGACGAATTTGAATTGGAAATGCTTAAAAGATTAAATTCCTATAAAGAATTTGAAAAAGAAAAAGAAAAACAAAAAGAAACGGAACAATCAAATCAGACTAATAATTTATACGGCAGTATTTTTAGTATTTTAAAAAATATGCCTGGTATAAATGTAAATGAATTGAATAAGAAATAGGAATAAATAAAATGGATAAATTAGGAATAGTTTTAGACGGAGGCGGAGGGAAAGGCGCTTATCAAATAGGAGTTTGGAAATATTTAAAAGAATCTAAACTTTATAACAGCATTAGCGCAATTTCGGGAACTTCCGTTGGAGGATTAAATTCTTGTCTTTTTGCATTAGACGAATACAATTTAGCAGAAACTATTTGGACGCAGAAAATACAAGATAAAATTTTAAGTATCGATATAGATATAAAAGAAATTTGCAGTAAAATAGCTTTGCAATTTGGAATACAAAATTTTGTTCCAGGGGTTTCTATAATATCGTTTTTTACAATGTTATCGACAAGAGGATATTTTTCAAGAAAAGGATTGATTGAAATAATAGACGAATATATAGATTTAAATGAACTTTCAAAAATGGAATTTCCTATTTACGCGACTTGCGTTGAGATTCCGCTTTTTGAAACTAGATATTTTAAGTTAAACGGTTACGATACTGAAACTATAAAGAAAATTCTTCTTGCAACATCGGCGATACCGATTATATTTCCAAAAGAAGAGATAGAAGGAAAATATTATTATGACGGCGGAATAAAAGACAACTCTCCAATAACTCCTCTTTATGAAGAAAGATGCACCGATATAATAGTAATTCATTTAAAAGCGGACGAGATTTTAAAAGACAGAAGAGAAGGCGTCAATATATACGAAATATGTCCGCAAGAAGATTTGGGTAATTTTTTCAAAGGCACTTTAGATTTTTCTACCGAAGGCGCTTATAGAAGAATAGAACAAGGCTATAGAGATGCAAAGGAAATATTGCAGCCCGTAGTAGATATTGCTAAAGCTGGAGCTGGAATAATAAAAGATTTGGATATGATGCGAGAACATGAAAAAATATTTAAAGAAAATAGAAAAGCGCTCCTTGAGGAAAGAAAACTTTTAAAATCAAATTTAAACGATAATATGGAAAAATTTGCAAACATTGAAGAAGCTAAAAAATTTTATTTGGAAGAAGAAAAACGGAAGAATATAAAATAAAAATTATTAATAATTTAAATTAAAGATTTTATACTAAAAAATAAGAATAATTTTTAAAATAATGATTATTGAAATAACATTTTTTATTATTTATTATTCTTTTTTTATTTCTTTTTTACAAAAAAGCATTATTACAAGGCTACATAAGATGAAGACGGAAATATTTTATTTGAAAAGTTTTTAAAGAAATCTCAAATCGGACAAGGCAGTTTAGATAATTCTTGTTCAAAAGCTATAGAATACGCTAAAAAATTAAAACCGCCTCCTCAAGGCTTGCTTAGAGATTATGCGGAAAACGGAAAGGTGTATATACCGTTTAAGTTTATATATCAGAATTTTATCATGGATTAATTTAAAATATTTTTAATAATCACAAACGCCATTAATTTAAAATAATTTTTATAATGAAAATAATCTTATTGAAAAAATTTATATTTAAGTATATTCTTAAAATATTAATAATTTTGTAAAAAGGTTCAAATTATGAAAGCATGGAAAGGATTACTCAAAGAATATAAATCTTATTTACCGATAACCGATAAAACTCCGCTTATAAGTTTAAATGAAGGAAATACGCCTTTAATAAAAGCCGAAAAAATAGGAGAAAAACTTGGAGGAATAGAATTATATTTTAAATATGACGGATTAAATCCAACAGGTTCTTTTAAGGATAGAGGAATGGTAATGGCAGTAGCTAAAGCTTTGGAAGAAGGCTCTAAAGCTATAATGTGCGCGTCTACGGGAAATACTTCGGCATCGGCAGCCGCATACGCGGCAAGGAGCAATATTCAATGCGTAGTTCTTATTCCCGATGGAAATATCGCTTTAGGAAAATTGGCTCAAGCTTTAATGTATGGCGCTAAAGTTATAGCGATAAACGGAAATTTTGACGAAGCGTTAAAATCGGTTATAGAGATTACGAATAATTATCCTATAACTCTTGTCAATTCAATTAATCCTTACAGACTTCAAGGACAAAAAACTTCAGCTTTTGAAATATGCGATATATTAGGAAAAGCTCCCGATTATTTGGCGATACCTGTTGGAAATGCGGGAAATATATCCGCTTATTGGATGGGTTTTAAAGAATATAAAGATAAAAATATAATTTCTAATTTGCCTAAAATGATAGGTTTTGAAGCGGAAGGTTCTGCGGCAATTGTTAAAAATAAAATTATAGAAAATCCTCAAACTTTGGCTACGGCAATAAAAATAGGAAATCCTGCAAGTTGGAAATTAGCGGTTGATGCTGCAAACGAATCTAAAGGCTTTATAGATTCTGTAACGGACGATGAAATACTCGAAGCCTATTCTATGTTAGCAAAAGAGGAAGGAATATTTGCAGAACCCGCATCGGCGGCGTCTTTGGCGGGAATAATTAAAACTTATAAAAATGGAAAATTAAAAAAAGGCGATATTATAGTTTCCGTTCTTACAGGGAATGGCTTGAAGGACCCTGATAACGCGATTAAAATATCAAACGCTCCGATAAAAGTTGAAAATAATATTGAAGAGATAAGAAAAGTTATAGGATTATAAAATATATTAAGAATATTATTAATATATATTCAAATCTAATTGCATAGATTCTAATAATCTTTTGTTAGATATTTCTACATTATAAGAATCTATTTCTATTCCTATATAATGTCTGTTTATATTTTTAGCCGCTATGCATGTCGTTCCCGAACCGCAAAAAGGGTCTAGTATTATAGCATTTTCTTTTGTAACCAGAGAAATTAAAAATTCCATTAGTTTCAAAGGTTTTTGATTTACATGATTTCCAAAATCGCTTTTAGATGTTTCAACTTTAATAATATTATCATAAAAATTATTATTCCTGTAATTTAAATTATATTTTTTTATCGCTTCTTCATTCCAAGCGCCAACCTCATTATTTATAACATTATCCGCTATTGTTCCGCCTATCTTATAAGGTTTTTGAAACCATAAAATAGGTTCAAATATAGGTCTTAAATTAGCTACTCTCCAACCTTTCCATTTTTGTTCGTTTTCATCGTCATTTCGCCTTTCATAAATAGACGATAATCTTTGGGCTTTTGCAGCGGCAAAATTCTTTTCCCATGCAAGCATATCTTTAAAAGTAAATCCAGCGTCTTCTAACGCCACTATGCATCTATGGGCGTATCTTCTTCCTGCAAAAATAAAACAACTCCCGCCAGATTTTAGAACTCTTAACCAATCCGAAGCCCATTTGGAACACCATTCTTGATATTCAAGCGGTATTTTTTTATCGGATTCGCTCCATCCGTTTAAAGGTTTTCCGCGTCTTTTGAATAAACTCCCCATTTCTAATTGAGCGTTTGAAGTTCCTCCTAATGCGGAATTAGAATTATTATGCAAAATATCCCAATCTTCATAACATATACCATAGGGAATATCGGAAATAATAGCATGAACATATTCGTTATCTATTGATTTTATCAATTCTATAGAATCTCCGCATATTATCTTATCTATCATTATTTAGTCCTTTAATAAAATCGTTTATATGTTTTATTTTTTCTTTTAATTTTTTCGATTTTATTAATTCTTTTATAGCTTCTTCTTTAGAATAATTATTTATTAATTTTATTTCATTTTCTAAATATAAAATTTCATTATCGCATCTATTTTTTATTTTGCTTTTCTGATTTCTTAATATATAAGTAAAATCTTCTTCGTTTTTATTTATATTAATACAAAGATACTTATTAAAGTTATTTAAAAAACATTCTTTTCTATTTGAAACTAAAACTTTATTTGAGTTATATTGTCCAAAATTCCATATAGATTCAAAATTAATTTTATTATTTTCTTTAATGTTATTCTTTATTAAAAAAATAAAATGTTCCCAACTAAATAAACAAACATTATAATTCATAGATTGAGAATAAATTTGGCTTGCTTTTTTAGGATATTGAAAATATGGATTGCATAAAATTGCATAATCAGAATTGCCTCTCCAATTATTGAGAGAATTTATTTTAAAATCTTTTTGATTTTTTGCAGTTCTGCTCATTCTAAACGATTTAGCGTCAGCGACAAGCGAATATCCGTAAAATTTCGATTCTGCAAATACATCAGCCGAATTGCCTCTTTGCTTTAATACTTCAGAGTTTAAACCTATTTCAATAAAAGCTCTTGATAAAATAATGTCAGATACTTTTGAAAATAATTTTTCTTCAGTAGAATCATGTTCTATGCTTTCTGGTATAGCGCCTATTTCTCCTAAAATATCTAAAAAATTAGAATTATTATATACAAAATCTTCTAATTCTTCCGTAGCTTTATCAAATTCCAAAAATTTAACTTTATTAATTTTTTTTAATAATCTATTAAACATAAAGTATATTATACTAAAATAAATTCTTTATGTCAAAATTTTATTTATAAAATTAATAATAATTTTAAACGGTTATCTGTATAATATCCTCTTCTTTAGGAGCGGATAAATCTACGCTTTCGACTTTCTCTAAATCTCCGCTTTTCTTATTATATACATGAAGTTTATTATAAAGTTTTACTCCCGTTCCCGCAGGTATCAAATGCCCTATTATAACATTTTCTTTTAATCCAAGCAATTTATCAATTTTGCCTTTAATTGCGGCGTTAGTTAAAACTTTCGTAGTCTCTTGGAAAGACGCCGAAGATATAAAACTTTCCGTATTAAGTGCAGCTTTAGTAAGTCCTAAAAGAACGGGTTTACCGCTTGCAGGCGAACCTCCCGCTTCTTCGTATCTTTTATTTTCTTCTTCAAATTCGTATTTATCTACATACTGCCCTACAATATATTTAGTATCGCCTGGGTCTGTAATTTCAAGTCTTCTTAACATTTGCCTAATTATAAGCGCAAAATGTTTATCGTTAATTCCAACTCCTTGTTGTTTATAAACGCTTTGTATTTCGTCAAGCAAATAAGTTTGAAGTGCCAAATCTCCTTTAGTCTCCAAAATATCATGAGGATTTATTTTACCCGCGCATAATTGAGCGCCTGTTTCCACATGGTCTCCGTTTCTAACCAAAAGCATTTTTCCATGCGGCACTAAATGTTTAGTCTCGTCAAATTCGTTTATAATTTTTACTACTTTTTTACCTTTATGAGAACCGCCGATTTCAACCTCTCCGTCAATTCCAGCAATAATAGCCGCGTCTTTAGGTTTTTGAGCTTCAAGCAATTCTGTAACTCTTGGAAGTCCTCCCGTAATATCTCTACTCTTCTGTTGAACTCTAGTTATTTTCGCTATTACCTCTCCCGCTTCAACTTTAGCGTTATTGTCTACCATAAGTTGAGCGCCGTTTGGTATGTCGGTTTCAAAAGTGTCGCCTTCGCTTACTATAAGTATTTTAGGTTGCATTTTTTCGTCTTTAAACTCTTGAATTATATGAGTTTTATTTCCTGTCTGCTCGTCTATTTCTTCAACCATAGTTCTGCCTAAAATAATATCTTGATACCTTACGATTCCGCCTTTTTCGGCGATTATCGGTTCGTTATAAGCGTCAAAACTTGCCAAAATTGTATTCGCTTCAATAAATGTATGCTCATCAACTCTATATTCGCTTCCGACTTTAATACCGACATTATGCTCTATTCCCGTTATCATTATATATTTATTATCGTCAGTTATCTTAAATGTTCCGTTATAAGTAGATTTTATCTCATCTCCGTTTTTTGTATTGGCTATAACATCGCCTATAAGAACTTTAGAATTGTTTTCAAATAATATATCTTTTATGTTATTTATTTCCCATTTATCTAAAACTCTTCTAATTTTCAAATCGCCTTTTCTTGCCGTAATTTTAACTCCGTTAGGCTGTAAAACATATCCCGATAATTGCTCTATATAAATAGGATAATTAACTTTAACCTCGTTCTCTTCAACCGACTGTGTGGCGACTCCTCCAATGTGGAAAGTTCTCATTGTAAGCTGAGTTCCTGGCTGTCCTATACTTTGAGCGGCGACTACTCCAACCGCTTCGCCTATAGCCGCAAGGTTATTTGTCGATAAACTTCTTCCATAGCATTTTTGACAAACTCCCATTCTGCTTTCGCATGTTAAAGGATGCCTTATATTTATTTTTTCAATTCCCGCTTTTTCTATTATATCGCCAATCTCTTCGGTTATCTCCGTATTCGCAGAACATATAAGCTCTTTAGTAATCGGATGATAAATATGTTCATTGCTGAAAAATCCCACGACTCTGTTTTTCAAAGGGTCTATAACTTCATCTCCCGATTTTATAGCTTCAACTACAATACCTTTAACCGTTCCGCAATCAGGCTCTGAAACGACAACTCCGATAGCGACATCTACTAATTTTCTTGTCAAATATCCAGCGCTTGAAGTTTTTAAAGCGGTATCCGCTAATCCTTTTCTCGCTCCATGTGTTGAAATAAAATATTCTTGAACGGTAAGTCCTTCTTTAAAATTTGATATAATAGGAAGTTCTATAATATCGCCTGAAGGCTTTGCCATAAGTCCTCGCATTCCAGCAAGCTGTCTTATTTGCTGTTTACTTCCTCTCGCTCCAGAATCCGCCATTATATAAACGGGATTAAATCCGTCTTGGTCTTTTCTTAAATTATCCATCATAGCGTCAGAAATTTTATCCGAAACGGAAGACCATAAGTCGATAACTTTTTGGCTTCTTTCATCGTTTGTAATAATACCGTCCATATATTGAGATTGAAGAGATTCTAATTTTTTAGTCGCCTCTTCAATTTCATTTTTCTTCATTGGAGGAATTACAATATCCTCTATAGAAATCGTAGAACCGAATACAGTAGCGCTCTTATAACCAAGCTCTTTAATATCGTCAAGCATATTTACCGTAGTGGAAGTTCCATGTTTTAAATAAACTTCATGAATAAATTTCGCCAAATCCTTACTGTTGAAATCTCTATTTTGATATCTAAAATCTTCAGGAATTACATTATTAAATTTTAATCTTCCAACCGAAGTTTCAATAAATTCTTCCTCGCCCGTTTTATTATTTTTCATTAAAACTTTTATTCTCGCTTCAAGCTCTACTAAATTATTATCGTAAGCAAGCAAAGCGTCTTTTGAAGAAGAAAATATTTTATTCTCGCCTTTTGCTCCAGCGCGCAATTTTGTCAAATAATTTATTCCAAGAACTATATCCTGCGTAGGATTTACAATAGGCTCTCCGTTAGCGGGATTAAGTATATTATGAGGAGCGAGCATTAAAGTCCAAGCTTCAATTTGAGATTCTGCAGAAAGCGGAGTATGAACCGCCATTTGGTCGCCATCAAAATCCGCATTATAAGCGTGACAAACTAAAGGATGCAACTGAATCGCTTTACCTTCCACAAGCACTGGCTCAAAAGCCTGAATTCCCAATCTATGAAGAGTAGGCGCTCTATTTAATAAAACGGGATGCTCTTTAGCTATCTCTTCCAATACTCCCCAAACTTCCTCTCTGCCTTCTTCGACAAATCTTTTTGCGCTTTTAATATTATGAGCGCTGTTTATTTCAACCAATTTTTTCATTATAAAAGGTTTAAATAATTCAACCGCCATTTTTTTAGGAAGTCCGCATTGATGCATTTTTAAACTCGGTCCAGCAACGATAACCGAACGCCCCGAATAATCGACTCTTTTACCTAATAAGTTTTGACGAAATCGTCCTTGCTTTCCTTTAAGCATATCGGATAAAGATTTTAAAGCTCTGTTTCCAGGTCCTTTTACAACTTTCTTTCTTCTGCTATTGTCAAATAAAGCGTCAACGGCTTCTTGCAACATTCTCTTTTCATTTCTTATTATAATATCGGGTGCTCTTAATACCAATAATCTTCTTAAGCGAATATTTCTATTTATAACTCTTCTATATAAATCATTCAAATCGCTTGTTGCAAATCTTCCGCCGTCAAGTTGAACCATAGGTCTTAATTCTGGCGGAATAACGGGAACAACATCCAAAATCATCCAAGAAGGGTCGTTTCCGCTCGATTTAAAATCCTCAAAAATTTCTAATCTTTTTCTTAATCTTCTATCGCTCTTTTCTCCTTTTTTAATCATCTCCGCTCTGAGCTTTTTTATCTCTTCGTCCAAATCGATATCTCTAAGCATATCTCTTATGCCTTCCGCTCCGATTCCTATTTTAACATTATCTCCGAATCTATCTAAACATTCGTTATATTCGTCTTCGGTAAGCAGGTCGCCTCGAGAGTAAGTGCTTTCGCCAGGCTCTATAACTATATATCTTTCAAAATAAAGAACGCTTCTTAAATGAGACATATTTATATTTAGAAGAAGTCCGATTCTTGAAGGCGTGTTTCTATAATACCATATATGAGCTACAGGCGCCGCCAATTCTATATGCCCCATTCTCTCTCTTCTAACCTTAAAGTGAGTAACTTCGACTCCGCATTTATCGCAAACTACGCCTTTATAACGAATGCTTTTAAATTTTCCGCAATAACATTCGTATTCTTTTGTAGTTCCAAATATTTTTTCGCAAAAAAGCCCGTCTCTTTCTGGGCGTAAAGTTCTATAATTAATGGTTTCTGGTTTTTTAACCTCTCCATAGCTCCATTCTCTCATAACTTGAGGACTTGCCACGCTAATTTTTATTTGGTCAAAGTTTGTGAATTGCATATAATTAAACTTCTCCTATTTTTATTTAAAAATTTTAGTTTGTTTTTTCGATTTTTGTTTTAATTCTTTTTCGGTTGAAGGCAATTTATTTCCTTCTTCATCATGAATTGTGATATTTAATCCCAATCCTCTTAATTCTTGAACCAAAACATTAAAACTTTCTGGTATTCCAGGCGAGGATATAACATCGCCTTTAACGATAGATTCGTATATTCTTGCTCTTCCCGTCATATCGTCCGATTTAACGGTTAAAAACTCTTGAAGCATATTAGCAGCTCCATAAGCTTCTAAAGCCCAAACCTCCATCTCCCCGAGTCTCTGTCCGCCGAATTGAGATTTTCCTCCCAAAGGCTGCTGAGTAACTAAAGAATAAGGTCCCGTGCTTCTTGCATGAACTTTATCTTCTACAAGGTGATTTAATTTAAGCATATACATATAACCTACGGCAACCTCGTTTTTGAAAGGCTCTCCCGTTCTTCCGTCATAAAGTTTAACCTTACCGCTTGGATTCATTCCGCTTGCAATCATAGCCTCTTTTAAAGCGTCTTCTTTAGGTCCTTCAAATACGGGACAAGCGTATTTTAATCCCATTTTATAACCCGACCATCCAAGCAACATCTCTATAACCTGCCCTATATTCATACGAGAAGGAACGCCTAAAGGATTTAAACATATATCTACAGGAGTTCCGTCTTCTAAAAAAGGCATATCTTCTATAGGCATTATTCTTGCAACTACTCCTTTATTTCCATGACGCCCTGCCATTTTATCGCCTTCTTGTATTATTCGTTTTTTAGCTAAAAATACTTTTACAACCTCTTCTACTCCAGGCTTTAATTCGTCTCCGTTTTCTCTGCTATAAACTCTAACATCTATAACAGTTCCGTCTTTTCCATGCGGCACTCTTAAAGAAGTATCTTTAACATCTCTAGCCTTTTCTCCAAATATCGAATGAAGAAGTCTATATTCTGGCGTAATTTCCGTCTCGCCTTTAGGAGTCACTTTTCCAACTAAAATATCTCCCGCTTTAACTTTAGCTCCGATTCTAACTATTCCTCTTTCATCCAAATTCTTAAATGCAGAATCCGAAACATTAGGAATATCTCTCGTAATATTTTCTTTATCTAATTTAGTCTCTCTCGCTTCAACCGAAAACTCTTCTATATGAATCGAAGTAAATACATCTTCCTGAACTAATCTTTTGCTTAAAAGAATAGCGTCCTCAAAATTATATCCTTCGAATATCATAAAAGCGGCTAAAACATTTCTTCCCAAAGCAAGCTCTCCGTTATCGGTAGCCGGTCCATCCGCAAGAAGTCCTCCCGCTTTAACGGAATCGCCGACATTAACTACTGGTCTTTGATGAAAATTAGTGTCTTGGTTTGTTCTTTGATATTTTATAAGTTCGTAAACATCAAAATCGTCTTTATCGTTTTGTTTATTTGGCTTAATAACTATTTCATTATTAACTACTTTTATAACCTTTCCCGCTCTTTTCGCATGCAAAGCTATTCCCGTTCCAGGCTGACATATTTTAGCTTCGACTCCCGTTCCGACTATCGGAGCTTCTGGAAATAAAAGAGGAACGCTCTGCCTTTGCATGTTGCTTCCCATTAAAGCTCTGTTTGCGTCATCATGCTCTAAAAACGGTATTAAAGAACTTGAAAGCGAAACTATCTGTTGAGGCGAAACATCCATATATTGAACTTGCTCGGGAGACGAATAAGGGAATTCAGACCTATATCTTGTAGAAATAAGATTTTCCTTAAAAGTTCCATCTTCGTTTATAGGAGCGTTGGCGTCCGCAATATGAAATCTCTCTTCATCATGAGCCGTCAAATATTCTATCTCGTCCGTCACTTTTCCTTTAATAACTTTTCTATAAGGAGCTTCTAAAAATCCATGTTTATTTATTCTAGCGTAAGTTGCAAGAGAAACTATAAGTCCAATATTTGGACCTTCTGGAGTTTCAATAGGACATATTTTACCGTAATGAGTATGATGAACATCGCGCACTTCAAATCCCGCTCTATCTCTAGTAAGTCCGCCAGGTCCTAAAGCGTTTAATCTTCTTTTATGCGTAATTTCGGCTAAAGGATTATTTTGGTCCATAAATTGCGATAATTGACTCGTGCCGTAAAATTCTTTCAAAACCGACTGCACTAATTTAATGCTTACCAAAGATTGAGGAGTAATCGCTCCGCTTTCGGATTGTTGCATTTGCATTCTCTCTTTTGCTATTCTTTCCAATCTCGTAAATCCCGTTTTCATTTGAATAGCCAAAAGCTCTCCAACGCTTCTTATTCTTCTGTTTCCCAAATGGTCTATATCGTCAAGCTGTTCTTCGTTTATAAAAACTTTTATTAAAAAGCGAATCGTTTCAATTATATCTTCATGTCTTAAAACTTTGCTCTGTTCATTTTCAGGGAAATTAAGTCTCTTATTTATTTTATATCTTCCGACATCTCCTAAAGCGTAAGATTTAGAATCAAATACCAAATCATTGCATATTTTAACCACAGTATCTAATAAAGCTGGCTCTCCAGGTCTTATTACATTATATATTTTTGCGCAGGCTTCTTTTTGATTTCTTGTAGCGTCTTTATCTAAAGTATTGATTATAGTTACATTATCTTTAATGGCTTCCATATTTAAAACTTCAACTTCTTTAATTCCGCTCATTAAAAGCCTTTCGGCAAGGTTTGTATTTATAAGCTCGCCTGGATTTAATATAATCTCTTCTGGATTTTCCGTATCGTAAACCGTTGAATATGAGCGTCTTCCTATCAAAGCTTCTTTTTTAGCTTCATCCGACATTTTAGTTAATGAAATTTTATCAACCGTATAGAATAATTTTAAAATTTCTTCGTTAGTTGTAATTCCTATAGCTCTTAAAAATACAGTAACAGGAAGTTTTTTCTTTCTATCTATTCTTACATACATTATATCTTTTTTGGTATCAAGTTCAAACTCAAGCCAAGTTCCCCTTTCGGGTATTATTTTTGCTACAAACATAGCGTCTCTATCGCTTCTATTAAATACTACGCCAGGCGACCTGTGAATTTGAGAAACTACGACTCTTTCCGCCCCGTTTATAATAAAAGTGCCTCTGTCCGTCATAGCTGGAATATCGCCTACAAAAATTTCCTGTTCGACTATCATTTCAGGGTCTCTAACCGTTAATTGAACTTTTATCTTAAAAGGATAAGCGTAAGTTTTATCTCTTCTTCTCGCCTCTTTTTCGGATATTTTAGGCTCTCCTATAGAATATGAAATAAATTCTATTTGCATTTTTTCATTTGTAGCGACTATAGGAAATATAGAGTTTAAAACTTCTTGCAAGCCTTCGTTTTTTCTTTTGTTTTCAGGAACATCCTTTTGAAGAAAACTATTGTATGACTCTTTTTGTATAGCAAGAAAATCGGGAGGTTCTAAAACCGATGCCGAATGTGAAAAATTTACTCGTCCGTTTTCAATTCTGTATTTTTTAGCGAACTCTATTCCTCTTTCTTTATATACTTTATTGTCTATTTGAATGTTATTAGCCATATTAAAAATGTCTCCGCATTGTAGCTTTAATTAGTTTGTATTTTAATATAAGAATTAAGAAGGGTAAAAGCCATAATACCCTCCTTAAATTTTAATCATTTTTTATTTAACTTCAACTTTACCGCCAGCAGCTTCTAATTGTTTTTTAATAGCGGCAGCTTCGTCTTTAGAAACTCCAGACTTAATTGTCTCTCCGCCTTTTTCAACGGCGTCTTTAGCTTCTTTTAAACCTAAACCGCTAACCGCTCTAACCTCTTTAATAAGCGCTATTTTTTGAGCCGCGTCAAATCCCGTAAGAATTATATCGAATTCGTTTTTCTCTTCTTCCGCAGGAGCCGCAGCGCCACCGCCAGCCGCAGGAGCCGCTACAGCCGCAACGGACATTAAATTTTTCTTTAATAGCTTCAACCAATTCATGAAGCTCTATAACTTTCATCTCTTCTATCGCTTGTAGTATCTCTTCTTTACTTAAAGCCATTTTTTTACTCCTTAATTTTTTTAATTTTTAATTTAATTATTTTTTCAGCTATTAAGCTGATTTCTTTTTTTCTTCTTCCACAGAATCAAGCGTATAAGCAAGTTCCGATATAACGCTTTGTAGAGAATTTGCCAAACTTGATATAGGCGACTGTAAAGCCGTAACCAAATGAGAAAGCAAAACTTCTCTTGGCGGAATATTAGCGACAACTTCGACATTAGCCGAGTCAAGCAAATCCGCTCCCATATAACCGCCTTTGATTTTTATTTTATCGTTCTTTTTAGCGGCTTCGCTAATCACTTTAGCGGCTGCAGGCATATCTTCTTTTGCAAAAACAACCGCCGTAGGATTGATAAACATCTCGTCTTTTACTTCTCTGCCTAAATTTTTTAAGGCAATATCTACCAAAGAGTTTTTACATATTTTTATAGAGGAAGAAGTTTTTGACAGTTCGCGTCTTAAATCAGTAAGTTGAGCCACATTTACTCCTCTATAATCGAAGAATACAAGCCCAGCGCAAGAATCAATTCTCTCTTTAATATGCGCAACCGTTTCAATGTTTTTCTTATTAGGCATATTATCACCTCTCTATATTAAACCGTTTCTTTAATCTATTCGTATAATGGGATCACAAAATACGACTTCGTTTATAAAAACAGGCTTATTCAAATATACATTTTTTATAATTTTATTTTCTTATAATCTATACTTATACCAACGCCCATAGTGGATGTAACGCTTATTCCTTTAATGTATTCTCCCTTTAGGTCCGAAGGTTTCTTTCTTAAAATCTCGTCATAAAACGCTCTAAAATTTTCATTTAATTTACTAGCGTCCATTGAAGCTTTACCTATTCCCATTCTAACGACTCCGAATTTATCCGCTCTGTATTCCATTCTTCCGCCTTTAAAACTTTTAACGGTTTGAGCGATATCTAAAGTCACAGTTCCCGTTTTCGGGTTAGGCATAAGTCCCTTTCTTCCAAGTATCTGCCCCAATTTGCCGACTTCTTTCATTAAATCGGGGGTAGATATTGCCACATCGAAATCAGTATAACCGCCTTTAATTTTGCTTATTAAATCTTCAAAACCGACTTCTATAGCGCCCGCGTTTTTTGCTTCGTCAGCTTTTTCGCCTTGAGCAAAAACTACAACTCTTTTTTCCTTTCCGAAAGAATTAGGAAAAGATAAAGTATCTCTTATAGAATGTTTAGGCAAGATATTAAGGTTTATAGTAGCCTCAATAGTCTCGTCAAATTTACAGGTGGCATTTTTCTTCGCTAATTCTATAGCTTCATCTACGGCATAAAGTTTTGACTTTTCTACCGTCTTAAATATAGCGTCGTAACGTTTGCCGCCTATCTTTTTTTGTTTTGTAGCCATTTTACAATCCTTTTTATAATCTATTTTTCAAACTGTTACTTCCATTTATTAATTATTAATCTAATAAATGGTGTTGCTTATAATTTACTCCACTTTTATACCCATAGCGCGAGCCGTTCCCGCGACTATTTTTTTAGCCGCGTCTATATCGTTTGCCGACATATAAGTCATTTTTTCTTGAGCTATCTCTTCAAGCTGTTTTTGATTTATAGAAGCGACTTTAGTTTTATTAGGTTCTCCCGAACCTTTCTCTATTCCCAATTTCTTTTTAATCAAGGTAGAAGTAGAAGTTCCTTTAGTTACAAAAGTATAAGTTTTATCTTCATAAACCGTTATATATGTATTTAATAATTGTCCTTTAAGTTTAGAAGTTTTAGCGTTAAAATCTTTAACAAATGCAGCTATTTGAATTTGCTTCTGTCCTAAAGCTGGACCCAATGGAGGCGCTGGCGTAGCTTCTCCTCCTGGAATTCTAACCTTTACAATACCAACTATTTTTTTAGCCATTTTATACCTCTTTAATTATTTTATAATTTCTTAACTTTATTAAAATCTAATTCCGTAGGCGTGCTTCTTCCGAAAATTTCTATTTCAACGGTAATTTTGCCTTTATCGGTATTAACATTTTTAATTACTCCATTCAAACCGTTAAAAGGTCCGTCAATAACTTGAACTTTTTCGCCTACATCAAAATCTAATCCTATAATTTCGTTTATTTGATTCTTATCTTTACTTTCCATATCCTCAAATATGCGAGATACATCCGCTTCGCTTAAAGGATTTGGAATTATTTGCCCTTCTTCTTTAGTCGTTGCATGGCTTCCTATAAAACCCGAAACGCCAGGAGTTCTTCTAATCATAGATTGCGTAGCATCATTCATTATCATTTTAACAAAAACATATCCAGGATAAGAAAATTCTTCTTTATTTACTTTCTTTCCGTTTTTAGTAACAGAAACCATTTGAGAAGGAATATATATATCGACAATCAAATCTTCCATTCCGTTTTCTTTAACTCTCTTGTCTATTCTTTCTCTAATTTTCTTTTCATAGCCGTTTTGAGTATGAACTATATACCATTTATAATCTTTCGTATCGGACATATTTATCACCTGTTATATCTATTTTTCCTTACATATCGTATAGCAAAATAAATTACGACTAAAACTATTACTATCGCTATTAAAAATAAAATCATTCTCGAAGACATTATAGACGACATAATAGAACCGTCCAATAAAGTTCTAGTTAAAAGAGTTACCACATAATCCGCAGCTCCCAAAAAAGCCGAAGCTATAATAAGCAAAATAATAACCACAACCGTTTGATTAATAACCTCTTGACGAGTGGGCCATACGCTTCTTTCAAAAAGTTCTTTTTTAATTTCGTCTAAAGAACTAAATAATTTATTTTTTCTTTTTTTATTATCTGCCATAAAATTACCCTAAAATTAAAATATCAGCAAAACAATCAGGTCAGACAGGAGTCGAACCTGCAACACCCAGTTTTGGAGACTGGTGCTCTACCAATTGAACTACTGACCCATAACAAAATCTATCTTGAAACCTTCAACTCTTTATGAATAGTATGTTTCCTATCATGCGGACAATATTTTTTCAATTCAAGTTTCTCCTGAACATTCTGTTTGTTTTTTGTCGTAATATAATTTTTCCTTTTACATTCCGTGCATTGCAAATGTATCTGCTCGGTTTTTATTTTAGCTCCCGCCATTTTTTTACTCCTTAATTAGACTTAAACAGAGTCTATAATTTACAAGGTAATCAATTATATAATTAAATTAAATTTATGTCAAGCAAAAAATTTAAAAAATATTCATATTTTTATAGTATAAATCAATGTTTGCTATGTAAAAATCAATTTATTCCTAATATTTCAACGCCGTCTTTAGTTATTAAAACGGTATGCTCGAAATGAACGGCTAAGAACTATCATTAGTAGAAATAGTACAACCGTCTTCTTCTATAGAATATTTATCAGAACCGTTTGTAATCATAAGATCAAAAACAAAGACCATATTAGGCTCAAGAATAATATCGTTATTCGGATGATAAAAATTAAAAATATAAGGAGCTTCATGATATTAGTATCCAATGCCATGCGCTATTTCATTTCCAATCGATATGCTTGTGGCAAAACCATAATTTGAAACTTCAAAGTTTGCAGGATAACCGTTTTGAGATTTAATATATTTTTCAACTTCTTTATCTATTTTTGACGCTCTTATTCCCGATTTGCAAAAAGTAAAAGCTAAATCTATTGATTGAGCTATTGACGCGGCTTTTCCTATATTTTCTATAGCCTTATTGTCTTTTATAATCGGTTTTGCTATATATAAACATGGCGATTCTATTTTAATGATTTCGGAGTGAATATATAAAGCAATATGATTAAAATTACAGAACCTAAAATTGCAGACGATAAATTTATTTTAATATATTCCACAATCTCGTTTATTCTCGGAATATAATAAGAACCTAATAAAGCTCCCGCAGTCGCTATTATAAACATCATTACAAATCCGCCGAATACTTTTAAATGAAGTATCTTATAAAATATTAAACTCACTATTATTCCAATTACAATAAAAGCGGAAACGACTATAATATATTCCATTCTACTAACCTCTGATTATAATTTTAATTTACCGATAAACCTATAAAAAACGATTTTAATTTTCCTTCTTCATCTTGAACGGGAATAAAAATCAAATGATATATATTTTCTCTGTCGCTAATATCAAATTTATCTTTTAACGAATCTGAAGAAAAAGGGTCCGACACATACAAAGTTCTGTTATGCGAAAGTATCTTTTTAAATAATCCTTCGTTTTCGTCTATCTTTAATAATTCTTTTGTAGAATCGGATAAATTTTTAGAATCCGAAACTCTGTAAATTTCATCATCGCCTTTATTAAGCATAGCGCAATGAACTATATCTAATCCAGACTGCTCTTTTATCCAACTTAAAATTTCATTCATATTTTTATTGACAAATTTTTTACCTCTTATCGATTTTAATACTTTCTTCCAAGAAGCCGTCATATTTTCTCTAACTTTTTCTTCCGCTTCTCTATAATAATCGTCTGGAACTTTAGGAACTTCTTCAGGATTATATAATTCTTCATCCGTCAAATCTTCTTTATCAAAAGTATCGTTTTCATCCGCTTTTTTTACAACTTCTTCGTCATAACTTTCGTCAATATTATCAATATTATTTAAATCGATTTCATCGCCAAGAAGAAAATCTTTATTAAGAGGAATATTAAAAGCCTCGCTTGAAGAAAAATATTCGTCTTCTTCTTTTGTTATTTCATCTTCAATAATAGAACCATGACTTATCAAAATGTCCTCCTCATCGTTAATAATATCTTCAATTTCATCTATGCTTTCTGCAATATTATCTTCTCTCTCGTCCAATTTTTCCATCTCTTCCAAATGATTATATAATTCTTCCAAATCGTCCAAATCTATATCGTTATTTTTTATCTCTTCGTTGTCGCCTTTATCTTCTATTTCTTCTTTATTTTCAATTTCGTTATTATTTTCATTGTCAAATTTTTCATCGAATTTATCGTCTTCTGGCATATCAAAATTTTCTAAATCGTCTAATATTAATTTCTCTTCTTCTTTTTTCTCTTCAATATTTTCTTTTTTATCTTCGTATTCTTCTTTAAGAATATCTTCAAGATTTATATTATTTAAATAATTAATATCGTCTTCGCTTAAAAGTTCAAAATCATTTTCACTTTTTTCATCGACATTAAAATTGATACTGTTTATATTATAATCTTCTTCCTCATCGTATATATCGCCTTGATTTTCCGTAATAATTTTTCTTCTATCGTATAAAACCGAAACGATTAAAAATATAAAAGAAGATGATAAAATTAATAATAAAACATATTTTAAATATTTTTGAACAATCGGAACATTAAGCTCCAATATTCCTATAGAAAAATTTTCTATTCCTTTCACTTTGCTTGAATGCAAAAGATAAGAAGAATTATCTATATTAATAGTTTCTGAATTAGATTTTTCCATATATTGAGTTAAAGTATCTCGAGAAATGCTGTTAATATCAATCGCTGGATTATAATAAACTACTCCGCTTGGCAAAACTACAAAGTTTAAATTATATGAAGTATTTTCAAAAATCTTTTTAAATACGCTTGCGACTATATAACCGATTTTAATTCCTTTTTCGTTAGAAATTGATTTAACAAAATAAACTCCGTCATAATCTTTATCAAAGAAAACCAAATTATCAAAATTTTTATAATTATAAATATTTATTCTTTTAGCTTTATCGGGCGATGAAAAAACGCTTTTTCCATCGGGCAAATATAAAGCCACAGTATCAAAAGCGTAATGTCCGCTTCTGAATATTGAAATTATTTTATCTCTTTCTGATTTATCTATTCCGCTTAAAATAATTCTTTGCAAAAAATCGTCAAAAGGATAACTTTCAAGTATTTTATTAATTCTTTTATCGTATTCATTAACTAAATTAAGAACGCTATTTTGACATATTAAAGAACTTCTATCTAATTTTTTAGTGTCAACATCGAAAGCGTCTTTTTTTAATCCGAATACAAAAGCAATAAATAAAGCTATTATTATCGCGTTTAATAAAATCGCTATATATACAAAAATTGAAACATTATTATTTTTATCAAACATAGAATAACCTTATCACTTTTTAATTATGCTTTTTGCATCTTCTTCCGCCTTGTTTATTATAGAAGAAAGCATTTTATCGAAAGCTGCAAAAACATCTTCCGCATTATCTTTTTTATAATCTTTTTCTTCGGCAGATTTTTCGTCAAAAGTTTTTTCTTCATTATCAGATAAAACTTTATTATATGAATTTAATATATCTTCATCGACATTATTATTTTCTTCAAATTTATTTTCAACATTTTCTATAATCTCTTCAGAATTAAAATTATTTTCTAAATTTTCTTCATTATCAATTTCTTTTTTTAAGCTATATAATTCTTTTTCTTCTTCTAAACTCAAATTATCGCAAGTAATATTTTCTACTTTCAAATCTTCCAATTCTTCATTTATCGTATATTCTTCTTCAATTTCGTCTATTATTCCGTCTTCTTTGAATTTAAGATATTCGTTATTTATATCGCTAATATCTTCTATTATTTCGGTTAAATTATTTTCAGAATTTTCTTTTTCTAATTTGTATTCTTCGGATAAACTAATATTGTCTATATTTATCTCCTCGTTTTGAATTAACGCTTCAATATTGTTGTCTTCTTTTTTATCCTCAATTTTTTCTTCAATGTCTTTTTTACTAATTCCATTTTTTATATTTGAAACTATATTAGATATTTCTTTTTTTATATTAAATTTATCTTCTTTATTAATTTCTTTATATTCTTCAGGTATTTTATAATAAACTTTTTCAACTATCGGCGGAATATCTTCTTGAGGATTAGATTTAGGCAATTTTACATTTATTATGCTTTCGTCTATATTTTCTAATAATTCTCCTTCCACTTGAATATTTTTAAGATAATCTCTATTATGTTTAATTTGCATAAGACATTTAAAGAAATTAATTATACCGTTTAAGATTAACTGAAAGAATAATATTATAAGCGCCGTTAAAGCTAAAACTATAAGCTCAAAATAATTTGGATATTCTTTGCCTATCATAGAAACAGAAAGCGAATCATTAACTATAAAGCTTGGTTGTTTTTTATAATATGCGAATCTATTTATAACGCTTGAAACTTTTTCTATAGTATTGTCGCCTATAGATTCTCTAACATTATAAATTAAATTTCTCGAATCGCTTACATATAATCTCTTATCCGCTACCTGATAATACATTGCAATATCCGACACATAAGAATAATCGTTTCTTGTGGCGACTATAATCTCTCCATGATTATTTTTAATATATTCCATTATATAAAAAGCGTTTTCATTTGTCGCATTTAAAACCAAAGAACCTTTTTTTATTATCTCTTTAATTAAATTATCTTGAAGTTCAAGGGGCCATGATTTATTTTTAGACAAATATAAATTGAGCCTCATTTTTCCGTCTATTGCAAAAATCGTCATTCCTCTTAAATAAGGATTTTCAACCGTCATTTTATAGTAATCGTTTTTATATTTTTCAAGTTCTTTTTTAGAATATGATTTATTAGGATTATAATTTTTAACAATATCGGCGGTTTGATACATGCTATAACCGACATAATCCGAAATTGACTGACTTATTAAATTAATTTGATATTCTGAAACGGTATTTCTTTTTACATTCATTTTTACCGCAGCTTTATCCATCATTTGCATCATCATATCAAGATAATCGTTTATAAAAACCGAAACTTTATTATTTGAAGGCAATATACTATTGCTTGCCGCTCTTGCAAACATTGCGACTATAAAAATTATTAGAAACGATATTATCAAACTTAAAATTGTTTTTATTATTTTCTGATTTTTATTCATAAAATAGTCTACCTTATTAAAAATTATAAAACACTATTATAATAATTTATCGGTAAAAAGAATATCTAACTTGAAAGATTTTATATTGATTATTATGCTATAAGAATAGTTGAATTTTTTAAGTTTTATAATTTTATAGTCTGATTTTTTTAATTCTTTTTTCTACCTAGAAAAAACCAAATAATTATTCTTATTTTTTGCCCAACGCTAGGCTAAAAGCCCGCTTCCATAGTAATACTTATAGCAAGAGTGAAATCCGCTTTACTCTATTGGTTTTTAGCCTATCATTGGCATCAAAAAGTAAAGGAAAATTTTGCCTTTCTTTTAATAAAAGAACTAACTTCCGCCTACTTCAAAAATTATAGGCTTATATAAATACTTAACTTAATTATTTATTCAAACATAACTCTCGGATTTTCGTCTATATAAGATTGCGGAATATTATTAAGTTCTTTTATTTTTGAAATCATAGCGTCTCTTATATCGTTTCCCGTCATAACTATATTTTTTCCTTTTTTCGCTATGGCGTTTCCTTCGCTATCGGTATATCCGTCTCCGCCTAAAAATACGAAACTTGATAAAGCTATATTATAATCTTTAGCGGGATTTATATCTTCGCCGTTTAATTTTGCATATATCAAATCTCCATTTTCGCCGTTATATTTTACTTCCATTCCTTTAGATAGTTGCAAGAAAGCTCCAGCTCCTCTCTTTTTTCCTGAAATTTTTAACATTTCAATAACATCCGCTCCCGATAACGAAACTATTATAACCTCGTTGTCGAAAGGGAAAAATTCGTTTTGAATATTTCCCAATGTTATATTGCCTTTCTTTAAAGGCGTTCTTAAACTTCCAGAATTCATTAAAACTATATCTATATTAGGATAAGAATCTATTACCAAGTCGGATGCAAAATTTCCAAGCGCCATTGAATTAGACCTTATTCCCGCATGTTGCAATTCAAAAGGCAAAGAACCTATTTTTACTTTAAACTCTTTATCTATAGTTCCTTTCATTTCTGCAATAAATTTTAACATTTCGCTATCTTGTTTTATATTTTCGTCCATAGGAATTAGTTTATAAATTAAATTTGCTTTATCTACAATTCCGTTTGAAACCGACAAATCAATATGTCCTAAATTCATTCCATAATAACCCGTTTGAACTATCGGAGTTCCTTTAATAATATCGGCTTCTTTTAATTCCGTATGGCTATGTCCTCCGATTATAATATCAAAAGTGTTTGGCATAGCTTCGGCGACTTTTTTATCCGCTTCATGCCCGATATGACTTAAAAGAATTGTAATATCGTTAGTTTTATGCAAAGGCGTTTTTTTAATAAAATCTTTTAACGCTTTTATCTCTTCCTCAAAAATCAAATCTTTAATATATTCGGGATTATAAACGGCATCGGTTGTAGTTAAACCTATTATTGCAATATTCAAACCGTTAATATTTGTGGTAATATAAGGCGTAGCATATAAACTATTATCATTTCTATTTTTTATATTAATCGACAATGTTGGAAATTTTCTTTCTTTCATTATTTCGGTAAAATTTTCAAGCCCATAATCTACAAAATGATTTCCTATAGTCGCAGCGTTAACTCCAATCATATTCATTATATCGACTTCGTCTCTGCCCTTAAAAACCGTTGAATAAACGCTTCCCGTAATAGTATCGCCCGCATGCAAAATTAAAACATTATCGTTTGTCGCTTTAATTTCTTTTATATAAGCAGCTCTTCTTGCTGCTCCGTATTTATGATTAGTTTGAGGATTATCTCCTTTCGTAATTATAATTTCTTCTTCGTCTCTTCCATGCGTGTCGTTCATGTGTATTATTGTAAGATTTCCCGAGTTATCGCTTTTCTTTGTTTGTCCGCATGAAAAAGCGAATGCAGATATAATAGTAAAAATTAAAACATAAATAAATTTTTTAATCATAATTATTCTCCTTAAAAAAATATTCAATTTATTATAGATTTAAGTATATTTTATATAATATTATTGTCAATAAAAAACTGTAAAATTAATTAAAAATTCTTATTTATAATAATCATTTTAATTCTTATATACAAGTTTTGCTTTAACCTCTCTTACTCTTTCTTCTGAAACTTTTTTAAGAATAAACTTTTCTCTATCTTTTTCAGCTATATAATAATTATTTCTCAATTCTAATATTATATCTTTTGCTCCATTTATTCCGCCGTAATTTTTATAGGCATAAGTCATCATTTGAATTAAAGACATAGTAGCTGGAAGTCCTATATATAGAATAGCTATGCTTAAAGACGGAATGGTCGCCATTGAAGACACTAAAATGGTTTTACCTTTACTTAATTTTTTTGATGAAACTATTGCAGTAACAGCGACTATAATTCCGCCTATAAGAATTCCCCAAGCTATTTTTCCCGTATTTTTTATATTATCAATTTTTTTTCCTAAAGCTGATTCTATATATATCATATCCTCTTTTGAGTATAAAGCATCTACAAGTTCCTCTTCTGTCATGCATATTTTTACTGTTTTCTTGTCCATAGTTTTTAAACCTCCCATATAGTATTATTTAAATATATCGTTAGTAGCGTCAAACCAAAAAACAAAATCTAAATATTCCATCGGTATATTTTCTTTTTTAGAGTATTCGACTAAATTCTCTTCCACTTTTAAATAATTATTTTTAGTTAAACTCGTTTTTGGAGTCATTCCTTCGGGAAGTATTTCAAGTTTATCCATAACTCGCATAATATGTCTGTCCAATATTCCTATTTTCTGCCCGAATCCGATATTTCTTAAAAAATGACTCGCTTCTTTAAGTCCATAGCCTTTAACTTCTTTAGCAAGTTGATTGCGAAGTTCAACCATAGAATCGTTTTTTATTGCATAGTTTATTCTTTCTTTCAAAATAAATTTTTCTTTCGGAAAATAAAGCTTTCTTGCAAGAATTATATTTTGAGCTTTCATATTATGAAACCTCACATGCTTAATTAAAATATTTGCAACTTTTTCCGCGCTTCCATTAAAAAGTAAATTATGATTATAAAGGTCTATTATAGCCGCCGCTCCGCTTCTTGCTTTTGTTTGCGGTGTGCATATACAAAATGCAAGTTCTGCAAATAATCTTTTATCGTTATCTCTTTTGTAAACTCTCTCAAAATATTCCAATCTTCTTTTCATTCTTTCATGCAATATTTTATCTTTATATATTCCCATTAAATGTTTAGCGTATTCTTTATCCATAAAATAATAAACCTCAACTATAGATCTATATGTAATTTATAATACAATATATTTATTAAATTTCAATAATAATATTGATTAATTACAATATTCAATTTATAATATAAAAATACAGTCGATAAAATTATTAAAAAATTCTGTATATAAATTTTATTATAAAGAAATTTTATTATGACAAAAATATTGATAGCTGCGGATTTGCATTTAAGTATAGCGGAAAAATCTTATTCTTTTTCTGTGTTTGACGAAATACTTGAAAACGCTAAAAATTATGACGCTTTATTTTTACTCGGAGATACTTTTAATACTTTTGAAGATGCTGAAAAACTTAAAGAAGAATTTTCAAAAAAATCTGAAATCTATAATAAAAATATTTATTTACTTAAAGGAAATCATGAATATTTAAAATCGGGAGGAATAAATTTAAGCAAATTAAAATTTGCAGATAACATAAAAATAATAGAAAATATCGATTTTATTAATTTAGATAATTTGGATATATTAGCCGTTGCATTTAGCGAAAATTATAATATAGACAATGATTTTTTAAAAAGAGTAGAAAACTTAAAAGAAAGAAACAGAATATTTTTAGGACATGGAATAGTGGAAGGAACTTTATGGGCTATTGAAGAAAATGAAGAATCCGCTTTTATACCGATTGAAATAATAAAAAGAGTAAAACCAAATCTTGCTATCGTAGGACATATTCACAAACAGATGGAAATAAATATTGAAAATATAAATATTATATATATCGGTTCTGCAAGAGTTTGGAGAAAAAGCAAATCTGAAATGGGAGCAAGAAAATGTTTGGCTTTAAATATAGATTGCGATTCTATAACTAAAAATTATATCGATTTAAAATCTGCGGGAGAATATAGAGTTTATAATTTGAATATTAACGATATTGATTTGAAAATTGAAAATATATATAAAAATTGGAATTATAAAGATATAATCGATATTAACATTTACGGAATAATCGAAGACGAAATTTTGTTTGAAAATAAAAAGAAAGAAATTATAAATAAATATTCAAAATATGCGAGAGAAATAAATATAAAAAGCGCAAATTTATTTTTTCTTGAAAACGCTTATAACGAAAATATAATAAAAGAATTTTTAAATGTTACGGAAGAATTTGAAAGTAAAAGCGTAGACGATGAATATTTGGAAATAGTTGAACTTGCAAAATATATTGGCATAGAAAAAATTTCTTTAGCTTTACAAAATAAAAAATAAAAATTAAGCGGGAATATATGATTTTAAAATTAAATAACTTCGGAAAATTTAAAAATAAATCTTTTGAAATATCTAACGGAATTACTTTATTTTACGGAGAAAACGAATCTGGAAAAACTACAATATTTGATTCTCTTATGATTTTATTTTCAGAAAGCAAAAGAGTGAGCGTATTTTTTAAACAAATGAAATCAAGATACGGAAACGATATAGATATAGATTTTGAGCCTAAAATTCCCGAGCATTTAAAAATGCATCCTCAATCTTATAATAATTTATACGCAATAAGGCAAAGCGAAATAATATTTGAAATGTCGGACAGCAAAAAAGATTCTAAAGATTGGGAAAGCGAAATTAAGAAAAAATTATTCTCTTCGGATATCGATATTGGAAAAATGGTTTCTGAAATAAAAGCGGAATATTCAAGCAAAGCTCAAAATTCTATTCCTTATAAATTAAATATTTTAGAAAACGAAAAAATTGAAATCGATAAAATATTAAATAATTTATACGACAAAATCAATAATTCTACAAATAAGAAAGACAATTTAAAAGAGTTTAAAGAAAATATATTTTTGCATGAAAATATCTTAAAAGAAAAAATTGAAGAGAGAGAAAAATTATATTCTTTAATTAAATCAAAAAAAGAAGCGGAAACAAAAAATATAAAACTTAATCTCTTAAAACAAATAAACGATTTTAATAAAGCGGATGAATTTTTAAGCAAGAATATAATTTATAAAGACGATTATTCCAAAGAAATAAACGGAAGAACAAAAAAAATTGAAGATATAAAAATGAATATAACTTTTTTAAAAGGAAAAATTGAAGCTTTGAAAAAATCTTTTGTAGAAGAAAAAAATAAAACAGATTATGATAGCGTAAAAAAAAGAATAGAAAACGGAATAAATAAAATTGAAGATTTAACTAAAAAAAATAATAAAGCGCCAAAAATAATATTTTTTATCGCCGTAGCTTTTATATCTTCTTTTCTTGCTTTATATTTTAAAAATCCTTTATTTCTTACTATTATAATTCCCGCGATTCCTTTTATGTTTATAAAAGAAAATAAAAATTCTAAAATTATAAAAGATATATTGGAAAGTTTGCCCGAATTAGATATTAAAGAAACCGATATTTTTATTTTTAAAGATTTGCTCAATAAAGAACTTGCCAAAATAGAAATTATAATGACAAATAACGATAATGAAGAAATTGAAAATTATAATGCAGATTTGGAGAAAAGCCTAAAAGAATTAGAAAATGAAAATAATTTATTAAATCAAATTTTTGAAAAATTAAAAGTAAAAGATAAAGAAGAATATTATAATATAAAAAATAATTATGATTTATTATTAAAACAAAACGAAGAAAATTATAAAAAGTTAATGATTGAAGTTAAAAAATTGGGACTTAAAAATATAGAAACGCTTGAAATTGATTGCATAAGAATACTTAAAGAGCTTGACGAGAAAGGAGTCAATCCAAACGATTATAACGAAATGGAAATAAAAAAAATTGAAAATAATTTAAAAGATTTGGAAAGCGAAATAAATATTCTAAAAGAAGAGATAAATAAAATAAAAAATAATATTTCGTATATTGAAGGCGAGCTTAATAATTCTGAAAATATTCATGCCGATATAATAAACTTTGAAAGCAAATTATCTCAAATAAAAGAAAATATAATTAATTTAAATAAAAGAAGAAAGGCTTTAAAACTTTTGGAAGAAATGCTTTTTAGCATAAACAAAAAAAATGACGATATATTTCAATCTCTCTCAAAAGAAGCGAGAATTTTATACAATCATATTACGGGAAAAAATTTATCTGACGATGGAATAATAATGTCGGGATTCGATAAAGATAAAATTATGGTTGCGGATAAACAAAATAAAATTAGAAATGTAGAACTTTTATCTTCCGCTACAAGAGATGCGGTTTATATAGCTATGCGACTTTCTATATTAACTAAAATACATCAAGCGGGAAGATTAATTTTATTAGACGACCCTTTTATAACTTTTGATAATAACAGAACGAAAGAGGCTTTATCTTTTATAAAAGAATATTCTAAAAATTATAATATTCCCGTAGTTATTTTTACGAAGGATACTTTTACAAGAGATTTTATGCAAAAATTTGAGGATGTTACGATTTACGAGCTTTCTTAAATATTTTAATATTTTAAAATTATTCCGCTCTGCTTTCTTCAAATTTTATTTATATATGAAATAAAATTAAAAGATTGACTTTTATACAAAAAATACGGTTTTATATTTATAGAAAATAATTATTAATCAAGCGATTTAATTGAAAGGAGAAATTATTATGATTTATAATATGTGGTATGCAATTTTGGATTCTAAAGAAGTGAGAAATAATAAACCTCTTTTTGCAAAAAGGTTCGATAAAAATTTGGTTTTATGGCGAAACGATAGCGGAAATATTTGCTGTATAGACGATAAATGTTGCCATAGAGGAGCTTCGTTGTCGTCTGGACATGTTTATAAAGACAATATAATATGTCCTTTTCATGGTTTTGAATACGATAAAATGGGAAAAGTAGGGGTTATTCCAGCAAACGGAAGAAAAACCGAAGTGGCTAAACATTATCATGTGGAAAGTTATATAGTTAAAGAAGCGTATGGTTTTATTTGGTTTTGGTATGGAGATAAAGATAAAGTTAATGACGATATAGCTTTTCCAGAAAATCTAAAAGACAAAAAATTTTCTTATACGACTATCAGAGACGAATGGAATATTAATTATACAAGATGCATAGAAAATCAGCTCGATGTGGTTCATCTTCCTTTCGTTCATTATAATACTATAGGTAAGGGCGATAAAACAGTCGTAAACGGTCCGATTGTTGAGATTGAAAACGATACGATGAAATTTTATGTTAATAATGTTTTGGATAAAGGACAAAAATTTTTAACTTCTTCGGAATTGAAAAAGGAAGATTTGAAATATTTTCTTTATTTTTATTTTCCAAATACTTGGCAGAATTATATTTTTGAGAAAATGAGAGTATTCGGAGTATTCGCTCCCGTAGACGATAAAAACACGATAATTTATATGCGCTTCTATCAAAAAATAGTCAATATCCCCATTTTAAGATTTATAATCAATTTAATCGGCAAAAAATTTTCGGCTATAATATTAAAGCAAGATAAAAATGTCGTCAAAACTCAACCTAACGAAGCCACATATATTGGAATGCCCGAAGAAAAATTAATTCAAGGCGATATGCCTATAATAATTTATAGAAAGCATAGGGAAGAATTGAAGAAACGAAATATTAAAAATTAATTATTAAATAATTAAAAAATTGATTTGGAAAATATTATACTTATTTAGATTTAGAATTTTTTTATTTTAAAGTGTTGACAAAAATTCTAAATATTGTATAATTTTAACTATGTTAAAGAAAAAATTAAATACTAAAAACAATAAATTCTGCAGCAGCTCAGCTCAGCTCAGCTCAGATCAGCTCAGCTCAGCTCAAGCATCACTTTAAACTTTTTTCAAGTTTATGTTTACTTATTAATTATAAAATATTATTCTATTTATTTATTAAAAACTTATTCAAATTCTTTTTTGAATTTATTAAATTTAAATTTGAAAAAAGCATTTATTTATTTAAATGTTTTTATAAATATTTACTTAATGGATATAATAACCCAAAAGGTTTTTTATCAAAATATATTTTTAAATTAAGGATGCTACAATGAAAAAGAATTTATCACTAATTACAATTATTTTTATTTTAATGGTTTACTCTATAACAGGGTATAAAGTTTTTGGCGAAGAGTTTATTATACCTATAAAGTATAATTACAATGGCGAATTATTATCTAATGCTACGCATTATATTCATAGCTTTTCGCTCGGTAATAACATATATACTTATTATAGAATGAAACTTTATAAAAACCATCCTAGTTTTGAAGGTGTTGTTCTAACTACATACAATGAGCCATACAGGGATGGAACAAATTTTATTGTCGATGTTGATACAATGATTTCATTGCGAGATATTTTTTATATGCGTAGCGATTATGTTCTTATTAGAGACTTCCCACCAATTTATTATTCTTTTCATGAGAATTACTTAAATAATCCGTCTTTTAGAAAGGAAATTAAAAGATTAGTTGATTTTTTAGACAGAAGTGGAGCTATTTATGATAAGTATGATTTATCTATAACTTTTAACGATGTATTAAATGAGCGAATAAAAGCGGTTTATTACCTTGAGGATATGTATAAATATTATAAAAACAGTGATTTTATTAAAAAATGACATGAAAGTTACTATGGTTATTACAAATGGAAATTTCAAGTTGGTAAAAAGAAATTCCGCTACGGTAAAATAACAGGCAACATAAAAATTGGTGAAATATTTTTATCAGAATCGAGCTTAAACGAGTTTCAAGCGTTTTTAGATAAAAAGAAGATTAATTTAAAATTATCGGAACATATTAAATACGAAGCGGATGATATAGAGTCGGGGATTTTTTATGCCTTTACTAAGGGAAAAGTAAGGGACGGGATGGGCACTTTCGATTTTAGATGGAAGACTATTTATGGCTATCGAATATTAACTAACTATTTTGAAGGCAATAAGAAGACAAAATATTATATACTTGATTTGAAAGATTTTGTTATTGGAGAAGTTGAAACTCCTTATTGGTTATATTAATCAATTTTCCATATTTCAAAAAATAAAGTTTGCAAGCCTATAAGTATTAAAGCAAGTAAATATTTTTATATATAAATACTATCTTGCATTAAAGCGATATATTTTTTAACACTTGACAAAAAATAAAAATTAAGTTAATTATTCAGTAGTGGGCAATCTGCCCGACTATGGAGATAAAGTAAAAATCCCGCTCATGAATAATGGAGGAAGAATTCTATAAATAAAGGAATATAAAATTAAAATAGTTTAATGGGGTTAATAATGAAATTACAAGTAAATATACAAAATTGTTATGGTATAGGAAAATTTGATAAAGAATTTGATTTTTCAAATGAAAATATGTTTTTAATATACGCTCAAAATGGTATATTCAAAACTTCTTTTGCAAAAACATTAAAAGATATTATTGATGGTAAAACGCCAAAAGATAATATATTTAATAAAAGAATGTCTAATGCAAATATTAAGATAGATAATAATAATCCAACTAAAGATAATTTATTAGTAATAAATTCCTTTGACGAAGATTTTAATTCTGCCGAAAGTGTAACTACATTTATGGCAAGTAAAGAACTTAAAAAAGAATATGATAATATTTTTAAATCTTTAGAAAAAGAAAAAAGTGAGTTAATTAAAAAACTCAAAAAAGGACGGGAAGCTCCGATTGTGAAAAAGAGTTAATGCAAATATTTAATTCTGAAAATACATTTTACGAAATTTTAAGCAATTATTTTAATGAAATTGCAGAATCAAAAGAAAAATATGATTTTGAATACCATGATATATTTGACGATAAAAAAGTTGTTAAAGATTTTTTAGATAAAAATATTGAGCTTTTAGACGAATACATAAATAAATATAATGAGTTGCTCTCTAAATCCATTTTATTTAAAAATATGGATGGTGGTTCTTTTGGAACAAATCAAGTTGATAATCTTACGGAGGCTCTAAAGGATGATGCTTTTTTTAAAGCAAATCACACTATTAAAATCGGTGAAGAAATTATCACTTCAAATAAAGAATTAAAAGATTTAGCACAAAGTGAAATTAATAGAATAATAAACAATAAAGAATTATTAGACAAATTTACAAAAATAGAAAAACAAATAAAAAACATAGCTCTTCGTAAATTTAAAGATATTATACAAAGAGATAATTTATTACTGTTAAATTTAAAGGATTATGAAGGTTTTCGTAAAAAAGTTTTTATATCTTTTTTGAAAGAATTTGAAAATGACATAAAACTTTTAGTAGATAATTACAAAAATCAAAAAGAAGCTATAAGTAATATTATAGCAGAAGCAAAAAAAGAACAAGAAAAATGGAAAAATATTGTAGACTTATTTAACAGTAGGTTTTTTGTTCCTTTTACTGTTTCAATTAGTAATCAAGAAGAAGTTATTCTTAAAGAAGAGGTGGCGCAATTTTCTTTTGAATTTTATGACGGCGACAAAATGGAAATAGATACCGAACAACTAAAGCAAAATTTAAGTATGGGAGAGAAAAAAGCTTTATATATATTACAAATTATATTTGAAATAGAAGCTAAAAGAGAAAAAAATCAAGATGTATTATTGATATTTGACGATGTTGCTGATTCTTTTGATTATAGAAACAAATATGCTATAATAGAATATATTAACGATATAAAAGAATCGAATAATTTCAAATCAATCATTATGACGCATAATTTCGATTTTTATAGAACATTAGGAAGTAGACTATGTATATCAAGAGAAAATATATTTATGGTTTCTAAAAATGAAGAAAGAGAAATTAAATTAGAAAGAGGAGAATATCTAAAAGCGGTTATTAATGATTTAAAGAAAAAATCAGAAAATAGCGATATTAAAGCATTTATATCATTAATTCCTTTTGTAAGAAATTTAATTGAATATACAAAAGGAGAAAACGATAACGATTATATAATGTTAACAAATTGCTTGCATATTAAAAATGATACAAATACACTTCAAGCAATATGTATAAATAATATCATAAAGTCCATTTTAAATATACAATCCAACAATTCACAAAATCTAATTAAAGATATGATTTATAATGAAGCACAAAATATATTGAATGATAATAATTTAAATCCTATTTATATAGAAAACAAAATTGTTTTATCTATTAGTATACGACTTAAAGCCGAGGAATTTATGATAAAGAAATTAATCAATAATAATATTTTAAACGAAATAAAAAATAATCAGACTAGAGAATTGTTTAAAGCGGTAGAAAATAATATTTCATATGAAGAAAAAATTATTTTGCAGAAAGTTTTAATGATGACTTCTGAAAATATCCATATTAATTCATTTATGTATGAACCTATTTTAGATACTTCTGTAGAGCATTTAAAAGCTTTACATGAAGAAATTAATAAATTACTGATAAGTTGATTTATTATTTAGTCTCGTTTGTTTGTATTACTTCGTCTACAATTAGTAATGACGGACTTTACAAATATTGTAAAAACATTGTTACAAGTTGAATAATAAATTCTAAACATAGTTAATTTCGATAGCTTTTATTATTTTCTATTTCCTAAAAAGCTCGCTATGTGAACCTACAGTCTGAATTTTTTATAAATAAAAAATATTAATAAAATATTCTAACAAATATATCAAATCAATTTATAACAAAGAATAATTAAAAAGGAATCGGATAAAAATTCTTAAAATTCTTAATATAATTTCTTAAATAATTTAAATTAAACTCTCCCGTTCTTTTTAAAGTTTCTGCTTCGATTTTAATCATTCTTTTAACATCTTTATTTCTGCCTAATTTTTTATACAATCTTTTTAGCGTCATAACGATTGATAAATCGCTATAATGAGACAAAGTTTGATTAAATAAAGATAAAGCTTTTTTCAAATCGAATCCTTCAAAACATTCAAGCGCGAAATAAGAATATAATAAGGCTATATGGCTATGAGAAAATCTACCTCTCGTTTCGGCTATTTTTTTTACTATGCTTAAAGCTTTAGATTGATTTTTTTCAACTCCTATTCCGTTATAATAACAGTGAGCCAAAGCGGCTTTTGAGCATGAACATTTTGAATTATTTATTTTCGCTATTTCGTTAGCTTTAAAATATATTTCAAAAGCTTTATTTTCATTTTTTTCGACTCCTCTGCCAAGCTCATAACCTCTTCCCATTATAATATAAGCGCATTCCAAATTTGCATCCAATTCTATTGAATTATTAGCAAGTCCAATTGCAAGCTCGGGACAAGGCGCTATAATATTTCCGTAAAATAATTCTTTAGCGTATAAATAATAAGATAATGCATCGTTTAATTGCATCGACAATTTTAAATTTTCAATTCCTTCCAAATAATATTTATAATCCATATTATACATCATTATTTTTGCAATGCTTCTATATATTAAAGCTTTATCTAAAGTTTCATCTTTAAGACAAATTTTATAATTTTCAACTATCAAATCGTAATTATTAGAGCCAATCATTTGCAAAGAATACGCGTAAATAAATCTTATATAATAAATATTATTTTCTTCAATATCTTCAAAATCTTTATTATTATTTAAAGATAAAAATTTATTTAAAAACTCTTCGCATATTTCAACTATTTTTTTATAATTTTTTAATTCGTAATTTACAAATATCATTAAATTATAAATCGAAGTTTTTTTATCTTTAATCTTTTCCAAATATTCTAAAGATTTTTTATAATCGTCTTTGTTTTCTGCATAATTATAATAAAACTCGGAAATTCTCTGATAAAGCCAATCGTCTATATCTTTTGTCTCTTTAATAATTTTTTCAAATTCTTCTTTAGCTTTATCTATCTCGCCTTTATAAGAATATAAATTTCCTTTATAATATTTATATTGAACGCTCTTTATATCGTCTCCTAAAATTTCAATAACTTTATCAATTAAATCAAAAGCTTCATCCAAATCTTTATTTGTTTCTTCATTTTCTTTATATTCTCCGCTTTCAATAATCATATCATGAAACGCTTGAGTTTTTCCAAGCAAAGAGGCTAAATTATATTTATTTTTACTTTCAAGCAATTTATCGTAAGTTTCAATAGCCTTTTTATAATTTTCTTTTTCAAAATGCCATTCCGCTATTTCATACAAAGCGTTATAATTTTTATTATTTAATTCAACCGCTCTATTTAAAAAGAAAATTGCATCTTCAAAAAAATCAGAATTGATTGAGTTTTTAGATAATGCTATTCCTTTCAAAAAATAAGCATCGTCATACATTGGAAAATCTTGAATTAATTTATTCGCTTCCGCATCGGCTTTATTTAAAATATCCAAATTATAATAACAAAGTCCTCTTTCAAATCTTGCCATTTTGCTATCTTCAATATCGACTCTTTTAATAAAATCATCGTAAAAACCGATTGCTTGATGAAAGTCCGATTCGTCTTTTCCATTGTTTAAATAACTGCTCGCTAAAATAAGCAAAGCATCGATTGAAGTTTCTTTAGATTTTTCCAAAAGAATTTGAGCAAACTCTCTCTCTTTATCTACATTTCTTACGACTCTATTTAAATACATTAAGCCTCTATATGCGTCTATTATATTAGGGTCTATTTCTATCGATTTATTTAAATCATGTTCTATAGTAGAATATATTAAAGATTTTGTAGCTTCCAAACTATTATCGTATTTTTCATTTTGTATTTCTATAAACGCCGATTTTCCTCGCATATAAAAAGCTATGGCGTTATTCGGTTCTTTAGATATTATTAAATCTAATTCTTTTATAGCTTTTCTAAAATCGCCTTCGCTCATATATTGTTTTATTTTATCTAAAGAATTCATAATAAATAGAAATATATATAAATCTTATTATCTGCGGTAAAACCATAGTAATTATTAAAAGAAAAATTAAAGGCGATATATCTATTACGCCGATTATAAATTTACTTCTAAAATCTCCAAATATTCTGTCGATTATTCCGTCCGTTATATTATAAAAAAATCTAACAATCGGATTATAATAATCCAAATTAATCGCTCCGAATGCGGTTAACCAACTTATGATAATCCAAATAAACCATATAAAAGAATAAAGTCTTAAAGTTTGTATTATCAAAACATATATAAAATCAATAATCTGTATAAGCATATAAATCCATTAATCTATTTTATTTAAAGCCTCTTCAATATTAGAGGCTGTATTTACTATATTCAAAAATTTCATAGCTTCAAATAATTTTTTTAACTGACTCGTCAAAGAACAAAAATAAACTTTTCCTCCTTTCTCTGAAGAGATTCTTAAAATTGAGGCGATTAAACCCAAAGCTGAAGAACACATATATTCCGTTTTATGAAAGTCAAAAATAAAATTTGAAACTCCTAAATTTTTTATATAAGATAATTTATCTTCAAGTATATCGACATTTTCCGATATAATATTTTTTTCTATATGTATAATAGCCGTTTTATCTTCAATTATAGTTCTTACCAATTGAAATCTCCTTTAATTAAAATAACGGATAAATTGCAATATATTATATATAATAAAAAAATCAAGTATTTATTATGCGATTTATTTTTTCCATTCTATTAAAATTGGACAATGGTCGCTTCCCATAACTTCGCTTAATATATCCGCTCTTTTAATATCTTTTGCAATCTCGTTATTAACAAAAAAGTAATCTATTCTCCAACCGACATTTGTCTCTCTCGACCTAGTTTTCATGTCCCACCAACTATAATGTCCGTTTTCTTTAACAAACATTCTAAATGTGTCGGTAAATCCTTTGCTTAAAAATTTTGTTATAAGCGCTCTCTCTTCGGGCAAAAAACCTATGCTCTTTTCATTTTCTTTTGGGCGAGCTAAATCAATAGCCTCATGAGCGATATTCATATCTCCGCATAAAATAATATTAGTTTCGTTTTTCAATTTGCTTAAATATTTAATAATCTCTTTGTAAAAAGTTAATTTATATTCAAAATGCTTTTCAGACTTTCCGCCATTTGGAAAATAAACATTGAATATAACAAAATCGTCAAACTCTAAAGATAATATTCTTCCTTCTCTATCTGTGAATTTATTTCCTATTTTATTTTTAATTTCTTTATTAGGTTTTAATTTTGAATAAATCGCTACTCCGCTGTATCCTTTTTTAATTTCTGGGTCGGCGGGATTAAGAAATAATTCATAACCTTCTATATTTTTTAAGTCTTCGGGAAGCTGTTCTTCAAAAGCTTTCGTTTCCTGCAAACATATAATATCGGGATTTTCTTTTTTTATAAAATCAACGAGTCCTTTTTTATAAGCCGCTCTTATTCCGTTTACATTCCATGATATTATTTTTAAATTTTTCATTAATTAATTTTCCTTAATTTAATAAATATATTTTTTAAATTATAATTTATTAAATATAATAATACAACCTTTAATTAAAAATTAGCTTGACAAATAAGACTTATTATAGTATCATTATAAATAATTATTTTTTAATGAATATTATTTTAAATTATTAAGGAGTTAATAAATGGCGGTTCCAAAACATAGAAAATCGAAATCAAAAACAAGGTCGAGAAAAGCGGTTAATGAAAAAAGATTTTTAGGCTCTTTGTCTATATGTCCTCAATGCGGAGCGGAAAGAATGCCTCATAGAATTTGTCCAGAATGCGGTTTTTATAAAGATAGAGTTATAAAAGCGCCTAAATCTCAAAACGAAGGTTAATATTCGGGAGTTTTAATGAATTTAGCTATAGATGTGGCAAGCGGCGAAAAACCTACCGAAGAATTGGTAGGCGGCGCTATAAAGTCTTTATTTTTAAATGACGATGTTAATTTAATATTAGTAGGAAAAGAAAAAAGTATTTTAAGAGCTTTATCAAAATTAAAATACGATAGAAACAGAGTCGATATAAAACATACTAATCAAATTATAGATATGAACGAAAGTCCAGCAGCGGGAATAAAACATAAAAAATCCGCTTCAGTTCTTATTGCCGCTCGATTAGTTTCAAATAAAGAAGCTGAAGGTTTTTTCTCGCCTGGAAATACGGGTGCTACTTTAGCTGCGGCATTAACGGAAATAGGAAGACTTAAAGGCGTTATGCGTCCTCCTTTGGTTTCAACGCTTCCTAAAATAAGCGGAGAATTTTGCATGATGGATATGGGCGCAAATGTAGATTGCACGCCCGATTATATCGCTCAATTTGCCGTTATGGGAAGAGTTTTTGCTAAAAGATTTTTGAAAATTGATAATCCAAGAGTTGGGCTTTTAAATATTGGCGAAGAAAATAGCAAAGGAAATGCGGAAACAAAAAAGTTTTTTGAAAGACTCGAAAAATTGAAAAAAATTAATTTTGTTGGAAATGTAGAGCCTAACGATATGTTAAAAAGCGATTTAGCCGATGTCGTAATTGCGGACGGATTTAACGGAAATATCGTATTAAAAACTATGGAAGGCACGGCTTCTCTTATGGTTAATTTGCTTAAAACCGAAATTAAAAAAAATCCAATTAGTATTATGGGCGGACTTATGATGAAACCCGTTTTTAATAGTTTAAGAAATCAAATGAGTTCGGATTCTGTAGGTTCGGCTATACTTTTAGGATTAAACGGCGGAGCTTTTGTCGGACATGGAAAAACGGGAGGAAACGGAGTTAAAAATGCCGTTTTGAATATGTATAATTTTTTAGATGCAAAAATTAATGAAAAAATAGCGAAAGAACTTTATGATTCTGGAGTAAAGAGAAGAATTTTTTAATAAATTTAATTAAAGGTAATTTATATGGTTTATATAAAATCTTGCAAAGGCTTGTATAAAAACGAAAAAACTAAAATGCCCGCTTCCGATTTGGTATTAGAACCCGTTAAAGAAGTTATTAAAGGCATGGACGCTCTCGATATAGACGGAATAATATGCGCGACTATAACTAAAGATTATGTTTATCCTTCGGCATCTTGTATGCTTGGAGGAAAAATAAACGCTAAAAATGCATTTTGCTACGATATAGAAAGCGATTTTACGGGATTTATAACCGCTTTAAGATTAGCTTATTCGTTTGTAGAAAGCAAAAGATATAAAAATGTATTAGCGGTTTCTTCAGAATCTTTTTATATATGCGATGATAAAGATAGATTTAACGATGCTAGCGTCGCCGCTTTAATTACGAGCGAGAAATCAAATATTCAAATAGATTTTATCGATTCTACTACGGACGGTTCGGCTTTAGAAAATTGCTATATTCCTATGGGCGGAGCCGTTAAACCTTATACAAGAGAAGGAATTCTAAATAAAGAGCATTTTATATATATTAAAGACAATAAAATATTTGAAGAAGAAGCTAAAAAATCCGCTTTATATGTAAAAGAAACTTTATCAAAAAATAATATAGAGATAGATTATTATATTCCTTCGTATTTAAATAAAGAATCTTTTGATAATTTTGCAAATAATTTATCGGTTGATAAAAATAAAATATATTCTAAAATGGAAAATTCAAATTCTTCTTTAAGCGCGACTTCGGGAGTTGCATTTTCTATGGCTTTAGAAGACGGAAGTATAAAAAATAATAGCAAAGTCGCTTTATGCGGATTTGGAAGCGGTTATACAAAAGCGCTCGCCGTTTTTTCAGTTTCTTAAGGAGTTTAACCATGAATAAAAAATTATTATTTATAATTATTTTGATTTTTGGAATAATCGCATGTTCGGAAAAATTTAATTATGGCGGTTTAAATGACGATAAAAAAATTATAAAAGCTATAGAAAATAACGATATTAAAACCGTTAAATCAATTTTGAAAGAAGGAAAAATTGATATTAATAAAATACATGAATTTTCAAATATTTTTGAACTTAATGGAACTACAAACACGGAAAAATACACGGCTTTAATTAAATCGGTTCAAAAAACAAATTATGAAATAAGCAAACTTTTAATAGAAAATAACGCCAATATTAATATTAAATACGAAATTAAATCTCTTCCTTCGGAACAATATTTAAAATTAACGGCTTTAGAAATTGCCGCAGAAAGCAACGATTACGAAATTGTTAAACTTCTTGTTGATAATGGAGCGGATGTAGATGAAAATTCTTATTTTACAAGAGATTCTTTTGAGGAATATAAAATTTTTACTTTAATGACGGCTTGCTTAAACGGTAATCTTGAAATGGTAAAATTATTTATAGAAAACGGAGCGGATATAAACTCTAAAGGTTTATTAGGAGACGAAACGGCTTTAATAGTGGCCGCTAATTCGGGCAAAAAAGATATAGTAAAATATTTGATAGAAAACGGAGCGGATGTTAACTCTAAATGTTCCGTTTATAAATATACTGACGGCTATACGGCTTTAATGTTTGCTTCTATAAGAGGATATTACGAGATTGTAGAAATATTATTAGACAATAAAGCGGATATTAACGCGACTACCGATTTAGGCAGAACGGCTCTAATGGAACTTCTATTAGGTTTTATGAATGGTTTGCCTGAAAGTGGATTATACGAAACCGTTAAAATTCTTGTAGATAGAGGAACGGATATTAAGATAAAAGACGAAAACAGAAAAACCGCTTTGGACTACGCTAAAGAGAAAGAGCTTAAAGATATAGAAGAGTTATTAATAAATTCTTTGAGTAAGTGATTTTATCGTGGTTGTTTTATTAATAAAAAAATTATTTCTTTTTCAAAAAAGAAATGGTTTTTTGCTTACTTTTGGCTTATGTCCGCTTCACTCTGTTGGCTTTTAACATAGCGTTGACATCAAAAAAGTAAAAGGATTTTTTGTTCTTTTTGATGGAATAAATAAAAAACAAAGATTTGCATACTTTTTAAAAAGTGTATTGCTTCTGCAAAGGAAATTATTATTTATTAAATATTGTCATTTGAAATTATATCATATATAATATTTCAATACTATTAAATTAATATTCTTAAAAGGAAAAATATGATTAAAAGATATACAAGAAAAGAAATGGGCGAACTTTGGAGTTTGCAAAATGAATTTCAAACAATGCTTAATGTCGAAATAGCGGCTTGCGAGGCGATGGCAGAATTAGGCGAAATTCCAAAAGAGGCTTTGAAAAACATAAAAGAAAAATCTTCGTTTACCGTTGAAAGAATAGCCGAAATAGAAAAAGAAACGAACCATGATATAATCGCTTTTGTCACGGCGGTGCAGGAAAATGTCGGAGAAGGCGGAGAGTATATACATAAAGGGCTTACTTCGAGCGATGTGAAAGATACGGCGCTTGCTCTTATGATGAAAAAATCCGCAGAAATAATTTTAGAAGATTTGAAAAAACTTTCGGAAGTTTTATTAAAAAAAGCTAAAGAACATAAATATACTTTATGCATCGGAAGAACGCATGGAATTCATGCAGAACCTATGACTTTGGGATTAAAATTTATTTTATGGTTTGACGAAACCGAAAGAAATATTAAAAGAATAGAAAGAGCAAAAGAAACTATATCGGTTGGAAAATTGTCGGGAGCTGTCGGAACTTATAGCAATATAAATCCTAAAATCGAAGAATTGGTTTGCAAAAAATTAGGGCTTAAAGCCGATAAAATTTCAACTCAAATAATTCAAAGAGATAGACACGCGGAATATTTAACAAGTCTGTCTATAGTGGCAAGCTCTTTAGAAAAATTTGCAACCGAAATTAGAAATTTGCAGAGAACCGATTTAAGAGAAGCGGAAGAATATTTTAGCGAAAAACAAAAAGGCTCTTCGGCAATGCCTCATAAAAGAAACCCGATTACTTGCGAAAGAATTTCAGGTTTGGCAAGACTCGTTCGTGCAAACGCTCTCGCTTCTTTAGAAAATATCACTCTTTGGCATGAAAGAGATATAAGTCATTCTTCGGTTGAAAGAGTAATTCTTCCCGATTCCACTATTACAGTCGATTATTGTTTAAATAAATTTACGGAAATAGTCGATAAACTTTTAATTTATCCGCAAAACATGAAAAATAATTTGGAAAAAACGGGCGGTTTAATTTTCAGTCAGAGAATTTTAATTAGCCTTGTAAGTAAAGGAATTTCAAGAAATGACGCATATTTATGGGTTCAAAGAAACGCGATGAAAAGATGGCTTAACAACGAAGATTTTAAAGAGAATATTCATAAAGATAAAGATATAAAAAAATATTTGTCGGATAAAGAAATTAATGATTGTTTTAATTATGAATATTATTTAAGAAATATAGATTTAATAATGAAACGATTTGGAATATAATCAATAAAAAAGGGAAATATTTATTAGAAAATATCTCCCTTAATTAATTATAGAATTAATTTATTATACTTTAGGATTTTCAAACAAATGTTTAATATCCGTTTTCTCCCAAGTAAAATCTTTATCCTCTCTGCCGAAATGTCCATAAGCCGTAGTTTTTTCGTAAATCGGTCTTCTCAAATCAAGATGCTTTATTATTCCCGCTGGAGTTAAATCAATCTGTTTTGAGATTATAGCCGCTAAAACCTCGTCATGCACTTTGCAAGTTCCAAAAGTGTTAACATAAACCGAAAGCGGTTCTGGAACTCCGATAGCGTAAGCGAATTGAACCAAAGCTCTGTCGGCAATTTTGCTCGCCACTATATTTTTAGCGATATATCTTGCCATATAGCAAGCGCTTCTGTCTACTTTTGTAGGGTCCTTTCCGCTGAAAGCTCCGCCGCCATGCGCTCCATGTCCGCCGTAGCTATCGACTATTATTTTTCTGCCCGTAAGTCCGCAGTCGCCCATTGGTCCGCCTACTACAAATAAACCCGTAGGATTGATATAATATTTTGTATTTTCGTCAAGCATATTTTTAGGGCATATTTCATTTATAACATGCTTTTTTATATCTTCCTCTATTTGTTTATGCTCTATTCCTTTGGTATGTTGAGTGGATATTACAACCGCTTCTATTCTTGCAGCTTTTCCGTCTTTATATTCGATTGTAACCTGACTCTTTCCGTCTGGTCTTAAATAATCTAATATATTTTCTTTTCTCACTTTAGCCAATCTTTCGGCGAGTCTATGAGCCAAATGAATCGTTAAAGGCATAAAAGTTTCCGTTTCGTTTATAGCGTATCCAAACATTATACCTTGGTCGCCCGCTCCTTCACTTTTATTGCCTTCGTCTTTGTTAAATAAGCCTTTTCCTACGCTTACTCCCATATCGATATCGGGAGATTGTTCATGTATAGATTCCATAACGGCGCAAGTATCGGCGTCAAATCCCATATCGCTGCTTGTGTAACCTATTCGTCTAACCACTCCTCTTGCGATTTTTTGATAATCCAATTTCGCTTTTGTAGTGATTTCGCCCGCCAAAATAAGCATGCCTGTTTTAGCCAAAGTTTCGCATGCGACTCTCGAATGCGGGTCTTGTTTTAAACATTCGTCTAAGACTGCATCGCTTACGGCATCGCAAATCTTATCAGGATGGCCTTCCGTTACAGACTCGGAAGAGAAATAATAATTTTTAATTTCTGCCATAGTTTTACCTCTTTTTTTAAAAATATAATTCCGATTATTATATAATACGATATATAATTAGTCAAATTATTAATTATAGAGCTTTTGATTTCTACTCAAAATGACAAAATAAAATTTGACAAAAATTCTTTATTATGTTATAATTTAATTAAATCTTCGGGGCAAGGTGAAATTCCATACCGGCGGTAAAGTCCGCGAGCCTTATTTTGTAAAATTGATTAATTATAAAATAAAGCAGATTTGGCGAAATTCCAAAACCGACAGTTAAAGTCTGGATGGTAGAAGATTTAAGTTTTGTTGTAAAATAGAATTTCTTCCTAAAAAAAGCTCCAATAAGTTTTTTAACTGTTGGAGTTTTATTTTATAACCGCTTATTTCAAATATTCTAAATAAAATCCCTAAAGAAAATAAAAATAATTAAGTTTAAAAATTTATGAGAATGCATGAAAAATATATGAGATTAGCTATAGAGGAAGCGAAAAAAGGAGAAGGCTTTGCAAATCCTAATCCTTTAGTTGGCGCGGTTATAGTGAAAAAAAATAAAGTTTTAGGAATCGGGTATCATAAAAAATACGGAGAAAATCATGCCGAAATAAACGCGATTTTAAATGCAAAAAAGAAAAAAAATAATATAGAAAACGCTACGATATATATTAATTTAGAACCTTGCTCTCATTACGGAAAAACGCCGCCTTGCGCGGATGCTATAATAAAAAATAAATTTAAAAGAGTCGTTATTGGTTGTTTAGATAGCAATAAAAAAGTCGCTGGAAACGGAATAAAAAAATTAAGAGAAGCAAAAATTGAAGTTATAGAAAATATTCTTGAAGAAGAATGCAGAAAATTAAACGAAGTATTTTTTCATTATATAAATAGCAAAAAACCTTTTATGGTTATGAAATATGCAATGACTATTGACGGAAAAATTGCAACCGTAAGCGGAAAATCAAAATGGATAACATCCGAAAAAGCTAGAGAACATGCGCATTATTTAAGAAAAAAATATTCTGCAATAATGGTTGGAATAAATACGATTATAGAAGATAATCCGACATTAAATTGCAGAATAAAATATAACAATAAAAATCCTATAAGAATAATTTTGGATAGTGATTTGAAAATAAATTTAAAATCAAATATATGCAAAACTTCAAAAGATATAAAAACTTATATTGCGACTGTTAAGTCCGATAAAAATTTAGAAAAGAAAAAAAATTTGGAAGATTTAGGAATTGAAATAATAGAAACTTCTGCTAAAAATAAAAAAGTTAATTTAAAAGAACTTATAAAAATTTTGGGAGAAGAAAAAAATATTGATAGCGTTTTAATTGAAGGCGGCTCAATTTTGCATGCATCTTTGCTTAAAGAAAAACTTATTGATAAAGCTTTAATTTATATTGCGCCAAAAATTTTTGGAGGATTAAATGCGAAAACTCCAATATCGGGAGAAGGAATAAAAGAGATAGAAAAAGCGATAAAATTAATTGACGGAAATATTGAAAAAATAGGCGAAGATTTATTTATGGAATATTATTTAAAATATTAAATTAATGGTTTAAGGAAAAATAAAAATGTTTACGGGAATAATAGAAGAAATTGGAATCGTTAAATCTGTAAAAAGTAAAGTTATAACTATTGAAGCTAATAAAATTTTTGACGATTTAAAATTAGGAGATAGCGTTGCGGTTAATGGAACTTGTTTAACTATTTCAAGTTTTTCAAATAAAATTTTTAATGCCGACATTACAACCGAAACTTTAAGCAGAACAAATTTGGGAGATTTAAAATCGGGATTTAAAGTTAATTTAGAGAGAGCTTTAACTTTAAACGGAAGATTAGGCGGACATATAGTTTCGGGGCATATAGACGGAGTAGGATTTATAAAAAATATTTCTAAAAGCGAAAAAGATATAATTCTTAAAATAGAAGTTTCCGCTAATTTAATGAAATATATAATTGAAAAAGGTTCTGTCGCCGTTGACGGAATAAGTTTAACGGTAGCCGAAGTTAATAAAAATAATTTTTCTATAGCGATTATACCGCATACTTTTAAGGAAACGATTTTATTTTATAAGAAAGAAGGAGATAAAGTCAATATTGAAAACGATATAATTGGCAAATATGTTGAAAAACTTTTAACTTTTAATAATTGTAACAATGAAAAAAATAATAAAAATTCAAATATAAATATGAAATTTTTAATTAAAAACGGATTTTAAAAAAATAAAAAATTGGAGAAACAAAAATGGAAAATATTTATAATACGATAGAAGAAGCTTTAGAAGATTTAAAAAAAGGTAAAATAATAATTGTCACTGATGACGAAGATAGAGAAAACGAAGGAGATTTAATTTGCGCCGCAGAGTTTGCCACGACAGAAAATATTAATTTTATGGCGACTTATGCTAAAGGATTAATTTGCATGCCTATGAATAAATATTTTACCGATAAACTTTTATTAAATCAAATGGTTCAAAAAAATACTGACAATCATGAAACAGCTTTTACAGTATCGATAGACCATATTGAAACTACTACGGGAATATCTGCTATTGAAAGGTCTATAACGGCTTTAAAAGTAGTTGACGATAAATCAAAACCTGAAGATTTTAGAAGACCTGGGCATATGTTTCCTTTGCTTTCAAAAGACGGCGGAGTTTTGGTAAGAAAAGGACATACTGAAGCTACGGTTGATTTAATGCGAATTGCTGGGCTTAAAGAATGCGGTTTATGTTGCGAGATAATGAAAGATAACGGAGATATGATGCGAAGGGACGATTTGCTAAAATTTGCTAAAGAGCATAATTTAAAAATAATAACAGTTTCGGATTTAATATTTTATAGAAAGAAAAATGAAGATTTAATGGAATTATACGCCGAAGCTAAAATGCCTACAAAATACGGAGATTTTAAAATTCTAACTTTTGTAAATAAAATTACTAAAAGTCATCATATAGTTTTGATTAAAGGAGATATTGAAGAAGGCGAAGATATTTTATGCAGAATACATTCGGAATGTTTAACGGGAGACGCTTTAGGTTCAAAACGATGCGATTGTGGCGAACAATACGATTATGCAATGAGAAAAATTGCCGAAGAAGGAAGAGGAATAATGGTTTATATGCGGCAGGAAGGAAGAGGAATAGGACTCGTTAATAAATTGAGAGCTTATCAACTTCAAGATACGGGACTCGATACGGTTGACGCTAATTTGGTTTTAGGATTTAAAGAAGATATGCGCGAATATTATGAGGCTTATCAAATGCTTAAAAATCTTAAAGTAAAAAGTATAAGATTAATGACAAATAATCCTGAAAAAATAAAACATTTAACAAATTACGGATTAACTATAAAAGAAAGATTGCCAATACAAATAGAAGCTTCGGAATATGACGCTTTTTATTTGGAAACTAAAAAAAATAAAATGGGACATTTATTAAATTAAATGAATATAAAAAAAATAAAAAAAGAGGTAAAAAATGAAAACAAAAGAACAAATAAACTTATTAATTGAAAACGGTTTTGAAGAAACTATTTTAAAAACAATATGCTTACAAAATTATAAAATAATAGAGCTATTGGAAGAATTAGTAAAAAAGATTAATTAAAGAAAGAAGGAGAAATAAAATGAAAATTTTTGAAGGAAAATTAACTTCCGAAAAAGAAATTAAAATTGGAATAGTATGTTCGAGGTTTAACGAGTTTATCGTTTCAAAATTATTGTCGGGCGCTTTGGACGCTTTGCAACGACATAATATTAAAGACGATAATATTCATGTCGCTTGGGTTCCAGGTTCTTTTGAAATACCTTTAATCGCTTCTAAAATGGCAAGCTCTAAAAAATATGACGCCGTTATTTGTCTTGGAGCAGTTATAAGAGGTTCTACTTCGCATTACGATTATGTTTGCGCGGAAGTTTCAAAAGGAATTGCTTCGGTTTCTTTGAAATCCGATATTCCCGTAATGTTTGGAGTTTTAACAACGGAAAATATAGAACAGGCTATTGAGCGAGCGGGAACAAAATCGGGCAATAAAGGATTTGATAGCGCTATGGGAGCTATAGAGATGGTAAATCTTATTAGAGAAATTGAAAAATAAGAATTAATATTTTATTTTTCGTCATTGCAAGCACTAGATAATCAATCCATTAAAAAACTTCTTGCTTTTTGTCAAAAAATTACTAATTTTTTTGATTAAATATAGATTTTTATATGAATTTTTACTTGAAAAAATTAAATTTTTTTAAAAAAAATTTGTTTTAAGTGTTGACATTTTTTTAACATATTGTATAATTTTATTAAAAAGTTTTTCATTTGCCTTTGTTTTTAATAATCGCAAATGATTTTGATTTTATTGTTTTAAGCGCCTCGATTATCTCGCAACGATAAACGGAGCAATTAAAACGGGCGAAAAACAAATTGCCAATATTTAGAAATAAATATCCGCAACGACAATTTAGTTTTTCGATGCAAGGCGAATTGTGGATTGCTTCGTTTGTTCGGCAATGACGAAGTTGGACGCAATGGAGCTTTGATAAAATTGAAATTTGCGAAAGTTTTAAACTTGGTAAAAATCTAAAAAAATTATAGGAGAGAGAAAATGAGAAAGATTTTTTTAACCGCTATAGCTTTATTGTCTATGGCAAGCGCTTCAGTTTTCGGTATGTATGGAGTTGATTCAGATTGGATTTTCTTCCTTACTCACGGCAATCAATTTCAGGTAAGACTTGAAACTTTAGGTTTCACTCTTGGAAATGACATGATTAAAGGAACTTTTGGTTTCGATAATCCTTACTCTTTCGGCGATATGCTTAATGTTCCTGCAAATGGAGATGCTACATTTATTCCAGATATGTCTATGGGAATAGCTTATACTTCTTCGGCAATAGGAATCGGAGTTGGTTATACAATGTCTTTTGGCAATAAAGAGCAAAAATTTAACGGCAAAGCTACTAGTAAAGGACAACTACCATTAGGACATACGCCTGTTTTAGTTTTGAATGCATTAGATAACGCTTTGAGAATTGCAGTTCCTATTCAAGTTTATCAAAAGAGCGATAAAACTCCTGTGAGTGAATATAAATATACGGCGGTTAGTATGGACGCTCAAATTAGATATTATACTGGTTTGGATATGCTTCCTCAAATTAGATTATATTTAAGATTCGGACATTACGATACTGAAGATAAAGTAGGTAATATAACTACTAAAACAAAAGCAGAAAGTTTTGGTTTTGACTTTAGACTTTTCTTTGGCGCGATGGTTGAAGAAGTGGCTTTACAACCTATAGTTAAAATTCAATTTAATACGGCTTTGGGTAAAAATCATAATACAACAAGAATACAAGCTATTAATATACTTAAAGGTAGTCAAACAGTTAATGGTGTTCTGAAAAATGATAAAAACCCATATACATTAAATATAATTCCAGCTTTGGGTATATCAGCTAACTCCGATATAGTTTCATTATATTTAGAACCTTCTTTAGGACTTAAAATTACAGGTTCTGCCTCTAAAAATGTAAAAGAAGCTTATGATTTAGGATATGGAGTTTATGGAGAAATTTATATAACTCCTGTTAAGAATGTTGAATGGTATTTTGAAGCCGAATTGGGTAATATTGCTGGATCTGTCGGAGAAGCATTAAATTTAGGTAAAGGTTTAGGCTTCAATGCTTCTACTGGTATAACTTGGTATTTACCTGCGCTTTAATAGATTTTGTTCTTTTTGAGTAAAAAGGAAGCAAAAAATATTTACGATTAGATTTTAAAAGTTTAATCGTAAGACTGAAAATTGAGCGTTTGTTTATAAAATAAAGTTGGTTAAACCGCGGGCTTTTATTAAGTCTGCGGTTTTTTTATTATTATCAAATATTGATTTAAATTTTAATGTCGGTTATAATAAATAAATAATAAATTTTTAAGGAGTAAATATGTTTAACTTCTTTAATAAAAATAAACAATCTACAGAGAATTTAATTATTAGTAATAATGTGTCTAGACTAAGAGAAATTGTAAAAAATTTTAACGATAAGAATACTAATAATACAAATATAAATAATAGCAATAATACGAATAGTAATAATAAATAATCATGGATTTTTCTACTTTTATAACTTCTATAATATTTATTTTGCCTGGTTTTATTGTAATTAGTTCGATAAATTTATTTTCGTATGTAAGAAATGTAAATACTTTTTATAAAATTTTGCAATCTATTATAACGACTATTATTTTATGGCTGTTTGTTTTTTTAATATCTCAATTTGAAAAATTTAATTTTATAGATAATATTTTAGAAATAATAATTTCTTTCGATATAAATATATTTCTTAAAAATAAAATAAAAGTGGCATTATTTTTAATAACAATTTATTTTATTTCGTTTTTAATAGGTTTTATTATCGGTATATTTCTATATCGTTGGGATAAAACAAGAAATTTTATATATAAAATATATGTAAAAATTTTTAACCAGACGCCATATAAACATATTTGGGAAGAATTATTTTACGAACTTAAAATAAATGAAAAAAATGTAGTTTCAATTATAGTAAGAACCGTAAACGGAGATATTTTTATGGGTTTGCCATACTTAATAAGTTATAATCCTAACGACAGAGCGATTTCATTTTTAGAATTATATAAATTGAACGATAAAAACAAATTTGAATTGATTATAAATTATGAAGATTCTAACATAAACAATAAAGTTAAGCATGGAGATTTATTTTATATAAAGGATAGCAGTATAGAATATTTATATATACTTTATTATAATGAAAAAAGAGTAAACGATTTAATAGATAAATTAAGATAATCATTTTAAATAATTTAATACAAGTAAAAATTATTAAACGCTAAAATTTTATAATTATTTTTCTAGTTATAATTTTTCAATTTCTTCAATACTTAAGCCTGTATATTTTGAAATTAGGTTAATATCCGCTCCGTCTTTTTTCATTGCAGTTGCCATTGCTTCTTTTTCCTCAAGTCTACCTTGTAATCTCTCTTCGCTTAAAGTTAGCATTTTAAAATAATTCTCTTCCCATTCCGTGTAGCCTTCCGTCAAATTATCGTCTTTTACAAACTTATTATATTTGTCGTAAATTTCTTTCATTATGGGATTTTTTTCTACCAATACTTTCATTGTATCCTCCAAATCTTTTTTTATATTTAAAAATTTAAACCAATCGGCAAGCGGTTCGTATAATTTTGATTTTTCATTAAATTTTTTGAGTTCTAAAAAATGCATTTCAAAGTGATTTGTCAATATTTCATTTGTATCGAATTCTTTAATAAAATAACAACTATGAGGTTTGCCTTTATTTTCGGTTAAATTAAAATCGACTATGTTTATACTTATTACGGGATTTAAATCGTCATATTTTTTACTCTTTTTCAAATTCGCGGCATAACTTTTTGCCCAATAATAAATTCCTCGATAAATAAAAGCCTTATTTCCCGCTCTTTGAATTTCAATAATTACAGTTTCACCGCTTTTAGTTTTCGCTCTCACATCAACAATACTTTCTTTACCGTTTATTGATTCTTTCAAGTTGAATGTATTAAGAATAATTACTTCTTCAAAAGGTTCTTGTCCCGCATCAATTCTAACGGAATTAATTAAATCTTTCAAAATATTTTGACTATCTTCTTTTGCCAAAAGAAAACGCATGAAGTAATCATTTAATACAATAAAATCTTTTTTAATCATAAAAATATTATAACAGAATATTTTTATTTGTCAAAATTGTTTTTATAATTTTTATTTTATGGTTTATTGCGGACGGAGAGCGATTTATTTTTCGGTATAAGCTTTTATTATTTAGTAAAATCTTTCTTGCTTTCAAAATCTTTTTTATTATAATCTTTCAAATGCAATATTTTAAAATATTGCGATTATCTTAAGGATAAATATTTAAAAGATATTTGATTTTTTATAAAAAATAAACCTCTCGATTTTATATTGACTTTATATACTAATTTAAATATAATACAAAAATATAATATTTTTTGGAGAATAAAATGAAAAAATATATTAGCGTTTTATTATTTATTTTAATTTTAGTAATTTCTTGTAAAAGCAATTCTAATTTATCTAACGATGCTATAGTTATAAATATGGGAGCAGAACCTCTTACAATAGACCCAAATTTAAATTCATTAAATGTAGTTTCGGCGATGCTTCTTCATTCTTTTGAAAGTTTAATTAAAATAGATTCAAACGGAAATATAGTCGGCGGAATGGCAGAAAGTTGGGATATATCCGAAGATGGAAAAGTTTACACATTTCATTTAAGAACAAATGCCAAATGGAGCGATGGCAAACCATTAACCGCTCATGATTTTGAATATTCATGGAAAAGAATGGTTAATCCCGAAATTGCGGCTAAATATTCTTCTATGATGGAAATGATAAAAAACGGCAGAGAAATAAACGAAGGAAATATGGATTATAACGAGCTTTCGGTAAAGGCTTTAGACGATTATATTTTTGAAGTAGTTTTAGTCGACCCTGCAGCGTATTTTTTAGAATTTATAACTACATTAAGCATATTTGCTCCCGTTAGAAAAGATATAATAGAATTATACGGAGATGATTGGACATTAAAACCTGAAACTTTTATTTGCAACGGACCTTATAAAATGACGGAAAGATTAATAGACCAATATATAATTTTTGAATTAAATACTAATTATTATGCAACAAATGAAATTATTGCAAATAAATTAAAATTTTTATCTATGAGCGACCCAAATACTGCAATCGCGGGAATAAGAAGCGGAACTATACATTTTTCGGCTCTCGAACCTCCGCCTACGGAAATAGACAAATTAAAAAATGAAAATTATGTAGTTCTTAAAGACGGAGTAGGAACTTATTATTTATCTCTTAATATAACAAATAACGCCTTAAAAGATAAGAGAGTAAGGCATGCTCTGTCTTCGGCTATAGATAGAAATTATATAGTTTCAAATGTAACTATGGGAGGACAAGCGCCAGCAAGAGGATTTGTCCCTAATACTATAAAAGGAATAAATGGCTCTTTTAGAGAAGAGGCTGGAGATTTAATAGATATTTACGATTATCAAAAAAATATTCAAACAGCTAAAGAATTAATGGCTCAAGCTGGTTATCCTAACGGAGAAAATTTTCCCGTTCTTGAATTAAGAGTGTCTCCTGGTTTGCATGCCAATATGGGAGAAGCTATTCAAAATATGTGGAAATCAAATTTAAATGTAGACATAACTATAAAAATTGACGAATATCCTCTTGTAATACAATATTTGCTTGAAAATAATTACGATATAGGTTCTATAGCATGGAATGCCGATTATAACGACCCTATGACTATGTTAGAAATTATGTTTACGGGCAATTCTTTTAATTACGGAGCTTTTTCAAATCCTAAATACGATAAGTTAGTTTTAAATGCTAGAAAAACATCGGATAATGTATTAAGAATGAATTATATGATAGACGCCGAAAAAATATTAATGGACGAAATGCCTTTAATACCGATTTGTCATAGAGCTTTTACCTTAATGCTAAATCCTAAATTAAAAGGCATAGTTTATAATCCTTTGGGAAAACATAAATTTAATTATTGTTATATAGAATAAAATAATATAATAATAATTCTTAATTTTTAAATTTTTATTAAAAAGGTTTTGTTATGAAAATTTATGATATTGAAATGATAAGAGAATTTTATAAAAATTATTCTTCTAAAATTGAAAGAATAAGAGAGAAAATTAAAAAACCGTTAACTTTATCGGAAAAAATTTTATTTGCTCATTTATATAATGAAAACGATATTAGAGATTTTAAACGCTCTGAAGATTATGCAAATTTTAAACCCGATAGAGTCGCTATGCAGGACGCTACGGCTCAAATGACGCTTTTGCAATTTATGAATGCGGGAAAAGAATCTTCAAACGTTCCAGCTACGATACATTGCGACCATTTGATTCAGGCTTATAAAGGAGCGGAAGAAGATTTAAAAAATGCAATAAATATAAATAAAGAAGTTTATGATTTTCTTCAAAGCGTGGCTAAAAAATACGGATTAGGTTTTTGGGAAGCGGGTTCGGGAATAATACATCAAATAGTTTTAGAAAATTACGCTTTTCCAGGAGGCATAATGATTGGGACAGATTCGCATACTCCAAATGCTGGCGGTTTAGGAATGATGGCAATCGGAGTAGGCGGAGCGGATGCCGTTGATGTTATGACGGGAATGGAATGGGAATTAAAAATACCTAATTTAATAGGCGTTAAACTTACAGGCGAGTTAAACGGTTGGGCGAGCGCTAAAGATGTTATATTAAAATTGGCGGGAATTTTAACCGTAAAGGGAGCGACTAATTGCATTATAGAATATTTTGGCGAAGGCGCTTTAAATCTTTCTGCCGTAGGAAAAAGTTCAATATGCAATATGGGAGCGGAAGTTGGAGCTACAACTTCAATATTTCCTTTCGATAATAATATAAAAGAATATTTGATTAGAACTGGAAGAGAAGAAGTTGCAAAATTATCAGAAGAGAATTCAAATAATTTAAAAGCGGATGAAGAAGTTTATAAAAATCCTTCAAAGTTTTACGATAAAATAATCGAAATAAATTTATCCGAATTAGAACCTTATATTAACGGACCTTTTACTCCTGACTCGGCTTCAAAAATTAGCGATTTTGCAAAAAAAGTTGAAGAAAATAAATATCCCGAAAAAATGGAAGTCGGACTTATAGGTTCTTGCACAAACTCTTCTTATTATGATTTAAGTAAAGCGGCTTCTATAGCTCGTCAAGTTAAAGAAAAAAAATTAAAAGTCAAATCTCAAATAATAATTAATCCAGGCTCTTTAAACTCCTACAATGCGGCATTAAAAGAAGGAATAATAGACGATTTTAAAAATATAAACGCCATTATAATGACAAACGCTTGCGGACCTTGTATTGGGCAGTGGAAAAGAATAACTGACGATAATAATAAAGTAAATTCAATAGTGACTTCGTTTAATAGAAATTTCGCAAAAAGAGCGGATGGAAATCCGAATACTCATGCTTTTATTGCATCGCCCGAAATAGTTATGGCTTTAAGCATAGCGGGAGATTTAAAATTTAATCCATTAAAAGATTATTTGATAAACGAAGACGGAGAAAAAGTAAAATTAGATATTCCAACGGGAGAGATTTTTCCTAAAAACGGACTTAATATAGAAAATGCAGAAAATGAAAATAGAGAAAATATTGCAGATTCAAAAGTTGAAATTATAATAAATAAAGATTCTAATCGATTGCAATTATTAAAACCTTTTCCAAAATTTAATGAGGAAGATTTTAATAATATGCCTTTGCTTATAAAAGCGAAAGGAAAATGCACAACCGACCATATTTCTATGGCGGGAGTTTGGTTAAAATTTAGAGGACATTTAGAAAATATTTCTGACAATATGTTAATGGGAGCGGTTAATTATTTTAACGATAAAACAAATTGCGTATTTAATCAATTAAGCGGAAATTATGAAGAGGTTTCAAAAGTCGCTAAAGAATATAAATTAAATAATATATCTTCTATTGTCGTTGCCGAAGAAAATTACGGTGAAGGTTCAAGCAGAGAACATGCGGCGATGGAGCCGAGATTTTTAAATGTAAAGGTTATTTTAGTAAAAAGTTTTGCAAGAATTCATGAAACGAATTTAAAAAAACAAGGAATGCTTGCTATAACATTTAAAGATAAAAACGATTATTATAAAATTAAAGAAAAAGATAAAATTTCAATAGAAAATATAGAATCTTTTTCGCCGAATAAATCTTTATTAATTAAGGCAGTCGGAGAAGATAAAAAAGAAATTTATTTTGAGGCTTTGCATACTTATAACGATACTCAAATAGAATGGTTTAAAAATGGAAGAGCTTTAAATACTCTTCTAAAAAAATAGTTAATTAAAATAATAAATAAAAAATTTAATAAAAATTTTAATAAAATAAAAAAATAATTAAAGGCTATATTATGAGCAAAGTTGAAATGAAAAACGGAAAATTAATTATTCCAGATAAAATTTCTATTCCTTTTATAGAAGGAGACGGAGTCGGCGCTGAAATAACACCAATATCTCAACAAATTATAAACGAAGCGATTAAAAAAGCTTATAACGGAAAAAAATCTATAGAATGGATTGAAGTTTTTGCGGGAGATAAAGCTTTAAAAGAATTTGGAACCCATTTGCCAGAAGAGACAATAAAAACTTTTTCAAAATATTTGATTGGAATAAAAGGACCATTAACGACTCCTATAGGAGAAGGCATCCGTTCTTTAAATGTGGCTTTGCGTCAAACTTTAGATTTATATGTTTGTTTGCGCCCGATTAGATGGTTTAAGGGAATCGTATCTCCTATAAAAGAGCCGAATAAAGTTAATATGATTGTATTTAGAGAAAATACGGAAGATATATACGCGGGAATAGAATGGAAAAACGGAACTAAAGAAGCTAAAAAATTTTACGAATTCTTAAAAAACGAAATGGGAATAAATAAAGTTAGATTTCCAGAGACTTCTTCGTTTGGAGTAAAGCCCGTTTCTGAAGAAGGTTCAAAAAGATTAATTTCTTCTGCTATAAAATACGCGATTAATTTTAATTTGCCTTCGGTTACAATCGTTCATAAAGGAAATATAATGAAATTTACGGAAGGAGCTTTTAGAAAATACGGATACGAAATTGCAAGAGAAGATTTTTCTGAAAAAACTTTTACTATGGAAGAATTTAACGAAATAAAAAAAGATTTTGGAGAAGATAAAGCGAAAGAAAAATTAAAAGAAGCTAAAGAAAAAAGAAAGGTTATAATAAAGGATAATATAGCGGATGCATTTTTGCAAAATACTTTATTAAAACCAGAAGATTATTCTGTTATAGCGACTTTAAATTTGAATGGAGATTATATATCCGACCAGCTTGCGGCTATGGTTGGCGGAATCGGAATAGCGCCAGGAGGAAATATTAATTATGAAACGGGACATTCTATTTTTGAAGCTACGCATGGAACTGCGCCAGATATCGCTAGAAAAAATAAGGCAAATCCATGCTCTTTAATTCTCTCTTCTGTTATGGCTTTAGAATATTTGAATTTAAATGAAGCCTCCGATTTGATTATAAAAGCTTTAGAAAAATCTTTTGAAGAAGGATTTGCAACAGAAGATTTGGCTTTATTTATGGAAAACGGAAAACCTTTAGGAACAAAAGAATTTGGAGATAAAATACTTTCTTTATTGCAAGAAAAATTATAAACTATTTAATTAACGGAGTATAAAATGAAAAAAGAATATTTATTATATAAATTATACGACCATTCAAAAAAAAGAGTTCATATAAATAACGAACTTTTTGAAAAGTATAATGTTAAAAGAGGATTAAGAAATAAAGACGGCACGGGAGTTTTGGTTGGGCTTACAAATATAGGCGATGTCGTAGGATATAAGAAAAACGAAAACGGCGAGGTTTGTCCTATAGACGGAAAATTATTTTATAGAGGATACGATTTAGAAGATATAACGAAAGATATTTTACAAAGCAAAAGATTTGGTTATGAGGAGGTATGTTATTTACTTCTTTCGGGAAAACTTCCCGATATGGAAAGATTAAAATCTTTTAATGAAATTATAAAAGAAAATATGTATTTAGATAAAAAAACTATAATGCATATAATAGATTTAGAAGGGCAAAATATAATGAATATTCTTTCAAGAAGCGTTCTTGAAATGTATATTCATGACCCGAATCCTGAAGATTTATCTTTAGAAAATTTAATGATTCAATCTATACGATTAATAGCTCAAATTCCAGCCGTTATAGCCTACGCTTATAATATGTATCATTATAGCGTATTTCATAAGTATTTAAATATTATTCTTCCAAAAACAAAATATTCTATAGCGGAAAATTTTTTATATATGCTTAAACAAGATTTTACTCATTTAGAAGCTAGAATGTTAGATTTGCTTTTGATACTTCATGCGGAACATGGAGGCGGCACTAATTCAACATTTACCGTGAGAGTGACAAGTTCGGCGCGCACCGATACTTATTCAAGCATTTCTGCAGGCATAGGCTCTCTTAAAGGAGATTTGCATGGAGGAGCTAATATAAAAGTAGCCGATATGTTTAATCATTTAAAAGAAGTTATAACCGATTGGAAAAATAAAGAAGAATTGGACGCTTATTTAATAAAAATCTTAAATAAAGAAGCATACGATAAAAGCGGATTAATTTACGGAATGGGGCATGCGGTTTATACTTTATCGGACCCGAGAGCGGTTATATTAAAAGAGTTGGCAAGAGAGCTTGTAAAAGAAAAAGGCAAAGAAAAAGAATTTGAATTTTTAGAGCTTATAGAACAAAGAGCTATGGAATGTTTTATAAAAGTTAAGGGAGAAAATAAAAGAGTTTGCGCAAATGTAGATTTGTATTCGGGATTTATATACGATATGTTAGGAATACCGAAAGAAATTTATACTTCTTTATTTGCTATGGCAAGAATTGTCGGTTGGTGCGCTCATAGAATCGAGGAGCTTAATTTTGACGCAAGAAGAATAATAAGACCCGCTTATAAGAATGTAACAGAACCTATTGAATTTACGCCAATGGAAGATAGATAATTATTTTTGTTTTTCAAATAAAAGTATATTTTCTTGAGTATTCCCAAATGAAATATATCGAGACTCCTGAATAATCATTGAAGCCCAATCTACAGTTCCTTTAGGTTTTCCACTTTTATCAAAATATTTTTCATACCAATTTGCAATTTCTTTCAAATAATATCTATCTTGCCAAAATTCTCTTAATTCTGGAAGATAGCCTTTATAACCTTCATATTCGTCAAATCTATAACCATAATAAAAATATGTTGATTCGTTCGGAGCTGCATTGCCAAATATATCTTTCAAATCAATTTTAATATAATATATTCCGCATAAATCTCCATAATAATTAGTAGCGCCCCAAAAATTAAGAGTATAATATTTGCCTTTGCTTGTTTTTACGCTTATATTTCCGTTATCTAAAAAAGTATAAGTATTTTCAACTTCTTTTTCTTCTATAATTTTACCCGCAACTTTCTTTTTCCAAATATTATTTGCATCGGTAGTCGTTGAAGTATTTGTCCCTGTATAATCATATTTGTATTCTTTACCTCCTTCAAAAATAATGTTTTTCGTAGAAAAAGAATTTTCACTATATTTACAATTTGTAGAAATATCTATAGCTTTATAATACATATTTAACTTATCATAAATATAATAAAGTCCGTATAAATTGCCATTAAAATTAGTAGCTCCCCAAAAAGTGCATATATCATTAATTTCTGTAGTATTATTTTTTGTATATTTAATAGTAAGATTTCCTATATTATCAAAATTAAAAGTAGCTTTATAAAAAATTATTTCTCCGTAAAAAGTTTTATTTGTCATTTGTTCTTTCCATTTATTAGCCTCTTCAGTGTTAGTTTGAGACGGTTTTAATTTTGTATTATCATAAGTAGAGTTAGTATTTGTTGATTTTAATACCGCATCTCTTGATTTTTTTGCTAAACCTTCATTTCTATAACTACCTCCTCCGTCTTTATTCCAAATTGAAACTTTATCTTTAATTAATCCGTTTTCATACATTAAAGAATTAAGCACTTCAAATGTTCCGTCATTTTTCTTATAATAATAGCATGCGATGTTGGTATTATCAGGAAGCATTCCCCAAAATTGGCAATTGGTTACTTTATCGCCACTTCTACTTATATATATGTTTGTTATATTGGCTTCACTGTCGAAATAATATTTTTTATATCCGCTATGGGATGTAAAGTCAAATTTTTTCATATTTCTATAATATGCCATTAATTCTGCTTTAGAATATTTTTCTTTCATTTTTTTAAAATTTTCTAAAAATTCTCTCGCGGCTTTAGTGTTTGTTTGAGGTGGTTCATAATTATCTTTTGTAAATCTAAAATTTCCGTTATTACCTCCTCCATTATTTCCAGCATTATTACCTCCATTATTTACACCGTTATATCTCGAGATTTACGGCAACTTGTAATAAGTAATATTATAAAAATTATTGAAATTATTTTATTTTTCATTTTGTTTTTAATTCCTTTTAATTATTAAAAAATTTATAGAAATTATACTATAATTAAAAAAATAATCAAATTTTGACAAATATATAATATTTGATATAATAAAAAAATTAAGGACGAATATTAATTATGAATATAGAAGAAGCAAAAAACAGAATAAAAAAATTAACCGAAGAGATTAATTATCATAATAAACTTTATTACACGGACGATAATCCCGAAATTGAAGATTATGAATACGATAAACTTTTCAGAGAGCTTGAAAATTTAGAGAGAGATTTTCCAAATCTTAAAGAAGAAAACAGTCCTACGAATAAAGTCGGCGGAATGATTTTAGAAAAGTTTGAAAAGTTTGAGCATCCGATTGCAATGTATTCTCTTTCAAATGTTATGAATGAAGAAGAATTTTTTGATTTCGATAATAGAATGAAAAAAGAGATTAATTCAAAAGATATAAAATATACCGTAGAAAATAAATTTGACGGTTTGGCTTTAGAGCTTATTTATCAAAATGGGAAATTGATTGTTGCAAGCACTAGAGGAGACGGACAAGTCGGAGAAAATGTTACGAATAATGTTAAAGTAATGAATAATGTTCCAAAAAATATTAAAGAAAAAAATAAACTTATAATTAGAGGCGAGGCTTTAATAACGAAAAAAGATTTTGAGGCTTTAAACAGAGAGAGAGAAGAGCTTGAAGAAGTGCCTTTTGCAAATCCAAGAAATGCGGCATCGGGAGGATTAAGACAATTAGACAGTTCGGAAAGCAAAAAGAGAAGATTAAAATTTTTCGCATATCAAATTGCAAATTATAAAGACTTTAATTTAACAAACGAATATAAGGCAATGGAATTTTTATTAAGTTTAGGTTTTACCGTTGAAGGAGTTCATCCAAATATTAACGCTAAAGAAGTTTTGAAAATATATAACGAAATTCAATTAAACAGAAATAAAATGGATTATGAGATTGACGGACTCGTGATTAAAGTTGATGATATTAAATCGCAAGAAAAATTAGGATTTTTATCTCGCGCTCCAAGATTTGCCGTAGCTTTTAAGTTTAAGCCCGAAGAGAAAGAAACTTTATTAAATAATATAGAGGTTCAAGTCGGAAGAACGGGAGCATTAACGCCTGTGGCAAAATTAAAACCCGTTCAAGTTGGAGGCGTTATCGTTTCAAATGTCACTCTTCATAATCCTAATGAAATAAAATCGAAAGATATAAGAATTGGCGATACGGTTGTAGTTATAAGGTCGGGAGATGTTATACCTAAAATTGTGAGAGTAAATTTTGATAAACGCCCGAAAGAAAGTAAAGAGTTTGTTTTTCCAAATAAATGTCCCGTTTGCGGAGGCGATACGGCTATAACCGAAGGCGATGTAATAGTTAGATGCATCAATGAAGAATGTCCAAGCAAAATTACAAAGTATATAGAATATTTTGTTTCAAAAGCGGCTATGAATATAGACGGAATAGGCAAAGAATGGATAGCGACTTTTACAAAAAGCGGACTTGTTAAAAATCCTGCCGATATTTATAAAATTAAAAAAACAGATTTGTATAAATTTGAAAGAATGGGAGAGAAGCTTGCCGACAATATGTTAAACTCTATAAAAGAAAGCAAGAAAACGACTTTAAAAAGATTTATATATTCTTTGGGAATGCGTCAAGTCGGAGAGACTACCGCCGATTTACTCGCTAAATATTTTACTTCGATAGAAAATTTCAAAAAAGCGACTATAGAAGATTTGGAAAATATAGAAGGCATAGGAGAGATTAGCGCAAAAAGTATTTACGATTTTTTGAATAATGATAAATCAAAAAAAATAATAGACGATTTGCTTGCCGTTGGAGTAGAGCCTATATTTGAAAAAATGGCAATTACGGAATCGAAATTAACTGGCAAGAATGTAGTTATAACAGGTTCTATTGAAGGTTTTACAAGAACATCGGCAAAAGAAACTGCCGAAAGATTAGGCGCAACGGTTCAATCTTCCGTGTCGAAAACTACCGATATATTAATAGTCGGAGAGAAAGCGGGAAGCAAATTAAAGAAAGCGGAAGAATTGGGAATTGAAATTATGCCTGCGGATGATTTTATTAAACTTGTTAATGAATGAAAGTGGTTTTTATATATAAAAATACTATTTTACCTAAATGATATTTATATTAGTTTATCTATATTAAATATGAATATAGTTTATAAGCATAGCTAGTATTATTTATAAAAAAATTAATAGTTTTAGGATATAAATTATTAACCCATCAATTTTACCATAACAGCTTTTTGAACATGCAGTCTATTTTCAGCTTCCTCAAAAATTTCATTAGCATGCTCTTCAAAAACTTTTGTGCTAATCTCTTCCTCTCTATGAGCTGGCAGACAATGCTGGACCATTGCATCGGGCTTTGCAATAGCCATAACTTCATCATTAATTTGATAGCCTTTAAATATCATTCTTCTTTTTTCAGCTTCTTTTTCTTCTCCCATAGAAGCCCAAACATCCGTAAAAAGTATATCAGAATCTTTAGCAGCTTCCATAACATTTTCCGTGATAATAAATTTATCTTTATATTTTTTCGTAAAGTCAATAACTTTTTCATCAGGATTATAATCTTTTGGACAAGCTATCGAAACATTCATTCCCACTTTTAATCCGCCTACGATTAAAGAATTAGCCATATTATTTCCGCATCCAATAAAACATATTTTAAGTCCTTCAAATTTTCCTTTGAATTCATGAATCGTCATAAGGTCGGCAAGCACCTGACATGGATGACTAAAATCTGTAAGCCCGTTTATTATTGGAATCGAACCGTATTTTGCAAAATCTTCAACTTCTTTTTGCTCAAATGTGCGAATCATAATTCCATCTAAATAACGAGATAGAACTCTTGCCGTATCTTGCACAGGCTCACCTCTTCCTATTTGCAAATCATTACTTGATAGAAATAATGCCTGCCCTCCAAGTTGATATATGCCTGTTTCAAAGGAAACTCTGGTTCGAGTAGATGACTTTTGAAAAATCATACCTAATGTTTTACCTTTAAGAATATGATGTTCAATTTTATTTTTATTTTCTTTTTTAAGTTTGTCTGCGAGATTCAAAATATCGATTATTTCCTCTTTTGATAAATCAAGCATTTTAAGTAAATGTTTCATAAATTAACTCCAAAAATTTATTAATATTAAATTTTATTTTTTATATATTCAATTTGCGCTTTAACCGATTCGGGAGCGGGTCCTCCTTCTACTTTTCTTTGCATTATGCATGTTTCAAGGTTTATAGCTTCAAAAATATCTTCTTCAAATTTATTAGAAAATTCTTTATATTTTTCAATCGCCAGAGTTTCGAGAGTTAAATTATTTTCAATGCATAACCTGACAATCTCTCCCGTTATTTTATAAGCGTCTCTAAAAGGAATTCCTTTTTTAACCAAATAGTCCGCGCAATCCGTAGCGTTTATAAAACCTTTTGCCGCAGCTTCTCTCATATTTTTTTTTATTATTGTCATTGTTTCAAGCATTGGAATAAAAGTATTAATGCAAAGTTTAACCGTATCGATAGCATCAAAAATTGCTTCTTTATCTTCTTGCATATCTTTATTATAAGCGAGCGGAAGTCCTTTCATTATTGTAAGAAGAGTATTTAAATCTCCATAAACTCTTCCCGTTTTTCCTCTAATTAATTCGGTTATATCGGGATTCTTTTTTTGAGGCATAATTGAAGAACCCGTAGAATAAGCATCGTCAAGCTCTATAAATTTAAACTCCCATGAACACCATAAAATTATCTCTTCTGAAAATCTTGATAGATGCATCATTAATATTGATATTGCTGATGCAAGCTCTATACAAAAATCTCTGTTGGAAACCGCATCGAGAGAGTTTTGAGTAATTTCATCAAAGCCGAGCAAATTACAAACTCTCTGTCTGTTTATCAGGTAAGTAGTAGATGCCAAAGCGCCGCTTCCCAAAGGCATAATATTTATTCTTTTATATGTATCTTCAAGTCTTCCTAAATCTCTTAAAAACATTTGAGCGTAAGCCATAATATGATGAGCGAATGTTATCGGTTGAGCGCGTTGTAAATGAGTATATCCAGGCATAACGGTTTTAAGATTTTTTTCGGCTAAATCGATTAAAACTCTCATAAGTTTTTTTGTAAGATTTTCAATCTCTTTAATTTCTTTTTTTAAATACATTCTTATATCGAGAGCTACTTGGTCGTTCCTTGAGCGAGCCGTATGAAGTCTTTTTCCCGTATCTCCTAATCTTTCGGTAAGTTCCGATTCTATAAACATATGAATATCTTCGGATGCAGAATCAAATTGAAGTTTTCCGCTTTCTATATCTTTAAGAATTTCTTTAAGCCCTTCTACTATAGCTTCGCTTTCTTTCAAATCAATTATATTGCATTCGCCAAGCATAGTCGCATGAGCTATAGAACCTTCAATATCTTCTTTATACATTCTAGCGTCAAAAGAAATTGAAGAATTAAAATCGTTTACTTTTTCGTCAATCTCTTTTGAGAATCTGCCAGCCCACATTTTTTTATTTTTCATTTTTTATTTTTATTCTTTATCTTCTTTTCCATATTTGCTCTTACTTTAACGGGAAGCCCAAATAGATTGATAAATCCTACGGCATCCGCTTGATTATATACATTATCTTCGCCGAAAGTTACAACCTCTTCATCATGAAGCGAATACGGAGATACTACTCCAGCGTTTATTATATTTCCTTTATAGAGTTTAAGTTTAACCTCGCCCGTAACGGTTTTTTGAGTTTCCGTAAAAAATGCGCTCATTGCCTCTCTTAAAGGAGTAAACCATTGTCCATTATAAACTATATCTGCAAATTTAATCGCTAAATGCTGTTTTACTCTTAAAGTTTCTTTGTCTAAAGTAATAGTTTCAAGGACTTCATGAGCATGATATAAAATAGTTCCGCCAGGAGTTTCATAAACGCCTCTTGATTTCATTCCGACAAGACGATTTTCAACAATATCAACGATACCGATTCCGTTTTTTCCGCCGATTTTATTTAAAGCGCTTACCATTTCTACTCCATTAAGTTTTTTACCGTCAAGAGTCGTAGGGATTCCTTTTTCAAAACCGATTTTTATATATGTAGGTTTATCGGGAGCTTGAATTGGCGAGACTCCAAGTTCGAGAAAATTTTTCTTTTCGTATTGAGGTTCGTTTGCAGGGCTTTCTAAATCGAGTCCTTCATGAGAAAGATGCCATATATTTTTATCTTTAGAATAATTTGTTTCTCTGTTTATTTTTAAAGGAATTTTATGAGCTTCTGCATATTCTATTTCATCCTCTCTAGATTTTATATCCCAAACTCTCCAAGGCGCTATAACTTCTAAATTTGGAGCGAATGTTTTAAATGCAAGTTCAAATCTAACTTGGTCGTTTCCTTTTCCCGTGCATCCATGACATAATGCGTCCGCTTTTTCTTTAATCGCTATTTCTGCAATTTTTTTTGCGATTATCGGACGAGCGAAAGAAGTTCCGAGCAAATATTTATTTTCGTAAACGGCTCCAGCTTGAAGAGTCGGATAAATATATTTTTGAATAAACTCTTCTTTTAAGTCTTCCACATAAAGTTTTGAAGCGCCTGTTTTTATAGCTTTTTCTTCAAGTCCGTCAAGTTCTGTTCCTTGTCCGATATCGACAGAAACCGCTATAACCTCGCAATTATCATAATTTTCTTTAAGCCATGGAATTATAACGGAAGTGTCTAATCCGCCAGAATAAGCCAAAACTACTTTTTTTATTTTTTTTGACATAATTATTTCCTCTGATTAATACAAATTTTTTAATTAAAATATTAATTATTATATATCATAAATTTACAATGTCAATAATTTTTAAGCAAATTAAAATATTTTCTTACAAATTATAGTTTTGTCTCTTCTAGCGCCAACCGATATTATAGATATTTCCGTTTCCGTTATTTCACTTAATCTATTCAAATATATTTTTGCATTTTCGGGAAGTTTATTATAATCTCTTATATTTCTTGTGTCAGTTTTCCAACCTTCAAACTCTTCGTAAATCGCTTCAACTTTTGAAAGAATATCCAAATCTGCAGGATAATCTTCTATTATTTCTCCGTTATATTTATAAGCTACGCATAATTTTAATTTATCCAAATCGTCCAATATATCTAATCTTGTGATAGCCAAAGAATCGAGTCCGTTAATATACGATGCATATTTTATAACGCACGCATCAAGCCAACCGCATCTTCTCGCTCTTCCCGTAACAGTTCCGTATTCGTTTCCTCTGTCTCTTATATGATTTCCTATTTCGTCAAAAAGTTCCGAAGGAAAAGGTCCCTCTCCGACTCTTGTGGAATACGCTTTTACAACGCCTATAACATTATCTATATTTCTTGGTCCCACTCCACTTCCAACGCATGCTCCTCCTGAAGACGGAATAGACGAAGTTACAAAAGGATAAGTGCCATGCTCTAAATCGAGCATAGTCGCTTGAGCGCCTTCAAAAAGAATATTATTTTTTTCTTTTATAGCTTTATTTAATATTGTAGTAGTGTCTGCTATATAAGGCTTTAATCTTTCTCCGTATTCTAAATATTCTTTTAATATTTCTTCAAAATCAAAACCGTTATGATTATAAAGTTTTTTTAGAAGTTTATTTTTTAATTCCAAATTGAATTTTAATTTTTTATAAAATAATTCTTTATTAATTAAATCGCAAATTCTTATTCCTATTCGCATAGCTTTATCCATATAGCATGGTCCGATTCCGTTTTTTGTAGTGCCTATTTTATTTTCCCCCAAATCTTCCTCTTGAAGTTCGTCAAGGACTTTATGATAAGGCAAAATTATATGAGCGCGGTTTGATATTTTTAAATTCGATATTTTTATTCCTTTGTTTTTAAGCTCGTCAACTTCTTTCAAAAATATTTTAGGCTCTATAACGACTCCGTTTCCAAGAATGCAAATTTTATCTTCGTATAATATGCCCGAAGGAAGAAGTCTCAATTTATATTTATTTTGATTAATGACAACGGTATGTCCAGCGTTGCTCCCGCCTTGAGAACGAACGACATACTGACATTTTTTGGCAAGATAATCTACAATTTTTCCTTTGCCTTCGTCTCCCCATTGAGTTCCAACCACGATAACAGAAGCCATTTATTCCCCCCGAATCTATAATTTTTTATATCTTTAAATTTCTATAAATAATAATGTCAAACCCGAATAATTATATAAATATTTATTAATAATTTCAATATAGAAGTTAATTCATCTATTACAAAGTAAAAATTCCTCGTTATTTTTCGCTAACAAAAAACCACGCCAAACTAAAGTCCGCCGTTAGCGAAGGCAGGTAGAAGCCAAGCAATACACACAAATAAAACTATTCTCTTAAATAAACCTCGCCTTGACGAATAACTTTTTTATTAATAGAATCGTATAAAGTCGAAGGAAGTTTTTTTTCTATTATTCCGCCGTTTATTATTAAATCTACTTTATCTTTAAAAATTTCAACTAATTTATTTCCGTCATATATAATGCCTTGCCCAGAAAGATTTGCTGAAGGAGCGACAATCGGCGGAGTTTCTTTTAGAATAAGATTTATATAATAATCTTTTGGAATGCGAATAGCTACGGTTGATTTTAAAAAGCTAAATTTATTTTTAGCGCTTTCGGACATTGGCATAATAAAAGTTAACTCTCCAGGAATATTTTTTTTTACAATATTTGGAATTGGAATATCGCAAAAACTTTTTACCGATTTTTCATCTTTAAGCAAAACTAAAAAAGGTTTATCTATATCTCTTCCTTTGATTTCATATATTCTGTTTATAGCTTCGTTATTAAAAGCGTTAGCAAGCATTCCATAAACCGTATCGGTTGGAGAGATAACAATTCCGCCGCCTTTAATAACTTTTATAACTTCGTTTGCAGCATATTTTATACTTTCAATATCGTTTTTATTAAGATTGATAATCATTAATTTTTATTGCCTTATTACCGTTGGATGAGTAAATACCGTTGCAAAACCTCTTCTTTTAGCGTTATGCAAAGCCAAAAGAGCGGGCGATATTTCTTTATCTACATTATTTTCAAAATGATAATTTTTCCTGTAAGCCGAATAAGAAATTCCCGCCGAGATTGTATATTTTATAACCATTCCGTTATAATCGAGTTCGTTTTTATTTACGAGTCCTTTTATCTCTTCTACTTTTTCATCGTATAATTTTATATCCATTCTCTTAAAAGCGACTATAAATTCATTATTGCTTAAACGAGCTATTAAATCTTCTTCTCTGCTTGCATTTTTTAAAACTTTTGTAAATTGAAGAATTATCTCTTCCGCCGCCATAATTCCGAATTCGCTTACTATATTATCGAGTCCGTCTATGCAAAAACATGATAATATAATCGTGTCTTCATGCCGAACGCTTTCAAAAACCAATTTTTTAAACTGTTTATAAAATTCTTTTTTATTATTTAATCCCGTTTCCAAATCGTAATTAAGCAAATCGTCATATTTTTTTTGAGTTTCTTTATAAGATTTATAATGTTCTTCCGAAACATCTTTAAGATTATTTAATTCTTCAGTAATATCGTTATTCTGCTTAACTAATTTATTATTTTCAATATACAATTTTCTTAATTTTAATATTCCATTAACCGAAGCTATAAATTCCATTTCATCAAAAGGCGTAAAAATTAAATCGTCAATTCCCAAACTCATAGCTTCTTCTATAAACTCCATTTTTCTATAAGGCGTGCTTAATAAAATAACGGGAATTTCTTTAGTTTTTTCGTCTTTTTTGAAAGTTTCAAGAAGTTGCAATCCTTGAGAATCTCCAATATCCGCGTCAAGTATTATCAAATCTATCGAGCCTTCATTAGCTGCCACTATTCCTTGAGAGCGAGATTTTGTTGGAATCGGATTATAATGTCTTTCTTTTAAAATATCTACCACTTTTTCGATAAGTTCGTTTCTATATTCTACGACTAAAATATTTTCATTCATAATAAGCGCTTTTTATAATTTTATTAATTTAAATATCGTAAATAAATGAAATATATTAAATAAAAAATCTAATATTAATTAATGAAAAATTTAAAAATTGTTATTTAATTTAATAATAAAAATGAAAACTTTATATGAACGAAATTATTACTTAATAGCTGTATCTAATTATTAGTCGGCTTTTTATTTCTATAAAACTTTTCTAAAGAACCGTATTAAATAAGTGCTATATTCTATCTTTCTTTAGTATAAAAAATTATCATAATTTTAAACCTTTCTAATGAAAGAAATACTAAATAATTCATCTTGTTAAAAATATTTAATCGACTATAATTATATTAATAAAAAAATTATATTTTCTAAATTGGAATTTTAATTATGATAAAAAATATTTATAATGTTTCAAAAACTTTTGGATTTAAAATATTTATTATTCTTATATTGGGGCTTTTCCTTTTAATTCCCATGACTTTTATCGACTCGGTTGTGAGAGATAGGAAAAATTATCAATCTGAAGCCGTAGACTCGATAATAGAGCCAATCGGAGGAGAGGCAAATATAGAAGGTTTGATTATGGCGATTCCTTATTTGAAAAAAGTTATATACGAAAACACGAAAGAAATAACTTATAAAAGAGAATATATTTTTTATATGCCAAATAGTTATAATATTTTTGGAAATGTTGAAATAAGTTTGCTTAAAAGAGGAATATTTAAAGTTCCCGTTTTAAATTCGACTTTAAATATAAAAGGAAAGTTTGATAAATATAATTCTGATTTGTATAATTTAAATGAAAAAGACGCCGAAATATTATTTGACGAAGCGATTATTATATTTGGAATTGGAAATAAAAAGAATTTACTCAAATTGCCTAAAATAATTATAAACGAAAACGAAGAGCTTAAATATTACGAGAAAACCGTAAAAATAAATTTGCCGATGTTTAGCAATATATTTTTATTTAATATTTCAAAAGAAAAATTATTTAACGGTTTTGAATTTGAAACGAGCATTGATATTCAAGGCGGAAATTCTTTAATTATAAATCCTATGGCTTCGGATAATTATTTTAATATATCTTCAAAATGGAGCGACCCAAGTTTTACGGGCGGATTTCTTCCTACAAAAAGAGAATTGTCTAAAAACGGATTTAATGCGGAATGGAATATCGCAAGCTTTAATACTTCATATAATAAATATTGGACAAGCGAAGAAGAAGATAAAAATAACGAATACAAATTTGAAGATAATCAAAATGCAAATAATGTAATAATATCTTTTTTACTTCTTAACGATAATTATCAAAAAATTTTAAGAAGCGTAAAATATTCTATACTTTTTATATTTATTCCTTTCTTTGTTTTATTTTTATGCGAGGTAATTTCTAAAAAACGAATTCATCCCGTTCAATATATATTGATTGGAATATCTAACGCGATATTTTATTTATTACTGCTTGCGATTTCAGAGCATATAAATTTTAATTTAAGTTATTTAATAAGCGCGATTATGGTAGTTTTATTAACTTCAATGTATATAGGTTATATAATAAAATTGAAAAAATATATTCTCTATATGGCTATTGTAGAAATTTTAATTTATATATTTTTATTTGGCATATTGCAACTTACCGATTACGCTTTTCTTATGGGAACATTAGGATTATTTATAGTTATAGCGGCGGGAATGTATTTTTCAAGAAATGTAGATTGGTATGGCGAGAATAATAGTTAAATATTTAAAATATTATATATAGACTAATAATTATTATTGTAATATAATATCAGAATTATTTTAATTGCTTAATAAAAAATAAATATGGAAAAAGAAAATCAAAGTTTAACAAATGCCGAAGAAACTTCTTACGATAATTTGGAAAATACTTCTATAAGACCTAAAGGTTTTTACGATTTTATAGGACAGGATAATATAAAGTCGAAATTAAATGTTTATATAGAAAGCGCAAAAAAAATAGATGTTTCTTTGGACCATATACTTTTTTACGGACCGCCTGGTTTGGGAAAAACTACTCTCGCTCAAATTATAGCGAATGAACTTGGAAGCAATATAAAATCTACATCCGCTCCCGTTATAGAAAGACCTGGAGATTTGGCTTCGATATTAACGACTTTGGGAGAAAAAGATATATTATTTATAGATGAAATTCATAGATTAAAAACGGTTGTAGAAGAAGTTTTATATTCCGCAATGGAAGATTTTTTTGTAGATATAAAAGTTGGAGAAGGAACGAGCGCGAAAAGTTTTAGAGTTAAACTGCCTCATTTTACTCTTATCGGAGCGACTACAAGAAGCGGACTTTTAAGCACGCCTTTATATGATAGATTCGGAATAGTGGAAAGATTGGAATTTTATAACGAGAGCGATTTGGCTAATATAGTTAAAAGGAGTTCAAATTTTTTAAATATAGAAATAACCGATTCGGCTGCGCATTCTATAGCATCGAGAGCGAGAGGAACGCCAAGAATTGCAAATAGACTTTTAAGGAGAATATTTGACTTTGCAATAGTTTCAAATGTTATAAAAATGGATGAAAATTTTGCATGCGATTCTATGGAAAAATTGGGAGTCGATAAAAACGGATTTGAAGCGCTTGATAGACAATACTTAAACGCTATAGTTAAACATTATAACGGAGGACCTGTCGGAATAGACACTATTTCAGTTTCATTATCCGAACAAATAGAAACTATAGAAGATATTATTGAGCCTTATTTGATTCAATGTGGTTTTATAAAGAGAACGCCGAAAGGAAGAGTCGCCACAAAAAAGGCTTTTTCTTATTTAAATATTTCAAAAATATATGACGATAACTATAAAGAGAATAGTTTATTTGATAGTTGATAAACGAGGAGAGTATTATTCAGACGAGAGATTTATTTGACAAAACTGAAGAATTAAACGCCGAATTAGATAAATATTATATAACGGAAGAAAGCTCAAAAGAAGCTAAAGATATTGCGAGTAAATTTGTAGGTAATTTAGATTCTAAAAACGAAAAAATAGATAAAAAAAATTCTAAAAGCGATAAAAGTTTAAATAAATATTTTTATAAATCGCTTAAAAAGAAAAAAGTAAAAATTTATAAAAATCCTTATGTAAAATCAAGAAGCAAATTTATTAGAAAGATAAATAAATTTTTTAAAGCATTATATAATTTAACTAGCGGAATAAGAAATTTTTTCAAAATTATAATTAACGCTATTATAAAAAAAGGAAATAACGAAAGAAGCATACTCTTATTTTATAACGATGACGAAAAAGGAATAAGATTGCCGATTAATAATTTTATTATATTATATTTACTTTTAATATTTTCGTCTTTGGTTTATACGGGAATAGACGCTTATTATAGACAAAAAAATGCAGGGAATTTTTATATCGCTCTTTCCGATAGAGAAGCTCAAACTTATAAATTAATACAAGATTATAAAACTTCAATAAATAGATATTCTACGGCTTTAATAGATTATAATAATTATTTAAAAAATATTTCTTATAGCATAGATTATAACGATAGCTATTCTATTAAAAAAAATGAAACCACTAATATAAACAAAATTTTAAACGAAGTCGATATATATCAAAAAAATATTTTATCTTTTTTAAAAATATCTTCTATATTGCATAAAGAAATTCCAACTGGTTGGCCCGTTGCTGGCGGCGGAAGAATTTCAAGCGGATTTGGAGCGAGATTATCGCCTTTTACTAAAGAAAAAAGTTATCATTATGGAGTCGATATCGCGGGACCTTACGGAACTCCGATTTTAGCGGTTGCCGATGGCGTGATTTCTTATGCTGGTTGGAGAAACGGATATGGTTGGTTTATTATAATAAATCATGCGAACGGCTATCAAACCGCTTATGGACATAATTCAAAACTTTTAGTTAATGTCGGGCATAAAGTTAAAAGAGGCGATAAAATTGCGCTTATTGGAAATACGGGAAGAACTACGGGAATTCATTGTCATTTTGAAGTTAGAATAAACGGCGACCATAAAAATCCAATGCCTTATTTGAGCGCAAGATTTTAATATTCGATTAAATTATAAAATATAAAATGAAAGAACATGATTCAAAAAAAAGATATTTAGGAGAATTCTACACACCTTTAATATTCGCTAAAAAATCTTTGGAATATATAAATAAAATAATAAGTATAGAAGAATTAAAAAGCGGAAATTATAGAATTTGGGATATGGCATGCGGAAAAGGAAATTTGGAATATTATTTAGACAAATCGGTTTATCAATATTTGTATATGTCGACTATAGACAAAGAAGATATAAATTATTGCAAAAATAAATTTAAAAATGCATGCGTATTTCAATACGATTATTTAAATGACGATATAGAATTGAAAGATAAAATATTTAATTATAAAAAAATTCCAAATAAATTAAAATCAGATTTGCAAAATAAAAAATTGAATTGGCTTATATTTATAAATCCGCCTTACGCTACGAGTCAGGTTGCGGGAACAAATTCTAAAAGCAAAAAAAATGTAAGCTCAAGTTTGATAAGAGATATTATGCATAAAAATAAATTGGGTGAATCTTCGCGAGAATTATCGGCTCAATTTATGTTTAGAATAAATAAAGAATTTGTAAACTCAAAAAATATTTATTTGGCGATTTTTTCAAAGATAAATTATATAAAGGTGAATAATAATCAAAGATTTAGAGATAATGTTTGCAATTATAAATTTGTAAACGGATTTGTTTTTTCTTCTTTAAATTTTGAAAGCACTTCAAAAGCTATTCCGTTTCCCGTAAGTTTTATAATTTGGAAAATTGCAAATAATTATAATATAAAAAACGAAAATATTTTATTGAATATATTAAATAATAATTGCGACAAAATCGGCAAAAAAAATTACGCCGTAGTAGATAGAGAAAAATTATTAAATAAATGGATAAAGAAAGTTAGAAATTCGCTCTCTTTCGTTCCGTTATCTTCCGCCATAAAAGTTAAAGTTTCGGGGAGCGATATTAGAGATAAAATTTGCGATGGTTTTTTAGGCTCTCTTATGAGTTGCGGAAGCGATTTGCAAAAACAAAATTTAACCGCTATATTTTCAGCTCCTCAAGCGTCAGCGGGATCTCTTTCAATAACGAAAGATAATTTTCAAAAAGCTATGATTATTCATGCGATTAGAAGAATTACAAAAGTTAATTGGCTTAACGGAAGCGACCAATTTATAATTCCGAAATGCGATATTGAAGGATTAAGCGAAGAGTTTAAAATCGACTGTATTATTTGGAGTTTATTTTCAAATTCAAATCAAACCATTTCTATGAATAATGTTTTTTATAAGAATAAATATTATAAAATAGAAAATCATTTTTATCCTTTTGATTATAAAGAAGTTTTTTCAAATAATAATTTTTTTGATTATAACAACGAAAAAAGATTTGCATTTGAATATTTAAAAAATGAAGAAAAAATTATGACGAAAGAATCTTTTGATTTATTAAATAGCGGAAAAGAATTATATAAATTTTTTTACGAAAATATTGAAAAAATAAATTTGAATAAATATAAAATTTCTTTATGGGATTGCGGTTTTTGGCAGATAAGAAAATCTTTGAAAGAGATTAAAATCGGGCTTGATATTTTAGATAAAATAAAATTAAAGAGAGAGATTTTGAGAGAAAATATATTTAAAGAAGTTTGGCGTTTTATTTCGTAATATTAGTTTTTATAATAATAAATCGGATAACCATAATCAAAATAATTTTCATTATTAATGAGTTTTTATTTTGCAGAAGATGTTTATTATATTTAAATTCTAATATATAATAAAAATAAAATCTATACGGGAAAGTTTAAAAAAAGTTTATGAACAATAAAAAAATATTTATTATATTTATACTTATTTTTATATTTTTTATTTCAAAAAATATTTACTGTCAAGATAACGCTAAAGTTTATGTTATTAAAAAATTAGAATTTCAAGAGATAAATAGATGGTATGCATCTTATATAAAAAAAGCTATTAAAAAAGCTTCTGACGAAGGAGCGAGTTTAATAATATTAGAATTAGATACGCCAGGCGGATTATTATCTTCCGCTTTATCTATAAAAAATTATATAATAGAAAGCGATATTCCCGTTGTAGCGTATATAAATAAAAACGCATTGTCTGCAGGCGCTTTAATATCTTTAAGTTGCGAAGCGATTTATATGTCTGACGGAAGCATTATAGGAGCGGCTACTCCCGTTTATATGAAAGGCGAAAATATTGAAAAAGCAAGCGAAAAGGAAATAAGCGCGATGCGAGCAGCGATGCGTTCATCTGCAGAGAGAAGCAAAAAGAATGTTAGAGCCGCGGAAGCTATGGTTGATGAAACTATTATTTTAACTAAATCAAAAGACGGAATAGATTTAGACGATAAAACTTTGCTAACTTTAAGTCTTGAGGAAGCCCTAAAAGTAAATATAGCCGATGCAAAAGCAAATTCAATAATCGAAATAATTAAATTAAGAAATCTATCCGAAAACTCTACTATAAAAAATGTCGAAGAAGAAAAATACGATTATATATTAAGATTTTTAATAAATCCCGTAGTTTTAAGCGCGTTAATATCGATAGGAATTATAGGCGTTTACATTGAATTAAAAACTCCAGGATTTGGAATTGGCGGCGTAATTTCAATAATCGCGTTTTCAATATTTTTCTTCGCTCAAATTTTCGTTGGCGATAGCGGTTTTTTATCTCCCGCGATATTTTTGCTTGGAATAGTTCTTTTGGCGATTGAAATATTTGTTATTCCAGGTTTTGGCATTACGGGAATACTTGGAATATTAGGAATAGTCGCGGGAATATTTATGTCTTTTGGAATAAACAATATAGCTCAAGCGACTTTTGTAGTTTTTGTTTCTCTTATTGCCGATATTATTCTTATAATTATTTTAGCGAGATTTATTTTAAAATCAAAAGGCTTCAAAAGTAAAATAGCTTTAGACACCGACACGGCGGGATATTATTCAAGCGTTTCTTATGACGATTTGCTTGGATGCGAAGGAATAACCGACACATTTTTAAGACCTTCGGGAAATATTATAATAAACGGCAAAAAATATGACGCAATAACTGAAGGAGAATTTATAAACAAAGGCGTAAAAATTAAAGTTATTCTTGTCGAAGGAAATAAAATAGTTATAAAAGAAGCTAAATAAATTTATTCTTTTTTTGTTAAATTTAATATTTTATAAATCGCTATCTTAAATAAATTGTTTAAGAGATTAATTTTTTATTTGACAAATATCAATCATTTTATATACTTTATCAATGAAAAATTCAAATAATCTTAATAACAAAAAACCTTATTATTCTTTTTCCGATTATGCGAAAAATAAATTCAAAATTAAAGTCGGTAAAATTTCAATAAATACCGATTTTGGATGCGCTCATAAATTAAACGATGGCGGATGCAGATTTTGTAATTTGGAAAGTTATAAACCGCCTTACATTAAAGAAGATGAAATAGAAAATCAATGGCTAAACGGAATTAAAAATTATAAAAATAGATATAAAAAATATTATGGATATTTTCAACTTGGAACTCCGCTTTCAAAATTGGCTTCAAAAGAATCTTTATTTTACGCCGAAAGATTAATAAAATTTGACGATTGCGTTGGGCTTATGTTTGGAGCAAGAAGCGATATGCTCGAAGAAGAAACTTTAAAAAAATTAAACGATTTGGCTAAAGAAAACGATAAAGAAATTTGGCTTGAAATGGGAGCGCAATCTTCAAACGATGAAACTTTAAATTTTATAAACAGAGGACATAATTATAAATCTTTTGTAGAAACGGTTTATAATATAAAAGAAAATTACAAAAATCTTATAATTTGCGCTCATATAATTTTTGGACTTCCGAAAAGAATCGAAAATAATAAAATAATAATTGAAGATAAAAACGATATGATAAAAACTATTAAAGATATTTCAAAATTAAAAATTGACGCCGTAAAATTTCATCAACTTGATATTGTGCGAGGCAGTTATTTTGAAAATATTTATAATGAATTTGATTTTCCAACTTTAGACGAAGATTATTATATTGAATTAATTGCAGAGGCTTTGGGTTTTACTGAAAAAAATATAATTATAGCAAGATTAATGGGAGATAGTTTAAGAGATAGTTTAATCGCTCCAAAATGGCAAAAATCGAAAAACGAAATTATAAATTTGATAATAAAGAAAATGAATGAAAGAAATATAAAACAAGGCGACTTATTAAAAAATTATTGTTATTAATTATTATTCTTTTTATATAAAGAAAGTAAAAATTCTTTATTCTTTTTGTTAGCAAAAAAATAATTACGACAAAGTCGGGCATACGCCAAAATTACTTCTTTTTGTCAAAAGAGAAAAAACATTAATAATCGGAATTTGTAGTTTATTAGTTTATTTGATATATTTATCATTTATAAATTTTATTAAATTAAGCAACGGGAATTTTATTCCCTTTACACAGAATATAGAAATTTTGCTTATGTTTTTTGTTTTTATTTTCAATTAAGAAAAAGAAACGAGTTTTAAATTTGAGTCTTTCTTATGCAGAGGATTATTCTCAAATCCTTTGTATTTCCTATAATTTTGGCGTCTTTCGTTTGTTGCGGACGGAGGGCGCTTTTTTAATAATCTATAATAACCCAAAAAGAAGAAAGAGTGAATAAAGTAATTAATATTTATGAAATACTAATATTTCAATAATTTATATTGTATATTAAAAATAATTCACCTTATCATAAATTAAAAAAAGAGTTAAAATTATTATAGAATAATTTTCTAAAAAATCTTATTATAAAAATGACAATAAGGAGTTGAGCCTTTTTTAGAATAATAATCCTGATGATAATCTTCAGCTTCGTAAAAATTTTTAAACTCTCTTAAAGTAGTCGCTACATCAAATCCTTTTTCTTTCAAAATATTAATATACTTTTCGGCAATCTCTTTTTCTTCTTCGTTTTGATAAAAAATTGCTGATAAATATTGAGAGCCAATGTCCGGTCCCTGTCCGTTTTTTTGGGTAAAATTATGCGTTTCAAAAAATAATTTTATCAAATCTTCGTAAGTCGTTTTATCGGCATCGTATCCGACTTTAACGGTTTCTAAATGTCCCGTTAATCCCGTGCAAACTTCTATGTAAGTCGGGTTTGCTTTATGTCCGCCCGCATATCCGCTTATCGCTGAAAATACTCCTTCGGCTTTTTCAAACCAATATTCTACTCCCCAAAAGCATCCTGATGAAAAATAAGCATATTTAGGATTATTTGGCATATTATCATTATTCATATTATTTTCCTTATTTTCTTTATTAAAATTTATATCGCTATTTTTATTATCGCATGCAAAAGCAAAAGTAGAAAAAATAAAAAGCGTTATAAAATAAATCAAAATTTTCATTATAATTTTAACTTAAAGTCACTCTCTCATTTTCTTTTACGGATTTTAAAACTATACAATTTGCTCCAATTATAACATTAGAGCCTATTACGGTTTTTCCTCCGAAAATTGAAGCGTTAGCATAAATAGTAACATTATCGCAAACCGTAGGATGTCTCTTTTCGTTTTCTAATCCTCTTCCGTTTTTTAGAGATAAAGCTCCTAAAGTAACTCCTTGATATATTTTTACATGATGCCCAATAATAGTAGTCTCGCCTATAACTATTCCCGTTCCATGGTCTATAAAAAAGTATTCTCCTATATTAGCTCCAGGATGAATATCTATTCCCGTTTTTGAATGCGTATATTCCGATATTATTCTTGCCGTTAAATATTGTTTTTGATTATAAAATATATGAGATATTCTATAACTAAATACCGCCCTAAAACCTGGATAAGTTAAAATAATCTCTTCATAAGATTTACAAGCTGGGTCCGAATCAAAAAAGAATTCCAAATCCTTTTTTAAAATAACGGTTATATCGTCTAATTGTTTTATAAAATCATTTAAATCGGGATTATTAGAAACTATTTTTAGATAAAGTTTTGATATATTTTTTTTAGTGTTATTAATATTCCCCGACTCCCGAAAGAAATCGGGGAAAATATAATCTCTAATATATTTTACAATATCTTTTATATCTTTTTTATTAGGCAATTCTCTAAAAGTTTTTAATTTCATAAGAATAAAAAATTAACTCCAAGTATATCTTTCGCCTGTGTCGGGCAAAATTGAAACTATTTTTATTTCTTTATTGACTTCTATTTTCTTGCTTAATTCTACAGCTCCGTAAACGCTCGCTCCCGAAGATATTCCGACAAGCAAACCTTCCGTTAAGCAAATATCTCTCGCCGTGTTTATAGCGTTATCGTCAGAAACATCTATTATCTCGCTTATAACTTTTTGGTCTAAAATCTCAGGAATAAAGTTTGCGCCTATTCCTTGAATTTTATGCGGCGAAGCCTTGCCTTTTGTAAGCAAAGGAGAAGATTCAGGTTCAACTCCTATAACTTTTGTCTGCTTTTTATTATCAACGATATATTTGCCGATTCCCGTTGCAGTTCCGCCCGTTCCGATTCCAGCGACTATATAGTCAACATCGGGAATATCGTTAAATATTTCGGGAGCGGTATAATTATAATGAGCTTTAACATTAGATTGATTTATAAATTGTCCAGGTATAACCGAATCTTTTATTTCGTTATTTAATTGATTCGCTCTCTCTACCGCAACGCTCATTCCTCCGTCAACAAGCTCTAATTTAGCGCCATAATCTTTTATAAGTTTTCTTCTCTCTTGCGACATAGAAGACGGCATAACTATTATGACATTAAGCTTTAAATAAGAACCTATAGCCGCCATAGCGATTCCCGTGTTTCCTGAAGTCGGCTCTATTATAGTAGAACCTTCTTTTAATTTACCGCTTTCAAATAAATCAAGCAGCATTTGTTTGACAGGTCTATCTTTAACAGAACCTATCGGATTGTTTTTTTCAACCTTTCCAAAAAGCTTAATTTTTTCATTTAAATTAAACTTTTTTTCTATTTTACCCAATCTAACAATCGGAGTATTTCCCACTAATTCGAGGGTATTATTATATAGCATTGTTTGCCTCCATAAAAAATAATTTTGTTTGAAATATCTTACATTACTACAAATAAAAATGCAATATGTAATTATATCAAATAAAAAAAGTAAAATAGTTTTTTAATTGCAAGATTATATGATTTTCAAATTATATAATATAGCAATAATTATAATAACAATAATACAATTTTGTAGACTTTATCAGATGTAATAAATGTGAAAATCTATATATTCAAGTATTGACAAATAAAGCCTTTTAAGTAAAATATAAAGAATATTAAATTTCTATTTATTAAACGGAATAATTTATATGCATGAAATAATATTTTATAATTCATTAACGAGAAAAAAAGAATTATTTAAACCTATAAACGATAAAAAAGTTGGCATGTATTCTTGCGGTCCTACGGTTTATAATTACGCTCATATAGGAAATTTTAGAGCTTATATTTTTAGCGATTTGGTTAGAAGAGTATTAGAAGATTTTGGCTATGAAGTAAAATTAACAATGAATTTAACCGATGTTGACGATAAAACTATTAAAAACTCAAAAGAAAATAATATTTCCTTAAACGAATATACAAAAAAATATAAAGACGCTTTTTTTGAAGATATAAAAACTTTGAAAATAAAACCTGCAAATTTTTATCCTTCCGCTACCGAACATATAAAAGAAATGATAGAGATTATAGAATTATTGAAAGAAAACGGACATACTTACGAGGCGGACGGTTCTACTTATTTTAAGATTAGCACATTTAATAAATACGGAGAGCTTGCCAATTTGGATAAACAAGAATTGCTTGAAGGAGCTTCGGGAAGAGTTTCTACTGACGAATACGATAAAGAAAACGCTAGCGATTTTGTTTTATGGAAAGCTTATACCGAAGAAGACGGCGATGTTTATTGGGATTCTCCTTTTGGAAAAGGAAGACCTGGTTGGCATATAGAATGCTCGGCTATGAGCAGTAAATATTTGGGAAGACATTTCGATATTCACACAGGCGGAGTTGACAATAAATTTCCGCATCATGAAAACGAGATTGCTCAAAATGAAGCGGCTTTTAAAGAAAAATTTGTTAATTATTGGCTTCATTGCGAGCATTTGATAGTCGATGGCGAGAAAATGTCAAAATCGAAAGGAAATTTCTACACTTTAAGAGATTTGCTTGATAAAGGTTTATCTCCCGAAGCGATAAGATATTCGCTTATGAGCGCGCATTATAGGAAACAATTAAATTTTACAATCGAAGGAATAAATCAATCTCAAAATGCAATCGACAGAGTTAATGATTTAATTTTTAGATTGAAAGATATTGATAATTCAAACGACAATGAAATAAACAAAAATATATTAAAAGAAATTGAAGAAAGTAATGAAAAATTTTCAGAAGCGATATATAACGATTTAAATATTTCAGAGGCTTTAGGAATATTTTTTACTTTAGTTAAAAATATAAACACTTCTTTTTATTCTATAAATAACGAATCTAGGAATAGAATAATTAAATTTATAGAAAGAGTTAATAATATAATAAACTGCTTTAATATGAAAGGCGAAAGCGAAATTTCAAATATGGACGAAGAAGAAATTAATAAACTTATAGAAGAGAGAAGTGCCGCTAAAAAAGAAAAAAATTATAAAAAAGCTGATGAAATAAGAAATCGGCTTTTATCTATGGGAATAGAAATAATGGATACTCCTCAAGGGGTTAAATGGAAAGGGAAATAAAATATAAGTAATGGATTTGATAAAGAGAACATTTCAACATATAAAAGGAATAAGTCCGAAAAAAGAAAAATTATTATGGGAAGAAGGCGTTTTTGATTGGCAGGACGCTATTGAAAAAATAGATTATTACGCTATGCCAAAAAGCATAAAAGAATCTTTAAAAGAAGAATTGCCCGAATCGATATATAATTTTAATTCTAAAAATTATAATTATTTTATAAAAAAATTTCCTACTTCAATTATTTATAGATTATATCCTTTGCTTTCAAATGAAACCGTTTTTTTAGATATAGAAACTACGGGAATAAAACCTTCAAACGCTCATATCACGGTTATCGGTTGTTATGACGGAAAAGAAATGAAAGTTTTTGTTCATGGAATAAACGAAAAGGAATTTTTAGATTATATAAAAGATTATTCTATAATCGTCACTTTTAACGGTTCTTGTTTTGATATTCCTTTTTTGGAAAGATATTTTGAAACAAATATAAACTGCGCTCAAATAGATTTGCGTTTTTTACTTAAAGAGCTTGGCTATAGCGGAGGATTAAAAAAGATAGAGCATGATGTCGGACTTTCTAGAGGAGATGATATGGAAGGAGTAAACGGCTACACGGCGGTTTTGCTTTGGAATTATTATAAAGATACAAAAGATAAAACGGCTATAGATTCTTTAATTCATTATAATCTTTTAGATACAATTAATTTGGAGCATCTTTTATGTCTCGCTTATAATAAATATGCCGATATGTATAAAACTAAACTTTTAGAATATAGAACTTTACCGATTATAGAAAGCTATAAACCGAATAAAAAACTTATAGATTATTTGCATAAAAATCCATACAAATACGCGCCTAAAAGCGAAAGTTAATTAATAAGCTTGTTCTAATATATTTATTATAGATTCTTTACTCATAGCTCTTGGCAATTTATCCATACCGCTATAAGTTAAAGCAAGTTCCGCAACTTTATCAAATTTATTTCTGTCTATATTAAGTTCGTTTAACTTCATTGGTAGATTAATATCTTGTTGTATTCTCTTTATATATTGTCCCGCTTGAATTCCTATTTCTATAGGCGTCATTTCTTTATCGATATTTTCTATAAAATCCGCCAATACATTATATTTTTTAGGAGCTGATGCCATATAATATTCCATAACATAAGGAAGAAGTATAGAGCAAACTATAGATTTATTTACAGAATAAACGCTATTAATCGCTATTGATAAAGCCCTAATAGCTCCAAAATTTCCATTGCAAGAAGCGGCTGCGCATGTAATATTCGATATAGCCATAGAGCTTATATTGTCAACATTTGCACTGTCCGTTATCAATTTATTTATTCCCGATATGCTTGTTTTCATTGCGTATTTTATTAAAGGCTCGTTTATAATATTTAAACTATTGCTCATATAAACATCGAAAGATAATGCAAAAACCGATAATGCGCTGCTTATAGAATATTTTACGGGAACGGTTTCATAAAGAGTCGGGTCTATAATGCAATCTTTAACATAAATATTTGAATCTGCGCATTCTTTATAAACTTCGTCATATTTGTCATATAAATACATTCCTAAAGTCATTTCAGATAAAGAACCTAATATTGTAGGAATTGATATTATAGGCAAAGGTTTATGATATACGGGCTGTCCGTTCACATAATCGGAAGATTCTCCGCTATTTGTTACGACTACGGAAGCTCCTTTAGCGGCATTTTGCACCTTAAAACCGCCAACTGCGACTATGCAATCCGCTTTGCTATATCTAACTAAATTTGCAATTATATCGGCTGCATCGCTTGAATTAGTGGAAGTTATTTCAGAATAAACCATAGAGTTAATAAAATTATCGTTTAATTTATTTACTATTTGGTCTATCAAACCTATTTGATTAAAAGAATTTCCGTCTGTCGCTATTATAACTCTGCCTCCGTATTTCTTTATAACTTCAGATAAAGAGTCGAGCGAATTAGCGCCGAATATTATTTTAGTAGGTATTTTAAATTCTATTATATCCATTTTCAAAAACAATCTTTATTTATATAATATATTATATTTTCGGAATTTAGATTGTTAATTTTTAATTAATAGTTTATAAATCTTATATTTAATGCATAATTTATAAATAAATAAGTTGAATTCTAAATTAATGTAAAATTAATAGTCAGCATTAATTTAATAATATTTTATTATATTTACATTTTTAAGGTTTAAAATATAATTAATTTGCTATACTTTAATTTAGAATTTAATTAGAAAAATAAAGAAAATATTTAAGGCATAAATTATGAATAAAATAAATAAAATATATATAGGCTATCCGCCTTTTGAAAGCGATAGAGGCGTGGCTCTTTTATCTCAAAATAGACAGTTTCAATGGTTTAAAAGTCCGACTTATATTTATCCTGTAGTTCCCGCAACTGCGGCTACAATGATAAAAAATGCGGGCTATGAAGTCGATTTTATTGACGCTATTGCAAGAAATATGAGCGCTTCTCAATGGTATCAATATTTAGATAAAAATACTCCCGATTTATTATTTTTTGAAGTTAAAACTCCCGTAATATATAAGGCTTGGAAAATAATAAACGCCTTAAAAGAAAAATATCCTAAAACTATAGTAGTTATCGGAGGCGACCATATTACGGCGATGCCCGAAGAGACGATGCAAAACTCTAAAGTCGATTATTTATTATGCGGAGGCGACTATGATTTTCTTTTGCTTAATTTGATAGAATATCTTAACGGAAAAAGCGAACTTGAAAAAGGAATATATTATAGAGAAAACGGAAATATAAAAAATACGGGAATGTTCGAATTGCGGCATGATTTAAAAACTTTGCCTTTTATAGATAGAGATTTAACCGATTGGAAAAGATACGCTTATGATAACGGAAATTTTAAAAGAATCCCTGGAACTTATATAATGGCTGGACGAGACTGTTGGCATCATCGTTGCACTTTCTGTTCTTGGACGGGAATATATACTAACTTTAGAGTTAGGACGGCGGAAAATGTAGTAGACGAAATAGATTTTTTATACAATAAATATAATATAAAAGAGATAATGGACGATACGGGATGTTTTCCGATAAAGAAATGGCTAAACGATTTTTGCAATTTAATGATAGAAAGAAAATTAAATAAAAAAGTAAATATAGATTGCAATATGCGTTTCGGTTCGGTAAACGAAGAAGAATATAGATTAATGAAAAAAGCGGGATTTAGATTTTTATTATTCGGATTAGAATCTGCAAGTCAAATTACATTAGACAAATTGAAAAAAGGAAATAAAGCCGAAGAAATATTAACTTCTTGCAAAGCTGCTTCGGATGCGGGACTTTCTCCTCATATAACCGTTATGTTAGGTTATCCTTGGGAAACGGAAGAAGATATTGAAAAAACTTACGAGCTTACAAAAAAACTTTTGCTTAAAGGATACGCGAAAACTATGCAGGCTACTATAATAATTCCATATCCTGGAACTGAATTATTTAATAATTGCAAAGCGGACAATTTGCTTCTCACGGAAAATTGGGAAGATTACGATATGCGTCAGGCGATAATGAAAACGGAAGTAGGCGAGCAGAAAATAAAAGAATGGATACAGAAACTTTATAATTTGAGTTTTACTCCGAGATTTTTAGCGCGTAAAATTTTATCGATAAGAGATTTGGATGATATTAAATATTATTTGAGAGCTTTCAAAAAAGTTTCAAAAGGACATTTGAAAGATTTCGCTTAAATTATCTTATTTTTAATAATATATTCTGGTCTCTTTTTTACTTGATTAAACATATTAGCCAAATATTCGCTTATTACCGATAACGATATTAATTGAACGCCTCCCATAAATAAAATTATTATTATAGTAGACGCCCAACCTTTAACTAATTCCGCAGAAGAAAATAAATATAAATAAAATACTCTCAATGAAAAAATTACGGCTATCAAAATTGATATTATCCCAAAATATAAAGATATTCTCAAAGGCTTTACTGAAAATGATAATATTATTAAAAATTATTATTTAAAAGACAATTATGGCTTTGCTTTGCTTTGCTTTGCTTTGCT
>ERZ857984.190-NODE-190-length-85989-cov-8.005714_pt1 | contig 85989 bp, 81 predicted proteins | sample MGYA00519914_ERZ857984 | MGnify/ENA primary metagenome ERZ857984 (study PRJEB31778, sample SAMEA3449417) | human gut metagenome | biome: human gut; feature: human-associated habitat; material: faeces | place: United Kingdom | collected 2010/2012 ...
CAAAAAGCAAGCCCTATCCCTGCACCCCACCAAAACCGGCGCCGCGGCTTTTCAAAGCCAGGGCGCCGGTTTTGTATGTTTTGTGTGCTCTCTTCCGCTTACCGCCGGGTCTTTGCGCGCTTCACAGCACCCTCACCCGCACCACCGAGGGGATCGCCTCCAACGGCTGGGCCAGCTGGGCGCTCACCGGGCCGGTCACGTCCAGCAGGGTGTACGCCATGTCCTTTTTGCTCTTGTTCATCATGTTCTCGATGTTCAGCGCCGCCTCGGTGGTCACCGCCGTGATGGCGCTGATCAGGCCCGGCTCGTTTTTGTGCAGCACGCACACCCGCTTGCCCGCGGCGCGGGGTAGCACCACCTCGGGCAGGTTCACGCTGTTTTTGATGTTGCCGTTCAACAGGTAGTCGGCCAGCTGTTCGGCGGCCATCACAGCGCAGTTGTCCTCGCTTTCGGGGGTGGAAGCGCCCAGGTGCGGGATGCACACCACGCCCGGCACCCCCAGCAGCTCCTCCTTGGGGAAGTCGGTCACATAGGCCGCAAGCTGGCCGTTCGCCAGCGCGGCCTGCGCGGCGGCGTTGTCCACCAGCTCGCCCCGGGCAAAATTCAGCAGCCGCAGGCCCGGCTTGCAGCCCCGGAATACCCCCTCGTTCATAAATCCCCTGGTCTGGTCGTTCACCGGCAGGTGCAGGGTGATGTAGTCGCACTGGGCCAGCAATTCGGTCAGGCTCACGCTGTGGGTCACGCTGCGCGAGAGCATCCAGGCGGCGTCCACCGAGATATAGGGGTCGTAGCCGTACACGTCCATGCCCAGGTGCGCGGCGGCGTTCGCCACCTTCACGCCGATGGCCCCAAGGCCCACCACGCCCAGCTTTTTGCCCGCAAGCTCAGGCCCCACAAACTGGCCCTTGCCCTTTTCCACCAGCTTTGCCACCGCGTCGCCCTCGCCCGCAAGGCCCTGCACCCACTGCATGGCGGGCCACAGGTTGCGGCTGGCCAGCACCAGGGCGCCGATGGTCAGCTCGGCCACGCCGCCCGCGTTTGCGCCGGGCGTGTTGAACACCACGATGCCCGCCTCGCTGCATTTTTCCACCGGGATGTTGTTCACGCCCGCCCCCGCCCGGCCAATGGCCAAAAGGGTATCCGGCAGCTCCATCTCGTGCATCTGGGCGCTGCGCACCAGAATGCCCTGGGCCGCCGCGCCCTCCTCGTCGATGCGGAACTGGCTGGGCCCCAGCTTTGCCAGGCCCGCGGGGGAGATATTGTTCAGGGTCTTTATATCAAACATGTCACAGGTTCCTTTCTGTAAAAGCGTCAGCCGTTCTTCTTGGCGAAGTCCTCCATGAACTGCACCAGCTTTGCCACGCCCTCGGCGGGCATGGCGTTGTAAATGGAAGCCCGCATGCCGCCCACCAGCCGGTGGCCCTTCAGGTTCACAAAGCCCGCGGCCGCCGCCTCGGCGCAGAACTTTTTGTCGGTATCCGCGTCCGGGCTGGTGAAGGTCACGTTCATAATGCTGCGGAACTCCTTCTTCACCGGGTTTTTAAAGAATGCCTGCCCGTCCAGATAGTCGTACAGCAGCGCGGCCTTGGCGTTGTTGCGCCTCTCCATCTCGGCAAGGCCGCCGATTTCCTGCTCGATGTATTTCAGGGTCAGGCCCATCATGTAAATGCACCAGCAGGGGGGCGTGTTGTACATGCTGTCCGCCTCCAGAATGGTCTGGTAATTCAGCATGCTGGGCACCGTTTCGGCCGCTTTGCCCACCAGGTCCTCCCGCACCACGGCCACCGCCATGCCCGCCGGCGCCACATTCTTCTGCACGCCAAAGTACAAAAGGCCGTACTTTGCAACGTCGGTGGGGCGCGATAGAATGCAGCTGCTCATGTCCGCCACCAGGGGCACGCCGGGCACCTGGGGCAGCTTGGTGTAGCGGGTGCCGAAAATGGTGTTGTTCTCACAGATGTGCACATAGCTTGCGCCGGGGGTGTAGGCGATCCTGTCCACATCCGGGATATAAGTAAAGTTCTCGTCCTTCGAGGAAGCCACCAGGTTCACCTTGCCGAACTTGGCCGCCTCCTTGGCCGCCCGGCCCGAAAAGTTGCCGGTCACAATGTAATCGGCCTGGCCGGTGGTCATCAGGTTCAGGGGCACCATGTCGAACTGGGTCGAAGCGCCCCCCTGGAAAAAGCCCACCTTATAATTTTCCGGGATGCCCAGCACCCGCCGCAGCGCGGCCTCGGTCTCTCGGATAATGCCCTCAAAGCTACTGCTGCGGTGACTCATCTCCATCACGGACTGGCCGGATGAACCGTAGTCCATCAGTTCCGATTGGGCGGTGCGCAGCACCTGCTCAAACAGCATGGACGGGCCCGCGCTGAAATTGTACACTCTTGCCATAGCTTTATCCCTCCGAAATCGTTTTGCCGCGCAAACGGTGCGGTAACTTTAGTATAGTATAAAGCAAAAGCAAAAGCCAGAACCAACTTGCCCAAAAAAACGGCCGTTTTTCCGCCACAGACGCACAAACGCCACAAATGTCCTTATACTGCGCACAATTCATTCCCTACTCACGGCGCAGAAAGGCCCCGCCTGGTTTGAAGCCGGGCAGGGCCTTTCCGCTATGAAGAAAAAGAAGGGGCTTTACTTGTCGTCCAGCACGATGGCCTGGGTCAGGTGGCGGGGGCTGTCGGCGTCGATGTTCTTTTTTTCGGCAATGTAGTAGCCCAAAAACTGGCCGATGAAGCCGATCAGGGCCGCATTCTGCTGGGCGTTGTAGCCGCAGCCCAGCTCCAGGGTGTAGTCCGCGTCCGGCATGGCCGCGGCCACACCGTCGCCGATGGCCGCGGTCACCGCGCCGTAGCTCTTCATCTGGCGCAAAAGCTTTGCGTCGTCCTCCAGCGCGGCGGGGTGGGCCAGGGTCAGCACCAGGGTGTTTTCGTCCACCAGGCTCATGGGCCCATGGCGGTATTCCAGGCTGTAATAGGCCTCGGAGTTGGCAATGCCCATCTCCTTCATCTTGTTCATGCACTCGTTCGCCACGCCGTAATAAAGGCCCTGGCCCAGGGTGATGAACAGGTTGAGCTCGTGGTGGCGCCCAATGATGTCCCGCGCCAGATTGTCCATCTGCACCAGCAGCCGCCGGGCGTTGGCCGGGTAATCGGCCATGGCGTCGATCTCGTCCCGTTTGCCGCCCGCGTACATGCTCATAATCACCGCCAGGTACACCATGCTGGTAAAGCTGCGGGTCATGATCACGCTGTCCTCCGCCGTTTCGGGCGACAGGATATACGCGTCGTTGTACTGTTCGGAATCCTTGTCGCAGGTGATGGCCAGGCTCTTCACCCCGGGGAAGGTGCGCGCCTTGTCAATGGCCATGCGCACCTCGGTGGTGTAGCTCTTGCGGGTGATGGGCAGCACCAGGACCCTTTTCCCCTTCAGGTAAACCTCCGGGAAAAAGTACAGCTCCGAGCAGCACACCGCCTTGGCCGGGGTGGCGTTGTAGGCGCACCAGGCGTGGGCCGCGGTCTGGGCCAGGTACAGGCTGGTGCCGCAGCCGGTGAAGATCAGCTCGTCGTAGGGCTCGGCGAACACCTTGTCCAGGGTGGCAAAAATGGCGGGCAGCGCGGCGTTGATGGCCGCGAACGAGTCCGCCTGGCCGTAGATCTCACTGTAGGTGAGGGAACTGTTTTTCTTTTCCATGATAAAACTCCTTTGTTGATACAGGATGTGGTCTTTCGGTCCCTTGCCGCATCATTGGGCCGAGGAGTCAAAAATCCTTCGCTTCATGGCGGTTCCTTTCCGTTTCATGCTTTTGGGGCGGCAGCGCTCACAGCTCGATCACCGGAATGCCCAGCAGCTTTGCCAGCTGGGCCAGCTCGTCGGCCACATCCTGCCAGACCACGCTGTAGTGGTGGCTCATGCCGTTCTCGGCAATCTTGTGCACCAGCTCCATCACGGGGGTCTTCACCTTCACGTTCACCATGGCGCCGCGGGTGCAGCGGCTGGTGGGCAGGGCGGTGCCCCGCAGAAGGAACAATTTGTACTGTCCGTCAATGTTGGAAAACCGCGCCGCAGTCACCGGCCCTTCCTTCAGCGAACACCAGAACGCGGTTCCCTGGCCCGCCAGCGGGTGGTTGCACATGCTCACCCCGTCCGAGAGGTTGTGCACGCTGGGCGCCGCGTTGCCGCAATGCCAGAAGGTCACGGTGTTTTCCTCTTCGTCCAGGTTGATCAGGTCGGTAATGAAGGGGGGCAGGCCGGTCAGCACGTTCTGCGCCGCGCCCGCAAGGCCCGCGTCCATATCGCCCTCGCAGCTGATGAACAACCCCTCATCGTTCAGGCGGCCCAGCACCGCGCAGGGGGTCATGTGCAGGTTGCCCATCTCGGGCCAGCACTTGATGGCCGCGCAGTCGTAGCCCTGGCGGGGCATCAGCTTTTTCAGCGTCAGGTACAGCCGGGCGTGGTTTTCCAGGTGCCCCTCCGGCAGGGCGGTGGTGTCCCAGGTCCCGGCGGTGCGCTTCATCTCGGCCTCCACCTCGGTAAAGGGCAGGGCGGCCATCTCGTCGCACACCACCTTCAGGTCGGTCTCCTCCACATTAACGCCAAAAGTTTTGCGAATGGCCACCTCGTCGAAGGCGCAGTTGTAAAAGGCCGTGGGCCGGTAGCCGAACAGCCCGAAGGTGAGCCCCTGCAGGTTCTTGCGGGCGGCGTAGGCGTTCACCAGGTCGTGCAGCTCCTTTTCCACCCGCGCCTCTTCCTTGTTGCCGTACACGATGTGCCAGGGCGCGCCGATGCGCCGCAGCGAGGCGCCGTTCATGGTGGCGCTGCACAAGGCGTTCGCATACAGCCGATCCTGCCGCACCCACTGCTCTTCGCGGGGGGCCCACAGCACCAGGGGCACCCGCAGCGCATCCGCCAGCCCGCAGGCAATGTCGTCGCCGGTAAAAGCGCCGTACACCAGCAGGATCAGGTCAACCCCGCAGCGCTTGAAATCCCCGATGCAGGCCTGCAGGTCCTCCTTGGTGCACACCAGCCGCTCAAAGCGGTGCACCTGGCTGTTGGGCAGGTGGCTTTCGGCCCAGTCGCCGTATTCCTTAAAGCGCTTTTCGGGCAGTTCCCGGGGCCACCTGCCGGACACGGTCACGATAAACCCCACGTTCAGTTGTTTTTTCATGTTGCGCTCTCTCGCTTTCTTTCAAACCTGCCGGCGCCCGCCGCAAACGCCTGCGGCGGGCAGCCGGGAAGGGCTTTTACACCGTGCCCGCAGAGCCGGACAGGCGGATGATGCCCTTGATGTCCTCGGCCAGCGCGTCGCTGGCCGCCTGGCTCAGCTTCCAGGAATGGCCCTGGTGGTCCATCTGCTCCAGCGCCTCCTGGTAATGCTGCACGTATTTGTAACGGATCTCGGTGCCGAAGTTGATCTTGGCCACCCCCAGCTGAATGGCGTCGCGCACCACGCTCTCCTCCATGCCGGTGCAGCCGTGCAGCACCAGCGGGATATCGGTGAACCGGCGCACCGCCTCCAGCACGTCCAGGTGGATCTCCGGCTTGCCCCGGTAATAGCCGTGGGCGTTCCCGATGCCGATGGCCAGGGTGTCCGGCCGGCACAGCTCCAAAAAGTGCCGCACCTCGTCCGGGTTCACGATGTTCTTGTTTTCCATGGGCACGCCGTTGTCCAGCCGCAGCAGCTCGCCGATCTCGGCCTCCACCGGCACCCCAAAGCACTTTGCCACCCGCAGCACCTCGTTGGTCATGGCGGCGTTCTCCTCGATCGGGTGGGTGGAGCCGTCGATCATCAGGCTGGTAAAGCCGAGCTTCAGCATTTCCATACAGGTCTCAAAGCTGTCGCCGTGATCCAAGTGGATCGACACGGGCACATCCACCTTATTTGCGCACCACCTGGCCACCTGCACGAACCAGTCGTGCCCGGAATAGGCGCCGGTGGCCACATAGTGGGCCAGGATAATGGGGCTGCGCATCTCCTGCGCGGCCTTGCAGCAGGCCCAGATAATGTCGTAGTTGCCGCCCTGGGTGTTGATGGCGGGAATGGCAAAGCCCTCCCGCGAGGCGCGCTGCATCAGTTCCAGATTGTTGGTCAGCATAAAGCATCCTCCATTTTACAGTTTGGGGTGCCGCAGCACCGTCACAGGCGGCCGCCCGGCAATGAGCCGGGTCCCGTCCGAATAGCCCTCTTCTCTGCCCTCCAGCTCCCGGGCCAGCAGCCCGCGCAGCCGGGCCACCGTCTGCGCGCAAGCGGCGTCGCCCGCCAGGTCGCGCAGCTCCCTGGGGTCTGCCGCAAGGTTGAACAGTTGCTCACGCCCGGTGTGGGAATACCAGATGTACTTGTATTCCCCCTCCAGCAGGTAGTGGGCGGAGTGGGGCGGCCCGCTCTGGGCGGTGTGTTCGCCGTGCAGGCTCTGCCGCACCGGCACCCCCGCGCGGACCGCGTCCAGCAGGGGCTTTCCGTCCACGCAGCCCGGAATGGGCACGCCCGCAATGGCAAGCAGGGTGGGCATCACGTCCCGCAGCTCCGCCAGCGCCGTGCACCGCCCGCCCTGGGGCAGGCCCAGGTGGCCGCCGGGGTCCCACAAAAGCAGGGGCACGTGGGCGCTGCCCTCGTAGGGCTGGCTCTTGCGCAGCATGCAGTGGTCGCCCAGCATCTCGCCGTGGTCGCTGGTAAACAGTACCACCGTGTCGTTCAAAACGCCCTCGTCCTTCAGCTCCCGGATCAGCCGCCCCACCTGGTGGTCCAGGTGGGTGATCAGCCCATAGTACCCCGCCTGCATGGCGTGCACCTGCGGCCCGCTCAGCGCGGCGGTAAAGCCGTCGGCGGTGTTGGCCGCCGGGTCCGGCCGCACGGCCCAGTCCCCCATGGCGGGGGGCGCCAGCGCGCGCCGGTCATACAGCTCAAAATAGGGCGCCGGCGGGTCCAGGGGCGGGTGGGGCGCCACAAAGCTGGTCCAAAGGAAAAACGGCTTTGTGGGGTCGCGCCGGCGCAGAAAATCGGCCGAGCGCGTCACCGTCCAGTTGGTGGGGTGGGCCCGCTCCGGCCCGGCCCAGGGCCGCGCCGCCCAGGAATTGCAGCCCAGGCCCAGGTCGTTGATGGTGGCGTCCGCCCCCACCGCGCCCTGCAGATAGGGCAGGTAATCGTCGATGCGGCCCATCCACTGCCGCGCCGCCGTGCCGGTATTGCGGTAGGGCAAAAAGCCGTCGTGCAGGTCCACGCTGTGAAAGCCCAGCAGGCTGCGGGGCGGCCACACGTGCATCTTGCCCGCGCAGTGGGTGTGGTAACCCGCCCGGGCCAGCTCCCCCGGCAGGGTCACGGGGTAATCCCAATCCACCCCGTCCTGGTAGCCCACCCGGCCGTGCCGCTCCTGGCTCTGGCCGGTGAACAGCGCCGCCCGCGCCGGGATGCAGGTGGGGGTGGCGCTGTAGCAGCGGGTAAAGGCCACGCCCTCGTTTGCCAGGGTGTCCAGATGGGGGGTCTCCAGGTCCGGGTGGCCCAGCGCGCCGATGCAGTCGAACCGCATCTGGTCCGCGGTGATGAGCACCAGGTTCAGGCGTTTCATCTCATCATCCCTTCACGGCGCCGGCCACCAGGCCCTTGATCATGTATTTCTGGAAGAAGAAGAACAGCAGCAGCATGGGCACGGTGCCCACGATGGAGATGGTGTTGATAAGCGACCAGTCGTACGAAAGCTCGCCCAGGTACCGCAGGGCCACCCCGGCCGACATGGTGCGCAGGCTGTCGGTCTGGATCAGGGTGATGGCGTGCAGGTAGTCGTCCCAGGTCATCAAAAAGGCGTAAATGCCCACCGCCAGCATGCCGGGCTTCACCAGCGGCACCACAATCCTCCACAGCACCTTCAGGCGGCCCGCGCCATCCACATAGGCGGCCTCCTCCAGCGCCTTGGGCACCCCGTCAAAAAAGCTTGCCATCAGCATCACCGTAAAGGGCAGCATGGCGGCCGTCAGGGCGAATACCAGGCCGGTCAGGGTGTTGATCAGGTGCATCTTGTTCATCAGGCCGTACAGGCTGATCATCCGGCTCACCACCGGGAACATCTGGCTGGAAAGCAGCGCCGCCATCACCCAGCCGTTCCAGCGGAAGTGGAACCGGCTCAGCGCATAGCCCGAAAGGATCGCCAGGCAGGTGGTGATCAGGGCCGTGGCGCCGGATACGATAAAGTTGTTTTTGTAATAGGTAAAGAAGTCATTGTTCTTGGTGAACAGGTTCACATAGCTCTGGAAGGTGGGGCTTGCCGGGAAAAAGGTCGGCGTTGCCATATACGCTTCCATGTTGGTCTTAAAGCTGGTCACCAGCACCCAGTACAGCGGGAACAGCAAAAAGAACAAAATCAGGATCAGGATGGCGTACTTGAGAACATTTACCGGCAGATCGCGTTTTTTCATGTCGCTCTTTCCCCCTTCCTCAGTCCATCTCTTCCTTGCGGAAGAGGCGGTTGTACACAAAGATCACCACGATCATCAGCAGCATCCACACGGTGGTCACCGCCGCGCCGCTGCCCAGGTTGTTCGAAACGAACGCCTCGCGGTAGCTCAGGATCGCCAGTGTGGTGGTGGCCCCGTTCGGCCCGCCGCCGGTCATGGTCCAGAACAGCGGGAACTGCTTGAAGTTCTCAATAATGGCCATGCTCACCACAATGCTGATCACGCTCTTCATATAGGGCACCACAATGGCAAAGAACTTTTTAACCCGGCCCGCCCCGTCAATGGTGGCGGCCTCCAGAATATCGTCGGGCACGTTCTGCAGCCCCGAGAGCAGCAGCAGGGTGGTCAGCGGGATCTGCTTCCACAGCGCCGCAATGGCCACGCCCAGCATGGCGGTGGAGGGGTTGTTCAAAATGGCAAAGTCGGTCACCGCGCCGCCGGTGAACATGCCCACCACGTATTTCAGCAGGCCGTACTGCGGCTGGAAGATCCACATCCAGATCAGCGCCGAAATGATGGTGGGCACCACCCAGGGCATCATCATGGCGCTGCGGATGAACCGCGCAAATTTCACGTTGGAGTTCAGGATCAGCGCCAGCGCCATGCCCAGAATGAACTGGGCCAGCACCACGCCGATCACGAACGCGAAGGTGTTCAGCACAGCGGGCAGCATTTTGCCGCCGGTGAACAGCTTGAGGTAGTTGGCGAAATTATTCCACACGCCGGGCTTGCCCGAAATGATATTTTTAATCTTGTAATCCATGAAGCTCTTGATCACCGAGTCCACCACCGGCACCAGGATGAACATGATGGTCACGATCAGGGTGGGCGCGATCAGCGCGGCGGAGAACAGCTGGTCCCCCAGGCGCTTGCGGTTCAGGCGCAGCTGGGCGCGGCCGCCCGCCGTGACCGCTTTATTCTTTGTTCCGGTCATTCTTGACTCCCACTTTCTTTTCTTCATAAAAAGGTGGCGAACGCATGCCCGCGGCGCGGCGCCGCCGGGCAAAGAAGGCTCAACGCGCAGGGCCCGCGGGCCCTTAAAAATCCCGATAAAATGGGCGGGATAGACTCATTGCTCTATCCCGCCCGGGGGGCTATTGATCCCTGTGCGGCCCAAAGCAAGCCGCGCAGTATATTTTATCAGCCGATGATGTTGCTCGCTGCGGTGCGGAAGCTCTCGATGGCCTTATCCACGTCGGTGCCGCCCACGGTCACGTCCTGCGCCAGGGTGCACAGCTCCAGGTTCAGATCGCCCAGGGTGGGGATGAACGGGGTGGTGGTCAGGTTCTCAATCGCGCCGGCGGCGCCCTCCAGCACCGGGTTCAGCGCCATGGATTCCATGCTCTTGGTGGCGGGGTAGGCCGGGGTGATGTTGGTCATGTAATCCTGCAGCTGGTCGGCGGTCACCAGATATTCGGTGAACAGCCGGGCTGCGGTCTTCTGGTTCTCGCCGTTGTCCATGTAGGCCAGGATGTGGGCCTGCAGCATGGAGGCGCCGTTGCCGCTGCCGCCCTTCAGGGGCTTGGCGGTGGCGGCGAAATTCTTCGCCTCGGGGTTGATGCTCTGCACGCCGTTGAAGCCCCAGCTCTGGTCATAATACATGGCCAGCTGGCCGGTGGCGAACAGCTGCCGCAGATCCTTCAGCTTGGAGTTCTGGGGGTTATAGCCCTTCTTGTCCAGCTCCTGCAGCATGGTGATGGCGTCCTTGAAGCCCTGGTTGTCAATGCTCAGGGTGCCGTCCGGCGCCAGCACAGTGCCGCCGAAGTTGTAAACCATCGCGTTGATGGACGAACCGGACACCGCCACCGAAGCGGTGGTCTGGCCAAAGGGATACACCTTGTTGCCGTCGGCGGTCTTCAGCTCCGCCAGCTTGCCGGCCATCTCCAGCATCTCGTCGTAGGTGGTGGGGGGAGCGTTCGGGTCCAGGCCGGCCTGGGTGAACAGATCCTTGTTGTAGTACAGCACGTAGGGCGAGGTGTACATGGGCAGGCCGTAAATTTCGCCGCCGATCTTGCAGCCGTCCAGCACGCTGTCATAAAAGTCCGCCAGGTAATCGGCGGTCAGCACGTCGGTCACAGGCACGGTCAGGCCCGCGTCCTCCAGGGTGGGGATCCAGCCGATCTCGCCAAAGATCATATCCACCTTGTCGCCGCCGCCGGCCATGTTGATGACCTGGTTCACGATCTCGCCGTAGGGCGCGGTGACCCACTCGATGGTAATGTTGGGGTACTTGGCCTCAAAGCCGGTCTTCACACCCTCCCAGAAGTCGGTGTAGCCCTCTTCCAGCAGGGCGTAGTTTGCGATCTTCAGGGTCACGGTCTCGGTGAACGCCTCGCTGTTTGCCGGGGTCGAGGCAGGCTCGCCGCCGGTCGAGGCCGGGGTGGAAGCGGGGGTGCTGCTGGTGGTGCCGCCGCAGCCTGCCAGGCTGAGTGCCATGCACAGCGCCAGCGCGAGCGCTAACAGTTTTTTCATGTTCGTTTCCTCCTAAATTTATGGCTTGCGTTCTATCATCAGCGCCTCGCGGCGCCAGGGGTACCCAACCATGCGGCCAAGTCTATAAACACGTATGTACACTCTAGAAAAAGAAATACAGACTTCCCGCCTGTGTGCCGCAGCGATGTTGTACACGGTTTTGTAAACTCGTATGTACATCTTCTGGATTTTATTATAAACACGAATGGATACACTGTCAATGCGCCCAGGGCAATTTCAGCGTTTGGCCAGTTTTTAAAGTTTTTCTCTGTGCAAGCTGCCCATTCATTTTTGCACGATCGCCGCGTTTTTTAACCGTTTTGTTGCTTTTTTTGCGGTTCTTCTCCCTCGGGGCCGCCTTTTTTGCCGCCTGCAGGCCCCGCCCGGGCTCCCGCGCCCGCCTTGCGCGGCGGCGCGCTGTATGGTATCGTATGGAAAACAGATCATAGAAAGAAGGCTTTGCCTGTGCCGCTCCTCATCCTTCTCGCCGTTCCCGCGGTCTTTGTGCTGCAGCGCCGTCTCGCAAAGCGGCCGCAGCGCTGGCCGGGCCTTGTGCTGCCGCTGCTGTGCTTTGTGTTCTCGCTGGGGTTCTGCGCCTGGCTGGGCTTTTTCTCCCACCCGTCCGGCGGGTATGTCCTGCGCACGGCTGATGGGCTGTATCACCACTTCGACACCCTTGAGGACGCAAACCGCTTTGCGGAAAAGCAGACCGACGAGCTGCTCCAGTTCTCCCACCCCACCAGCGCCGTGCCCGCGGGCGCCCTTGCGGTCCGCCTTGGCGTGGCCTTTGCGGCGGTGAACGCGGTCACGGCGGTGCTGCTGCTCCTCTATTGGCGCGCCCGGCGCGGCCCCCGGCTCTATGTCGCAAAAAACAAGCGCCCCGGCTGAACCGGGGCGCTTCTTTTTTATACCGTGGGCTTAAAGGTCACGAACTCGCGCAGCGGCCCGCCGATCAGCGGCCGGCACCAGTCCAAAAACTCCGGCGTCACATCGCGGCCGTCGGCGCTGATGTATTCGTCCGGCATCTTGCGCTCGTGCAGCATCACCTGCTCCACCGGGATCAGGAAGGTCTCGGCCCTGTACTCCGGGCCCGGCGCCCGCCGGAAGCCCACCATCACGCCGTTCTCGCCCGCCAGGGCGGCGCAGGCCGCCTCGGCGCCCGCCGCCGCCGCCTCGTCCCGGTCCACGGGGGACTGGAACGCGATCGACGACCGGTTGCAGATGCCCGGCTTTTCGCTGCGGGCCTTGATCCCCAGCTTGCGGATCACCAGGTTCGCCAGGTGCGAGCTGATGTCGCCGTAATACACCGAGCGGCCCACCTGGAAGATGGGCGGCACAATGGACGAGCCGTCCGGGTTGCACAGCCCCTCGCTGGCAACGATCACCACCCCGCCCTTTTTGCGGTGCAGGTCCCCCACCTTTTCCAGGAACTCCTCCTCGTCAAAGGGGCGCTCGGGCAGGTAGATCAGGTCCGGCCCGTCGCCGTTCCCGCTGCGGGCCAGGGCGCTGGCCGCCGTGACCCAGCCGGCATTGCGGCCCATGGCCTCGATCACACACACGTGGATGGGCAGCGAGCGCACATCCTGGCTGATCTCGCTGGTCACCGCCGCAATGTACCGGGCAGCCGAGCCAAAGCCGGGCGCGTGGTCGGTCACGGCAATGTCGTTGTCCACCGTTTTGGGAATGCCCACCACCCGCACGTCTGCACCGGCGGCCGCGCAGGCCTTATACAGCTTGCCGCAGGCGTCCATGCTGCCGTTGCCGCCGTTGAACAGCACCCAGCGGATGCCGCGCTTTTTGCAGATGGCCGCCATGTCGGCGTAGTCCTCGGGGCTTAAGGGGTCGCGGCTGGTGCCGATGGCCGAGGCCGGGGTCTGCAGCAGCAGGCGCAGGGTCTGTTCCGGCACGCTTTGCAGCTCACAGAAATCTTCCCGCAGAACGCCGCCCGAACCGCCGATGGCGCCCAGCACCTTGTCCACCTCCGGGTGCTTTTTTGCCTCGGTCACCGCCCCATACAGCGAGGCGTTGATCACGGCGGTGGGTGCGCCGCCGTGCACGATCAGCAGGTTGCCTTTGCTCATAATCTCTCTTCTCCTTTATGCAGCCCGGGTTCCGGGCAAAAATCCAGTCAGTCCGCGGGGGTGCTCTCCCGCTCGATCAGCCGGGTGGAAAAGCCCACCGGCGCGGGCACCCTGCCCTCTCCGATCATCTGCTGCAGCATTTCCACGGCTGCTTTGGCAATCTCCTCCCGGCGGATCTCCATGCTGGTGATCCGCGGGGTCACATACTGCCCCAGGGTGGAATTGTCGAACCCCACCACCGCAATTTCCTGCGGCACCTGGTATCCCAAATCCTTGGCGGCCTGCATCGCAATGCAGGCCAGCTTGTCGTTTCGGCCAAAAATGGCGTCCGCCCTGCCGCCGGCCTGCAGGTATGCCTTCACCTTCTGGGCAACCTCCCGGTCGCTGGCGCAGCCGGTGATCACCCGGCTCTCCGGCTGGGCCGAAAGGCCGCTTTGGCGCATCTGCTCCACAAATCCCCGGTAACGCAGGTCGTTCATGTCGCTGAAGTGCCCCCTCGCGCTGAACCGGTCGATGTACAAAATGTTTTTTCGGCCCTTGCCCTGCAAAAAGCGCACGCACTCCTTCGCGCCCTCGTAAAGCCCGTTGTCGATCACGCCCGCGCCGTGCACGGCCGAATAATCGCGGTTTTGCAGCAGCACCACCGGAATCGAAGCGTCGATGAACTGCTGAATGAACTCCAGCGGGAAGCTGATGGAGCTGATGATCACCCCGTCGTACCTGCGGCTGATGATCTCGCCCACAAACTGCTCGGTGTTCCGGTTGGAGCACAGCGAGATCATGTAGCCCAGATCATAGGCGCGCTTGTCCAGTTCGCTCACCAGCAGGCTGAAATGTTCGGTGATGATCTGATCCGCAATGAACACGATATGATTGGAGTTTTTTCCCTTCAGCGCCCGGGCAATGGTATTGGGGCGGTAGTGCAGCTGGCGCACCGCCTCCTCCACCCTGCGGCGTTTTTCCTTGTCCACATAGCGGTTGTTGTTGATCACATACGAAACCACGGTCTCGCTCACGCCCGCCAGCTCCGCCACATCCTTGCGGGTGACCTGTTTAAACCCCTGTCCCATTCTGCACCTGCCCATCAACACGAGTGTATCTTCCGTTTCCTATTATAATGGAACACCCCCCGGAAGTCAAACGCGAAACAGGAGAAGTTTTCCGCCTTTTTTGTTGCAGTTTGCCCACCCGGTTTGGTATAATACCAGCTATGCGGGCAAGCCCCGCACAGAGCAACTTAGGATTTTAGGCTCGCCGCGCCCCGGGCGCGGACCCACCCTTCCGGACCTGGCAGTACCGGCAGGGTAAAATCTCACTGCCGGAGAATTTTGTCATGCAAACAAATAAACCCTTCCTCAGCGCCAGGCAGCTGGCGCGCTGCGCCATGATCGCCGCCGTGTACACCGTGCTGTGCCTCTCCTTCGCGCCCCTGGCGTTCGGGCCGGTGCAGCTGCGCTTTGCCGAAGCGCTGGTGCTGCTGCCGGTGTTCGGCCCGGAATATATCCTGGCCGGCACGCTGGGGTGCTTTTTGTCCAACCTTTTGGGCTCCACCCTGCCGGATGTAGCCTTCGGCACCCTGGCCACCCTGCTGGCCTGCCTGGGCACCTACGCCCTGCGCGGCAGGCGGGTGCGGGGCCTGGCCCTGCCCGCGGCCCTGCCCCCCATCCTGGCAAACGCCCTGATCGTGGGGCCGGAGCTGGCCTTTTTCTTTTCCGACAGCCCGGCCACCCTGCCCCTGATCCTGTGGAACGGCCTCACGGTGGCCCTGGGCGAGGCGGTGGCCTGCGGCGTGCTGGGGGTGGCGCTCATCAAGCTCATCGAAACAAGCGCCGGCCTGCGGCGCGTCTTCACCGAGTGATCCCTTTCTGATAAGGAGGAAGCCCATGCGCACCGAATGCCTGATCTGGGACTGGAACGGCACCCTGCTGGACGATGTGGCCCTGTGCAACGACTGCCTGAACCAGCTGCTGGAGGCCCACGGCTACTCCCAGCGCTACGACCGGGCCGGCTACCGGGCGGTGTTCGGCTTCCCCATCATCGACTACTACCGCCGCGCCGGGTTCGATTTCTCCCGCCACCCCTTCCCGGATCTGGCCGCCGAATACATCAGGCTGTACGATCCCGCCAGCCTTGCCTGCCCCCTTGCCTCCGGCGCCCGCGAGGCCCTTGCGGCGGCGGGGGCCGCCGGCCTGCGGCAGGTGATCCTCTCGGCCAGCGAGCAGGGCGCGCTGGAGCGGCAGGTGCGGCATTTCGGCCTTCCTGGCTTTTTCGACGAGTTGCTCGGCCAGGGAGACTTTTATGCCCACGGCAAGCTGGAAGCAGGCCGTGCCTGGCTGGCGCGGCGGCGGCTCGACCCCGCCGCCGCGGTGCTGGTGGGCGACAGCCTGCACGACGCCGAGGTGGCCGCCGCCCTGGGCGTGCGGTGCGTGCTCTGCTCCGCCGGGCATCAGCCCCCCGAAACTCTGCGCACGGCGGGGGTTCCGGTGATCGGTACCCTGTGGGAACTTCCGGCCCTGCTGGGCTTTTCCTGAACACGGCAAAGGGCGCTCTGCTGGCGGCAGCAGAGCGCCCTTTGCCGTTTCTTTTTGCCGCTGCGCCGCAGCTCTTTTATCTCACAGGTTCAGCAGCGGCTGGATCTGGCGGCCGCGCAGCGCGCATTCCAGCGTATCCCCGATCAGTTCAAAATCGCTCTGCAGGCTGCACGGCTTTTTCAGGTAATCGTCCTGTGCAAAGGGCACAAGGTAATAATTTTTGCGGTTCAGCAGAATGGCCAGGTTCTCAAAGCTCGCGGCCAGGCCGTCGTTGGTGCTCACCGCCAGGATCACGGGCTTTCCCGCCCGCAGCATGCTCTTTGCCCCCAGGGTTACCGGCGTGTCGCTGATGCCGTGGGCCAGCTTCGCCAGGGTGGCCCCTGTACAGGGCGCAATGATCATCGCCCCCGCCATGTTTTGGGGCCCCAGGGGCTCCGCGCCCTGCAGCGTTTCAATGGGCTGGCTGCCCGTGGCGGCGTACAGGCGCATTTTCCAGTCCGCCGCGCGGCCAAAGCGGGTGTCCAGCCCGGCCGCATTAAAGCTCATCAGCGGCAGGATCTTCGTCCCTCCCGCCGCCATGCGGCCGATGAGCGGCAGGACCTTTTCAAAGGTGCAGAAGCTGCCGCACAGCGCCCACACCACGGTTCTCTCTTCCATTAAAACAACTCTCCCCTCTCTTGCAGCATGGCCAGAACGGCCCGCGCCACAAACTCGCCCGCCGTCACCGGCGCGCACCGTGCGGGCAGGCTCAGCGCATGGATGGCGTTGACCCCCAGTTCCCGCGCCGCCTCAAAATCCGTGCCGCCGGGCAGGCTGGCCAGATCCACCACCAGGCTGCCGCCCGGCATGGCCGCCAGCTCCCGTTCCCCCAGCACCGGCGCCGGGATGGTGTTCACCACCACGTCGAACCCGGGCAGCACGGCCAGCAGCTCCCCCAGCGGCACGGCCGCAAGCCCATGGCTCATGGCCATTGCCTGCTGGCCGTGCTTGCGGGCCGCCACCGTCACCTGGGCGTCCAGCGCCGCCAAACGCCGCGCCACCGACTGGGCGCACCGGCCATACCCCAGCACCAGCACCGGGCTGCGCCAGATGGTGCGCCTGCGGTTTTGCAGGATCAGGGCGATACATCCCTCTGCGGTGGGAATGGCGTTCAGCTGGGCCAGCTCCTCCCGCTCCAAATAGTCCTCCAGGCCGATGTGCGCCGCGTCCGCCGCGGCCTTTGCCTGGGCGCTCACTTTGCCGCCAAAGGCCAATGCCCCGGGCTTTGCCGCCCTCAAAAGGCGGGCAAACCCCGCCCTGTCTGCCGACATGGGCATGGGCAGCAGCACATAATCCGCCTTATAAACGTCCTCGGCGCCCAAGGCCTCAAAGCCCTGCGCGCGCAGATAGTCCGCCGCTGCAAGCTGGCGGGCGTCGTCGCCGATCACGGCGAACACTTTTTTTGTGTTCTCCCCCATTGCGGTCCCCCCTCGTATGCGGTCCCTTGCCATGTGCCTTTTCACCGCTGGGCCGCTGCGCGGTGCTTTGACCCCATGGTATGCGGTCCTTTTATGAAAAGTGAAAGGGGTTTTCCAAAAAAAGGGGGGTGCCCGTCCCCTTGGCAAAATGGATAGAAAGGCCCTTGTCTTTTTGCCGGAATGGTACAATTTATAAATCCGGCAGCAATTTTTGCATCATAAGTGTTTATTTCGAGTCAAAAAAAATATATAATGATAACCAGACGAACCGAATAAACGAAGGCTGCCTTTCCAGGCGGAGGGGCGGCCCTGTCGTGATTTTTGAGGTGAAGCGCATGGATTTCTTCGGCGGGTTCAACCCGAAACTGTTAGACGGCGTAAAGCGCCTGCATTTTATCGGCATCGGCGGCAGCGGCATGTATCCCCTGGTGCAGATTCTGCACTCCAAAGGCTACCAGATCACCGGCAGCGATGTGAACGAGGGCACCATTATCGACGCGGAGCGCGCCCTTGGCATCGCCGTGCACATGAGCCACCAGGCTGAAAACGTGCTGGGGGCCGACATGGTCATCTACTCGGCTGCCATTCACAGCGACAACCCTGAGCTGCAGGAGGCCGACGCCCGCGGCATCCCCACACTGGAGCGCAGCGTGCTTTTGGGCTACGTCAGCCGGCTGTATCCCCGCAGCGTGTGTGTGGCGGGCACCCACGGCAAGACCACCACCACCTCCATGATCACCAGCATGCTGGAGCTGGCCGGCCGCGATCCGGCCGCGGTGATCGGCGGCAAGCTGCCCCTCATCGGCGGCTACGGCAAGGCGGGCAAGGGCAACTGCATCGTAATCGAGGCCTGCGAATACGCCGAGACCTTTCTGAAGCTCACGCCGGACATTGCCGTGCTTCTGAACATCGACAACGACCACCTGGACTATTACGGCACCATGGGCCAGCTGAAATTCGCCTTTAAAAAGTTTGCGCTCATGGCCACCCACACCATCGTGGCCAATGCCGACGACGAGGGCGTCATCCAGATCATCAACAGCATCGACCGGAACGTGCGCACCTTCGGCATCCAAAAGGGCGCCGACTACCAGGCGGTGAACATCCGGGAATACAAGCCCGGCTTTTACGAGTTCGACGTGACCGAATGGGAAATGCCCTATGCCCACCTGCGCCTGGGCGCGCCGGGCTACCACAACATTTACAACGCCCTCGCCATGGTGAGCTGCTCGCGCCTCCTGGGCCTCACCCCCGGCGACGCCGAGGCTGCCGCCCAGGATTTCAAGGGCGCGGGCCGCCGGTTCGAGATCCTGGGCGAAACCAGCGGCGTCACCATTGCCGACGATTACGCCCACCACCCCACCGAGGTGGCCGCCACCCTGAGCACCGCCAAAAAGCTCGGCTTCAAGCGGGTCTGGGCGGTGCATCAGCCCTTCACCTACAGCCGCACCAAGGGCCTTTTGGATGAATTCGCCCTGGTCCTGCGCGCGGCCGACAAGGTTGTCCTCACCCCCATCATGGGCAGCCGCGAGGTGGACGACGGCAGCGTAAAGACCGCGGATCTGGCCGCCAAGGTGCCGGGCAGCGTTGAGGTGGCGGGCCTCAGGGAGGCGGCGGAATATATCAAGGCCCACGCCGAACCCGGCGATTTTGTGATTACCCTCGGCTGCGGCGACGTTTACAAGGCCGCCCGCATGATGCTGGAATAACTTCTGCCCTGCGCGGCAGCAGGCAAAACCCCCATGGGCCGCCTTCACAGGCGGCCCGTTTTTTTAAGCCGCCCCCTGCGGCGGGCGGCGCAGCAGAAAAGAAGGTGCATGAACAAATGGCGCGCAGGTTATTTTGCGAGCGCGGGCCGGTCTGTTACCATATCTCGTTGTTCAAGGAATATCTTCTGCGGGATCTGAAGACCCTGCTGGGGGGCGGGCATTATGCCCATCTCCGCAGCTCCGAGCCCCTGCCCTGCCTGGTCAAGGGGCACGTGTCGGTGCTCCTGCGCCGGCTCGAGGGGGTCCCCATGGAACTGCAGCAGGGCAAGGTGATCAACCTGCGCCTGGCCGCTGCGCGCCTGAACGGCATCGTGATCCGGCCCGGCGAGACCTTTTCCTTTTGGCGCCTGGTCGGCCGCCCCACCCGGCCGGCCGGGTATGCAGACGGCCTTGTGATCTCCGGCAGCCGGTTTGCCGCGGGGCTTGGGGGCGGGCTGTGCCAGCTTGCCAACATGGCCCACTGGCTGGTGTTGAACAGCCCCCTCACCGTCACCGAGCTGCATCACCATTCCGACGCCCTTTTCCCGGACGAGCGCCGCACAGTGCCCTTCGGCACCGGAACCTCCGTCTTTTATAAAAATGTGGACTACCAGTTCAAAAACACCACCGGCCAGCCGGTGCAGCTCCTGTTTTGGCTCACCGAACAGGAGCTGTGCGGCGAGCTGCGCAGCCTGCACCCCTTTCCTATGCGCTACCGTCTCACCGAAGAGGGCCATCACTTTGTGCAGGAGGGCGGGGCCTACTACCGGGTCAGCCGGGTGTACCGGCTGGTGATCGACCGCGCCACGGGCAGGCAGATGGGAAAGGAGCTCCTTCTCAACAACCATTCCCGGGTTATGTACGACCCGTCCCTTATCCCCCCGCAGCAGCTTATTTCAAAGGAGGCCGCCGAAGATGCTTCTGGAAGCGATCCGGCGCAGCGCGCTGCGCCAGGGCGATAAGCCCGCCTACCGCTGCGGCACAGCCAGCCTGAGCTACCGGCAGCTCTGGAGCGGGGCGCTTCGTTTGGCCGCCGCCCTGAAAGCCCAGGGCGCGGGGCCGGTGCTGGTCTGGGGGCACAAGGAGCCTGCGGTGCCTCTCTCCTTCCTGGCCTGCCTGCTGGCGGGCCGCCCCTACGTGCCCTGCGATGTTTCCTGCCCGCCTGCCAGGGCGCAAAGCATCTGCCGCGAGTCGGGTGCCTCCCTTGTGCTCGCCTGCGCGCCGCTGCCGCCTTTCGGGGATACGCCGGTGATCACGCCCCCGGCGCCGGCCGTTCTCTGTGCCCCTGGGCCGCTGCCCGCGTGGGAGCCGCCCTGTGCGGGGGGCGCGTACATTTTGTTCACCTCCGGCAGTTCCGGGCAGCCCAAAGGGGTGCGGGTAACACTGGCGAATCTCGAGCACTTCACCGCCTGGTTTTTGTCCCTGCCCGCCATGGCCGAAACTGCAGGCGGCGTCTGCGTGAACCAGGCGCTCTATTCCTTTGATCTTTCGGTGGCCGACCTCTACCCCACCTGGGTGGCCGGCGGCACGCTCTTCGCCCTGGACACAGCCTGCCAGCAGGATCTCACCGCCCTCTACTCAGCGCTGGCCGAAAGCGGCGGCACACGGCTCACCTGCACCCCCTCTTTTATCCGGCTGTGCCTGCGGGACCCCCGCTTCTGTCCGCAGCTGATGCCCCGGCTGCGCGCTGTCTTTTTTTGCGGGGACGTTCTGCCGCCCCGGGCGGCGTCCGCCCTGCACCAGCGCTTTCCCGGCGCGCGGCTGGTGAACGCTTACGGCCCCACCGAGGCCACCTGTGCCGTGTGCGCGGTGGAGCTGGCTTTCCCCCTGCCCCCTGGCCCCTGCCCGGTGGGCCGGGCGGCCGGCGCTGCGGTGCGGCTTTGCATTCTGGATGAGGCCGGCCGCCCCCTGCCCGCGGGCCGGCCTGGCGAGATCTGCCTTGTGGGTCCCAGTGTGGCGGCGGGATACCTGGGCGGCGCGCCGGGCGGGTTTTGCACGCTGGAGGGCAGCGCCGCCTACCGCACCGGGGATCAAGGCTTTTTAAAAGACGGCCTTTTGTGGTTTTCAGGCCGCAGAGACCGCCAGGTGAAATACAAGGGTTACCGGGTGGAGCCTGCCGAGCTGGAAGCCGCCCTGCTGGCGCTTCCGGGCGTGCGCCACGCGGCGGTTCTGGCGCTGCCGGGCCCGGGAGCCTCGGTGGCCGGGCTCGCGGCATTTGTCGAGTGGGCGGGCCGTCCCCTCGCCCCCGCCGCGCTTCGGGAGCAGCTGGCCCGCACTCTGCCCGCCTACCTTTTGCCCCGCCGGTGCGTTTCCCTGGCCGCCATGCCTTTTACCCCCGCCGGAAAACCCGACCTGCGCGCTTTAAAGGAGTTTTTATAATATGGAACAGCTCATTTTAACCCTGTTGGCCGAGGCCTGCGGCTCCGCCGCCGCGGCCCGGCCGGGCACAGACCTGTTTGAAACCGGCCTGCTGGACAGCCTGGCCTTCATCACCCTGCTGGAGGGCCTGGAAGATCTGGGCATCACACTGCAGCCAACACAGATCGACCGGGCTTGTTTTCGCACGCCGGAGGGCATTCTCGCCCTGGCCCGCGGCGCCGCAGGCAGTCGGTGGTATTGAACCTTCTCCCCGGCAGGCGCTCTGCCCGGCCCCCATCCGCCGGCCCTCTGTTCTGAAAACACATTTTTCTCAAAACAAAAGAGGGCGGGCAAGCCGTACAAAGGCTTGCCCGCCCTCTTTTGTTGCAGGCGCCGCTTCATGGGTGTTTCTCTGCAGGGTTTACATGAACCATACAATGCTTGACCTTGGCAAAATCCCGTTCCACCGCATCATGCACCTGCTCGGCGATCTCGTGGGCCCGCAGCAGCGGCAGATCCGGATCGGTCGCAATTTCCAGCTCCACGTAAAATTTGTCCCCAAACAGGCGGGTGGTCAGGCGGTCCACCCCCAGCACCTGTTCGTTGGCAAGCACGGTCTCGCGCAGGGCCTGCAAGGTCGCGTCGTCGCAGGAGCGATCGGTCATCTTGGAAACGGCGTCCCGAAAAATGTCCACCGCCGCCTTCACAACAAAAACACAGATCACCACGCTGGCGATGGGGTCCAGAATGGGCAGCCCCATCCGGGCGCCCAATATTCCAATAAAGCTGCCCACGGAAGAAAGCGCGTCCGAGCGGTGGTGCCATGCATCGGCCATCAGCGCGCCGGAGCCTGTTTTCTTGGCGGCGGCGCGGGTATACCAATACATGGCCTCCTTTACAAGGATGGAAACAAGGGCGGCCGCAAGCGCCAGCCCGCCGGGCGCCGCAAGCCCGGCGCCGCCGGTGCTGATCTTTTCGACCCCCGCCCAGCCAATGCCCAGGCCGGTAAGCCCCAACATAACCGCCAGAAGGATCGCCGCCACACACTCCAGCCGTTCATGCCCGTAGGGGTGTTCCTTGTCGGACGCCTTGTTGGCAAGCTTCACGCCCACCATCACAACAAGGGTGGTCATCACATCGGATGCCGAGTGAACGGCGTCCGAAACCATGGCCCCGGAATGGGCAAGCAGCCCCGCCGCCAGTTTAAAGGCGCTCAGCCCAATGTTTTCCACAATGGTGAGCGCGGATACCCGCATTGCCACTTGTTCGTTGGTACGCTGTTCCATAATCGTTACCTCCTCTGGTTTGAGATAGCTCTATGTCACTCCATGCCAGCGCGTGTGCCCCAGGCAAACGCAAAAAGCGTCCTCCGCTCCGCCGCAGCTGCTCCGGGGAGCCGGGCGCTTTGCGTGCAAAGCAATAAAAAGCGCACCTGCAGGACACATACTGTCCCGCAGATGCGCACATCCGCTGCCAAAAACGGCCCGGCCCCACAGGCCTCAAACACAAGGCCCATCGCCTGCTCAGTTTGTACCGCCATGATCTGCCCCCTCAAGGGGTGCAATGCAGTGCAAAGAGATATCCATATAGCAGCATATGCGGTGCAGGCCGTCAAGGTTCCCTTTCGCAAAGCATAAACGCCGCCGCCTCAAACAACAGCGGCCCGCTTTGATCGGTGTCAGCTCTGCTGATGCTCCGCCCGGTACTGCCCCGGCGTGACCCCCTCAATGTGCTTGAACTTGCGCAAAAAGTTCGTCAGGTCGTAATAGCCCGCGTCAGCAATCACATCCTTGATGGGGCGGGCGGTCTCAGCGAGCTGCTGCTTTACATATCCAAACCGCAGCTGGGTGACGTAAGAAAGGAAGGACTGGCCTGTCTCCTCCTTGAACACCCGGCTGATGTAGCTGTAGGAAAGCCCGAACTCCGCGGCAAATTTGTCCAGCGTCAGGTCGGGGTCGCGGTAATGCTGCTGCACATAGCGCAGCAGCGCAAACTTGGTACTGGTCTGTTTTTGCTGGGCGGTGCTGCTCTCCCGCTCGGCCAGCCGGGTCAGCACCGCCGCCAGATCCGCCCGCAGCGACCGGCTGTTTTCCCAGCTGGAAAGCTGGGTCACCTCCGCTCCCGAAAGCGGCTGCCCCAGCGAGGCGGCGATCTTGACCACCAGGTTTATGATGTCAAAATGCAGGCATTTCTGAATGATGAGCGACTGCTCCATCCTCTCGATCTTGTCCAGTACCCGCTCCACCGAGTGGATGGCGATCTCCGCGTTGCCGTTGCGGATGCTCTGCTCAATGAGCGCCTGCTCCACATAGGGGTACTGGTAGTGCTTTTCATCCCCGCCCTCACCACGGGCCGCATACAAATAGCACCCCGCGGGCTGCCGGTTCAGCTTCTCACTGATGGCCACCAGCGCCTCTACATAGGAATTGTCGATCCTGTAAGGGCCGTGATGGGGCAGCCCGCAGCCCACCTGGAACCGCTCCAGGCCCAGCTCCCGAATGGCAGCGCTCACCGCCCCGGCCAGCACCGCCTGCGCGCCCTCCCCATCCGGGCAGTTCCAAATGGCTGCGAGCCCGTTGTTCGCCGGCAGCAGCACCGGGTACACCTCGCCCTGGGGCAGCTCGCACCGCTCCAGCCGGGCGGCCAGGCAGGCAAAGCTCTCCTCGGTGGCCTTCAGGTCCGACGAAAGGCACAGCGCCACCACAAATTCGTCATACTCAAAGCGCAGCCCGGCGCAGGTCAGGTTGTATTCCAGCGTAGTGTCGTCGTCGTTTGCAATGGTTCCGCGCAAAAGGCGGTAAAGCACCATCTCCCGGATCAGCGAGTTGCGGCTGTCCAGTTCCACGGCGATCTCCTCTTTTTGCTGCTGCGCCCTGCGCAGGGTCTGGTAGGCCGAATTTGCCAGGCTCAGGGCCATCAGGGTGCTGAATACCAGCAGCACCGCCACCAGCATCGCCAGTGCTCCCAAATCGCCCTGGCTGCGCTGGTAAAAAAGCCCTCTCGGCACCAGCACCAGGTATTCCAGCCCCGTATTTCCCGAGCGCCCCCGCAGTAAAATGTACTTTTGCCCGCCCGCAGTCAGGCTCATCACGCCCGGCTGTGGGTTTTTGCGCAGCAGCTGGGTCATCTCCTCGGTGCCGTACAACTCCCCTGCACCGTTGTACAGCACATTTCCGGCCGCGTCCATCACAAAGGCGCGCGCCTCCAGCCCTGGGAAATACTGTTCCAGCACCCCCTCAGCATAGGTCCGGGGCACCAAAAAGCAGACCGTGCAGCTGGGGTTCTCGGCAATTTCGGGCACCGGGTAATACACCGCGGCGCAATACTGTGTGTCGTGCGCCTCGTTGTCAATGCCGACCACCCGCTTGGCCGCCACGCTGTTCAGGTTCAGATAAAGATCCGCCTGGCCCAGTTCCGGCTCATAATCCTCGCTCAGAATAAACTCGGAGTACCCTGAAAATTTCTGGTTTGCATAAATGTTTTTGCCGCCCCGCAAAAAGAACAGCATGCCCACCGGCTGGGGCAGGTTGCGCTCGTAAGAGCGCAGCAGCCCAAATGTGCGGGTGGCCGTGTAGGAAGCTGCGTCGAACCCCGAAGCCGAAAGGCCGGTCAGCCGCTCGTTGCCCGCCATGTGCAGGGCCGTGGCCTCCATTTTGGCGCTGAGCCAGTCCAGTTGGGCTCCCGCCTCGGCCATCTGGCCCAGCGCTTCCTGCTGGATCGCCCCGTGCCCGCTCCGGACATTGTTATACAAAAGCAGCGTGGCCATGCAGACCACCGGCACCGAAAAAACGGCCAAATACCGCAAAAAGGGCCTCAGATTCTTTTTCAGTTCCATAACGACCTCCTGTTCCCAGCTGGATGGCGGAAGGAAGCTTGCATTTTTTGCGGTGGGGTCTGCATTTTTTGCGTTTGAAAATTTTTGCGGGCCTGTGACCGAAACCGCATATTGTGCGCCGGGCATGCAGCGTGTTACAGTGGGTTCAGCAGAAAGCGCAGGGCATCGCCGCAAGCCAAGTACACACGAGTGTTCCTGCGCCCATTATACCCTATCATGAAGGAGGATTCAACATGAAACGCTTTTTTGCACTTATCCTCGCGCTGGCCCTGTGCCTGGGGCTGGCGGGCTGCGGCGGCGCCGAGCCCCCTGCCAGCACCCCGGCCGCCCCCGCTTCGGGCGGCAGCCCTGCCGCCGAAGAGCCGGTGGAACTTGTATTCTGGACCATGTGGGACGGCGGCGACGTGACCGTCGCCAGCAAGATCTTCGATGAATACAACTCCACCCACCCGGGCGTGCACATTGATTTTCAGCAGCAGGACTTCAACCAGTTCGCCACCAAGCTCAAAACCGGCATGATGAGCGGTCAGGGCCCGGATTTCGCCATCTCCTACATCGGCGGTTTTGTCACCGGCCTGCAGGCCGACGATATGCTCACGCCCATCAGCGCCGAGGCCCAGCGCCTGGGCGTGGACATCGACTTCGGCAGCTACACTCCCGCCGCCATGGAAGCCGCCAAGGTCGACGGCGATTATTACGCCGTCCCCTGCGACAATCTGGTGCGGGTGCTCATGTACAACAAGGACCTTCTGAAGGGCACCAGCGTTTTGAACGACGACGGCACCCTGAAATTGGCCGACGGCTACGACAATTTCATGAACCTGCTGGGCGCGGCCGCCAAAGAAACCGGCATCGCCGCCCCCCTGGCGCTCACCATGCGGCCGCCGCAGCTGGTGCTGGGCTGGCTGACCATGTATGAACAGCTGGGCGGCCACGACTTTATCGACCTGGAAAGCCGCACCTGCGTGTTCGACGACGCCCTTGCCGCCAAGGCCCTGACCATGTACCAGAAAATCTACGCCGATTACGTGCCCGAAAACCTTGCGCCCCCGGCGGACCTTGAAATGTTCAAGTCGGGCCAGGTGCCCTTTTACATCGACGGCTCCTGGAACGTGGCTGCCGCGGCCGAGAGCCTGGGCGAGGCCTTCGGCGTGACCACCTTCCCCGTGCTGGGCAGCCAAAACGCTCTGGTCACCACCAACCACGCTTTTGTCATCCCCAAGAAAAGCGACTCGACCGACGCCAAGACCAAAGCCATCCTGGAATTCATCAAATGGTGGGGCGAGAACAACTACAAATGGTCCGAGGCGGGCCATCTTCCCGCCTACATCCCCTCCACCGAAACCCAGGAATTCAAGTCCATGCCCTGGCCTCAGTATTATCAGTCCACCCTGGACGTGGCGGTCCCCATCTACACCATCCCCAACGCAAACCTCCACCAGATCAGCGAGGTGACCGATCCCATCCAGCAGGGCATGCTGGGCGCCATCTCTCCCGAGGACGCGGTGAAAAAGGTCAAGGAAAACCTGAACCAGCTGCTGCCCAACCTATAATGCGCCTTCCCCTGTTTCGCTGAATCCGCCGGGGGCCCGCCCGCACCGGGCCGGCCCCCGGCCTCTTTAAAAAACACCCGAAAGGAGGCCGCAGTATGGGCCGCTCCTTCAAGGGCGCCGCCGCGCCGCTCAAACAGCACAGCCGCGCCAGGGAGTCGGCGGCGGGGTTTCTTTTCCTTGCGCCGTTCCTGCTCGTCTACGCCATCTTCAATTTATATCCCATGGTCCAGGGGTTCATCATCAGCTTCTTTAAGTGGAACATCACCAGCAGCAAGGTGTTTGTGGGGCTGGCGAATTACCAGGCCCTGTTCAAAGACGACGTGTTTTGGAAAGCTCTCACCAACACCCTTTTGTACGTGCTGGTGTCCACCCCCATCTTTATGGCGGGGGCGCTGGTGCTTGCTCTGATCGTGGACCACCGGGCCCTGAAAGGCCGCACCTTCGTGCGGTCGGCCTATTTTCTGCCCAACATTCTGGCGGTATCCATCACGGCCATGATCTGGCTGAACATGCTCAAGCCTTACACCGGCCTCATGAACGCCGTCACTCATACCCTGGGCGTGGAAAAAGAGATCTTCTGGCTCAGCGACCCGGGGCTGGTATGGCCCTCGATCATTCTGGTGACCTTTTGGTGGAACACGGGCTACTATATGCTCATTTACATGGCGGGCCTGCAGGAGATCCCCGCCGAACAGTACGAGGCCGCCGCCATCGACGGCGCCACCGGCTGGCAGCGGCTGTGGCGCATCACCCTTCCTTGTTTGAAACGCACCCACCTGCTGGTGCTGTTTTTGCAGGCTATCGCCTCCTTTAAGATTTTCGGCCAGGTGTTCTTCATCACCGAGGGCGGCCCGGGCGGTGCCAGCCGTACTCTGCTGCAATATGTCTACGAAACCGGCTTCACCACCTTTCAGATGGGCCGGGCCTCAGCGGCTTCCTTCGTGCTGCTGGCCATCATTCTGGTCGTATCCATCGCACAGCTCAAGATCATGAACCGGCAGGAGGACTGACGCCGTATGAAAACAAACAAGCTCACAACTGTTTTGGTGAACGGGCTGGCATATCTGCTGTGCCTTGTGTGGCTGGTACCCATTGTGTGGATGGCCGTGGTCGCCCTGAAGCCCGAGAGCGTCGATGTTACACGGGTATCCAACTGGTTTCGCCCGCCCTTCACCACCGAAAACCTGCGGGCTGTGCTGGAGCATCCCCAGGCGGATGTGTTCCGCTGGATCGCCAACAGTGCGCTGGTGGCCGTACTCACCACCTGCGGCGTGTTGCTGGTGTGTACCCTGGCGGCCTTTGCCTTTTCCCGAATCCGTTTTCCCGGCAAGAGCCTCATTTTCGTGCTGGTAATGATGGGCATGATGATCCCCCGCGAGGCCATGCTGGTGCCGCTGTACACCCTGTTCCAGGGCATGGGGCTTTTGAACACGTTCTTTTCGCTCATCGCCCCCTCGCTGGCAGCGCCCTTCGCGGTCATCATTCTGAAAAGCTTTTTCGACGGCCTGCCCGGCGCCCTGTTCGAGGCCGCCAGGATCGACGGCTGCGGTTGGCTGCGCACCTGCTTCGGCATCGCGGCTCCTCTGTCCAAGTCGGCTCTCTCCTCGCTGGCCATCCTGATCTTTATGCAAAGCTGGAACGATTTTCTGTGGCCGTTCATCTCCATCACCGATCCCGGCAAGGTGACCATCCCGGTGGGGCTTCCGGTGTTCCGCTCGCAGTATCTCACCGGTCAGGGGCTCACCATGGCGGCGGGCGCCCTGCTGGCCTTCCCCATCATCCTGGTGTTTATCTTTTTCCAAAAATACATCGTACAGGGAGTGGCCTCGGCCGGCATCAAGGGTTGAGCCCCCCTTCCACTTGCTATCCCCCTCCTAAATTGGGCAGCGCCCCCGGCCGGGATCCGGCTGGGGGCGCTGCCTTGTTTCCATGCAGTTGTCGGTAAGGGCCGGGGCAGCCACGCAAAAGGCAGGCAAACAGAGCCCCCGCGGGCAGGCTCCCCGCACGTTTTTTCTTTTTCGTCCTTTTACATGCTGGTAAGGCCCACGCTGATCTCCAGCGCCTGGTCCACCCGGTGCTGGTCCTCGCGTGAAAGCTGCCCTGCCTTTTCCCGCAGGCGGCGCTTGTCCAGGGTGCGGATCTGTTCCAGCAGCACGATGCTGTCCCGCGTCAGGCCGCAGGTCTGGGCCGGCAGCCCAATGTGCGTGGGCAGGTGGGTCTTGTCCTGCTTCGAGGTAATGGCCGCCGCGATCACCGTGGGGCTGTGCCGGTTGCCCACGTCGTTCTGCAAAATCAGCACCGGCCGTACCCCGCCCTGCTCCGAGCCCACCACCGGGCTCAAATCCGCGTAAAACACTTCGCCTCTATGAACTTCCATGTAACTCTACCCTCCAGAGCTTGCGCCTCACAAAGGCGCAGGTTTTTGCTTGCAAGGGTAGTATGTGCGAAGTTCAGCCCGCTTAAACGCGGGCGCGGGGATGTGCCGTGTTTCGATGCTTTTTGCTCCCGCTCACAGCCGGCGCCCTTGGGGTGCCGCAAAAAAGCTCCGGCCCCGCCAGCCGGCGTGCACAGCGCAGGTTATGTTTCGCTGCCTGCCGAAGTCTCGGCCACCGCAAAGGCCAGGGCAAGGCCCCCCTCGTGGGCAAGCGAAAGCCGCACCCCGGCGCCGCGCTCCGCCGCCCAGGCCGCGGCGCCTCCCGAAAGCAGGTAGTAGGGCGCGCCCCCCTCCCCGCGCAGGATCTGGATCTCAGCCAGGGCAAAGCTCCCCAGGCCCTTGCCCGCCGCCTTTAAAAAGGCCTCCTTCGCGGCAAAATTCGCCGCCGCGCTGGCGGCGCGCCGCGCCTTGGGCCGGGCCTCCAAAAAAGCCCGCTCGGCGTGGCCGAACACCCGCCGCCAAAACGCCGGGCTTTCCAGGCTTTTTTCCATCCGCCTGATCTCCACCAGGTCCGTCCCCACGCCGATCACCAATCCCGCCGCCCCCTTTTAAAATCACGTCTTCTATATGTTACAACATTTTTTCCCCGCTTGCAAACCGCAAAAAAGTGTGCTATCATGGCCTTATTCAAAACGCTTTGACGAAGGAAAGTAACCGCGCATCCTCCGGCGCAGAGAGGGGCCCCCCGGCTGCAAGGGCCCCGCGGCAGGCGCGCGTGCGAAGTTCCCTTCCGAGCGGCCCCGCTGAACGCTCCAGTAGGCGGGGACGGCTTTCCCCCGTTAGCGGGAGCTTGAGTGTTTGCTCAAAGAGCAAAAATCTGGGTGGTACCGCGGAGTTTTAACAGCTTCGTCCCTGTGAATACACGGGGGCGGGGCTTTTTTGTTTGCTCCCGGCAAAAAAAGGAGAGAAAAACATGAAAGAGGCATTGGAACAGATCCGCCGCACGGCGGACGAGCTCATCGCCGCCGCGGCCGACGAAAAGGCCGTGGACGAATTGCGGGTGCGCTTTCTTGGCAAAAAAGGCGAGCTCACTGGCATTTTAAAGCAGATGGGCAGGCTTTCCGCCGAGGAGCGTCCGGTCATCGGCGCTCTGGCGAACGAGGTGCGCGAGGGCATCGACGCCCACATCCGCGCCCGCATGAAAGAGCTGGCCGAGGCCGCGCTCACCGCGCGCCTTGCCGCCGAGACCATCGACGTTACCCTGCCCGGCACCCAGCCCGTGCAGGGGGGCCTGCACCCGTTCCATCTGGTGCTGAGCGAACTCAAGGATATCTTCCTGGGCATGGGCTTCGATGTGGTCGAAGGCCCCGAGGTCGAGCTGGACCACTACAACTTCGAGATGCTCAACATGCCCAAAAGCCACCCGGCGCGCGACACGCAGGATACCTTCTACATCACCGAAAACATCCTGCTTCGCACCCAGACCAGCCCCATGCAGATCCGCACCATGGAGCAGAAAAAGGCCCCCATCCGCATCATCGCGCCGGGCCGGGTCTACCGCTCCGACGCTGTCGACGCCACCCATTCGCCCTTGTTCCACCAGATCGAGGGCCTGGTGGTGGACGAGGGCATCACCTTCACCGACCTGAAGGGCACCCTGGAGGTGTTCATCCAAAAGCTGTACGGGCCCGAGACCCGGGTGCGCTTCCGGCCCCATCACTTCCCCTATACCGAGCCCAGCGCCGAGATGGACATGAGCTGCTTCAAGTGCGGCGGCAAGGGCTGCCCGCTGTGCAAGGGCGAGGGCTGGATCGAGATCCTGGGCTGCGGCATGGTGCATCCCAAGGTGCTGGAAAACTGCGGCATCGACCCCGAGAGATACAGCGGCTACGCCTTCGGCGTGGGGCTCGAGCGCATCACCATGATGCGCTACGGCATCGACGACATGCGCCTTCTGTACGAAAACGACCTGCGCTTTTTGAAGCAGTTCAACTGAACAAGGGAGGGACCAAACAATGAAAATGCCATTGGGGTGGGCGAAGGAATTCGCCGATATTACCTGTACCCCCCAGGAATACGCCGACCGCATGACCATGAGCGGCAGCAAGGTGGAATGCTTTGAAAGCGAGGCCGACTCCATCAGCAACGTGGTGGTGGGCCGGATCCTGGAGATCGTGCCCCACCCGGATTCCGACCACATGGTGGTCTGCCAGGTGGAGGTGGGCGCCGAACGCCCGGTGCAGATCGTCACCGGCGCGAACAATCTCAAGGTGGGCGACCTTGTGCCCGCCGCCCTGCACAAATCCTGCCTGCCCGGCGGGGTCAAAATCACCAAAGGCAAGCTGCGCGGCGTCGAGAGCTGCGGCATGCTGTGCAGCCTGTCCGAGCTGGGCCTCACCACCCACGATTTCCCCCACGCCGTAGAAGACGGCATCCTGGTGCTGGACGAGGAGTGGGCGCCCGGTACCCCGGCTGTCCAGGCCCTGGGCCTGGACGACGTGACCGTTGAGTTCGAGATCACACCCAACCGCCCGGACTGCCTGGCCGTGCGCGGCCTGGGCCGCGAAACAGCCGCCACCTTCGGCGTGCCGTTCAAGGATCACACCCCCGTGGTCCAGCCCGGCCACGGCGACGTGAACCGCCTTTTAACCGTGGATGTGGAAAACACCGACCTGTGCTACCGCTACTGCGGCGCCGTGGTGGAAAACGTGCGGGTGGGGCCCAGCCCCCGGTGGATGCGCCAGCGCCTTCGCAACTGCGGCGTGCGCCCCATCAACAACCTGGTCGATATCACCAACTACGTCATGCTGGAATACGGCCAGCCCATGCATTGCTTCGATTATCAGTACGTGAACGGCGGCCACATCCGGGTGCGCAGCGCCCGCGAGGGCGAGCGCATCGTCACGCTGGACGGTGCCGACCGCGCCCTCAGCCCTGAAATGCTCATCATTGCTGACGACGCGGGCCCCATCGGCGTGGCCGGCGTCATGGGCGGCGAGTACAGCGGCACCTACGGGCACACCACCTCGGTGGTGTTCGAGAGCGCCATGTTCAACGGCCCCAGCGTGCGCACCACCGCCAAAAAGCTGGGCCTGCGCACCGAGGCCAGCTCCCGCTATGAAAAGGGCCTGGACCCCAACACCTGCAGCAGGGCCCTGGCCCGCGCGCTGGAGCTGGTGCAGCTGCTGGACGCGGGCGACGTGGTGAATGGCATTGTGGACGTATACCCCTCCCCCCGCGAAAAGCGCCGCATCCCCCTGCGCCCCGAGGCCGTCAACCGCCTGCTGGGCATCCGGCTCAGCCGCAGCGAGATGGCCGGCATCCTGCTGCCTCTGGGCTTTGAGCTGGAGGGCGACATGCTCGTCTGCCCCACCGACCGCTGGGACATGGAGCGCGACTGCGACATCGCCGAGGAGATCGCCCGCTATGTGGGCTACAACAAGATCCCCAGCACCGTCATGCGGGGCGTGGCCCAGGCCCGCCCCACCCCCCGGCAGGATTTCGACGAAAAGCTCACCGCCGCCCTGGCGGGCTACGGCCTGTGGGAGTGCGAGACCTTCAGCTTCTGCAGCCCCAAATGCTTCGACGCGATCCATCTGCCGGAAAACGATCCCCTGCGCAGCGCCGTGGTGCTCTCCAACCCCCTGGGCGAGGATACCTCCATCATGCGCACCACCGCCCTGCCCAGCGTTCTGGAAGTGGTGAGCCGCAACTGGGGCGCCCGCGCGGCCGAGTGCGCGGTGTTCGAGCAGGCCACCGAATACACCCCCAGCCCCCTCGGCCACGAAGTGGCCGACAACGACTTCAACGATTACCCGGCCCTGTGCGAAAAGCTCGCCGCCGAGGGCAAAACCCCCTCGGACCTGCTGCCCACGGAAACACAAAAGCTCATCCTGGCCGCCTACGGCGCCAAGTGGGATTATCTGGCCATCAAGGGCGTGGTGGAAAAGCTGCTTGCCACCGCCGGCGTAACCGGGTATACCGTGCGCCGCAACGCGCAGGGCGCCGCCTATCATCCCGGCCGCGCCGCCGATCTGTACCTGGGCGAAACCAAGCTGGCCACCCTGGGCGAGGTGCACCCGGCGGTGTGCGCCAATTACGGCGTAAAGGCGCGCATCGTGGCCGCCGACGTGAACCTGGACGCGGTGTTTGCGGCCCGCGCGGCAGGTGTGCAGTACCAGCCGCTGCCCAAGCACCCCTCCACCAGCCGCGATCTGGCCCTGGTGGCCGAAGACGCCCTTCCCGCGGCCGAGCTGGCCGCCTGCATCCGCAAGGGCGCGGGCAAAATTCTCGAAAGCCTCTCCCTGTTCGATGTGTACACCGGCGACAAGATCGGCCCCGGCAAAAAGAGCCTGGCCTACAACCTGGTGTTCCGCGCCGCCGACCGCACCCTCACCGACGAGGAAGTCGACGCCGCCGTGCAGAAGGTGCTCAAAAACCTGGCTGAGCTGGGCGTGCAGCTTCGCAGCTGAGCCTCCGGCGCCTTTCATCCGCGCAAACAGGCCCCCGTTCCCGGCTTTGGGAACGGGGGCCTGTTCTCTTTTCGGCAAACCCTGCATTTTTTACACAATCGACTCCGGCCGCGCCGCGGTCACATCCATGCGAAGGGCGCGGGGCGGGCGCGCCTTGCGGTACGCCTCCCGCAGCCGGTTCTGCACAACGCCGCTGTCCTCAATGCTGCGCACCGACAGCATCAGCACATACTGGTTGCGGCTGTAGCGGCTGAACACGTCGCCCTTGCGCAGCACCTTCTGGATCTCCTCTTTCATGGCCAGCATCAGCCGGGTCAGTTCCTCCTTGGGCACGGTCTGGCCGCGCACCGGCAGAAAGGTCATCAGGAACAGGGCCACGCACCCGCCGCTGCGGGCGGCGCTGCGCACCACCATGTGGTACATATGCTTAAAAACCTCGTACTGGCAGAAGTACGCGCCCCGGATGGGCCGCGAATCCCGGGTCGCCTCATCCAGGTCCTTCTGGATGTGAAGAATATCGTCCACCGCCGGGTTCGAGCTCTCCGAGGCCCACTGGTAGATCGTGCGCAAAGGCGCCGGCAGCGGTTCGCCCAGCTCGTCAAAAAACAGGTTCGCCACCACCGGGTAGTACTTCAGCACGGCGTTCTTCATTCCCAGCTGCTGCATGGCCGTGAACTGCCTGAGATACAGGTCCTCGTCCAGCGGTTCGGTCAGCACGGCCCGGTTGCACAGCGCCAGCGCTTCCTCCGCCGCCGCTTTGGTGTGCCGGGCCAGCAGCAGGCCGGCGGCGGTGATGGTCAGGTCCAGGTACTGCTGGCGCAGTGCGCTCGCCCGGGGGATCACCCAGTGCCGGTCGCCGAGGCCGGGCAAAAAGTCCCCGGTATAAAGCGCCAGGGCCGCGCGGCACAATTCCAGCCGCTCGTCCTCCTGCCCGTCCTTGGCGGCCTGGTAGTAAAGCTTGGCAAAGCGCTCCACATCCAGCTCCATGGGCGCCTCGGTGTTCCAGCAATACTGCCGCTCCCGGGTCACCACAAGGGCGGCTCCCGGGCAGAGCCCCTGCAGGCTTTTGCGCAGCGAATAGGCCGCGTTTTTCAGCGCTCCGGCGGGGTTTTCCAACTCGTCCGGCTCCCACAGCGCTTCCATCAGCTGCTCGTTGCTGATCTTATTGCCCCGGTTCAGCACCAAAAGCACCAATAACTCCAGCGGCTTGCTGATCCGCTGATCTCCCTCGGTCAGGGCTCTTTCCCCACAGCTCACCCGCAGCCCGCCGAACATATCGATTCTCAAAGTATCGTGCTCTATTTCAAACGCCTCCTTTTACAGAAAAACCATTCAGCAAAGGCCCAGTGCCGCCAAACGTTTTTCCAGCGTTTCATAATGGGCCGAGTAGGTAAGCGCCGTTTCGGCGGTGATGCGTCCCGCCCGGCACAGCGCCAGCAGGCTGGAATCCATGGTGCACATGCCCTCCGCCGCGCCCGCCTGGATGGCCGAGTCGATCTGGTGGGTCTTGGCCTCCCGGATCAGGTTGCGGATGGCCGGGTTTGCGATCATCACCTCAAACGCGGCGGCCTGCCCCCCGTCCACCGCGGGCACCAGCTGCTGGCTGATAACCGCCCGCAGCACCATGGAAAGCTGGATTCTCACCTGCTGCTGCTGTGCGGCAGGGAACACGTCCACAATGCGGTCCACCGTGTTCGCCGCCCCCACGGTGTGCAGGGTGCTGAACAAAAGCTGCCCGGTCTCGGCCGCGGTCATTGCCACCTCAATGGTCTCAGCGTCCCGCATCTCCCCCAGAAGGATCACATCCGGGCTCTCCCGCAGCGCGCTGCGCAGGGCGGCCACATAGCTCCCGCAGTCGGTGCCGATCTCCCGCTGGGTCACGATGCTTTTGTCGTGGCTGTGGATGAATTCGATGGGGTCCTCCATGGTGATGATATGGCCCTCGCGGCTGTGGTTGATGGCGTCGATCAGGCAGGCCAGGGTGGTGGATTTCCCGTTGCCCGCCGCCCCGGTCACCAGCACCAGCCCCTTCAGCAGCCGGGCGGTGGCCAGCACCGGGTCGGGGATCTCCAGCTCCCGCGGGTCCGGCAGCCCAAAGCGGATCACCCGCAGCACCGCCGCCAGGGTGCCCCGCTGGTGCAGCACGCTTGCCCGGAACCGCCCAAACCCCGGCATCGCAAAGGAAAAGTCGTCGTCGCCGGCCTCCACACTGTGGGCCCTGCGGCCGCACAGCGCATACAGCGCCGCCACGGCTCCCTGGGTGTCGTCCGGTTTCAGGGCTTCGCCCTCCCGGCGCTGCCGCCCATTCACCTTATATGTCACAGGCAGCCCCGCAATGATAAAAATATCCGAGGCCTCCAGCTCCAGCGCGCGCTTTAAGATCACAGTGATATCCACGTTTTCTTCCTCCTCATTCCCCGGGGCCTTCCCACACATCCAGCCGTTCCTCCGGCTGCCAGGGGCGTTCCAGCTGCCAGCGGGTCACCCGCCAGCCTCCATCCTCCAGCGCCACCGCCGCGTGCAGCACACCCGCCTCGCCGCAGTCAAGGTCGGCGCGGATCGTGCTCCCCTCGCGCCGGGCATCGCCGGGCAGCCCCTGTTCCCGGGCCGGGTCGGCCAGCAGGGCGGCGTCCAGGGCCGCCAGCCACTGTTGGCCCGCATTGTCCGCCGCGGCGGTCCGGGTCAGCTGCGCCGCGCCCCGGCGCGCCAGCACCAGGTCGGCCCGGGCCGTAACCAGCGCAAGCACGGCCAGCACCGCCAGGCACAAGGCGGTCACGGTAAGCAGCAGCGTCAGCGCGCCGGTGCGCAGCGGCGCGCGTTCTGTGCGCTCCATGGCCGGCCCCCTTTCGTTTTTCATCCCGCCTGGGCGGCGGGCAGATATTTCTGCACGGTCAGCGTGTAAACGGGCTCTTTGCCCTCCTGTGTGCACACCTCAATGGTCAGTTCGGCAAGCCGCCCCGCCCCGGCGGGCGTTTCGCCCCGCCGCAGCGCCAGGGCATAGGCTCCGCCCTGCCGCGCGCCGCCGTTTTCGTCCACCGGCAGCACAGCCTGGTCCTCCTGCCAGCAAAGGCCGTCCCCGCCCGCGATCAGCGCGCCAAATTCCTGCCAACCCCCGCTGGCCGCAAAGGCTTCCGACACATTGCGGGCGATCTGCGTGGCCTGGGTCAGCCGCTGCGCCGCCAGGCTCTGGCGCCGCGCCCCCGCAAATAGCTGGGCCAGCACGGCCAGCACCCCCAGCAAAAACAGCACCAGCAAAAGGGTTTCCAGGTAAAACGCCCGGCTCTTGCTCCGCCTCATGCCGCGCGCCTCCCTTCCCCGCTGCGCAGCGCGATCAAGGCATCGCCCTGCCCGGTCTCAATGCGCAGCAGCCCCGGGGCAGCAAATTCCGGCTCAAAACGGCTGCTCTGCGCCACCAGCTGCGCCTGCTCCGGCGCAAAAGCGCTGCCTGCAGGGGCGTAATCCTCCACGAGCCACCCCTCGTAAAGATAGATGCGCAGCTCGTAGCCCCCCTCTTCCGGGGCCTCTGCCAGCACCAGCACCGGGCCCTGCGGCCCCTCCTCCAGGCGCACCGCGCCCTCCCGGTCGGCCGCCCGCACCCGGGTAGTCAGGTATCCGGCGGCCGTGCGGGCCGCCCCGTTTTCCTGCTGGCTGCGGGCAAGCCTCTCATACAGCCCGCCCCCCAGCACCACCAGCGCCAAAATGCAGCCCAGCAGCAGCGCAAAAAGCGCCAGGGCAAACCCGGCCCCCGGCCCTTCTTTCTGTTTTTTCAAGCGCTTTCCCCCCTGCCGCACAAATTCAGCCGCCCTTTTGCAGCACCGTCACGTCCGGCAAAAGGTTCGGCGCGAACGCCTCGTAGGTAACAATGTAGCGGCTGCGGTCCACCTGCAGCCCATAATTCTCTTCCAGGTAGGCAAGGCTGGGCGGATACGCCCCCTCCAGCGCATAGCACTGCACCGCCCGCTCCAGCACGGTCGCCCGCAGCGCCCCGGCCCCCTTGGCCGCCAGGTCCTTTTCCAGCCGCCCGGCCCCCCATGCGCCCGCCACGGCCAGCGCCGCCGCCAGCAGCAGGCCGGCTGCGGCCAGGGCGACCCTGCGCCTCAGCGTCCGGGGCGTTTTCCCGTGATACATCTGAAAAACCGCCCCCTATCCAATGCCTCCCAAAATCCCGATGAGCGGCAGCATGGCCGCCAGCAGGGTCACCCCCACCGCCACGGTCAAAAAGCCGGCCAGCGCCGGTTCAATGCAGTCGATCAGCCGGTCCACCTGTTCGTCCGCATCCCGGCTGAACAGCTCCGCCAGCCGGCCCAGCGTTTTTTCCAGGCTGCCGGCGCGGGCGCCGCCCAGCAGCATGCGGGCGTACAGGGGCTCAAACAGCTTTTCCGCGCCCACCGCGCCCGCCAGGCCCTCGCCCTGCTCCATGCGGGCCGCGCAGGCCCGTATTCCGTCCGAGAGGCCCTTGTGCCCCGTCATGCCCGCCGCCCCGGCCAGGGCTGTGTCCGCGTCCAGGCCGCTGGCGGTAAAAATGTACAGGCCGGTGGTAAAGCGCGCCACCGCAAGCTGCCGCGCCGCCCGCGCGGTCAGGGGGCAGCGCTCAAAGGCCGCCGCCAAAACCGCCCGCCCGCGCCCGCCGCGCGCCGCAAGGGCCGTCAGCGCCACCAGCGCCGCCAGCAAAAGGGTCAGGGCCAGGGCCGCCCAGCCCACCCCATAGGCCAGCCGCAGGTAGGCGTAGGCCGAGGCGCTCACCTCGCCTGCAAAGCTCTGGTAAACCCCGTTGAACACGGGCAGCACCTTTGCCACCAGCACCGCCAGAATCGCCGCCGTCAGCCCCAGCAGGATCACCGGGTACACCACGGCGCTGCGCAGCTTTTGCCGCAGGCGGTACTGGTTGTCATAGTGGCGGGCAAGGCCCTCCAGCACTTGCTCGGTGCGGCCTGCCGCCTCGCCTGCCGCCACCATGCGCGCCGCGTAGGCGGGGAACGCCCCGCTGGCCTGCACGGCCCCGGCCAGGCCCTCGCCTGCCAAAAGCCGCTGCTGCACTGCCTGGGCCGCAGCCTGCACCGGGCCCGCGGTCTCGCCTTCGCCCAGCAGCCCCACCGCCTCGTCGGCCGGGGTGCCCGCAGCCAGCAGCATGGCAAGGCTCTCGCAGAACGCGCTCACTTCCAGGCTGCCCAGCTCTTTTTTTGCCATCAGGCCATCCCCTCTCGTTTGCAATTCAATAGGTGTACCGGTCGGTGTAGGCGGTCCCATCGCCCACCAGCCCGCTGTCTGCGCCGCCCGCCGCAAAGGTGATGTCGATGCGGTCCCACTGGCCGGCCGCCAGCTCAATGGCAACGGTCACCCAGCCGGTGTTCTGCAGATACACCATGTTCCAGGCGTGATACGCGTCCGTGGGCGAAACATAGCCCGTGATCTCCTTTGTCGGGATTCCCTGGCTGCGCAGCATGGCGGCGGCCAGGGCCGCATAGTCAAAACAGATGCCTTTCCCCCCCGCCAGGGTTTCGTCCGGGTCGGGCAGGTAGCCGCTCTCCACCGCCGCCGCCTTTTCCTTGTCGTAACGGATGGCGTCCTTCAGGTAGTTGTAAATGCGGCTCACGACCTCCACATCGCTGGCCGCGCCCCCGGCCAGCTCCGCCGCTTTTTTCACACAGGCCGAATCCGGGCCGTAGTTTACCAGCTGGCTGGGGCGCACAAAGGGCTCGAACTCGCTGGCCAGCGCCACGGTTTCGGTGCGGCCGTACAGCCGGGCATATTTGCCGTTGGGGTTCTGCCGCCACACCTCAAAGGTGTATTCCCCGCCGCCCAGCTGCAGCGGGTAGACCGCCGGGGTCCCGTCGGCGGGCAGGTCGTAGTTGTGTATTTGCTCTCCCCCAGGCTCACCCGGAATTTGAGCCTTGCGTCGCTTGTGGCCGCCGCCGCCACATACCCCTGCGCCGTGTGCGAGGTATCCAGCAGCACGCCGCTCTTGCCAAAGGCCGCCGCCTCGTCAAATTCCGCCAGCGCCAGGGGCGGCGCCTGGTAACTCTCTCTCGCCGCGGGCGCCGCACTGGGCGCCTCTTTGCCGGGGCTGGGCGCAGGGGTTCCGCAGCCCGTCAGCAAAAACGCCAGCGCCAGCAGCGCGGCGCGGCCGCGCCTTTTGCCCTTCATGCCTCCACCCCCCTGCGCATCCCGCCGCGCCGGGCGGCCATCCTTGCAATTCGTGCTCTAATTATACGCGCTCAGGGGCGGATTGTACAGTCCCGCCCCTTCTGCGGAACACAAAAAAGGCAGAGCCCGCTCCGGTGTATGGCCGGGAAGCGGGCTCGCCTTGCTTATAGGGTCACTGGGAAATAAAGCTCAGTCAGGCGTTCGCCGGGGCCGCGCCCTGGCCGTTATCGTCGCCCTGATCCTCCCAGTTTTTGCGGGCCAGGAACATCACGGCCAGCTGCGCCGCGGCAAGAATCGCCATCAGGATGGTCCACCTGTCGGCAAACACCATGGGCAGCCGCATGTTCTCGGTCAGCAGGAACGCGGCCACGGAGGCCACGGCGGGCACCAGGCTCACCAGGCGCATCAGGCCGTGCCTTCTGCGCTGCTGCTCGGTTTCGCTCTCCAGCTCACGGCGCTTTTTGCCTGTTGCCCAGGTGATCAGCAGCAGTGCGCTGCCCAGCACGGTGAACACGGCCAGAAGCAGGTTCAGCAGGGCCCATGCCCCGCCGGCGCCGGCGGCCAGGGGAACCTCGTCGTCCGGAATTTCTTCCTCAGCGGGCGCGGCGCTGGGCTCCGGCTCAGCTTCCGGCGTTTGGGCCAGCGGCACTTCCTCCTCCGGGATCTCCTCCTCCGGCGGCGCCACGGCCGCCGGGCCCGCGGCAGGCGCCAGGGGTGCCGGGATCACCGCCGCAGGGGGTGCCGGCGTCGCGCCCGGCTCGGTCGTCGTGCCGGTGGCCGGGGGCGTGGTGGGCGCGGGGTTGATGGTCAAAACGCCCGGCCTCACCTCAAAGCGGTAGTTTCCGGTGCGGTCCATCCCATCCGCCGACACCTTGAAGCTCTTCGCAAGCTCCTCGGCATTGCTGGGGTAAATGTCATACCTGCCCACAGCTTCGCCCGCATCGCGGGTCAGGCCGTTCTGCAGCACCTCCAGCGTTTCACCCGGCACCAGGTCGTCCGAGCGGGCGGTAAAGGCCGGGTCTGCCTCGCCCTCCGTCTTGGACGCATTGCCCACAACGATCAGCGCCGTGCGCGGGTCGATGGTAAAAGCGCCGTTTTTCACAGTGATGCTGTAATTGGAGGTAACGTCCTGATTGTTCTTGTCCAGCACCCGGAACTGGCCCGGGGTGCCGCTGATGGCATAACCGCCGGTCTTTACGTCCTCGCCGCTCTCGCGGGTCAGCGCTTCGCCCGGGGCGAGTGTCACGGTGTGGCCGGGCACCAGCTTGTCGCGGTCATAGAACTGGCCGCCCTTCACGGTCGCAACCTCGGTCGTATAGGCAAATTCTGCCGGGTCGCTTTCTCCATATGTTTTTTGCGCGTCGCTCAGCACGATCTCCAGCTCCCGGGCAAGGATCTCCAGCGTAATGGAAACATTTTGATTTTTCGCCATCAGCTTGTAGTCCTTGCTCACCTGGCCGGTGGTCCGGTCGTACACCTGGAAGTCGCTGAGCCTATATTTGTATTCGGTCACCGGGCGCACACTCGTGGACTCCGGCAGTTCCTTGCCGTTCACCAGCGCCAGGCGGTCCTTTTCGGTGATCAGGCCGCGCTCGCCGGTGTTGCTCAGGGTCGAGCTGATGATATAGCGCAGGTCGTCCTTTGTATCCCTGTCCAGGATGCGGGGCATACCGTTGTAAATGTAATCCCTCACATAGGTGCCCACCAGCCAGATGGGCCGGGCTGTTACGGTCAGGGTGATATCGCCGCTTTGGGCCGCCTTCTCGCCGCCCACCATGGCGGTGACCCGGATGGTGCAGCTGTCGCCCACATGGGTCACCTCGGGCTTGCCTGCCAGGGGCTCGTAGTTCCCCTTCACCTTTTTCTCGTACTTCCATTCCACCGCGCCCACCGGCTTGTCGCCGTAGCTCAGTGTGGGGTTAAAGGCGATGGGGTATCCGTTGTACACCTGTTTCAGCGTGCCGTTCCCGGGCAGGCCCTCAATATTGTACTCCGGCTTGCTCTCGCTCCACAGGGCGGTCAGCGTGTAGGTAACGGCGGTATCCCTGGTGTTCACCCACATCTCATCCACGCTGGCGCTGGCGCCGGTGAATACCTGGTCGTTGCTGCTGCACTGCCAGCCCACAAAATTAAAGCCGTCCTTTTTGGGCGCCTCGGGGAAGGTGACCACGCTGTCACCCCGGCCCAGGTTGCTGTGGTGGTGCAGGGTCGACTGCTTTTCAACCCCGTTCACCATGAATTTCACGGTGATGTCCACCGGCTCGGCGGTGATCTCGAATTCACGGAAACGGTAGTCCGCGCCGTACTCGAACCAGTTGTATTCAAACATCATGCTGGCGCCCTGGGCAGCGGCGGCGGCGCCGGCGGCGCTGCCCGAATCCAGCACGTCATAAACGCCCGGGCCGTATTTGCCCAGCTCTCCCGCATTGGCTCCGCTGCGGTGCTCAAAGCTGCTGGTGCCGGTATAGCCCGCAGGCACGCTCACATAAAAGTGCGCGCCGTTCTTCTTGTAAGCGCGGTCATACGCGTGCAGGGCTTCGCCCGGTGCGAGGGCCTGCAGCGCGCTGCTGCCGGTGCCGTCGGCGGCGTAATACACCGTCACATTGGAACTGGAATCCGCGCTCAGGCGGAAATCATAGCTGCTCTCGGTAACGGTGATGGGGTAATAGGTCACATACGTTTTTCCCCTGTTCACACCAAACCCCTCGCCGGTGTGGGTGATCACGGCGCTGCCCGGGTTCACTGCCACAAATGTGGCATACAGGCCGGTCTTCGCGCCGAAGCTCACCACCGTTTCGTCCGAACTGGACCATTTGCCGGTCCAGTCGGCCACCACAAACCCGTCAAACCGGCCGCGGCCCACCGAATCTTCATAGTGTGTGAGGCCCAGTTCGTCCACCCAGATGTTCAGTTCCGTAAGGTTGGCGGTTTCTTCAATCACAGTCTTCTTTTGTGCCATCATCCGCGGCTGCGCCAAAAGCAGTTCGTTCTCCGGCGCGGCCTCAGGGGCCGGCGTGCCCTCCGGTTCGGGGCTGGGCCCGGCGGTGGCCTCCGGCTCCTCGGTCGCCTGGGGCGCGGGGGTGCCCTCCGGCTCCTCCGTTGCCTTTGGTTCCTCGGTTTCTTTCGGTTCCTCCGTGGCCTTCGGCTCTTCAAAGCCTTCCGGCATGGCGGTGGCCTCCGGCGCGGCCGTGGTCTCGGGCGCGGCCGTGGCGGCCGGCGGGGTAAGGCCCGGGCCTTCTGTTGCGAAGGCCGCGGCGGGCAGGGTGCCCAGAAGCAGAGCGCAGGCCAGCGCGGCGCTCAGCGCACATTTCCAGGTGCGGTTCCGTTTCTTCATGATACTTTCTCCTTTGGTTTGTCGCTGTAGTCTTCGGCTTCCGTTTTACGTTCCATTGTCTACAGTATAAAAGCCTCCGGTCACAGCCCGGTCACAAACGCCCCAAAAGGAGAAAACTTTTTCACGGCCCCGGTCTAAAGCCGCAAAGCCGGAAGGCAAGCGGCTCCGCTCACCTTCCGGCTTCGATTATTTTTTGTGTTCGGCCGCCCAGGCCAGCAGCGCGGTTTTCTCGTTGGGCAGCGCGCCCTCCAGCACCTGCTCCAGCAGCTCCTTTAAAGCGCGCCCTATTTCCGGCCCCGGGCGGTAAAGCCCCGCTTCCAGCAGTTCCTTTCCCTTCACCGCCAAATCGGCCGGCCCCAGGCACGCGCCCGCGGCAAGCTGCTCCTTCACCAGCTCTTCAAACCGCTCCAGCCCCTGCCGCCGGCAGCGCGCCCCCGGTCCCCCCGCAAGCGCCGCAAGCCGGGCCCGCTCTGCTTCCATCCGCCAAAGGGCGGTCGCAAGGCCCCAATGGGCCAAAAAGCGGCGCACGCCTGTTTCGTCTGTGGGCAGCGGCATGCAGCAGCACCGCACCAGCGCCGCCGCCTGTGTGCCGAAGCTCCGCTTTACCTTCAGCCGGCGCAGCGCCTGTTCCGCCCCCGCCCCGGCGCGCTCCGCCCTGCTTTCGCCTTCCGGCGCCGGGCCCTGTTCTCCGGCGGCTCCCTCCTTCTTTCTGCCCAGGCCTCCCAGCAGCAGCGCCCAGCGCACCTGGGGCACCGGGGCCGCCGCCCCTATCGTTTCAGCCACAAACTCCCAGGGGGTTCGGCCGGCAAGCGCAGGGCAGGGCGGCCCGCACAGCACATCTGCGATCTCGGGCAGGGCCACGGCCAGAATGTCGCCGCACCCGGCCAGCACCCGCCCCGCACCCGGCCCGGCAAGCAGCCGGTCCAACTCTGCGGCCACCCGTTCGGCGGCCACAAACCGCAGCGCTCCCTTTTGTGCCCGCGCCGCGGCCAGCGTGGCCGGTTCCATGGCAAAGTCCAGCGCGGCGGCAAACCGCAGCGCCCGCAAAATGCGCAGCGCGTCCTCGGCAAAGCGGTCCTCCGGGTTTCCCACACAGCGCACCAGCCCCGCGCTCAGATCCCGCCTGCCGCCGAAAAGGTCGATCACCGCCCCTTCCGGGCCCAGGGCCATGGCGTTGATGGTAAAGTCCCGCCGGGCAAGATCCTCGGCCAGGCTGGCGCCCAGCCTCACCGAGGCCGGGCGCCGGTGGTCCGTGTAGGGCCCGTCCGCGCGGAAGGTGGTCACCTCCACCGGCAGCCCCTCCGCGGCCAGGGTAAGCGTGCCGTGGGCGGCGCCGGTGTGCGCCGCTGCAAACCGCCCCAAAAACAGCCGCTCCACCTCCCCCGGCAGGGCCGAGGTGCACAGGTCCCAGTCGTGGGGGGCGGCGCCGCGCAGCATATCCCGCACACAGCCGCCCACAGCGTACGCTTGGTACCCCGCGGCCCGCAGGCTCCCCAATATCTCCCCGATCTGCCAGGGCAGCTCCACGTCGCGCCCCCCTCTCCGTTTTCTGTTTTTACAGCGGCGCGTTTGTGCCCGGCAGCGCATAAACGCCCGGCAAAACCGCCGGGCGTCTGCTCCCCGCTTCCCGCGCCCGGCGGTTTCTTGCTCCCCATCCTATTTTGCGGCATCCGCCCGGCGCAGCCGCCGCTTTCTCACAGCCCGTATTCCCGCAGGCAGCGCGCAAAACCATCCACCGTGTTCCCCAGCTCTATGCCAAAAGCCCGCAGCTTTGCCGTATCCATCGCCAGGTTTCGCGGCCGGGGGTCCCGCACCGCGCACACCGTGTTTTCCGGCAGGCCCAGCCGGGCAGCCATGGCCCGGCCCGTTTCCAGGCTGTTCAGGGCATTTTCAGCCCCGGCGTTGTACACCCCGCCGGGCAGCCGCAAAATCGCCTCAAACCGCTCTGTCAGGCCGCACACCCAGCTCACACCCCGCCATTCCAGCGGGTTCAGCGCCAGCGGCCGGCCGCCCAGCGCCGCGCCATACAGCCTGCCCGGCAGGCCTGTGCTGTTTTTCAGCCCCTGCACGGGCAGGTCATACATCCAGCTGGCCCGCAGGCATACCGCCCCGGGGCAGGCGGCCAGCACCCGGCGTTCCGCCTCCAGCTTGTGGCGGCCATACACGTTCACCGGCGCAAGGGGCGCGCTCTCCGGCAGCGGGCCTGCCAGCTCCGTGCCGTTATACACCTGGTCCGAGCTGAATGCCACCAGCTTTGCGCCCACCCCGGCGCAGGCCGCGGCCAGCGCCTCAGGCGCGCGCAGGTTCACCGCTTCGCTTTCCTGCGGGTGCGCCTCGCAGTAGCCTGTGTCCGCCAGGGCAGCCGCGTGCACCACAAAGGCGGGCCGCCCGGCCCGGAGATACCGCGCAATTCCCCCGGCGTCAAACAGATCCAGTTCCGCCCTGCCGGGCGTCAGCAGTTCATACTTCCCGGCCAGCGCGCGGGCCAGCCGTCCGCCCACAAACCCGGTGGCGCCGGTGATCAGCAATCGTTCCATACAGCTCTCCTCCCGCGGCCCGGGGCCGCGCCTTTTTTCCTGCCTCCGGCCCACCGTCAAACGCCGGCCTCACCTCATTGCGGCGGCCTTGCCGGGCGCTTCAAAGGCCGCCAGCAGCTCTTGCAGCTCCAACCCGGCCGCCGGCGGGGCGTCCCCCCGGCCGGGCAGCACGGCAAAATACTCGTTTTCCGGCAGCCTCTCCACCCGCAATGCGGGCGCGGCCAGCCCGGCCCGCGCGCACACCAGGCGCAAAAACTCCGCCTGGCCGCAGGCCGTCCGGGTGCCCACGTGGTAAATGCCCTGCCCCCCTGCCCGCAGCAGGCTCTCGGTGATGCAGGCCACCTGCACATCCAGCGCAGCGTTTAAAAACAAATTCTCCGCGGCCTCCACTGGTGCACCCGCCGCCACCGCCCGCCGCAGCTCACAAAAGCGGGGCGACGCGGGCCCCCAGACCTGCGGCAGCCGCAAAACAGCGCATTGCGGCCCCAAACTTCGGCACAAAAGCGCCTCGCATTCGGCCTTGAACCGGCCGTAATCGCTTTTCGGGCAGGGCGGTTCCGCCTCGGTGTGGGGCCGCGTCAGCTCCCCGTCAAACACATTGGCCGACGAGAGGTATACCACCCGCACTTCCGGGGCGCGGCACGCATACGCCGCCAAGCGCCCGTGGCAGCGCAGCTGCGCCTCAAACGGCCCCCGCAGGCAGCTCACCACCCCCTGCGGCGCAAGCCGGTCCAGCAGCGCATCCGGCGCGTGCGGGTCGGCCGCATCCAGCGGCAAAAGCCGCCCTGTGCCCGCCGCGCTGCGGCAGGTGCCCCACACCTCAAAGCCGGCGGCCGCCAGCCGCCGCGTGATCACACCGCCCAAATACCCGCTGGCGCCCAGCACCAGCACCCGCATGGCGCTCATTGCCCGATCCCGATGTCCGCCACCAGCACCCGGCCGCATTGGCCCGGCGCAAGCCGGTGGCAGGGCTTCGGCGCGTGGAACGCCACGGTCAGGTCGGCTTTCACCGCCCCTTTTGCCGCCGCACCGGTATCAGCCTCCACGCCGCTGGGCAGGTCCAGCGCCAGCTTAAACCCCCGGGCCTCGTTCATCAGCGCCGCCGCCCGCGCGCCCGCCGGGCGCAGCGCACCGCCAAAACCCGTTCCGTACAGCGCGTCGATCACCACGTCCGCCGTGCGGATGAACTCCAGCTGCTCCGGGCAAAGCTCCTCCAGCCGCCACACTTCCACTCCCGCGCCCGCGCTCACCTTTTTGTTGGCGGCCGCGTCCGGGGTGGCGGGTTCGCCCTCGGCCAGCACCGCCTTTACCTCCACGCCCGCGTCCACCAGGTACCGGGCGGCCACAAACCCGTCGCCCCCGTTGTTCCCTTTTCCGCAAAATACCACTGCCCGCGCCACCGGGCCGGGTGCCTCGCCCATCAGCCGCACAGCCGCGGCCGCGCCCGCATTCTCCATCATTTCCAGGGTCGTCAGGCCGTTTTCCGCCGCCCGCTCCTCTATTTTGCGCATCTGCGCCGCCGTCACTTCCACGCCGTGCGCCTCCTTTTAATTTTATGGCTCCATTGTACCATAGTTCCGCTTTTTTTCACACCTCTCCCCGCCGGCAAACGCCCCCCTTTTCGGGCCGTCCCCGCCTTCGGCGGCCGGGTTTTGGGCCCCCGCCCGCAAAAAAGGCCGGGGCCCCGGCGCTTCGCCGCAGGCCCCGGCCGGGAATGGGCTGCCCCGCCTTATCTTCCAAACCAGCCGCCGAATTTCTCGCCGATGGCGTTAAAGCTCTGGGCCGCCTGGGCCATCTGTTCGGCCGCGCCGCCCACCTGCTGCATGGCCTCGTTCAGGCCCGCCACGTCCAGCTTTTCCACCTGTTCCTTCAGCTCCTGGATTCCCCGGTTCAATTCCTCCACGTCCAGCTGCGCCGCCACCTGCGCAAACTGTTCGATCCCGCTTTCCAGCCCCCGCACCTGCCCGGCCAGGTAGCCGAACACCGCCACCAGCACCAGCAGCACCAGGGTGCACACCCGCAGCGCCAGCAGCTGCTTTTTGCGCAGCCGGTTGCCCTGCTCGGTCTTTTCCAGCAGTTCCCTGAGCATCTCTTCCTGCATGAAAACGCCCTCCTTTTGTAAGCTTTTTAATCATTATAGCACAAAGCGCCCCGGCCCTGCACGGTGCAGGGCCGGGGCGCTTTGGTCAAGCCGCTTTTACCGCTCCTCGCGGAAATAGTTCACGCCCAGGTTCGCCGGGATGTGCGCGCCCTTGCTGCCCCGCATGCTGGTCACGATCAGCACCAGCGCGGTGATCAGGAAGGGCAGCATGTCATAAAAGGCGATGGGCAGGCTGATCAGGTCCGAGGGCACATAATATTTCAGCACCCGCAGCGCGCCGAACACAAAGCTGCCCAGGATCGCCGCATGCGGCTTCCATGCCGCAAAGATCACCAGCGCCACCGCGATCCAGCCCAGGCCGTTCACGCTGTTGGAGATCCACACCCCGCTGTTGATGATCATGGCGCAGTAGGCCCCGCCAATGCCGCAGATGCCGCCCCCCAAAAGGATGTTGAAATACTTCCACCGGGTCACCGGAATGCTGGCCGCGTCGGCCGCGCCGGGGTTCTCGCCGATGGCCTGCACATTCAGCCCGGTCTTGGTGCGGTACAGGTAAAAGCCCGCCAGCGCCGCCGCCAGGATCCCAATGTAAACAAAGGGGTTATAGCTGAACAGCAATTCACCTGCTACCGGCAGGTCGCTCAGCACCGGGATGTGCACGCTGCGCATGTTCGCGGTCACGTTCTCGGGCAGCTTCAGGGTGCCCGTTTCCGACCGGCCGATCATATACACGCCGATCAGGTTTGAAAGGCCGGTGCCGAAAATGGTCAGGGTCAGGCCCGCCACGTTCTGGTTGGCCAAAAAGGTAATGGTCAGCACCGCGTAGATCAGCGCCGCCAGCAGCCCGGCCAAAAACGCCGCCGCCAGGGCCGCGGCAAAGCTGTCGGTCACATAGCCCGCCATAAAGCCCGCGCAGGCGCCGATCGCCATCATGCCCTCCACGCCCAGGTTCAAATGCCCCACCTTTTCGGTCAGGATCTCGCCCACCGTGCCGAACAAAAGCGGCGTGCCCGCGCCCACCGCGGCCACCAGGAACTTGATGAACATATCCATTTACTTCGCGCCCCCCTTCGCCGTTTTGCCCCGGGCCACAAAGCCGTAGCGCACAAAGAACTCGCTGGCCAGGATAAAGAACAGGATGATGCCCTGCAGCACGTCCGCGCTGTCGGCCGAAAGGCCGAATTCGCTCTGCACCACGCCCGAGCCCTTTTCCAGCACGCTGAACAAAAACGACACCACCAGGATCATGCCCGGGTTCAGCTGGCACAGCCAGGCCACAATGATGGCCGTAAAGCCCACGCCGCCCGCCACGCCCATGGAAAGGGTCATGTCGCTGCCGGCCACCTGGCACACGCCCGCCAGGCCCGCCACCGCGCCGGAAAGGAACATGGTGCGCAGCACCACCCGCTTCACGTGGATGCCCGCGTAGCGCGCGGTGTCCTGGCTCTCGCCCACCACGCTGATCTCGTAGCCCTGCTTGGTGCGTTTCAGGTACACCCACACCAGCGCCACCAGCACCAGCATCAGGATCCACCCAAAGTGCACCCCGAACACCTTGTCCAGCGAGGCGTTTTTGTCGAACCGGGCGATCTTGTTAAAGCCGTTTGCCGCCTCGTCCCGCCAGGGCCCGGCCTGCAGATACGACACCAGATACAGCGCGATATAATTCAGCATCAGGGTGAACAGGGTCTCGTTTGTGTTCCAGCGGCTCTTGAACACCGCCGGCAAAAGCCCCCACAGCCCGCCGCCCACGGCGCCCGCCGCAAACATGGCCGCCAGCAGCGCCCAGTGGTTCCAGCCGGTGCAGAACAGGGCAAAAAAGCTGGCGAACACGCCGCCCATAATCAGCTGCCCCTCGCCGCCGATGTTCCAAAACCGCATCTTGAAGGCCAGGGTCACGCCCAGCGCGCAGATGCACAGCGGCACGGTGTATTTTACGGTGGCCTGAATGGCCATTTTGCTGCGGAACGCGCCCTTTAAAATGGTGGCGTACACCGCCAGCGGGTTCTGCCCCAGCGCCAGAATGAACAGCCCGCCGGCCACCAGGCTCAGCAGCACGGCCACCAGCCGGAAGCCGACCATCTGCCGGCCGCTGCGCTCGGCGTGCTTGACCGTGCGCAGCAGGGGTTCCTTGTGGGTCTTTGCTTGCTCGCTCACCGGTCCGCCGCCTCCTTTTTCTTTTCCTCTTCGCTCATTTCGCCGGTCATCATCAGGCCCAGCTGCTCCTTGGTCACGGTGCGCGCGTCCACAAGGCCGGTCACCCGCCCGTGGCACAGCACCAGAATGCGGTCGCACAGCTCCAGCAGCACGTCCAGGTCCTCGCCGATGAACATCACCGCCACGCCCTTTTGCTTTTGCCGGTTCAGCAGCTCGTAGATCACGTAGCTGGAATTGATGTCCAGCCCGCGCACCGGGTAGGCGGTGATCAAAAGGTTCGGCTCCGACTCGATCTCCCGCCCCAGCAGCACCTTCTGCACGTTGCCGCCGCTCATCATGCGCACCGGCATCTCAATGCTGGGCGTCACGATCGACAGCTTGTCCACCAGCTTTTTGGCCAGCTCCCTGGCGGGGGCCCGGTCCACAAAGGGCCCCTTGCCGTGCCGGTAGCTTTTCAGCAGCATGTTGTCGGTCATGCCCATGCTGGCCACAAGGCCCATGCCCAGCCGGTCCTCGGGCACAAAGCTCATGGAAATCCCCAGGTCGATGATCTCCTCCGGGCTCTTGCCCAGGATGTTCTCTTTTTGATACAGCACCGCGCCCTTTTCGGCGCTCAGCAGGCCCGCAATGGTTTCGCACAGCTCTTTTTGGCCGCTGCCGGCCACCCCTGCCACGCCCAAAATCTCGCCCGCGTGGATGTGAAAGCTCACGTCGTCCAGCCCCTTGGAGCCGTCGGGCTTGGTCACGGTCAGGTCCACCACCTTCAGGATGGTGTGCACGTTTTCCGGCTCCGGCCGCCCGATCTCCAGGCTCACCGCGTGGCCCACCATCAGCTCGGTCAGCTTGGCGGCGTCCACCCCGCGGGTGGCCACGGTGCCAACGCTTTTGCCCTTGCGCAGAATGGTCACCCGGTCGCTGATGGCCAGCACCTCGTTCAGCTTGTGGGTGATGATGATAATGGCGCAGCCCTTGGCGCGCATGCGGTTCAAAATATTGAACAGCTTGTTGGTCTCCTGCGGGGTGAGCACGGCGGTTGGCTCGTCCAGAATCAGGATTTTTGCGCCCCGGTACAGCACCTTCAATATCTCCACCGTCTGCTTTTCCGAAACGCTCATCCCGTACACCGGCTTTTCCGGGTCGATCTCCAGGCCGTAGCTGCCGCACAGCTCCTCCACCTGTTTTTTCAGCGCCCTGCGCGCGGGCATTTTGCCGGGCGTGCCCAGCACGATGTTCTCCATGGCGGTGAACATTTCCACCAACTTGAAATGCTGGTGGATCATGCCGATGCCCAGGCTGCCCGCGTCCATGGGGGAATTGATGGACGCCGGCTCCCCGTTCACAAGGATCTGGCCCGCGTCGGGGTGGTAAATGCCGGACAGCATGTTCATCAGCGTGGTCTTGCCGCTGCCGTTCTCGCCCAGCAGGGCCAGCACCTCGCCGTACTGTACTTCCAGCTCGATGGCGTCGTTGGCCACCACGCTGCCAAAGCGCTTTGTAATGCCGCTGCAGCGGATGGCGCACTTGCTTTCGGCCATTGGGGTTCCTCCTATTCTGGGGTGGGCGGGGGGCCCCGCCGTTTTCTGCTTGCTTGTATTATTCTGGCACACCCGCCCATGCCCACGCTGCGGGGCCGGGGCCGGAATGCCCAAAAAAGGGCGGCCGGACCGGCCGCCCTTTCGGGTCATCGCATTTTGAAAGGGCAGTGCTTACAGCACGGAAACGGTCTTGTAGTACCAGTCGCAGCTGCCGTAGTCGGCGCCCTCCAGGGTGTGCATCTCGCCCTTGTTGTCCTCGATCTCGGTCTTGCCGTCGAACACGTCCCACTCGCCGGCAACGATCTTGGCCTTCACCTCGTCAATGGCGGCTACGGTGCCCTCGGCGCACAGCTCCTCGTTGATGGTGCCCAGGGTGATCAGGCCGTCGGCCATGTCGCCGAAGTAGTCCTCCACCTTTTCGCCGGCCTTCCAGGTGCCGTCGATCACGTTCTGCACGGCCTTGGTGTAGTAAACGCTCCAGTCCCACATCACGCTGGTCAGGGTGGCGCCCGGGGCGTCCTTGGTCATGTCGCTGTTGTAGCCCACGCCCCACACGCCGTGCTCCTCGGCGGCGGTCTGGGGGTTCGGGGTGTCGCAGTGCTGGCCGATCACGTCGCAGCCGTTGGCGATCAGCGCCTCGGCGGCCTGCTTTTCGCCCTCCGGGTCAAACCAGCTGTTGGTCACGCTCACATAGACCTTGGCGTCGGGGTTCACGCTGGCAACGCCCATGGCGAACGCGTTCACGCCGCTGGTCACCTCGCCGTTCTCCTGGCCCATGGCGGCCACAAAGCCGATCTTGTTCGACTCGGTCTTCATGCCGGCGGCAATGCCCGCCAGGTAACGGGCCTGGTAGATGCGGCCGAAGTAGTGGTTCATGTTGGTGCCGTTGGACTTGTAGCCCGTGCCGTGGCTGAAGATCACCTCGGGGTACTCGGCGGCCAGGGCCTCGCAGGTGTCCATGTAGCCCCAGGAGGTGGCAAAGATGATGTTGCAGCCTTCCTCGATGCACTCGGTGATGGCGGTTTCAATGGCGGCCGCGTCGGTGTCGTCCACCTTGACCTTGCGCACGATCTGGTTGTCGGCAAGGCCCAGGTTCGCCTGCATGCCCACAATGCCCTGATCGTGGGTGTAGGTGTAGCCGCTGCCCTCGGCGGGGTCGCTCAGGTGGATCACGCCCACCTTGATCTGGTCGGCCGGAATGCCGCCGGCGGCGGGCTGGCTGTCACCCGCCGGGGTGCTGGCAGGCGTGCTGCCGGTGGAGGCCGGCGTGCTGGAACCCGTGCCGCCGCAGGCCGCAAAGCTCACGGCCATGGCAAAGACCAGCAGGATGCTCAAAAGCTTTTTCATGTTTTAAAATCCCCCTGTATGTTGTTTCGTCCTGTAAAAAAGAATAGAGGGTAAGCCTTTGAATGCACTTACCCTTTTTCCGAACAACTCTATTGTAGCCCCGCATATTCATAAATTCAACACATTTTGGCAAGTTCGGCACTTGTGCCAAGCGGCCGCGATTTGGCACAAAAGTTTTTGGCGTTCGGCACAAAACGGCGCTGCCCGCAAACCCGCGCCTTGGCTGGGTTTGCAGGCCTTTTTCGCGGTGCAAAAGTCATACTTTTGCACCGTACCCTGCAACATTTGTGCAAACCTTGGCGGGGGGTGCCCCGGGCCTTTGCAGGCCCCCCGCTCCCCTGCGCCCCGCGCGCCCATGCCTGCTTCGGTTTTCTGCCCCGCGCACCGGCAATTTCCCCGCGCGCACCCGCAAAAAACGGGGCGCGCTTGCCTTCCGGCCAAAGCGCGCCCCGTTTCTTTTTCATTTTTAAACCGCCCTTTGGGCCGGGCCGCGCGTCACTCCGTCCCGCCCGGCAAAGCCTGCGGCGCGGTGGGCGCGGGCGCGCCGCAGGGCGCGTCAAACCAGCGCCGGGCGCGCCATACATACAGCCCAAAGCACACGCCCGCGGCCAGCAGCACCGCTTCCATAATCCAGGGGCCCACCCAGGCGTTCAGCATCACCGCCAGGAAATTGAACAGGGTGTGCGCCAAAAGCGCCCCGGCGTAGTAAAGCGGCTTGCCCCGCTTCACCGCCGTGAACACCAGGCAGGTGCCGAACAGGTGGTACAGCACGGCGCTTACCCGCTCCACAAGGGCCAGCCCCACCAGCGCCGGCGTTGCAGCGGTAAGCTGGGCCGCCACCGCTTGCACGACGGCGGGGTCCGCCCCCGAAAGGAACGCCGTTGCCGCCGCGCCCTGCGGGTCGGCCAGGGCGGCGCACAGGATCAGGTTGTTCACCTGCGACATGCCGGCGATCAGGATCACCTCGCACAGGCCGTGCCCCAGCCCAAAGCTGAGCATGCTCTTATAGCTCAACTTCTTTTTCAGAACAGCGGCGCCTGCAAGGCGCGCCGTCTCCTCAAACAGGCCGGCGGTGAAGCCCCCCACCACCAGCGCGTACACCGCCGTGTGGGCGGCAAAGCTCTGGAACCAGCTCTGGCCGCCCAGCACCTGCAAAAGCGGGATGCGCAGCACCATCTGGCTCACAAAAAAGCTCGCAAAGCCCAAAAACAGCGGCCCCGCGCTGATCTTTTTCATCACGCCCAGCACGATCAGCAGGATCACCGGCAGCACCACCGTGCAAAAGGCCGCGACCCCAAAAGCCGCCGGCTGCCCGCCCGAAAACACAACAGGGTCCATCTCTGTTCCTCCTTGCCGCCCGCGCGGTCCGGCCGCGCCCCGGCCTTACTGCAAAAATTTCACCGCGGTACCGTAGGCAATGCACTCGGCCGCGCCCTGCATCACGCTGGAAGAGGCAAAGCGCAGGCACACGACCGCGTCCGCCCCCAGGGCCTCGGCCTCCTTCACCATGCGCCCCACGGCGATCTGCCGCGCCTCGCTCAGCATTTCGGTGTAAGCCACCACCTCGCCGCCTACCAGGGTCTTCATGGCGCTCATAAAGTCCTTGCCGAAGTTTTTGCTCTGCACCACGTTGCCCTTCACCATGCCCAGCGCCTCATAGGGGCGGCCGGGCAGGCTTTCAGTAGTTACGATAAGCATCGATCTCTCCCCCTCGGATCTCCTTGATTCTCTGCCACAGCGCCAGCAGCGCGCCGCCCACAAAGACCAGCGGCGCCGCAAGCATGATAATGCTGATGCCCAGCGGCGGCGGCTCGGTGAGCACCGCCCAGCCCAGAATCCCTTCCAGCAGCAGCATCAGGGCCACAAAGGCCGCCGCCGCCAGCCACGCGCCGTGGTATTTCTTTTTCTTGTCCTGATTTTTGATGTCCGTAAAGCGCACCCCCTTTTCTTCCAGGGCCTGCATTTTTTCCAGCCGCCCGGCGGCGTCCAGGGTTCCCAGCAGGCCCGGCTGTTCGGTGAGCTCCTCGCACAGGGTGCGGGCGGTATCCAGGTTTTTGCGCCGGTGCTCCAGCGTGACCAGGTGCCGCCGCATGCCGTCGGCCAGCGTGAGCTTGCCCTCCAGCATGGTGCGGATCTCGTCCATCGGCACGTCCAGCTTGCGCAGCAGCTTGATGCGCTGCAGCCGCTCCACATCCTCGTCGGAATAGTTGCGGTAACCGTTGCCCGCCTCCCGCCGGGGGGCCAGCAGGCCCTCCTTTTCATAAAAGCGGATATTCTTCTGGGTCATGCCCACCAGGGTCTCCACCTGCTTGATCTGCACGGGGTCTCACCTCTTTATGCACTCAATGTAAACCCTCCACCAGGGGGAAGGTCAAGGCCTTTTTGCGCGCTTTTGCAAATTTTCTTTTTGCCCTGCTCTTTTCAGAAATAGCTGCGGATCTGGAACTTATCCACCTCTTCCACCTTTTCCTCGATCAGGTTCTTGTGGGCAAAGTCCCAGTGCACCGGAATGGCCTTGTTGCGGGTCAGCCGCAGCAGCTCCTCCACCCGCTTTTTCTCCTCCGCGCCGTACAAAAGGTAGGCTGCGCCCTCCTTCTTGGCCCGGCCGGTGCGGCCGATGCGGTGGGTGTAGTACTCGTTCGAGCCGGGCACCTCGTAGTTCACCACCACGTCCACGTCCTCCACGTCGATGCCGCGGGCCGCCACGTCGGTGGCCACCAGCACCGCGATCTTGCCCTCGCGGAAGCGGCCCATGATCTTGTTGCGCTCCACCTGCGAAAGGTCGCCGTGCAAACAGTCCGCCACAAAGTTCAGCCGCACCAGCTGGTTGGTCAGGGTGGCGGTGGTGAATTTTGTATTGCAGAACACAATGGCCCGCTTGTAGCCCCCGCTGATGAGCAGCTGCGCCAGGTCGGCCAGCTTGTTGCGGCCGGTGGTGCACAGCATGTACTGGGTGATCCGGGGCTGGCTGTCCAGCACCGGCTGCACCGAGATCTCGGCCGCGTTTTTCTGATACAGCCAGCCGATGTCCATCACCTCGCGGCTGATGGTGGCGCTGAACATCGAAAGGCTCTTGCGGGCCTTCATCGCGTCAATGATCTTGCGCACGTCCTTGTAAAAGCCCATGTCCAGCATTTCGTCCGCCTCGTCCAGCACGATGTTCTCCACCGCGCGCACGTCGATGGTGCGGTGCTGCATGTGGTCCATCAGGCGGCCCGGGGTGGCCACCACGATCTGGCAGCCCCGCTTGAGCTGGTCGATCTGCTTTTGCATGTTGGCGCCGCCGTACACGCAGGCAATGCGCACCTCGGGCAAAAAGTGGCACAGGTCCTCCAGGTCCTCGGCGATCTGCTGCGCCAATTCCCGGGTGGGCGCCAGGATCACCGCCTGGGGCGTCTTGCGGCTGCGGTCCATCCGCTCAATGATGGGGATGCCGAAGGCGCAGGTCTTGCCGGTGCCGGTGGGCGCCTTGGCGATCACGTCCTGCCCCGCCAGCATCACCGGAATGGCCTTTTCCTGCACCTCGGTCATGTCGGTAAAGCCCATGCGCTCCACCGCCTGCAAAATTTCCGGGCTCACGCCCCGTAGCTCCTGATACAGCATATTTTTTCTCCATTCCCCGCCCGCCCCAGCCTGCCGCCGGGCCGCGGGCACGTTTTTATTCCATAAGTTTTTTTATTATACCACATAGCGGCGGGAAAAGGAACGGTCCACCCCCTGTAAATCCAGCCAAAAAAAGGCGGGGCGGGGGAAAAACTCCCCGCGCCCCGCCTTTTTTCGCTTTGCCGCGCTTTACCCTTTCCCCGGCCGCTCGGGCAGCTTGTAGCCCTCCAGCGCCCGGTTCAGGTAATCGTTAAAGGGGCGCATGCGCAAAAACGCGTCCGCCGCCTGCCGCAAAAACGCGTCCCGGTCGGCCACGGCCTCGTCCGGCAGGTGGTATTCCAGCGCCCAGCTCTTGTATTTTAAGTATTCGCTCTGGGGCAGCGCCGGGTCAAACCCCTGGGGCACCTTTTTCAGCTTTTCGCCCACCAGCTCAAAGTTCTTTTCAAAAAACGGCTCCTGCACGATCTGCAAAAACTCCGCCCCGTTTTCGGCCAGCTCCTCCCGGATGCGCGCCGTGGCCCCCGGGAACATCGAGGCGTAAAGCCCGCCGCCCAAAAACACGTTTCCCGGCTCCAGGTGCAGGTAATACCCCACCGGGATGGGCATGCGTCCCGCCGGGCCGATGTGCGCCCGGAACGCGGCCTTGTAGGGCGATTTGTCGCTGCTGAAGCGGGTGTCCCGGTTCATGCGGAAGATCAGGTCCTTTGCCTTCAGGCCCGCCACCCCGGCGTCGTGCAGCGCCAGCTCGCCCGCCAGCGCCTGCACCAGCGCCTCAAACCCGGCCGCGGCGGCCTGCTGCTCTTTTTTGTGGGCGTGCATCCATTCCAGGCTGTTGTTGGCCGCCAGCTGCGCCAAAAATTCCAGCATCCCGTCCTGTTTCATTCCAGTTCCTCCCGTTCCATCGCCGCGACCCGGGCATAGGGGTCCGAGCGCAGGAATTCCTTCAAAAATGCCCGCGCCGCCGGGGTGGCCCGGTAGGCCGGGAACGCCGCGAACACGCGCGACAGGTCGTCGATCTCCTCCATGGCGCTCACGCAGTCCTGCAGCACCTGTGCGCCGGGCTCCAGCGCGGGAAAGGCCAGGTGCCGGGGGTCCAGCCGGTGGGTGGCCACCGCGTAGTCCACCCGGCGCGCGCAGGCGCACCGCCCCCCGGCAAGGCCGCAGTATTCCCCAAGAAATGCCGCCATCCGCTTTCGCAGGCGCGAGAGCCGCTGCCGGTACGCCTCGGGGGTCATTTCCAGCATCTCGGCCGCCACCCGGCTGTCCACCTTGAACATGGTGCCCAAAATAAAAATGCACCGGTCCTGCGGCTCAAAGCATTGCAGCATCACGTTCGAGCACGAGAGCTTGAGCTCCTTTTCCAGCAGCGCCCGGTCCACCCCGCCCGAAAGGTCGGGCATGTCCTGTTCGCGGCCGCTGGCAATGTCCTCGCCGTATTCCTCAAAGCTCAGCGGGTGCTGGGCAAACAGGTGCTTGCGGTAGCTCTGCAGGTGGTTCGCCGCCACCCGGAACACCCAGGTGGTAAAGGCGCTCTGCCCCTTAAAGGTGGCAAGGCGGGTCATCACCTTCACCAGGATCTCCTGGGTGGCGTCCTCCGCGTCGGGCACGGTGCCCAGCATGCGCAGCGCCAGGTTGAACACCAGATCCTGCACGCTGCCCAGCAGCTCCTCCAGCGCGGCCTTGTCGCCTTTTACGGCCCGCTCCACCAGCGCGGGAACGAGTTCAGTTTTTTCTTGTTCCATTGTGCTTTCACCTCCATAAAATTAGACCGCGCGCCGCGGCGTTTGTGACACGCTTTTCCGCAAAAGGCCGCAAAAATTTTTCAGCCCCGCTTTCCGCCCCGCGGTGCGGCCGCTTCGCGGGGGCAAGCGCTCCGCTTTGCGGCGCGCGCCGGCCCAAAAAGCCAAAAAGGCAGCGGCAAGCGCCCCGCGCTCCCCCGCTGCCTTTCCATGCCCCAACAAAGCCCGGCCCGCAGCGCCCTTCGCCCGGGTCTTATTTGTTCTCGGCCTTTTCCTTCATCTTGCGGCTGCCCAGGTGCACCAGCGGCAGCCTGCCCTCTTTGCAGATCGGGCACTCCTCCGGCAGGTAGTTGGGCAGGTCCAGCCTTGCGGCGCTGGCCACGATCTCAATGGGGCTCGGCGCCTCGGGCTTGGTGCGGTCCACCACGCAGGCAATGCCCACGCACACGCCGCCGTTCTCCTCAATGATCTTTTTGGTTTCCAGGCTGGAAACGCCGGTGGTCACCACGTCCTCCGCAATCACGCACCGCTCGCCCGGCTTGATCTCAAAACCGCGGCGCAGGGCCATCTCGTTGTCCACCCGCTCGGTAAAAATGGCGCGCTTGCCCAACTGGCGGCCCAGCTCGTAGGCGTACACAATGCCGCCCATGGCCGGGCCCACCACCACGTCCACGCCCAGTTCCCGCAGCTTGTCCGCCACCGGGGCCATCACCACGGCCGCCTTGTCCGGGTATTGCTGCAATTTTGCCATCTGGCAGTAAGCGCCCGAGTGCCGCCCGCTGGAAAGTAAAAAGTGCCCCTCCAAAAAGGCGCCGCACTCCTTCAGAACCTCGATCGCGTTGCTCATCATTTTTCTCCTTTTTGTATTATATCGTTTATTTTATACAGGTTATCCCCTGGCGCAGCCCCGGATCTCTTCCAGGCTCTGCACCCCGTGGGCCTCCATCCATTCGGCGATCTCGCGGCTGATCCGCCCGCAGGAGCGGGGATCCATAAAGTTTGCGGTGCCCACCTGCACCGCCGCCCCCCCCCCCCCCCCCCGCCATAATGAATTCCAGCGCGTCCGCGCCGGTGGCAATACCCCCCAGCCCGATCACCGGCACGTCCACCGCGCCGCAGGCCTGCCACACCATGCGCAGGGCAATGGGCTTTACCGCCGGGCCCGAAAGCCCCGCGAACAGGTTGTTGAACACCGGCCTGCGCCGCTCCAGGTCAATGGCGCAGGCCTGGAAGGTGTTCACCAGGCTCAGCGCGTCCGCCCCCGCCTCCACGCAGGCCGCCGCCATTTGGCCGATATCCTCGGCCTGGGGGCTCAGCTTTACCACCAGCGGCTTTTTGCACGCCGCCCGCACCCGGCCCACCACCTCTTTGGCGCTGGCGGCCTTGATGCCGTAGGCAATGCCCCCCTCCTTCACGTTGGGGCAGCTGATGTTCAGCTCGATAAAATCCACCTCTGTGGCGTCCAGCAGGGCCGCGCCCTGCTCGTAATCCTCCACGCTGCCGCCGCCCAGGTTTGCAAACACCGCGGTGCCCAGGGTCAGCATGCGGGGCAGCTCCTGTTCAATAAAATGCGCAACGCCCGGGTTCTGCAGCCCGATGCTGTTCATCAGCCCGGCGGGCGTTTCCAGCAGGCGCTCGCCCTCGTTGCCGTATTTGGGGGCCAGGGTCAGCCCCTTGCTGCACACCCCGCCCAGCGCCGAAAGGTCCAGGATGTCGGCGTATTCCTCGCCGTAGCCAAACGTGCCCGAGGCCGCAATCACCGGCCCCGCCAGCTCCCGGCCCAAAAAGTTCACCTTCAACGAAACGCTCATTCGCAGAACACCTCCTCGGCGTTGAACACCGGCCCGTCCTTGCACACGCTCCTGCCGCCCCCTGTGGTGTGGCAGGTGCAGCCAAGGCAGGCCCCCACGCCGCAGGCCATCTTCTTTTCCAGGCTCACAAGGCAGGCCGTGCCCTTTTCCCGGCACAGGGCCGCCGTGGCCCGCATCATGGGCTCGGGCCCGCAGCACAGCGCCATGTCGTACTCCTCGGGCCGCAGCAGCTCGGTCACCAGGCCGTGAAAGCCCGCGCGCCCGCTGTCGGTGGCCACGAACACCCGGCCGCACAGCGGCAAAAAGCGCTCCATGCCGTAGGGCTCGTCCCGGAAGCCGCAGTAAAGGTCGGCCTTTACGCCCCGGGCGGCCAGCGCCTTGGCCAGCTCGTACAGGGGCGCCGTGCCGATGCCCCCGCCCACCAGCGCCACCCGCCCCCGGATGTGCTCCACCGGGAAGCCGTTGCCCGAGGGGCCGGTCAAACTCAGGCTGTCGCCCGGCCGCAGCGCCGCCAGCATGCGGGTGCCCGGGCCCTTTATCTCATACAGGAATTGCACCGTGCCGGTCAGCGGGTCGTAGCTGTGCAGGCTGATGGGCCGGCTCAGCAGCGGTGCCGCGTCGATGGGCCAGCACCGCAGCATAAAAAACTGCCCCGCCCGGGGCGCTTTGTCGCGCCGGGGCCAGCTGGTGGTCATCAGGCGGATGTGTTCCGCCTGGGCCTCGTGGGCCAGTACCTTTACCTCACAGGCTGTTGCAGGCATTGCGTATGGCCTCCTTCATGTTCACGCACTCGTTGTACGCCGCCTCGGCAAACGGGGTGCCGGGCTGTTTTTTCCAGGCCAGCAGCACGCTGCGGCTGGAGTTCACCACCCCGCCGTTGCCCCCCCTGTCCAGGTAGCGGGCAATGTCGGCCGCGGTGCCGCCCTGCGCGCCGTACCCCGGGATCAAAAAGAAGCTGTCGGCGTAGCGGGCGCGGATCTCGGCCGCCTCCTCAATGTGGGTGCCGCCGATCACCAGCCCCAGGCTGGAATAGCCCCGCTCGCCCGGGCACTCCCGGCCCAGCTCGTGCAGCTTGTCGCCCACCAGGTCGTACACATGGCGGCCGTCGGCCAGCACTTCGTATTCAAAGTCCTTTGCGCCGGGGTTCGAGGTGCGCACCAAAACGAACAGCCCCTTGCCCTGCTGCTGCACATAGGGCAGGTACGGCCGGATGGAATCCAGCCCCATGTAGGGGGCCAGGGTGATGTAGTCCACCTCAAAATCGCCCGCAAAATGCGCCTTGGCATACATCTCGGCGGTCTTGGCAATGTCGCCCCGCTTCACGTCCGCGATCACCGGCATGCCCGCCGCCTTCACATAGTCCAGCGTCTGCTTGTAGGCGCGCAGGCCGTCCAGCCCCAGGCTCTCGTAATAGGCGATCTGCACCTTAAAGCAGCCCGCCGCGGCCTTGGTGGCGTCCACGATGGCCTTGTTGAACCGCACAATGTTTTCGCCCGCGGTCAGCGCCGTGTCCGCAAAGCCCTCCGGCAGGTAGGAAAAATCGGTGTCCAGGCCCACGCACACCGGGCCGCGGGCCGCCACCGCGTCGTACAGCTTGTCCATGTTGGTCATCTTTTGTTTCTCCTTTTCGTAGCTTATATTCAAAATATTACTTTTCGTATTTAGCAGGCTGCCGGGGGCCGCCGCTCTGCGCGGCCCCTCACTTCCGCCGGTAGGTCAGCCTGCCGCCCTTGATCGTGGCGTCCACCCGGCCGTACAGGGTCAGCCCGTGGTACGGGCAGTTGCGGCTTTTCGAGTGCAGGGCCTCCCGGTCCACCGTAAAGGGGGTGTCCAGCTCCACCAGGGTCAGGTCCGCGTCCGCGCCCACCTCCACCCGGCCCTTGCCCGCAAGGCCCAGAATGGCCGCGGGGAACCGGCTCATCAGCGCCGAGAGGTAATACAGCTCCAGCCCCTCCTGCCGGCACAGCTTTGTGTAGCACACGGCAAAGGCGGTTTCCAGCCCCACCATGCCCGCCGCGCCCTTTGCCTTGTCCTCGTCCGAGTGGGGGGCGTGGTCGGTGGCAATCGCGTCCACCGTGCCGTCCCGGATGGCCTCCACCAAAGCGGCCACGTCCGCCGCCTCCCGGATGGGCGGGTTCACCCGGTACTCCGTGCCCGCAAACCACAAATGGTGGGGCGTCACCTCGCAGGTCACCGGCACGCCCCGGCGCTTGGCCCGGCCGATGGCGGCCGCCGCCTCCTTGGTGCTCACGTGGCACAGGTGCAGCCGCGCGCCGTAGTATTCGCACAAATGCAGGTTGCGCACCGTTTCCAGGTTCTCGGCCAGGCGGTAGTCCCAGGGCGAGATGTCCATGTCCTCCGCGTGGCTCATAATGGTCAGGCCCCGCTGCGCCGCAATGGCAAACGCCTTTGCCATCACCTCGCCGGATTGCACGCCCTTTCCGTCCTCCGTGATGAATTTCAAATCCTCCGGCAGGGTCTTCAGGTGGTCCAGGGTGTGCCCGTCGAACTGTTCGGTAATGGAAACGGTCTGGTTCGCCTCCACAAGGCCCACCCGCGCCGCCTCGGCCATCACCGCGTGGGCCTGCCCGGCGCCCGAGCACACGGGCTTTGTGTTGGGCATCAGGTTCACAAAGGTGTAGCCCCCCGCAGCAGCAGCAGCCGACCCGGTGGCAATGTCCTCCTTATACTCAAAGCCCGGCGTGCGCCAGTGGCAGTGCAGATCAATGAACCCGGGCAGCAGCGTGCGGCCCCCGGCCTCCAGCACCTCCTCGCCCTCTGCGGGCAGTTCCAGCCCTATGGCGGCGATCTTCCCCTGCCGCAAAACCAGGTCCGCCGTCTGGCCGTTTTCCAGCTTCGCGCCGCGGATCAGCATAACGCGCTCCCCCTTTTTGATGGAATTTTGGGTAAAAAAAAACTTTTCCCGCAAAAGGAAAAGTCAAATGGGAATACTGAAATTGGGAACGCCCGGCAATGCGGCCAGGCCACGGGGCCAAAAACAGCGGTGCGTCATGCCTGCATTCCCCTTTCCCTTACAAATCGTCTGATTTTATCACACTTGCCGCCGCCCTGTCAAGGGCCCGCCCCTTGCGCGTCGGGCCCGGCGCGGGGTATACTGGCAATACCCGGCAAAACGAAATATTTCCCCCGCCCCCAAACGTCTGTAGTTTCAGAATCTGTTTATTTAAAAGGAGTAGCTGCCCATGAAACGCGTTTTCCTGCTCGCCCTCACCCTTTGCCTGCTGCTGGCAGGCTGCGGCGCGGCCCCGGCCCCTTCCTCCGCGCCCGCCCCGGTTTCCGAACCGGGCTCCGAACCGGGCTCCGAACCGGCCCAGCCCGTCTGGGGCAAGCCCGAGCCCACCCCGGAGCCGACCCCTGACCCGGAGGAAGCCTGGGCCCAGGCCGGCGTCCAGTTTATGGACTGGCTGGCCGCCCAGCCCGGCTTCGAGGGCTTTGACGCCCAGGTGCAGGAGGGCTTTCCCTACCTTGTGTGCGTGAACCGGGCCTCCAGCTGCACCACCGTCTACACGGCCGACGAGGCGGGCCGCTACACCAGGCCCTACGCCGCCTTTGTGTGCAGCGGCGGGCCCGACACCCCCACCGGCGTGTTCAATACCCCGGTAAACTACCCCTGGCGGCTGCTCTCCGGCCCCTGCTACGGCCAGTACGCCACCCGCATCAACGGGCCGTACCTGTTCCACTCGGTGCCCTACTACACCCAGCACAAAGACGACCTGGAATACGACGAGTTCAACAAGCTGGGCACCCAGGCCTCGCTGGGCTGCATCCGCCTTGCCATTGCCGACGTTCGCTGGATCTACGAAAACTGCCCCATCGGCACGCCGGTGGTCATTTACGACGACGCGCAGAACCCCGGCCCCCTGGGCCTGCCCGGCACTCTGCAGATCGACCCCAAAAACGAAACCCTGCGCGGCTGGGACCCCACCGACCCGGACCCCGCAAACCCCTGGGGCGCCGAATACCTGGACGGCACGGCCATCCGCACCGCCGCCGCCAAAGCGGATTGGGTGGCCTTCCGCGCCAGCGACGCCTTTACCCAAAACCTCACCCCCACCGACCTGCAGGGCTGGAGCCACGACAGCGCCATCGAGGGCACCCGCGGCTGATCCTTCCTTTCATGGGGGAACATCCCGGTTTTAAACAAAAAGCGCCCCCGGCTGTGGAAAACCCACGGCCGGGGGCATTTTTCGTTATTCTCCGCCAAAGAAGTTTTCGATCACCTCGTACAGGTGGCAGGGTTCCAGGTTTTCCTCGTTGCATCGGTGCGCCATGCGCACCATCATAACCATGTCCATGGTCACATCGTTCAGGCGGAACAGCTCATGCCCATCCGCCAGGACCTGTAGGCCGTAGGTGGTGTAGTACTTTTTGCTGCCGCGGGCCCTGGTGGCCTGCCTCAGCGGAAGGTACTGGAACGTATGCTTCGGCTTTGGCGTTTCATTTACTGGTGCCATGATGGTCAAAACCTATATTCGCCGGTGTAAAGTGTATCACCTTCCAGGTAAGCTCCGCCTTTGGTAGTATAAACCCGGAACACGATCTTAGCACGATACAGACCTGTCGAAAGGCTTACCGGCTTACTAGCGCTCGCCCCTTTATAACCGGCCGCACTTGCAACAATGCTAGTATCTTCCCAACCACTATTAAATTTCTGTACCGTAACGTCAATTGTAGTATAGTGTGCTGAATTATACAAAATAATACTGCCACCTACAGTACCATTATCAATACCACCACTTACGGCACTTACATAACTCCATTTGGGCTTGGGATAAAAAATTTCCTCATAATCCGCATATGCACCAAGGCCAAGTCCTAATGCCAGTACCAAGCAGAGTATCATAGCTACCAATTTCTTTGCGTGTTTCATAATAAGGGATTCCTCCTTAAAAAGTATTGATACACATAAATGGCACTTTTTCGACCGAATATAACATATTATTTGAAATTTTCTACTTTTTCAGCAACTTTCACAAGTTCTTCTATTGTTATTTCTCCATCTATAACAATAGAACAATCATCTTGTGGGATTATAAGCAAAACTCGTGTACCTTGTTCATTTAAATATGCCGTATACTCTTCTTCTAAAATGCTCACTGGAACATTAATTAGTTCTTCTGTATTGGGGAATCCATATTTTCTATCTCTTAAAATGGAAAACACAATTTGTTGATTCGATTTATTTCTTAACGTTATAGCGTGCAAATCTCCCGTTTCGAGTATATCAACAACACTGAACCCCTTCGGCGCCCAGGTGGGGTAATACTCGCTCTCCCAGCCCTCGGGCTTTTCCAGCACCACGCCGTCGTCCACCCGCACCTGGCTGTACCGGTCGTAGTCCTGGCTGAACAGGTTCGCCAGCGCCTTGGGGTTGGCGATGGCCGTGCCCACCCCGGCGCACAGCAGCACAACAATCGCCGCGGCCATGACCACAAGCTTTCTCCAGTGCACCAGCCTGCGTTTGGGCGGCCGGCGCAGCTCGCTGGTCACCTTTTTCATCCAGGCCTCGTCCGGCGGAACATACTCGTCCGAGCGCAAAAACGCCTCGTACTCCTGATCCTCCCGCTCCTGGCCGGCAAGCGCCGCAAATTTCAGCAGCCGTTCTTCCCGCTCCCGCTCCAATTCATCGTGCATGGGCCACATCCTCCTCCCGGATCAGTCTGCGCAAAAGCTCCACGGTGCGCTTTTGCAGCATGGGCAGCGAAGTAACCTTTACTCCCAGCGCCTCGGCCAGTTCTTCCTTGCCGAAGCCGTGGATGTACTTCAGCATCAAAAATTCGTAGTACCGCTCGGGCAGCTGCAGCACCGCCCATTCCAGCAGGTCCAGCCGCTCGTGTTCCCACAGCGCCTTGTCCGGGTCCCACACGTCCCCGTCGTTCAGGTCCTGCTTCAGCTTTTCCAGCTTCTCCGCCTCGCGCGTATTCTTTCTGCAATTATTGTAATACAGCTTGCGCAGGATGCCCAGCACATAATACCGCAGGTGTTCGTCGTCCAGCGCGCAGACCGTCAGGCTCCCCTTGTCCAGGGATTTCATCAATTCCAGCATGGCGCTCTGCACCAGATCCTCGGCGGCGTGCTGGTTGCAGGTCAGTTTCATTGCCCGGCCGTAAAACATTTTACCGTTCTCGGCAAACAGGTCCGCAACCTTTTCATTGTGCCGCCTGGAAAGTACGAATAATGCCATCCACTCTTCCCCTTCACGTTTCAGGGCCTGTACTATTAAAGTCACAGGTCCTATGCGAAATTTGTTAGTCCCTGTCGATTTTAACCCATATCCCATATTTTTCATATACTATTATGCAAAAAACACACAAACAATCAATCACAATTCCTTTTATTTAAGCATATTTGTAAAATAATGTAATAATTTGGCGTATTTTCATTTTTCGCCCGGTCACAAAACCCTTTTTCGGGCAATCAAAAGGGCGGCCCGCCCACCGGCGCGCCGCCCCATTTTTGCTCTCTATCCCTTGCGCCAGGCCAAAAACAGCCCGCCGCAGGCACATTCCCCTTCGGTCACAACATGCTCCCCGCCCGGGCTTTGCAGGGTGGCGCCGCCCACCTGCCAAACGCCCCGGGGCAAAAACACCCGCCGCGGCCCGCCCCCCTTTCTGGTCAGGGGCGCCGCCAGCAGCCGGTCCCCCAGCATGAACTGGTCGTTTATCGCCCCGCACCCCTGGCCGGGGAACACGTATTCCAGCGGCCGCAGCATGGGCTCGCCCGTGGCCGCGCAGGCGTCCAGCGTTTCCAGCAAATAGTCCCCCCAGGCCGCCCGCACCGCCGCAGCGGCCTTTACCCCGGCCAGCGCCTTTGGCCCCAGCACCCGCCAGGGCGCGGCCGAAAACTGCATCACCGGCATCAGGCAGGCCGCCTCGGCCCAGCGCACAAACAATTCCTCGTCCACCGCGTCCTGCTGCAAAAAGCTCTGGTATTCGCCCCCGCCGATCATGTCCGGGCACACGTAGGGGTGCCCGGTCAGCGAGGCGGTCAGCGCGCAGGGCGTCAGCGCCGCAAGGCCCTGCTCGTCCCAGGTGGGGTGCTTGTCGCACAGGCGCTGCATCAGGGGCAGCCCCCCGGCCCGCCAGGAGGCGCGGAACTCGTTCAGCGGCCAGACCGCGCCAAAGCGGGCCCACGCGGCGCATTGGGCGTCGCCGTTTTCGGGGTAGTACACCGGGTCGCCCGCGTCCAGCTTAAAGCCGTCCACCCCCAAGGCTTCCAGCTGCCGGAACTGGGCCCGCAGCCAATCCGCCGCCCCGGGGTTTTGCAGGTCCAACACGGCCGACCAGCCGTTCCACCAGTGGGCAATGTGCGCCTCGCCCCCGCTGTTTTTCACCAAAAGCCCTTTTTGCTCCAGCTCCCGGTACTCCTGCGTGTCCGGCGTGATAAAGGGGCAGGCCCACACCATCACCGCAAAGCCCAGCGCGTGCAGCTCGGCCAGCATGGCCGCCGGGTCCGGGAACTTTTCCCGGTCAAACCGCCAGCGGCCGTAATAGGGCGGCCAGCCGTCGTCGATCATCAGCACCCCGGGCGCAAAGCCGTGTTCCAGAATGCCCCTTGCATAGGCCAGCACCCCGGCCTGGGTCTGGTCAAAGGTCAGCTCAATCCAGGTGTTGTACACCGGGGCCGTAAAAAACCGCCGGTCCGGCGCGCCCTGCGGCGGGAAATGCCGCCCCATGGCCGCCAGGTATGCCCCCCGCAGGGTGGGCTCCGCCGCTTCGCCCAGCTCCACCCCCTCCGGGCACAGGATGCGCCCGCCCTCAAAGCGGGCGGTAAAGCCCCCGTCCGCCCAGAGCCACCGCCCCCTGTCCGAGAGCAGCAGCGGCATGCACTGGTTGGGGGTGGGGTTTTGTTCCAGCTGGGCGGCGCACCGGCTGGCGGCGGTGTAGGGCTGGTCCACCCCGCCGCACACCGCGCCGCCCCACCAGGCTTCGCCGGGCAAAAATTCAATCTGCATCGCGTTCACCTCTCCAAAAAAGCCGGGCGGGCCAAAGCCCGCCCGGCAAATCGTTTGCCGCGCCGCTTTGCGGCGCCGTTCGTTTTATACCACCTTCAGCACCAGGCTGTTCATCCGGTCGGGGTTCGCCTCGCCCGCCGCCCGCGCGGTCACGGTGATGTAGGTCCCCGCGGGCACCGCTTCGCTCACGGTCAGCACCCCGTCCGCGCTCAGGGTGGCGCCCTCCACGCGCACGGGCTCCCGGCCGGTGTGGTCGGCCGAAAGCTGGTAGCTCACCGCCGCCTGCATGGGCATGTGGTACTGGTCGTACACCTGGGCGCTCAGGTCCAGCTGCGCGCCGCGCTGCACGGTGTCCGGCCGGCTGTTGAACAGCACCCGTTCCGCCGCCGGGGCCGCGGCGGAAAGCTTGATGTGCTTTACCTCCCGCGCCTTGTCGTTCACATAGGCGGTCACAAACAGATCCTGGTTCACCGCCGCGCCCGCCTGCACGGTGATCACGCCGGTGGCCGGGTCAATGCTCACGCCGCTGGGCTTCACCGCCGCCGCGGTGGTGGGGTTATAGCCCTGCACGTCCTTGGAAAAGCGCCAGGTCACGCCCGCCTCAAAGGGCTGGTCAAACTGGTCCAGCACCTGGGCGGTCATGGGGTAGCTGGCCGCGCCGCTCTCGGGAACCCTCAGGTAGCTGGGGCTGTCGTAGCCGTTCAGCACCACCGAGGTGGCCCTGGGCGCTTCGTCCTTTTTGTACACGCGGAAGTAGTCGATCACCGCGTCCTTGGGGTAGATGCCCCGGTCCACGCCCATGCCCGCCGAGCCGTCCAGCTTGCCCGGATACAGGCTGAAAATGGTCATCATGCGGTAATTGGGCGAGCGGTTGGTGCTCTGCACCAGCCTGCCGTCCAGGTAGAACTTGGTGCCGTTCTCGTCCCACTCAAAGCCGTAGGTGTGGAACTCGTTGATGGCATTGTTCTGGATGTTGGTGCCCGGCACCCACAAATACGCCAGATCCTGGCTGCCGTTGGGGTGGATCACCGGCCGCCACAGGTTCGTTTTGTAGCCGCCGTAGGGGTGGTAGGCGTCGGTGGTCTGCTCAATAATATCGAACTCGGCGGTCTCGTTGCTGTATTTGCCGTCCGGGTACTGCCCACCGCCGGAAAGGGCGGCGGTGGGGTGCTGGTCGTCCTGCGTGCCGATCATCCACCAGGCAAAATGGCTGCCGTCCTTGGTGTCGGGCAGGCGCATGCGCACCTCAAAATAGCCGTACTTGGTGGCGAACCCGTCAAAGGTGGGCAGTTCGCGGCTGCCGGTCACGGTGCCGAACCGGTGCAGGTGCTGGCGCTCAAAGGTCTGGATGCCGCTCACCCGCTGGTTCGCGTCCTGGCTGCACCACTGCGCAAGGTCCGGCGGCGCGGTCAGGATCAGGTTCCCGTCGTCGATCAAATAGTGCCCCTGCGCCAGCTCGTCGGTGGTCCAGCTGCGCAGGTAATAGCCGCTCCATTTGCGCGGGTCGGGGCCCTCGCCCTCAAATTCCTCGTTGTAAAACAGCACCCAGCCGTCCTTTTCCAGGGGCGAAGCGGGGGTGTCCCGCAGGGCGTTGTTCTTCACCACCTCCACCTGGGTCTCGGCAAAGGTGTCCGGGTTCGCGGCGCTGGTGGCCACCACGGTCACGGTGCCGCTGGCCGCCAGCTCGCTGGTCACGTACAAAACGCCCTGCCCGTCCACCGAAACGCCCGCCACCGGCGCTTTCAGCGAATAGAGCACCCCGCCCTCCTGCTTTTCGCCCTGCTCGTTGAACAGCGCGGCGGCCACGTTGCGGCGGGTCTTCCCGCTGGCGGGGGCGGTCACCGCCTCCTGCCCGGTCAGGGATACCGTGGTAAAGGCGATGTAGGGCTCGCTCACGACCGGCTCCTCGCTGGTGATCGAGGCGCCGTAAAAGCCCAGGTTCGCCCAGCTCGGGTCGGTGCTGTTGTCGCTCAGGGTAAAGCGCACCACCAGCGGCTCCTCGGCCTCGGTGCCGGTGTATTGGAAGATATACCGGTAAAGCTGTGTGGTCTTCTGGCCGTTGCGCAGGGGGGCCACCTCCACCGCCGCGTCGCCCATGGCGGCCGTCACGTCAATGTTCGCGCCCGCGTAGCTGCCCGCAAAAATGGTCAGGGTGCGCTGCACCCCCGCCTTGGAGGGGGCGGTAAACGTGCCGGTGCTGCCCAGGCCCGTGTAGGCGGTCAGCTTGCTGCTGCCGCTGGCGGCGGCCGTCACCGCGCCGTTTGTATACGAGAGCCTCACGTTCGACCAGTCGGTAATGGCGCTGGCGCCGCTGTTGGGGCCGGTGCCCGCCGCGCCCTCAAAGCGCAGCCGCGCGCCGCCCATGCGGGCCTTGCTGTTGTAGCGGGGCACACTGTCCAGGTGCACCCAGTCCACCACGTCGGCGGCCGAAAAGTCCGCCGTCATGGTGGTGGCCGAGCCCTTGGCAAAGCTGTCGGCGCTTTTCAGCACAACGCCCGGCGCCGCGGGCTCGTCGCTGGGCTGCAGAATGCGCGCGCCCACAAACCCCAGCGAGGCCCACTTGGTGTCGTAGCCGTCGTCGGTCAGTTCAAAGCGCACCACCAGCGGTTCCTCGCCGGTGTAGGTAAAAGTGTATTTTGCCAGCCGTCCCGCCTTGCCGCCCGCCGTAAAGGGGGCGGCGGTGGCCGCCGCCCCGCCGCGGGCCGCAGTTACCTGCACTTCCTTGGCGGCCCAGCTGCCCATGTAGATCTCCAGCGTGCGGGTCACGCCCGCCGCGCCCGGCGCGGTAAAGGTGCCGGTGCTGCCCTTGCCGGTGTAAAACCGGAAGGACGCATCGCCAGAGGCGGTGATCGGGTTTGTGCCGTCGGTATAGCTGAAGGCAAAATTCGTCCAGTCGGCAGAGGCCGAGGCGCTGCCGGTGCCCTCAAAGCGCAGCCGGTCGCCCGCCACGTTCGCCTTGCTGTTGTACGAACCGGCGGCGTTGATGTGCACCCAGTCCGCCACATCGCTGGCCGAGGCGTTCACCGGGTTTGCCTCGCCGCCCGCGGTGGCGTAGTACACCGGCCCCTCCGCACTCACGTCCGGCGCGGGCTCCGCCGCCGGGGCGGAGGTGCGGCCGGTCAGCGCCATGGACCGGATGCGCCGGCAGACCCAGGAGGCGGTGAGGCCCCGGTGATCTGCGCGGTGTTCGGGGAGAACCGGGTGACCCTGCGGGGGCACGCGGACTATGCGCCCAGAGGGGAGGACATCGTGTGCGCCGCGGCGTCGGCGCTGGTGTTTGCCCTGATCGGGGTGCTGGAGGAAAAGGGACAGCTGCGGGAGCTGGTGATCAGGCCGGGCCTGGTGACGGTGGCGGCGGAGGGGGACTGCCGGGCAGAGTGGCAGCTGATCCGCTGCGGGCTGGGACAGCTGGCGGGAAAATATCCGGCGTGCGTTCGCCTGGAGGCGTGAGCATAGAGGGTCGTGGCCTACCACGGAAAGGAGCAGATATGCAGGAAGCAGCGCAGCGGCTGGGGCAGCTGACCCGGCCGGAGGACCCGGCGCAGGCCGGAACACACACGGGCGATACGGCTCCCGACGCCGGGGAGCGGCAGGAGGACTTCGAGGAGCTGATCCGGGGGCGGTATAAGTCGGACTTTGACGCCAGGGTGAAGAAAATTCTGGATGGGCGGCTGCGGGGCCTGCGGCAGGAGGTCACGGACCTGCGGCAGCGGGAGAAGCTGCGGCAGGTGCAGATCCAGTACTACCTGGACCGGCTGCCGGAGCAGGAGAAGCAGGTCCGGATGGTGCACCCGGAGTTCCGGCTGCAGAAGGAGATGGAGAACCCCCGGTTTTTCCGGCTGGTGCAGGCGGGGGTGGAGCCCCGGGAGGCCTATGAGATGGTGCATCGGCGGGAGCTGACCGCCAAGGCCATGCATTTCGCCGCCCAGGTGGCGGCCCGGCAGGCGGTGCGGGTGGTGGAAAGCGGCGGGCGGCGCATCCCGGAAAATGCCGGGCGCAGCGCCAGCGTCAGCCGTCCGGACCCGGGAAAGCTCACAAGCCGGGAGCTGGCGGACATCCGGAAACGGGTGATGGACGGGGAGAAGATCAGCTTCTGAACCTCCGGACAGGAACAATACGCGGAATGAAGAAAGGGGAAAACATATGATGAACGATCTGTATGACCTGCAGCTGTTTGCAGGCGAGGCCAATACCCAGACCACCGGCCACGGCGGTCTCAGCGCGGAGATGAAAACCTATTACGGCATGGAGCTTCTGGAAAACGCCAAGCCCCAGCTGGTACACAACCAGTTCGCCGCCACCAAGCCCCTGCCCACCGGCGGCGGCAAGACCGTGGAATGGCGCAAGTTCGGCTCCTTCGAGAAGGCGCTGACGCCTCTGACCGAGGGCGTGACCCCCGACGGCAGCGGCATCTCTGTCAGCTATATCACCAAGGAGCTGGCCCAGTACGGCGACTATACCACCGTGTCCGATCTGCTGGATCTGACCGCCATCGACGACGTGGTGCTGGAGATCACCGACCGCCACGGCAGCAACATGGGACTGACCCTGGACACCGTGACCCGCAATGAGATCCAGCAGGGCAGCCAGGTGATCTATGCCCCCAAGCTGGGGGCGGACGGCGGCCAGACCGCCGTGCTGCACCGCTATGACCTGACGGAGGGGTGCAAGCTCACCAGCGAGCTGGTGGCCAAGGCAGCTACCCAGCTGAAGAAGATGAACGCCCCCACCTTTGAGGGCAAGTACGTCTGCATCCTCCATCCCAGCGTGGCCTTTGACCTGCGGCAGGACCCCGCCTGGGTGGCGGCCCATCAGTACGCCGCCGCCACGGAGCTGTTTTCCGGCGAGATCGGCGAGCTGCACGGCGTGCGCTTCGTGGAGACCACCGAGGCAAAGATCTTCCGGGGCGATGACCTGGCCAAGAACAGCCGGACGCTGAGCGTCAACGGGAAGGTGGAAAACGCCGCCTCCGTGGGCTTTGACGGCGGCACCGTGGCCGCCAATGCCCTGAAGGGCCGGTATGTGCTGGTGGGCGGCAAGCGCTGCAAGGTGGTGGGCAATACCGCCAGCCAGCTGACCCTGGACACCGCCGTGACGGCGGCGGACAACGACGTGATCTATCCCGGCGAGGGCGGCAGCCAGGGCTGCGCCGTGTACGGCTGTCTGTTTCTGGGCAAGGGCGCTTACGGCGTGGTGGACCTCAGCGAGGGCACCGAGGTCATCGTGAAGCCCAGGGGCTCCTCCGGCACCGCCGATCCCCTGGATCAGCGCTCCAGCGTGGGCTGGAAGGGCATCCATGCCGCCGCCATTCTGTATGACGAGTATATCGTACGGGTGGAGTGCGGCTCGTCCTATTCCGGCGAGGACAAGGCCAACTGACACAGGCCGGAGGCGGGCCGGGGCCCGCCTCCGGGGGATGAAAGGAGCGATTTGCTGTGAAGAAAACCGTTTTGCTGCATCGGGGCAGAAAGAACGAGGAGAATTTCCAGATCGTGTCCGTTAACGGGCGCAGCTGGAAGATCATGAAGGGCGTGGAGGTCCAGGTGCCGGACTATGTGGCGGAGGTGCTGGAAAACGCACAGATGATGGCCGACACCGCCCGGCGCTATGTGGACCGGATGGCCAACTGAGAGAGGAGGCGCGGCAATGGGGCAGATGACGGCAGGGCAGGTGCTGGCCCAGGTGGACGACCTGCTGCCCAACAGCTATCCCGGGGAACAGAAGCGCCGGTGGCTGCGGCAGGCGGAGGGCTTCGTGCTGGAGGAGGTGGTCCGCGCCCACGAGGGCGGGGAGGCGGCAGAGCTTCCCGACGAGCTGGCGGACGCGGCGCCGCTGCTGGCGCCGGCGCCCTATGACGGCCTGTACCGCCACTATGTGGAGGCGCAGATCCACTATGCCAACGGGGAGCTGGAGCGGTACAACAACGCCATGGCCCTGTGGAACAACGGGCTGATGACCCTGCGGGATCACTGGTGCAGGGGGCATATGCCCCGGCGGCAGGTGCGGGCCCTGCGGCTGTGCTGAGAGGGGGAAGCGTATGTACTTTCCGAAGCTAAACGCACCCAGGCAGAGCCGGGTGACGGTGAATCGGTTCCCGGGACTGGACCGGCGGCCCAGAGGGCAGGAGGGCAGCTTCCGGGAGATGGAGAACCTGTGCGCCCAGGGGTATCCCACCCTGACGGTGCGCCGCCCCCGGGGGATAGCGGGAAGCGTTACCGCTCCCGGGGGCCTGACCGCCAAGGACGGGCTTATCTGGGTGGACGGGCACACCCTGTATGTAAACGGCAGCGCGGCGGGGCTGGTGCTGTCGGAGGGAAAGAAGCAGCTGGTCAGCATGGGTGCGTGGCTGCTGATCTGGCCGGACAAGCTGTACATCAACACCAAGGACCTGACGGATTTCGGCAGCCTGGAAAATAAGCGCGTCACCGAGGGGGAGGTATCCTTCACCCTGTGTCGGCCCGACGGCACCGCGTACAGCGGGTATCTGGCGGCGGACACCGCCCCGGAGGAGCCGGAAAGCGGCAGCCTGTGGCTGGACACCGGCGGGGAGGAAACGGCCCTGCGGCAGTATGGCCAGGACGGCTGGATGGAGGTGGACGACGTGTGCGTGGGGCTTCACGCCGCCGGGATCGGCGTGGGCTTCCGGGCCGGGGACGGCGTATCCGTCAGCGGATGCCGGGAGGAGGCGCTGAACGGCAGCTTCCAGCTGCGGGCCGCAGAGGAGGACTGCCTGGTGGTGACGGCGCTGCCCGGCGGGCTGTCGTCCCAGACGGAGCCGGTGACGGTGGAGCGGTCCGTGCCGGACATGGACTATGTGGTGGAAAGCGGCAACCGGCTGTGGGGGTGCAAATACGGCATCGTGGACGGCCAGGCGGTGAACGCCGTCTATGCCAGCAAGCTGGGGGACTTCAAAAACTGGAACTGCTTCGCGGGACTGTCCACCGACAGCTATGCGGCCTCCCGGGGCTCCGACGGGAAGTTCACCGGGGCGGCGGACTATCTGGGAAGTCCGCTGTTTTTCAAGGAAAACTGCGTGGAGCGGGTGTATCCCAGCGCCAACGGGGCCCATCAGATCGTGACGGTGCAGTGCCCGGGAGTGAAGGACGGCAGCGGCGGCAGTTTGCAGGTGGTGGATGGGAAGCTGTATTACCACAGTCAGGGCGGCGTGTGCGTGTTCGATGGCAGTATGCCGGTGAACGTGTCCCAGGCCCTGGGGGAGGCGCGGTATCATGACGGCGTGGCCGGGGCGGCGGAGGGGTGCTACTATCTCTCCGCCGCCGACGAGGCGGGGGCGTGGCACCTGCTGGTGCTGGACACCCGGCAGGGCCTTTGGTACCGGGAGGACGGCGTGGAGGCCCTGGGCTTTGCTCCCTGGGGCGGCGACCTGTACTGCCTGACAGCAGAGGGGCAGCTACTGGCCATGAAGGGCGCAGGGGAGACCCATGAGGGGCCGGTGCAATGGATGGCGGAGACCGGAGAGATGGGGCTGGACGCGGCGGAAAGCCGGTATCTGGTGCGGCTGTCGCTGCGGCTTCTGCCGGAGGCAGGCAGCACCGTCCGGGCCTGGCTCAGCTATGACGAGGGCGGCAGCTGGCGGCCTGCCGGAAGCCTGGAGGGCGCGGGGCGGGTGCAGGCGTGTACCCTGCATATACGGCCCAGGCGGTGCCGCCAGCTGCGGCTGCGGCTGACCGGCCGGGGCGGGTGCAGGATCTACAGCCTGTCGGCGGTGTATGAGAAGGGAAGTGACGGCCCATGACCCTGACCATGCCTCCCGCCCCCAGCGGCAGTCCCCAGCAGATGGCCATGGCGCAGTATGCGTATCTGTTCCAGATGGCCCAGCAGCTGAACCTGGCCCTGGGGCAACTGGAAACCGGCGGGGCCGGGACTTCCTCCTCCGGCGGCGGAACGGCCGGCGGAGGAGGGACCGGGAAGGACAGCCGGGGCTATCAGGAGCTGAAGTCCATGATCGTGAAAACCGCGGGGCTTGTGAAGCGGCAGATGGACCAGCTGTCCGCCCGGCTGGAGGGCGAATATGTGGCGGCGTCGGATTTCGGCACCTATGTGGAGCGGCTGAGCGCCTATCTGGAGGCAAATCCGGAGGCGCTGACCCAGTATTACAGCTTCTGCTCGGACCTGCAGGCCAATATGGAGGCCGTAAGCGCCGCCTTCGGCCAGTACAGGACGGAGACGGAGGGCTATATCCGCACCGGCATCGTGGGCTATGACGGGGCCGTGCCTGTATACGGCGTGGCCGTGGGCCAGGGGCTGACGGTGACGGACGTGGACGGGGAGACGGTGGTGGACCAGAACAACTTCCGGGCCACCTTCACCGCCCAGCGGCTGTCCTTCTGGCAGGACGCCAACGAGGTGGCGTATGTGTCCAACAACCGGCTGTACATCACCAACATCACGGTACTGGAGGGGGTGACCCTGGGCAAGTGGCAGATCACCACGGCTTCGGGGCTGGCCTTCCGGTGGATCGGAGGGTAAGATGGCGAGTATTTACGGGGCGGTGTCCGCCACCGGGTGGCGGCTGAGGCTGGATTATACCGTAAGCCAGGACGCGGCGGCAAACCGGTCCACCCTGGCTCTGGCGCTGTATATCTACGACGGGACGGGGGAGTCGTACAACCAGGCGGCCAACAGCTGCCGGTATATTTTGCAGGGGAAAACCGTGTATCATCCGTACCGGTACGAGAAGAAGGGCTGGTACCAGCTGGGGAGCGGGTCGATGACGGTGGATCACCGGGCGGACGGCAGCGGCAGCGCGGCTCTGTCCGCAGCGTGGTACAGCGGCTTTACCTCCCAATGGACTCCGGGGAGTCTGTCCGTGTCCCAAACCGTGACGCTGCCGGTGATCCCCCGGGCGTCTATGCTGCAGGCCGGGGCCATGACCCTGGGGCAGAGCGGAACCATTACCGTGCAGCGGGCGGATGCGGGCTTTACCCACAAGATCGACTACCAGATAGGCAGTACCCATGGCGCGGTGTGCGGGAAAACCGGGGAGACAAGGGTGACATGGATGCCGCCCCTGTCCTTGGCGGAGGAAATCACCGATGCGGTGGCCGGGGACTGTGTGCTGACGGCCACCACCTATTCCGGCAGCAGCGTGGTGGGGACCAGCTCCTGCACAATAAAGCTGTATGTGCCGGAGGAGGTGAAGCCCACCGCCAGTCTGACGGTCCGGGTGGTCAACGACGACCCCGTGCTGGCCGGATGGGGTGTGTGCGTCCGGGGATACAGCCGCCTGGGGTTTCAGGTGACGGCGGCAGGCATCCGGGGCAGCAGCGTCCGGTCCTGCCGGGTGCAGTTTGCCGGGCAGACCGTGGAGGGTCTGACCGGTGAGACGGGGATCATCCGGCAGGCGGGGACTTTCACGCCGGAGGTCCGGGTGACGGACTCCCGGGGGCGGTGGACCACGGCGGCGGGGCAGGCCGTGGAGGTGCTGCCGTATGCCAATCCCACGCTGACGGCCCGGCTGCTGGGCCGGTGCGGCGCGGACGGAGTGCTGCAGGATGACGGCGACTGCGTGAAGGTGGCGTGCACCGGCGGGTGCGCGTCGGTGGGCGGACATAACGCCGTGACGGTGCGATACCGGCTGCGGCCGGTGGGCGGCAGCTACGGCGGGTATACCGCCCTGGAAAACGGGCAGGAGCAGGTGATCCAGGGGGTGCTGAAAACGGCGTCCTATGAGCTGGAGCTGTCGGCGGTGGACGCGCTGGGCTCCGTGCGGACCGTGGAATACGCCATCCCCACGGCGGCGGTGGCGGTGCATCTGGCCCAGGGGGGCACGGCAGTGGGCGTGGGCAAATATGCCGAGCACCAGAAGGCCGTGGAGCTGGCACCGGATTGGGACATCTGGTTCCGGGGAAAGCGGCTGCTGGACGCCGTGTGGCCGGTGGGCAGCATATATCTGTCCGCATCAGAGATTAGTCCGGAGACGCTGTTCGGCGGCACCTGGCAGCGGGTGAAGGACCGGTTTCTGCTGGCGGCGGGAGACGTCTATGAACCGGGGGAAACCGGCGGCGAGGCCCAACACACTCTGACCAAGGCGGAGATGCCCGCCCATACCCATGGATATGATTTCACGGGGCAGTCTACCGTCACCGGCGTGACGGCCATCCGGCTGTACGACGCGGACGGGCGCAGGAACGAGTATCGGGGCGCGTCCGCCTCGGCAGGCGGGGGAGCCGCCCACAACAATATGCCGCCGTACCTGGCTGTGTATGTCTGGCGCAGGACGGCGTGAGAAGAAAGGACGAACGATATGGCATCAAGCTATCCCATGTTACGGTACGGCTCCTCCGGACAGGAGGTGCGGCGGCTGCAGCAGGCCCTGAACCGGGCGGGCTATTCCCTGGAGGTGGACGGCGGGTTCGGTGAAAAGACCCGGGCCGCCCTGATGGACTATCAGCGCCGGGCGGGCATGACGCCGGACGGCGTGGCGGGCAGCAAGACCTGGGCCAGCCTGGGGCTACAGTCCGCCCAGGACCGGCTGGCGGACCTGGAGAAGGGGTATACCCCCTCCCGGGAGACCCAGGAGGCCCGGCGCAGCTGGGAGGAGCTGGCGGCCCGGCAGCCCGGGGACTACACCTCCCCTTACGCGGACCGGATGGAGGACCTGCTGCGGCAGATGGAGAGCCGGGAGGCCTTTTCCTATGACCCCAGCCGGGACGAGATGTTCCGGCGCTATGCCCGGCTGTATCAGCGGCAGGGGCAGACGGCCATGGAGGACACCCTGGGCCAGGCGGCGGGCCTGACCGGCGGCTATGACTCCTCCTATGCCCGGCAGGCGGGCCAGCAGGAGTATAACCGCTATATGCAGGAGCTGGCGGCGCTGGTGCCCCAGCTACAGCAGGATGCCTGGGACCGGTATGAGACCCAGGGCCAGGCGCTGCTGGATCAGTATAAGCTGCTGCAGGGCCAGGATGAGGACGCCTATGGCCAGTGGCGGGACCGGATGGAGGACTGGCAGGACGCCTCCCGGCAGGCCCGGGACCGGTACGAGTCCCTGGAAAAGCAGGACTACAGCAACTATCTGGCGCTGATGAAGTACTATGCCAGCCGGGCCAAGCAGGAACAGGACGCGGCCCTGGCCCAGCAGAAGCTGGAGGCCTCCGCCGCCAGGAGCGGCAGCGCCCGCTCCTCCTCCGGCGGCAGCAGGAAGGCGTCTTTGAGCTCCACCGCCAGCGAGAGCCTGGAGCGGACCATGAACACCTATCTCAGCCAGGGGGACACCGGCCGGGTGAAGCAGCTGTTTTTGCAGTACCGGGACCGGATGACGCCCCTGCAGAAGCGGCGGTTTGAGAAGCTGATGGGGAAGTATAACATCCCCATGACGGAGTGAAAAAGACAGCGCCGGAAACGCCAGGTTTCCGGTGCTGTCTTTTATGTTGTATATCGCTGCTCCCGGAACAGGGCGTCCACGGCGGACCGGTATTCGGAGAGGTTCTTTGCCTTGCGCATACGCTTGAGATACGGCTCCGGCTGGGTGAATCCGGCGGACAGGTAGGCCCACAGCTCCCACATCCGGTGCATCACCGGCTGATCGCCGGACAGCCGCTGGCGGTAGGCCTCCAGCAGGCGGTCGTGATAGGTCCGCAGCTCCTGCGCTGAGGCGGCGGGGCCGCCCCGCAGACGCCGCAGCAGGGCGGGGTCCCGCATCAGGCCCCGGCCCAGCATCACCGCGTCCGTTCCGGGATAATCCCGGCACAGGACGGCGGCGTCCTCCGGCGTGAAGATGTCGCCGTTATACACCGCCGGCCAGGGGCCGGACACGGCGGCCCAGGCGTCCCGGTGGGGGACGCCCTTGTAAAACTCCTTCTGGATCCGGGGGTGGACGATCAGCTCCGACAGGGGATACTTGCGATAGATCGCTAGCAGGCCCGGCCACTCGGCCGGGTCATTTTTCCCGATGCGGGTCTTGACGGACACGGACATCCCCCGGGGCAGTCCGGCGAAGATCTCCTCCAGACAGCGATCCAGCTCCTGGGGATAGGCCAGCAGGCCCGAGCCCTTGCGCTTGGCGGCCACGGTGCCCGCCGGACAGCCCAGGTTGAAGTTGATCTCCCGATAGCCCCGGGCGTACAGCTCACCGGCGGCCCACAGGAAGTGCTCCGCCCGGTTGGTCAGCAGCTGGGGCACCACATACAGCCCGGCGTTGTGGGCTGGGTCGATCTCGTCCAGCTCCTTGCGCTGGAAGGTGCGGGTGGCGTTGGGGGAAAGAAAGGGCGTGAAGTATTTGTCCGCCGGGCCGAACAGGGCGGCGTGGACCTGCCGCCACAGGTAACCGGTAAGCCCCTCCATGGGGGCGGCGTAGAGCTTATTCATGAAATTCTCCCTCCAGACACATGGCGAGGGTCACGCCCGGCACCGGTTCGGCGGCGACGCCCGGCAGCAGGTCCGCCGCCGTTTCCGGCTGGTGCAGAAGCGCCAGCTTCCCCTGCCGGGACAGCCGCTTCACGGCGTACTCCAGACGCAGGGCCTCTCTCCGGCCCTCCGTGCGCCAGACACCGGCCAACTCCCGGGGCGGATGGGACCGGGTATACCGGGCGCAGGCGGCGCCGCCGTCCCGGTGCTGCCGCATCCGGCGGCACAGATCCGACGCCGTGCCGGTATACAGGGTGTCGTCCCGGCACCAGAGCATATAGACATAGTACATCCCCTCACCTCACTGCCCCCAGCATACCACGATCCGCCGCCGGGCGCAACGGTCACGCCGGGGGATCGTCGTGAAATTCGATGAATTTCAGGGCGTACAGGTCGCAGCCGGTGGAGAAATCCCCCTGCCGCAGCACCAGATAGTCCGTGCCCACGGCCTCCAGGATGCCCTCCTGCCGCACCAGGCGGTACGAGCCCACCAGGAAGCTGGCGGACGCGCGGCGGCCGATGTTCCGGCCCAGCAGGTCCCGCAGGGAGCCGCCGCCGGAGTCAGAGGCGTTATGTATGTTCATGGCGCACCTCACGCATACAGATTCCCTGCCGTTTCTCCGGCGCGGGTACTCCATCCTATGCCGGGGCGGGTGAATGCGTTTCTGAATGTGCCGAATTACGATTAAAAGAGAATGGCAAATATCTAATAAAGCAGCCTGGTGCACCAGAGCGGCGATGCGGCGGTGAACTTCGGCAACACACCGCCGACGGCGGTGGGCGGCGTTACGTTGGTGGAGGAAAAGGTTGTGGTGACGCCGGTGTCCGGCCGCCACCGCAGCTTTAAGCTGGGAGAATATTTTTCCGATACGCCGGGTGATACGCTGCATTATGTGATCGTATCGTCTCAGCTGGTCAGCGATACCGCGGCCATCGATGGGGATACCTTAAACGTGGAGACCAGCAAGAGCCGCAGCGGCGATCTGGTTATTGCTGCGGTGGACGCCCAGGGCGCACAGACACAGATCACCTTCCGGTTTAAGGTCACCAACCTGACGTTGGCCATTTTCATCACGCTGGCGGTGGCTGTGGTGGTGGGCATCATTGTGGCGGGTGTCACGATCTGGAGTGTAACGCACCCGCTGTGGAAGGGGGAACTGAAGGTGGTCAACCTGGATCGTTCCTGTGCCGGTATGTCGCGGAGCCATGCCAGCTTTCGGGGCAAGCTCAAGCTGAGCTATTTTATGGTCGGACCCTGCGGCCTGAATGCGGACCAGTGCTGGTTTGCCACCAAGCCCGGCAGACGGCTGAAGTTCTGCTCCAAGACTCCGTTTTACGTCAATGGAATGGCACTGAAGGAGACGGATGTCTATGCGGGAATGACGCTGATCTATGCAGACGAAAAGAATCGCACAGGTATCCGCATTGACGCGGCACCCGGACGCCGATAAGCAATTATTGAAAACCGAACGATATACGACATACAGCGACAATGAAGGAGTATGTTATGGCCTATCTGGCAGATGTGCAGCTTCCTGCTGCCAGCAAGAACGCAGCGGGTGGAAGCAGTACGCCGGCAACGGAATATGGTTTGACCATGCGAGGACACCTGGCCAATGTGGATAACGGTGTCAGCGGCTTGCCTCGTATGCACGGTGCCAACCTGTCCTATCACATTCTGGGAGCGGCAAGCGCGGAAATTCCCGTGACTCAGATCTCTACCTATCTGGCAGCAGGCTTTATGCGCCGGTTTAAGGAAGCGGTGGGAAAGGATCAGCTAAATCTGAAGCTCTCCAAGGACACGGTAAGCGATTGGGAGGATCAGATCGGCCTGACGGCCCAGCAGGTATACAACGACGTGACACACAGATGCCCGAACCTGATGCTGCCGGATATCGACATAGAGGATCTGCGCACGTTCGGCGTTCAGCCTCACGGACAAGCGCCGAGTCCCTGGGACACGGCGGCCCGCAACTGGTGCTCCCGCTGTGAGGGGCAGCGCGGGAGAAACCGCGCTGCGCTGGAGGGAGAACTGCCCAAGAGCCTCCTGGACGAAGATGCAACGGATGACTCCCTGATTGGCAGAACCTTCCGGAAGCTGTGTGATATTGCAAAGAATCCGGAACTGGGCCCCTATTATGCGGCATTCCTACTTAGCCGCAACGGCGATGACCTAAAGGCGGCTGTAGAAGGTGCGATCCAGGAGATCCAGGGACAGAAACGGGACCAACAGACGTATCTGGACAGTGCGGCGGACCGGATTGTCCAGGCCAGTACCAATTTCTGTGCGAACCGTTTCTTTGGCATCGGCGACAAGAGGGCCTATAACGACTACGTGGACAGCGTCAAGGAGTACTATAGGACCTATAACCGCGTGCAGGAATGCACAGATGTGGAGAACACGCTGCGGAAATTCCGGGAGCAGCTGGAGAATCTGAACAGTGGGTACTTTGCCTTGCTGACGGAGGTGCTGGACAATCTGCTGGAGACCTTTGATGAGGATGGGCAGTGGCTGGATTCCTCTGCGGCCAGTGCATCCCCCGGTTACACCAAGCGTATTTTGCAGCTGTCGGACATTAGACCGAGGCTGGTTATGGACCCCTACGGCTCCTACCGCTTTGTGTATGCCGCCCTGGCTGCCTGCTGGCTGCTGAACATCCTATGCCTGGTCTGAGGGGAGGCACAGTATGAGTACATCTTATTTCATGAACATCGGCGCGTATGTGGCCACGGTGATTTTTGCGGCTGCGCGTCTGGCTGTGGGAGGAGTGCTGACCGAGCCCGGCGCGCTGATCCCGGCACTGCTGGTGCTGGGGATCCTGCTTATCCCCTTGGCGTCTAAGGGCGGATTTCAGAAGAGTACCTATCAGACCGGGCCAGCCTTTGGGCTGGCATGGGGCGTCCTTTATGCCCTGACCCCGGCACAGCTGTCATCCGACCGGATATCCGGCGTGCTGGAGGCCAGCCTGGAGGGCCTTTCTTTCAGCTTCAAGAATAACCTGGCGGTATTCTGCATCGGACTGCTGCTGCTTGTGGGACTGAGCGCCGTGCGCAAGTATTTCCCGAATGCGGCTTTGAACGTCCTGCGGTATGCGATCCTGATTCTGATGCAGCTGCTGGCATTTGAGGGAATGTTCCGATACCTGCTGGATGCGCAGTCGGCAAGACAACTCTGGCTGTTTGTGCCGCCGGTGCTGTTCTCGGGGCTGTTCCTGGCCCGCGAGCTGCGGGACGGTGAGGAAAAGTCCCGGCTGCGCATCTGCGTGTTGGCCAGCGTCCTTTACGCCTTTCTGACACCTGTTGTCCTGGCTGCGGTATCCTCCGGATGGAGCGACCTTTGCTCCCGCGTGGGAAAGCTTACGCATCTGGGCTGGCCTATGGTGGCCGGGGCGGTGCTGCTGGCTGCGCTGACGCTGGAAAAAGGCGCGCAAAAGCAAAGTATATATCGGGCGGCCCGGCTTCTGGTATGGGCGGCCTACATCCTGCTGCTGAACTGGCGCGCCGGCGCCATGCGGCTGGACGCGGATGATTGCTGGCTGATCAGCGTGCTGGGCGTTCCGGTGGCGGGCGCGGTGTATGAGCTGCTGGAGCAGAAGGGTCAGGTCACTGCCAAATGGTATCATGCGCCGTTGGCGCTGCTGGCGCTGCTGACCGTTTCTATGGCGGCCCTGCAGGATATGCGTTTTATCCTGCTGCTGGTGGGCCTGGGCGTGCTTTGGTGGATCTGTGCGCGACTGGGCACGCTGGCCGGAAAGTACAAGGTGGTGATGCAGGGCTTCTGGGGCGCTGCGGCTATGCTGCTTCTGGCGGCTTCGCGGCAGCTGGGCACCCGGGAAGCGATCCCGGCCAACTGGCTTGTTGCGCTGGCGCTTCTGGGCGTTTCCTGGTGTGTGCTGACGGTATTCCTATCCGTGCGATACAGGGCGGCAAACGCAATGGAGATCTACCCGGAGGAGTACAGCACGGTTTACAGGCTCTGCAATGTGGTGCCGCTGCTGGCTGCGGTGCTTGCTGCGCTGTGCGTGGTATTCTGACATAAGGAGGAGAGAGATTTGAAGCTTGATATCAGGACCTTGAGCGCATCTCTGGTGGCCGGATTTGTGAGCTGGTACCTGTGCGCGGGGATTTACAATAAGAACGCGGATTCCATGTGGACGCCGCTGCTGATGGCGCTGTTATTTCTTGTGCTGGCGGCGATAACCTGCCTGGTGGTGCGCCTTACAACGGGGCGGCGCACGAGATTTATGCAATTCAAGGGTATCGGTCAGATCATGACCATGCTGGCTGTGGGCCTGGTGGCGCTGATGACGCTGATTTATGGGAACTGCCCGGAGCTGTTCCAGATAGATGGCAATGCGACCTATTACTACAATAGCGTTGATCGGGACGGAGAAAAGATGGTGACGGGGATCAGCGAACTTTCTTACCATATGGATGAGGATACCTATCGCCGGGCCTATCAGCAGTGCGACCGGATCGTTCAGGAGGTGGTAAGCGGGGCGGCGGGCCTTTCTACGCGAGAGGCGGAGCTGCATGCCTATCGCTACGTCACCGGCCACTGCGTCTACGACCTGTCCACGCCGTATTGCGGGACGCTCTACGGCGCGCTGGTGGAAGGCCGGACCAAGTGTGACGGAACCGGAAAAACCATGCAATGGATCCTGGAGCAGATGGGAATCGTTTGCCTGTCGATTTCCGGCGCGCCCTTGGACGGCGGGAACGGGCACCAGTGGAATGTGGCGGAAATTGACGGCATATTCTATGATCTGGATGCCACCGCTGACCTGGGAAACCAGGGGGACAAGCTGCTGTATGGCCGGTTCAATGTGGATAACCACCTGATTCGGGACCTCTATCCCATCGGAGACGGCTATCTGTCCTGCTTCACCATTCCGGGCACCGACAGCATGTCGGGCAGCTATCATGCCCGCAATCATACGCGGGTGGAAAGCGACGCCGACTGCGGGCCGATTTTGGCGCAGCAGTTTTCACAGGTGATACAGAAGAACGGCGGAAGCTTTGTCATCCAGCTTGCACAGAGTGCGCAGGTGGATGAGCTGAGCCGGATCTTCGGAAAATGGGAGGATGCTGAGCGCTTCCTGAAGGAGTATGGCGTATCGCTGCAGGGCTTCGGCTATTACTCGCTGACGCAGCCCGAGACAAACGTCTATCAGTTCACAGTGTACCGGGATTCGTGAGGACAAAAAGGACTCCTGCCAAGGCGGCAGGAGTCCTTTAATTGTCTCCCAGAAGTGCTTTGACCGTTGGGGCTTTTTGACAAGAAACAGGGGTCCCGCAGTTCTGCGGGACCCCTGTTGGTTCTATTTGGATGATATCCTATCCTTCGGCTTAGAAGCAGCCCTGCTCCATCATAGCCTCGGCGACCTTCTTGAAGCCGGCGATGTTGGCGCCAGCCACCAGGTCATAGCCCAGGCCGTACTCGGCAGCGGCATCGGCGGATTCCTTGTGGATGGTCTTCATCATCTTGTGCAGCTGAGCATCGACTTCCTCGGCAGTCCAGACCAGACGCTCGGAGTTCTGAGCCATCTCCAGAGCGGAGACACCCACGCCGCCGGCGTTAACAGCCTTGGAGGGAGCCACGATGATGCCCTTCTGCTGACGCAGGAAGTTCAGAGCGTCGTTGGTGGTGGGCATATTGGCCACTTCGATGTAGTACTTCACGCCGGAGGCAGCGATCTTCTCAGCGGACTCCATGCGGACGTCGTTCTGCATAGCGGCGGGCATATACACGTCAACATCCTTGACGCCCCAGCACTTCTCGCCAGCCACGAACTCGCAGCCGAACTTGTCGGCATAGGGCTTGCAGTGCATAGGATCCTTGGCGCGCATCTCCAGGATGTAGTTCAGCTTCTCGTCGGTGATAACGCCGTCGGGATCGTGAACGTAACCATCGGGACCGGCAAAGTAGGTGACGGCAGCGCCCAGCTGAGCGGCCTTCTTCATGATGCCCCAGCCCACGTTGCCGTAGCCGGAGATGGCGATCTTCT
>ERZ857984.196-NODE-196-length-83800-cov-5.066810_pt1 | contig 83800 bp, 61 predicted proteins | sample MGYA00519914_ERZ857984 | MGnify/ENA primary metagenome ERZ857984 (study PRJEB31778, sample SAMEA3449417) | human gut metagenome | biome: human gut; feature: human-associated habitat; material: faeces | place: United Kingdom | collected 2010/2012 ...
ACGCAGTGTTTCGGCTTCGCGAGATACGTCTTTTACCAATTGTTCGGAAAACCCCTGAGCACAACGTATTGGAATGCGCGCAAATACGAGTTTGCCGACTTGACAAACATAACGCAGATCGGCCAATCAACCTCTGCAAATGCTGCGGCGTGGAAAGACATACTGTCTCAGGCGCTTCCCGGTGATGTTATCCAGCGTTCCAAAACGCCGACCGGCGGGCAGCACACGATGATTGTCGAGTCGGTTGATGCGACGGGCGTGCGGATTTTGGACTGCAATGGCACCGCGTCTCTTTGCATGATAGACTCCCGCAAACTGACATGGAATGAGTTGGCTTCCAGGGGATCATATTTCACACTGTACCGCGCCGCGAACTATCCGCTGAAAAACGGCGATTCGCTGGCGACGCAGCCGTCTGACATGGAAACGATTCGGAGAAGACTGGAAACAATCAAGGCGGGCAAATACGGCGTCGGCAAGTATTTCACGGAAAACGGAAAAGCCTGCACAAGCCATCCCGGCAGCAATTGCCACAAGGCAACGGCCGCCGAAGCCGGATCGGCGGGCTGCACGCAGTGTTTCGGCTTCGCGAGATACGTCTTTTACCAGTTGTTTGGGAAAAAGCTGAGCATCCGCCAGAGCGGACACACATTTGTAGACTATTATATGGAGAATATAACGGTGGTCGGCCAGTCTACGGCCGCCGACGCCCAGACATGGAAAAGCATATTGTCTCGGGCGCTTCCCGGCGACATCATCAAAACAGCAAATCCGCATACAATGATTGTCGAGTCGGTCGACGCCACGGGCGTACAGGTTTTGGACTGTAATTGGGATCGTCACTGCGGAATTCAATCCAGAAAGATGACTTGGAGCGCTTTGGCAGACTATGCCAAGGACGATAAATTCACGCTGTACCGTGCCGCAAACTATCCACTGCCCGAACTGACAATCAGATTTCGAGCAAACGGCGGAAGCATTTCCTCTTCCGAATACTATAAGCTCAGTAACGATACGGTTGTCAGGAAAACCACAAACGAGCCCTGCGAACAAATATGGCAATACGGCGTCTCCTCAAAAAACGGGTTGCACTCCGCATCGGCTATGGACATCAGACGCGCGGGACATACATTTTTGGGTTGGAGCAGAAGTACTTCCGGCGGAACCGTTTTCAAGCATAGAGACACAAGCGTTTTGGCGGAACAGATTGAGCCTGCACTGCAATACAGCGACCGTACCGTAACACTGTACGCCGTATGGAAACCGATTGCATATACCGTGGTCTATGACGCCAACGGCGGGACAGGAACCACTTCAAATTCTGTCCATACCTATGACAAAGCCGCACCGCTCACGGCAAACGGTTTTCAAAAGCCGGGCTATGTTTTTTCCGGTTGGTCTACCGATAAAAACGCTGTTGCTGCCGCCTATACCGACAGACAATCGATCAAGAATCTATCGAGTACCGACGGCGCTTCGGTCAGGCTGTACGCAGTGTGGACAAAAGAGGAAATCACTTCCTCTGTCTACGCAATCGACCGCTCAAAAAAGCTCGTCAGCGGCTTTAACGAAGGCACAACAACGGCGGATTTTCTCGCGCGGCTGGAGCCGTCTTCAGGGCTGGTGCTGCTTCAAAACGGCGCCGTATACACAGGAAACACCGTTAGTACCGGGCTGACGGTGGAGCTGCGTATGGACGGAAAGACAGTCGATGCGCTGACGCTTGTACTGGCAGGGGATGTCAACGGTGACGGACGGATCACCGCAACTGATTATCTGCAAACGAAACGTGCCATTTTGAAGCTCTCATCTTTGACCGGCGTTTACGCGGAAGCAGGTGATTACGACGGCAGCGGCGGTTTGACTGCCGCAGATTATATTCGCCTCAAGCGTCATGTCCTATTCGGCAAATGATGCTTTATCACAGAGATTTGCTCCTTTCGACGGTTCAAAAACAGAGCTTTAATCCATAGCAGTTATTCACTTATCCACCGAGTTATCCACAATGTCGTATTTTACGCGCAAAAAAGGACGCTTGAAAAAGCGTCCTTTTTATGGTATGTATGCTTACGTCCGTTTCTTCGTGACGAGCACGGCGGCTGCAATTGCGGCGACAGCAATGACAATCAGAGCCGTCAGTCCGCTGTCTCCGGTGGTAGGTACAGAAGAAGCCGGAGAAGAACTCCCGCCGGGCGCTGCGGAAGACGTTTGGGCAGTTGTCTCGGAGGAGGTATCAACCGGCGTTTCGGAGGATTCTTCCGCAGGCGCTGCCGTCTGCACTCCGATTTCGGTAAATCCGATCCATTCGAGAGACGTATAGCCGTAGTTGGTCGTGGTCGTCCAGTAATCTTTGTCTCCCTTATAAGCGGGAATGTCACCGAACGTAAAGGTCAGCAGAATGTATTTCGCATTGACCCTGAAGTCGCTTACATCGACCGTCACATCCTCAACCTTGGCGCCTTCAAAGTTGCCGGTGTCTATATCGGCGGTTGTGTCAATGGGAAATGTGCCGGCATTGTAATACGTTTCGTCATCTTCAGAATATTCTACCTTTACCGACTCGGGCACGCCGATCATTGCCTGCACCTGATGCAGAAGAGAAAACTTGATTGCAGACACGGAAGCCTGCTCGCTCAATTCAAGCGTAAAGCTACAGGCAGGGATAACAGCTTCAGCAGCAGTAGCCTGCGTATTTTTAACCAGTAAGACACCGGCGGTATCAAACGCCGTCGCTTCTGACAGCGTATCGCCGTCGAACAGGCATGCAGCGGTCGCGCCGCCCTGATATGCCTCCTCACAGATGCTGCCTTCGGATTCAAATGTGATTCCGCGAATAGAAACGTCTCCCTCCGCTGCCGGAGCGGCGACCGTACATATGGCAGCGAGCAAAAGCACTGCAAGCAGTACGGATATACATTTTTTCACAGCCATCACCTTTCCTTAAATTGGATTTTTATGCCAAGCAGAACAACCGCTTGCCGCTGCGAACGGCAGCATGTCTGCTTTGTGCCGGCCGACAAATGCGGGATCCACAAAGGATTCTGTTTTTATTATAATTATATTCAAATTATTTGTCAATATAAATATACATTTAGAAATAAATTTTTATTATTTACAGATTTCTTCAGAAACATGTGAAAGCCTTCCGTCCAACCAAACAGCAAAAAGAACACAGAAAGAGCGGGCAAAAAATCCATCAACGCCATACAGTCAGGGCAGATGTCCGGCAACAGATATTTATCCGTACATGGCGGCGCATTCGGACAAACAAACAGCGGACGGCTCAAGCCGTCCGCTTTTCATCACGAAATTATTATGTTTTCCCGCCGGCGACGGCGAACAGATAGTCGCTCTTATCCGCCAGCGGAACGGCCAGCGGACCGACAGGAACCCCGCAAACCTCGGGCAGCAGCTCGTTTCCGTCGCTGACCGAGAACGCAGGAAATTCGCGGATGCCGGCACCGGTATACTTGACGTACGCCTCGCGCCGCACCCAGACTTCGCCGAAGCGGCGAGGGTCGCTGCGGACAAACGCATAGTCCTCGGGTGTGAAAAACCGTTCCGCCACGGCAAGGAAGCGGCCTTCCCGAACGCAGGCAAAGCGGTCCCTCCGCTCGCCGTCGATGCCGAGCGGGCTGCCGGCCAGCGCCGCGACCATATAATCGCCGGTCGTTGTGACCGAAAGGTATCGCAGCGGCGGATAACCGGTGAGCGACGGCTTGCCATTGGCGTCATAGGCGACGCCGACGGCGGTTCCGAGCATCTTTTGAAGAGCATCGCACAGCGTTTTGTGACGGACGGCGGCGGTCGGTGCGTTATCCAGCACCAGCAGGCAGGGCATTACGCCTCACCTTCGGGCGGAAGCTCCGATTCGACTGTTTCCTCGGGCTCGACGGCGGATTCGGCGCCGTAGCTTTCCTCATCCTCCGGGCTGACGGCCGCAAAGGAGACAAGCGACGCGCCGTCGGTCAGCCGCATCACGATTACGCCGCCGGCGGAACGGCCGTAGACGGGGATATCCGCAACCTTGGTGCGGATGATAACGCCGGAATCGGACAACAGCATAATATCGTCGTCCGGCGCGACCATCGCAATGCCGGTCAGCTTGCCGGTTTTCTCGCTGACGCGATGACAAATCACGCCCTTGCCGCCGCGCTTCTGGTCGCTGAACTCGGCGATATCGGTCTGTTTGCCGTAGCCCTTGGAGGTGATGGTCAGCAAATGCTTCCCGCCCTCAGGCGGAATGACGGCGGCGCCGACGACGCGGTCGCCCGCAGTCAGACGGACAGCACGCACGCCGCGTGCCTGACGGCCTACGCAGCGGACGTCGTTTTCATCAAAGCGGATGGCATAGCCCTTCTCGGTGGCGGCGATGATCGAGGTGCTCCCGTCGGTCTTGAGCACCGAGAGCAGCTCGTCGCCCTCATCGAGCGTGACGGCGTACAGGCCGCCGGTGCGGCGGGTTCGATAAGCCATCAGGTTTACGCGTTTGACAATCCCCTGCCGCGTCAGCATAACCAGATATTCATCCGCCGTAAATTCGGCCACCGACAGAATAGCGGTGATCTCCTCGTCCGGCTCGAGAGAAAGCACGTTGACAAGGTTCGTTCCCTTCGAGGTCCTGCCGGCCTCGGGGATCTCATAGCATTTCTTGATGTACAGCCGGCCGCGGTTGGAGAACATCAGCAGATAGTCATGGCTGTGTGCGACGAGCACTTCCTTGACGTAATCCTCCTCCTTGGTCGTCATCGCGGTAACGCCCTTGCCGCCGCGCCGCTGCGCCTGATAGGTCTCGGACGGCAGCCGTTTGATGTATCCCTCGCTTGTGACCGTGACCACGCAGCTTACACGGTCGATGAGGTCTTCGATGAGAATTTCGTTTTCGACCTCTTCAATCGAGGTGCGGCGTTCGTCGCCGTAACGGTCTTTGATTTTCTGCAAATCTTCCTTAATAATGGCTGTCAGCTTGGATTCGTCGGCAAGGATCCCTTTCAATTCCTCGATGAGCGCGTAAAGCGCCTGCAGGCGTTCCTCGATCTTCTGCCGTTCGAGACCCGACAGACGGCCGAGCGTCATATCGACGATGGCCTGCGACTGCGCTTCGCTGAGTCCGAAGCGCGACTGCAGCTTCTCGCGCGCATCGGACACGTTTGCAGACGAGCGGATGATCTGGATTACCTCGTCAATATGGTCAATCGCAATTTTCAGGCCTTCATAGATGTGCGCCTCGCGCTCGGCACGGTTAAGCTCAAACTGCGTGCGCCGGCGGATGACGTCCTCCTGATGACGGATATAGTAATAAAGCATCTCCCTGAGGTTGAGCACCTTCGGCTCGCCCTCGACGAGCGCAAGCATATTGACTGCACAGGTATCCTGAAGCTGGGTATATTTGTACAGCAGGTTGAGTACAACCTGCGCATTGGCGTCCTTTTTGATCTCGATAACGATGCGCATACCCGCGCGGCCGGACTCATTGCGGATATCGCTGATCCCGTCGATGCGCTTGGTCTTGACAAGATTGACCATATTTTCCAGCAGCAGCGAACGGTTGACCTGATACGGCAGCTCAGTGACGATGATGCTTGTCCTGCCGCGCTTTTCCTCAAAATGTGCTTTGGCGCGCACACGGATGCGGCCGCGGCCGGTCATATACGCCTCGCGGATGCCGGCGGTGCCGTAAATGGTGCCGTATGTCGGGAAATCCGGCCCTTTGATAAACTGCATCAGGTCGGAAACGGTGCAGTCAGGGTGGTCGATCATATAAACAGTCGCGTCGATCACCTCACCGAGGTTATGCGGCGGAATGTTCGTCGCCATCCCGACGGCGATGCCGATGGAGCCGTTGACCAGCAGGTTCGGGAACCGCGAAGGCAGCACGAGCGGCTCCTTGCGGGTATTGTCAAAATTCATCCCGTATTCGATGACGTCCTTTTCGATATCGACGAGCATCTCGTTGGCAAGCCGGGACATTCTTGCTTCTGTATAACGATAGGCGGCAGCGGAATCGCCGTCGATGTTGCCGAAGTTGCCATGCCCTTCGACAAGCGGATACCGCAGCGAAAAGGGCTGTGCCAGCCGGACCATCGTATCGTACACGGCGGCGTCGCCATGCGGATGGTAGCGGCCGAGCACGTTTCCGACCGTCGTCGCGGATTTGCGGAAAGGCTTGTCGTAGGTCAGCTTATCCTCATACATCGCGTAGAGGATGCGGCGGTGGACCGGCTTAAGGCCGTCCCGCACGTCGGGCAGCGCGCGGCCGACAATGACCGACATCGCATAATCGATGTACGCAGTCTTGATCTCCTTTTCAATGCCGACGTCCTGGATGATCTGCTCCTCGTGCGCGCTGTAGTCGTATTCATGTTCGTGTGCCATATGCTTCACCTTTCGTTGTCGCTATATGTCGAGATTTGCGACATACTTTGCGTTCTGCTCGATGAACTCGCGCCGCGGCTCGACCTTATCGCCCATCAGGACGGTAAACAGCGCGTCGGCTTCGGCGGCGTCGGTGATCGTCACGCGCTTGAGGATACGCTTTTCGGGATCCATCGTTGTATCCCAGAGCTGTTCGGCGTCCATCTCGCCGAGACCTTTGTAACGCTCCGCGCTGACGTTGACGCCGCCCAGCTCCTCAATATACTTATCACGCTCTTCGTCCGAAAAGGCATAGCGCTCCTGCTTGCCCTTATACACCTTATACAGCGGCGGCAGGGCGGCGTAAATATGGCCCTGTTCGATCAGCGGACGCATATGACGGAAAAAGAAGGTCAACAGCAGCGTTTTGATATGCGCACCGTCGACGTCGGCATCCGCCATAATAATGATTTTGCCGTAACGGAGTTTGGTGATATCAAATTCACTGCCGATACCCGTGCCGAGCGCAAGAATGATCGGAATAATCTGCGTAGACGCATAAATGCGGTCGAGCCGGCTCTTTTCGACGTTGAGGATTTTGCCGCGCAGCGGGAGAATGGCCTGAAACTGGCTGTCCCGCCCGTCCTTGGCTGTCCCGCCGGCCGAATCTCCCTCAACGAGGTACAACTCGGTATACTCCATTTGCCGTTCGTTGCAGTCGGCCAGCTTTGAAGGAAGAGACGAGCTTTCCAGCAGGCCCTTCCGGCGCGTCAGTTCACGGGCGCGCTTGGCGGCCTCGCGGGCACGGGAAGCGGCGATGGCCTTTTCGATGATCACACGCGCGGTATTGGGATTTTCTTCCAGAAAAATCTCCAATTTTTCATTTACGATGTTCTCAACGAGCGTACGCACTTCGCTGTTGCCCAGCTTCGCCTTGGTCTGGGACTCAAACTGTGCGTCCTCCAGCTTGACGCTGATGACCGCAGTCAGGCCCTCGCGGACATCCTCGCCGGTGAGCTTTTCCTCGGCCTTCAGAATATTGTACTTCTTCCCGTAATCATTGAACACGCGCGTAATGGCGGTTTTGAAGCCGGTTTCGTGCGTACCGCCGTCAACGGTATGCATATTGTTCGCAAACGAGAGGATGGTCTCGTTATAGGTGTCGTTATACTGCATCGCGATCTCGGCGATGCTGGTATCCTTATTCCCGCGGAAGTAGATGACTTCTTCATGCAGCAGCTCGGCCGCTTTCTTGCGGTTGAGGTATTCGACAAAGCTCTTGATACCGCCCTCGTAGCAGAATTCCTCATATTCAGGCATCCCTTCGCGTTCGTCGCGCAGGGTGATCTTCACGCCCGCGTTGAGGAAGGCCTGCTCACGCAGCCGCGCCTTGACGACGTCGTGGTCGAACACGGTCTCTTCAAAAATCCCGTCGTCCGGCCAGAATCGGACGGAAAGCCCATGTGCTTCCGTTTCGCCGGCACAGGTAAAAGGCTCGATCACCTTGCCGTAGGCAAAAGCGATGGTATATTTGTAACCGTCACGGCAATTGACGGCCTCCAGCCGCTTTGAAAGGGCATTTACGACCGAAGCGCCCACCCCATGCAGACCGCCTGCGATGGCGTAGCCGCCGCCGCCGAATTTACCGCCCGCATGCAGCACGGTGAAAATAACCTCCAGCGTCGGCAGGCTGACCTTCGGATGGATGCCGGAGGGCACGCCGCGCCCGTCATCCTCAACGAGCACGGAGCCGTCGGATTTAAGCGTGACGGCGATATGCGTGCAGAAGCCCGCCAGCGCTTCGTCGATCGAGTTATCCACAATTTCATAAATCAGATGATGCAGTCCCTTGGCGCTTGTCGTACCGATATACATACCCGGACGCTTGCGCACCGCTTCCAGTCCCTCCAGGACCTGTATCTGACTGTCGTCGTATTTCTGTGTTGTATCTGCCATTCCATTCATTCCTTTGCTGTCGTGCCGCAGAGCGGCTCCGCAATTCTTTTTCTCAGCGTTTCCGCCGAGACGGGCGTAAGATAGATGCACTCGCTGTATTCCCCGTCGGTAAGCACGAAGCTCTTCGGCAGGTCGCCGGTGAGGCTGACGAGCATTTTCGCCTCTTCTGCCGCTTTCAAAAGTTCCTTTGTCGTACCGCCCGTAGGCATTTTATCCAAATCAAAGATCCCGACGACGTCGCGCCGCCTTACGGCTTCATGCTTTCCCAGATTCACAAACAAATGCAGACCCCTCCTTCACACGGATCGTATGCGTGTTCCCGAAGCCGCCGAACAGCTCCTCTTCGCAGCCGGTGATGATGACCTGCAGCCGGTCGAGGCTGCCGAGCAGGAAGGCGCGCCGGCCCGCGTCCAGCTCACTGAGAATATCGTCAAACAAAAACACGGGGTATTCGCCCGTCAGCCGGCGGGAAAGCTCGCCCTCTGCCAGCTTCAGTGCGAGCACCGCAGTGCGCTGCTGGCCCTGAGACGCATAGAGGCGCGCGTTTTTGCCGTTAATCTGCACGGAAAAATCATCCTTATGCGGACCTGCCAGCGCCAATCCGCGCAGCTTCTCGGCCGCCTTACGGCTCTCAAACACCCTTTCATAGCCGCTTCTCAGCTCTTCAAGCGTTTCCCCCTCGGCCTGCGTGGTATAGACGAGCGTAAGCGTTTCACGCTGCGCGCTCATTTCCGAATGGACGGGAGAAGCCTGCTCCTCGAGCTTCCGCAGGTATTTGCGGCGGTTGACGGTGACGACCGCCCCGCAGGCAGCCATCCGCTCGTTATAAACATCCAGCAGATCGTCGTTCCCTTCTCCCGTGCGCAGAAGCGCATTCTTCTGCGACAGCAGCCGGCCGTACTCGTTCAGCGACGATACGTAGCGCGGAAACGACTGACAGATGGCCATATCAAGAAAACGGCGGCGGTTTTCGGGCGCGCCCTTGACCAGATTCAGATGGTCGGGCGTAAACACCACCGCGCGGAACACGCCAAGGTAATCGGAAAGTTTGGTCACCTCGCAGCCGTTGCGGAACAGCTTCCGCCGTCCGCCCTTCGGAAAGCCGACCGCGAAGCTCTCGCGCAGGCCCGACGCCGAAAAGCCGATTTCCGCGCGCGCGGCCTCCCGCCCGAAACGGATCAGCTCCCGGTCCTTGCAGCCGCGGAAGCTCTTCCCTGCCGCAAAATAGAATGCCGCTTCCAAAAGGTTCGTTTTCCCTGCCGCGTTTTCGCCGCAGATGATATTGACCCCCGGCACAAACGAAACCGACGCACTTTCATAATTTCGGAAATCGGTCAGCGCGAGCCGCTCCAATATCATATCAGTCCTTCAGCCGGACGGGGACGACGAGATAGAGGGTCTTGCTGTCCTCTTCCTCGTCGGCAGGGCTTAAGATCATCGAAAACAGCGGCGTCGAGAGCGATGCGACGATCTCCTCCCCTCGGACGGCGTGGAGCGCGTCGAGCAGGTAGCGGTGGTTGAAGCCGATTTCGATATCGTCCCCCTGCTTGTCGGCGCGGATATTGTCATTCACATGTCCGTACTGCGTCGAGCAGGATATATTCAGATTGCCGTCGGTAAACCGGCAGCGCAGCGGCGTTTTCAGCTTTTCGTCGACCAGCAGCGACGCGCGTTCGACGCATTCGATGAACTCGCGCGTCTTCAGGCGCACGAACACGCGGTTCTCCTTTGGGATGGCACGCTCGTAATCGAGAAAATCGCCCTCCAGAAGCCGCGAGAAAAGAGTCACGCCGTCAAGCTTGAAAATGATATATTTGTTTGTAAATTCCACCGTAACCGGCTCGTCGCTGTCCGCAAGCAGCCGCGAGAATTCGGCCAGCGTGCGGCCGGGGACGACGAGCGAGAATGCCTCGGTATTGTTCGAAACGGCGTTTTTTTCGCTCCGCAGTGCCAGGCGGTAATTATCCAGCGCGACGACGGTCAAAGCGCTTCCCGACACCCGAAAGAGCTGGCCGGTGAGAATGGGGCGCGCGTCGGTCTGCGCAACGGCGAAGTTTGTGGACTGGATGATCTCCTTCAAAAGTGCCTGCGTCATCGTAAAGCGCGTATCGCCGCCGAGCATCGGCAGGCTGGGAAAGGTATCACTGCCCAGTCCGTGAATGGAATATTCGCTCATTCCGCCGGTGATGGAAACAAGGTTTTTGTCATCCGAAGAGAAGGTGATGTCGCAGTCGGGAAAATTACGGACAATGGCAAATACCTTCTGCGCATTGAGAATGACCGCGCCGTCGGACAGGCCGTTGACCTGCGTAACCGTCCGAACGCCTTTTTCCAGGTCGTAGCCGCAGACGGAAAGCTCGCTCCCTTTCAGGGTAAAGAGCAGCCCTTCGAGCGCGGGCAGCGTGTTTCTCGACGAGACGGCGGTCATCGTCGGCTGGATGAGGGAAACAAGCGTCTTCTTATCGGCTGTAAAATGAATCGGCATATCGCAAATGCTCCTTTTTTCTTTCGATCGTCGTTTCCGGCGCGTCGGAAACAATCCGCCGTGCGGCATAACAATCATAATGTTTTATCTATAAGGTATTAGCAGTAGCAATAGTAGTAGGCCCTGTGGGAAATGTGGAAAAGCGGAAAAACACTTTTATTGAAGGGCGTTTCGGCATTTTTTCATGTGGACGGGCTGTGAACGGACAGCGGACAGGCACGAGAAAACGGTGGAAAAGCTGTGGACAGCATCGGTTATCGGTTCATTCGGACGGATTTTGACGCGTTATGTCGGTCTTACTGCACCTTTTCCGTATATCCGCAGGTAAATGGAAAAAAATCGTACTTGTTTGTTCCCGTGTGTATGAATCCGGCCGTTTCATACCATCGGCGAAGGATGCGGTTTTCCTCGGCAGTGCCGATATGCATCATCCGGCAGCCCGTCGCCTTGGACTGCGCGAACGCGTGACGCAGCATGGCGGCGCCGGTTCCCTGATGGGCGACAGGCGGGGGCGGACGCACAGGCTGTTCAGCCCGCAGGCATTGTTCTCCAAAGTCAGCGAATGGAATCCGGCGGGCCTTCCGTCTTGGTCACCGGCGTACATCGGCCGACCGCTTTCGTACTGTGAAAGCGGACGCTCGCCGTTTATCAGAGCGTCGTCAGTTCCTTGCTCAGCTCGCGGATTTCCTTATCGAAGGCCGAATCCTTTTTCATCCGGTTGATGACGTTGTCACGCGCGTTGATGACCGTCGAATGGTCACGGCCGAACTGGCGGCCGATGGCCTTGAGCGAAAGGCCGGTGTATTCGGTGCAGAGGTACATCGCGATGTGACGGACGTATACAATATCGCTGGTGCGCTTTTTGCCGCGGATGTCTTCAATGGAAAAGCCGTAGCGGCGCGAAACAAAGGAAAATATTTTTTCGCTTGTGACACGCTCGCTGCCGCCGGAGGAAAAAAAGTCCTTGAGCACATCGGCGGCCATTGCCTTGGAAATCGGCTCGCCGGTGATGAAGCTCTGCGCGCGCAGCCGCTTGAGTGCGCCCTCGATCTGACGGACGTTGTTGGTGATGTTTTCCGACAGGTAGGTGATGACCTCGTTGTCCAGCCGGATACCCAGCAGCTTGGTTTTCATCTTGAAAATGGCAGCGCGCAGCTCGGTGTCCGGCGGCTGGATGTCGGCCATCAGGCCGCTTTCAAAGCGGGTCTGCAGGCGCGATTCCAGATAGCTGATGTCGCGCGGCGGCCGGTCGGAGGTAAGTATGATCTGCTTTCGTTCGTTATAAAGCGCGTTGAAGGTATGGAAGAATTCCTCCTGCACCGAGTATTTGCCGGCAATGAAATGCACGTCGTCGACTAAAAGCATGTCCACATTGCGGTATTTTTCCTTAAATGCCATGTTCCGGTTCTGCCGCAGCGCCAGTGCATCGATGAGCTCGTTTGTGAATTCCTCACTGGTGACATAAAGGATATTGAAGTTTGGGTGCAGCTTTTTGACTTCATTCATAATCGCGAACAAAAGATGCGTTTTCCCCAGACCCGACGGACCGAAGAGAAACAGCGGGTTATACAGCTCGGCCGGGTGCTGCGCGACCGCAAAGGCAGCGGCCTGCGCGAGCTGGTTGGATGAGCCGACGACGAAATTGTCAAACGTGTATTCGCTGCGTGAATTCGGACCCGAAGGAGACGCCGGCTGTGCGGAAGGCGTGGGACGGGCAGGCGGCGCACTGGTGATAAAAAGCCGTTCCTCACTGCGCGCATCGCTGTCACCGGCGGCGGATTCAATGCGGACTTCGACCTTGAAGCCGAGCACCTCTTCGAACATTCGTTCCAGAACCGGCAGATATTTTTTCTCAATAATGCTTTTTTTGAAATCGTCCTCCGCTATGATCGTTACGCTGTCACCGTCCAACGAAGAGAGCGTTGCGCTGCCGAACCACAGGCCCACGGTGGTCTCGGAGAATTCCTTTTTCAGTTTTTCTACGATGTCGTGCCACAGATTTTCTCCGATGTTCATGCGCCGACAAGGCCTCCTTTTTGGATTATGGATGCTTTTTCATTTCATTATATCATATGCAGCGCAAAATTGCAAGTCCAATGGGATAAAAGTTTCGGCAGCGGCGCTTTTTCGCCTGCCTTGCTTTCTTGCGCAGGGATTGCGGAAAAAAGATCGGCTCTGCGAAAGAAACGTGAAAAAACCGGCAAAAAGGCTTGACAAACGCGGGGGTTTGCGTATATAATAAAAGTTGCATTTCTGCCGCTGCTGCTGAAAGCAGGAACGGTGGGAGCACAATCTTGTCGGCAACGAAGAAATCGGAGGTGCAAAAGAATGCTCAGAACATACCAGCCGAAAAAGCGCCACAGAAAGATGGAGCATGGCTTCAGAAAGAGAATGGCGACGGCCAACGGCAGAAAGGTCTTGAAGCGCAGAAGGGCGAGAGGCAGACTGAAGCTCAGCTACTGATTGTCAGACGCAGGCTCTGTCCGCGCGGCAGGAGCACAGACCCAATTCCGAGAAACGGATGCTCCCGGCAGAAGGGAGCAATGGCTGAAACTATGGAAAAACAGAAGAAGCTGCAGACCTTAAAGGAGAACCATCTTTTCGCAAAAGCCTATGCGCGCGGGAAGTGCTTTCCTTCCCGCACGGTGGTCCTTTACGTGCTGCGGAGCCGCGGCCGGCCGTCGCCTTCAAGGGTGGGGCTGACCGTTTCCAAGAACCGGGGGAACGCGGTCGTGCGCAACCGCACGCGCAGACGGCTCCGCGAAGCGCTGCGTCCGGTATACCCGCTTGTAAAAGACGGATTTATCATTGTCCTTGTCGCCAGACAGGCTGCGGTGGAGGCGTCCTTTGCCGAAATCGAATCAGACCTGCGTCTTTTATTGAACAGGGCGGCTCTTTTACGGGATGGGTCGGTATGAAGCGCTTTTTCATTTTTCTTATCCGCCTGTATCAAAAGCATGTTTCCCCCGCGCTGCCCCGGGCCTGCCGGTTTACGCCGACCTGCTCGGAGTACGCCGTGCAGGCTTTTGAAGAATATGGAGCGTTCGTCGGCTTTTTCCTCGCCGCTTACCGCGTGCTGCGCTGCAATCCGCTGTGCAGAGGAGGATACGACCCCGTTCCGCAGAAACGAAACAAAGGAAAGCCCAAAAAATGAATAGTATAATGGACATCCTCTATATACCGTTCGGGTATATAATGAAGCTGTGCTGCCTGATTTCGGGGAACAACTATGTCATCGCGCTGTTCTTTTTCGCCCTGCTTCTGCAGATCGTGCTGTTCCCGCTGGGTATCAAGCAGCAGAAGTCCCAGATCACGATGGCCAAGCTGCGTCCGAAGGAAATGGCCATCCGTAAGAAATATGCCGGGCGTACCGACAGACCTACGCAGCAGAAGATGAATATGGAAATCCAGCAGCTGTATGCCGACAACGGATATAACCCGCTTTCCGGCTGCCTTCCGCTGCTCATCCAGCTTCCGATCATTGTTGCGCTGTTTGCCGTCGTCCGTAATCCGATCACCTATACCGTCAATCTCGGCGGCAATGAGCTGGACACGCACAATCTTTATGTTGATGCGGTGAATATGCTCGAAGAAGCGCGGACATATATGCCTGCTGAAACCGATGATGCGGAAATCAAAGCGTTTTCCGAAAATCTTATCAGTTGGGAACTGACGCTCGGCGCCGACCTTGACGATCAAAATGTGTTTCAGGGCATGGGCGAGCCTGTCAATAACGGAACTTCGGAATATTTGCTCGTGCAGATGATTACGTTCGGCAGCGATGAGATCAACGCCTTTATGCAGGAAAAAAATCTCGGACAGGTCACGGATCCGTTCAGCGCGGAAATCAAGGAAAAAATGCCGAATTTCAATATCATCGGCGGCGTGAGCGCTTTACAGCAACCGACCTTCGGGCTTAACTGGCTGCTGCTGGTGCCGATTCTGGTCTTTCTGTCCAGCTATCTGTCCGGCATCGTGATGCGGAAGCTGTCCACAATGCCGGAAAATGCCAACGGGCCGGGCAACGGGATGTTTATGAAGGTCGGTATGCCGCTGATTTCGGCGATTTTTGCTTTCTCCTTCCCGGCAGCCATCGGCATTTACTGGATTTTCCGAACCGTCGTCGGTATGGGACAGCAGTATCTGCTGTATCGGATGTATCCGGCGCCTAAATTTACGCCGGAAGAATATGCCGCAGCCGAAAAAGAACTGCGCAAATCCGCTAAAAAGAAAAAGGTTATTATGATCGAAGTCGACGAGGACGACGACAGCTACAGCGATATCGAGGTGAAGAACGGCAATTCCGGCGCGTCGGGCAGCGGTAAGCCGCGCATCGAAATGCTGACGCCGGATGACGACGGCGACGACGGGACGAAAGCCGATGAAGGGAAAAAAGCCTCCTCCGACGCGAAAGCGCTGCCCAAGGCGCCGCTCAAGGAGGAAAATACCCCGCCTGACAAAGAGCATAAGGAATAAACGCCTGAAGCGTTCATCTCCCGGGCTTCGTAAGGTTTTCGCTGTCCAATCAGGGGCCTGTATGCTTTGCCGAACGGGAAAGCATGCCCTGACGCAACGTGTATGGGAGGTTGCGCCTGTACCCCGACTAAATTCCGAAAGGAGGAAGCTTTCGCGTAGCGGAAGCTGTCATAATTCATGAAAGAAACGATTGTATACGGCAAGACTGTCGCGCTCGCGCTCAAGCGCGGAGCGGAGGAGCTGGGCGTCGACGAATCCAAGGCCGAATACGAGGTGCTGGAGGAGCCGAAAAAGGGCTTTTTCGGCGTCGGCGCGTCGGACGCCAAGCTGCGTGTGTATTATCAGCCGTCCCCGGCGGAAATCGCTGCTGATTTTGTGAAAAACCTGTTGATGAATATGCAGGTAGAAGCCGACGTTTCCATCGAGCATGAGGATGCGGAGGGCGCTTCCATTGCCGTCAACGGCGAAGGTTTGGGACTGCTCATCGGCCGTCATGGCGATGTGCTCGATGCGGTGCAGCATCTGGCCGGTCTGGCGGCCAATCACGGCCGCAGCGGTTATTACCGTATAACGGTGGATATCGAGAATTACCGTGCCAAGCGGGCCGAGACGCTCCGGCAGCTTGCGCGCAGAATGGCCGAAAAAACGCTCAGATATCGCCGCAGCAATACGCTTGAGCCGATGAACGCCTATGAGCGCCGTATTATCCATACAGAGGTGCAGGGTATTGAGGGCGTGACGACGTATTCCATCGGCAGCGATGCCGACCGCCGCATCGTCATTGCATTGGAAAAGAAGTCCAAGTCCCGTGAGGACGGCGGCGATTCCGCCGAGGCATAGGAAAAAAGGAAAAGAGCACCGCAGACAGGTCCGTCTGCGGTGCTTTTCGTTTTCAGGAAGTGTATGCTGTACAATGTCTGTTTCTTGCAAATCCCAAAGGAATTTGCAAGCCGCGGCATTGACTGCTGACGGTTTCAACCCGTTTTGTCGGGAAATCGTATTACCGTCCATACGGCGTGAAGAACCGAATATATCGGAAGAAACCGGTTCCAGGCGCCGTTTTTTGTGTCCAAATCGCAGGAAAATTATAAAAAAGGATGAAATTTCACAAAAACGCTTGCTTTTTTCTTTGCTTTATGGTATAGTATCAAATGCGTTAACTGCGTAAAAAGGACTTTCGGAGGAATCGGGAAAATGAATGTTTTTGATTATATAATCGGCGGTTTGCTGCTGCTGATGGCCGTTTTTCTTGTCGTTGCGATTATGCTGCAGTCCGGCAAGGGCAAAGGGTTGTCCGGCACGATCACGGGAGGAGCATCCGATTCCTATTTCGGCAAAAACAAAGGCAAAACGCGTGACCAAATGCTTTCGCGGCTGACGACAGTGGTTGCGATTGTGTTTGTGGTGCTTGTGCTGCTGCTCTATATTTTCCAGGGCTCGTTTGACAATAGCGGCAGCTCGTCCTCCACGGCCGGAACCTCCTCGGCGGTGACCTCGTCACAGACGGCTGAGAGTTCGCAGGCGGAATCTGACGATGCAGAATCGGAGGAGAGCGCAGCGGAGTCGGCGGATGAAACGTCAGCGGAAGCGTCGGATGAGGTTTCCGCAGAAGAATAAGCAAACAAAAGCGACCCTCACACACGGCAAAGCCGCCCTTCAGCGGTTTACGCCGGCTTTGCATTGATCGCAAAAGAGGACGGGCGCGTAGCTTTTTGTACGTACAATCGTCTTTTCAAAACGTCCTCTTTTGAGGGCGTTTTTTGTCGGGTATATTTTGAATTGCGGGTGACACTATGATAACAAAACAGTTAAAGGGCATTTATATGCGAAAGGAAAACAACTCCGGCTGCGTGCGCATTCTGGACGAGGAAGGCGTCGCGGTGGAGTACGGGCTTGTGGACGTGGTCAGCGGCTCGCTGGAGGGTGTGTTCGACCGGGATATAGTCAACTGCGTAATGCGTCTTTCCGAGCAGGAACTGGCGCTGCTCGCCTCTTACCGCGGAAAGGGCTGTCCGTTTCTCGAGCGTCCGCTGCGCTGCCGTGTTACCCGTGTGCTTTCCCGCGCGCAGGACTTCGTCTGCGGCAGCTACAGCGTTTCCGGCGGAAAAGGCTATGTCCTGCCCGACAGCTACGTGACGCACCGTGTGCCCGTGAGTACGAAGGCTACCGTCCTTTGCCGCGAAGGTGATAAGATTTACGCGCAGATCTGCAAGTATAAGGCGCTGGCCGCAATGAAGGTCCTGCCGGTGGAGAATCTCGGTTCGTCCGAATCGCTGCGTGCCTGTGTAGTCGCCACGCTGCGCGGCACGCCGTTTGGGGAGCCTTTTTCGGCGGAAGCCTGCGCCGAAGCGAAGGAGGTGCAGTCGCGTCGGATACCGCCGGCCGGCCGTACCGACCTGCGCGGCAAGACGCTGTTCACAATCTCGCAGGGGCTGCCCATTCGCGGCGATTTTGCCTTTTCCATTGAGCAGCAGAATAACGGTTATCGGCTCGGTGTGCATATGGCCGACGTGGCGGAGCTGGTTGCGGAAGGCAGCGCGCTCGAGCGTGAAGCGGCGGCGCGCGGCCGCAATCTTTTCCGCAGCAATCTGATTTGGCCGATGCTTCCGCGCGAGCTGACGACGGACGCCTGCATGCTGCGCGCCGGCGAAGACCGGCCTGCGGTTTCGATCTTTTTGCAATATGACGTGAATGCCGAGCTGCAATCGGTTTCGTTTGAGGAAAGCATCGTCAACATTGCGGCCAATGCCACCTATGCGGAGATTGATACGCTGCTTTTGGGGATGGACGGCTCGGCCATCCTTCCCCTGCGGGAAAAATATGCGGCGATCGGCACGGCGGTGCGCGAGCTGTATGAGCTTGCCTCGATGCTGCGGCGGGAACGTCACGCGCGCGGCGGCATCGATTACGAACCGCTTTGCATGGATTTTGAACGGATCGACGAGCACGGTACCGTGTCTGTCGGGATGACGCCGACATATGACGCCGGGCTGCTCGTCCGCGAGCTGCTTATTGCCGCGGGCGCGGCGGTCGGCCGGCATTTTTCCGAAAACGGGCTGCCGATGCTCTATACCGCGTTTGCCGACCCGCGAAAGGCATTGCTGGATCATTTGGAAACGCTGGAGGGCTTGCTTCCCGGCTTGCCGCTTCGTGAGCATGGCGAAATTCTTCGCCGCGTGACCGAAGCTGCTGCAAATCATCCGGTTGAGGACGCGGTTCTCTATCTGCTGCGCCGTATTTTGCCTGCCGCACGCTATGTCCGCACGCCCGCGCCGCATCATTTGCACGCGGTGGACGCATTTGTGTCCTTTGCAAATCCTGCCGGCCGTTATGCGGATCTGCTGGTCCAGCGTGCGATCAAAAACAGCATTCGTTATGGCGCCGCAGTTGCCAACGACAGCCGTTTTGATGAAAAGCTGCGTGACGCTGCCCGCTGCTGCTCGGAGACGGAGGAACGCTGCTCAATGCTGGAAGCGCGTCTGGCCGCTTTGTATCAAATCGACGCGCTGCATGGCCGCGAGGGCACGCGGTTTTCCTGCCGTGTGGTTGAGTCTTACCCCTCGGGCGCACTGGTCCTTTTGGACAACGGAGCGCCAGCGCGCATCGTGTTTGATGCGCCCGGCAAGCAGACGCTTGAGCCCGGCGAATCGGTCGAAGCGGTGCTTAAATCGGCGCTTTTCTCCACACTGACGGTCGAGCTGAAGCTCTGACAGATGCGAAACGCCTTGTCTCCGGCCGGGTTTTCCGTCCGGCGAACGGGAAAGGAAAATACCTATGAGCAAATCGAAAACACGCGTGCCGGCGTTGCTGCTGGCCTGTATCTGCCTGCTGACCGGCACGCTGTTCGCTTGTGAAAACGTGCCGAATATTCCCGATGTATCCGGCACATCGTCGGGAGAGGAGTCATCGGCTGCCGGCTCGGAGCCGGAACGTAAGCTTTCTGCCGAGGAGTGGCTGGAAACACTGCCCGAGCGGGATTATACAGGTTATGTCTTTACGCTTGCGACGACCGAGACGGGCTTTGTCGTTCCTGCCGAGGAGGATGAGCCGGGGCTTGTTGATATGGCCGCAGTCAAGCGTAATGAGCTTATGGCTGCCAAATATGGTATAGAGGTTCGGGAAAAAGCGCTCAAAACCGGCACGCTGGCCGGTGAGCTCAAAACTGCCCGCACTGCGGGCACGCAATATGCGGACGCGGTCCTCGCGCCTGCGCGTGATCTTGCGGCCGCAGCGGCGGCAGGCGAGCTTCTGAACCTGTATTCCCTGCCTTATTTTGACCTTTCTGCCGAATATATGACAAAGCCGCTTTCGACCGACAGCGTTATCGGCAGTACCTGCTACGCAGTTTTCGGCAGCGCAACCGGTGCGGAGAATTCGGCGTGGGTCGTCTATTATAACCGCACGCTGCTTGATAAGGCCGGATACGACTCGATGGAGAAGCTGGCTGCTTCGGAGGAATGGACGCTTGGCAAGCTGCGGGAAATTGCCGAAACCGTTGCTGCCGAAACGATGGATAAACGGTCGCCGGACAGCTCGCACGACATTTTCGGCTACAGTTCCTATTATAATGATGACGAATTTTTGCTTTCGCTCTGGCAAACCTCGGGCGTTCGCGCGTTCGGTGACAGTGCCGGCCAGCCGCTTGAGCTGCGATATGACTATGAAAAGGCGCAGTCTGCGCTGGATACGCTGGGCGCGTTTTTGGACAGCAAGGCGATGTTCCCCGCCTCCGGACAGTCTGCGCTGAATGCGTTCGGCGAGGGGCGGCTGGCGTTTTTCATTTACCGGCTGGATTTTGCTTCGGTTCTTGCGGAGCAGGACGTCGATTGGGGTCTGCTGCCGCTGCCCGCGCTTTCGGCGGACGGCGAAGCCGTTTCCCCGCTGGACGGGCTGACCTGCGGATTGGGCGTGCCCGTGCTGCAGGAGGACAGCGAACGCACCGGCATTCTTCTCAACGCGTTTTTTGCCGCCTCGCACGCACATATGCGGCAGGCACTGATGAACAATTACGTGCATTTCTATCTCAGCGACAACGATCAGGCGCTGATGCTCGAACGGATTTTTGATCACGTCCGTGCAGATGCGGCGCTGCTTTACGCGCCGGGATATACGAATATCGCTGCTGTCTCGTCCGACCTGCTGACTGAGCTGCTGCGCAACGGCGGCAGCCTTGAGTCGCGCCTTGAGCCGCATTTGGCATCTTTTGAGAACTTTGCAAAAACAAATTTTCGTTAGAAATTCAGGGCTTCCCCGCCGCAATACACGCTGAAGTCATGACGGGACGGCGGCTTGCAGTATTTCCGGCATTCGCCATAAAAATTGAGCTCCACGAAACGCGCGTATTTTTTGTTCAGACTGACGGATAATCTGACAGCGCCGCACCATCAGAATTCTGCGGTACTGCCTTAAAAACGGCAGACAGGCAAACCGCCTTTTGCCGTTTTGCCTGTCCGCCGTTTGGCGGCGGGATTGAAGCGGGAGTCAAAAATCGGAGCAAAAGGAGAGCGGACATATGGAAATCCGTCTGATCAATGGCAAATCACAAACCGATTCGGCAGTCCGGCTGATGCGGGAGACTTTTATGCATTCCGTTGCTCCACTGTATGCACCCAGAGGCGTGGATAACTTTCTGGCTTTCATTGAGGACCGGACGCTTGTGCAATCCTTGGAGCTGTTCGGCGCCTTTGAAAACGAAGCGCTTGTTGGGGTGCTTGCCGTGAAGGAAGGACGCAGACATATCTGCTGCTTTTTTGTTCAGGCGTCCTATCAGCGGCAGGGCATCGGTCGCCGGCTGTGGGAACATCTGCTTACGGTGAGCGACAATGAAATGTACACTGTACATGCTTCGCCGAATGCCGTTCCGGCCTATATCCGTCTGGGCTTTGCGGCTGCTGCGGAGGAACAGAATGCGGATGGTATGCGTTTCACACCGATGCGTTTTATACGCGAAGAAAATGTGTAGGCGTATTCCACGCCTACGCATATTGTTTTTTTGCCTTTGTATGTTTGGGAAACGGCATAGGAAATTAAGATATCCGTGCAGAAAGCGGACCGGCTGTAAAAAGCGTGGTAAAAACAAGCGCGCCGTTTGTTGAAAAACGGCAGGAACTTTATTTGCCTCAGTCGTTCGGCATATCAATATACAATATAAACATATATATAATATATAATTCACATATAAAAAGATATTGTTTTGCCATAGAGCATGTTTTGTTCGGTTATAAACAGGCCAAAGTGATAAAGGCTGAATTCAAGATTAAAATGACATAGAATCTGAAAAGCAAATTGATATGTCTGCGGCGGCACTTATAAAAATGTTATCCACGGTTTTTTGTGCAATCCTTTGCGCAAATGGCAAAAACGACAGCGAGCGTTTGGCTTGCTGTCGTTTTTTACACGTTTTGCCTGTTTGTTTTGAAAAAGCAAGTTTTGCTGCAATCGTATAATTTTCAGAAGAATATCCACGCCATTGTAGCATAACAAGAATCGGCATCCGTTCAGGCCTGTTCTTATATTTGCCATTTGCCAAAGCAAACGACTTGCGAACAAAGTCCGGAGAGACTGCCGTGCAACATTGATTTCCGGTAAGACCAAAAGGATTTGCAAACCGCAGCATTTGCCGTGCGTGATCCGGATTCAAACTGTTTTATCAAGAAATCGTATTATAAAAGTCTTTCCGATAATATGACATTTATGGTACGATTGCGCACGACTTTTGAGCCGATGAAAAAATCAGCGGGAGCGAAAAGCCAGAGCTTACATTTGCATAAAAAATAACGCATAGGTTTTGGCAAGTATTTAATTCTTCGGGGATCCGACACGCTCGCAGGCAATTGTTTTATTCGGAAGTGTCATAAAGGCCTATATAAACGTGCATAAATTCTATATCAGATTTGCTCAACAGCATTATGCAGTCCGTAAAATTGACGCTTGTGTTTTGTGTGAAACGACAATACAAAACTGAATTGTGTTTATAACGAATTTGAACCGGCCATTGGCCAAAACAATGCAGCTTCAGTTGCGAATTGCATCGTGCGTTTAACTGTTTTTGTCGTTGCGGAACAAAAGTGCTTCGGTATGTTTCACGTGAAACATTCGCTTGCGTAAACCTCGATATAAAAAGTACAACAGACAAAAAGCAATTTCGGCTGCTGCGCAAAAAACACGTTTCATGGACGGATAAAATGCTCTCAGCCCAATTGTTTCACGCTTCAAGGCTAAAAGTCATAGCTCTTTCTGAATAAAACTTTTTGAATTCAGTACATGTAAAAGACCTTATATTTGATTCAATGCGGTTTTTCCGAATTGTTCCACGTGAAACAAAACCTGTTCGGTATTTGTTTTATGGGAGCGGTCGATCGACGCGCCTGCCAATTAACTATATGAGATTTACAGCATTATGCCACGGCAAAAGCACAACAGCGCCCGAAAAAAATAAAAGTAAAGTTTACGGCCGGAAAATGGCTTGTAAATTTGTCGCATGCCAAATCGTTTTGGCCGTGCCGGTAAATCCTTTGCAGAAAAAAGCGGCCGAAAGGCTTTCAAACGGTTAAAAATCATTTGAAACGAACCTTGAATGCCGGCGCCGCTTTTGCACAAAAGCGCATATCTGCAATTGCGTTTTCGTATAAAACACGCAAGGGAACCTTTATCAAAAAAGGTTCCCTTGCAAAAAGATTTTGCCGTTGGCGAAAAGGAAATGCTGAAGCACCGTCCTGACAGATCGGCCAAGCACTTCCGTGCTGCTCCGGCTTTGCTCTTGCTTTACTGCGCGGCGTTGATAATAACCGCAAAGTCAGGGGCTTTCAGTGATGCGCCGCCGATGAGGCCGCCGTCAACGTTCGGCATCGCAAGCAGTTCGGCGGCGTTCTTGGCGTTCATCGAGCCGCCGTACTGGATGGTCAGCGCTTCGGCCGCCGCGTCGGAATACAGCCCTGCAACGACGGCGCGGATAACGCCGCAGACCTCGTCGGCCTGCTCGCTGGTCGCGGTGCGTCCGGTACCGATGGCCCAGACCGGCTCGTAAGCGATAATGACGTTCTTCAGCTCGTCTGCGCTCACGCCCTGAAGCGCAACCTTTGTCTGGAGCGCGACAACCTCGGCCGTAATGCCCTGCTCGCGCTGCGCGAGCAGCTCGCCGACGCAGAGAATCACCTTCAGGCCGGCGGCCAGCGCCGCCTTGACGCGAAGGTTAACTGTCTCGTCGGTCTCGCCGAAGTATTGCCGGCGCTCGCTGTGGCCGATAATGACGTATTCCACGCCGATTTCCTTGAGCATATCGGCGCTGATTTCGCCGGTATAGGCGCCGTTCTTTTCCCAGTGCACATTTTCTGCGCCGACCTTGATCGCGCTGCCCTTGCAGGCATCGAGGACGACAGCCAGGTCAACGAACGGTACGCAGGCGACGACCTCGCAGCCGGAGGTATCCTTCCCGTCAATTTCCGCACGGATGTCCTTGATGAGCGCAACCGCCTCGGCGGGGGTCTTGTTCATCTTCCAGTTGCCGGCGATGACGGTTCTTCTGTTCTTGTTGGACATAACGAAATCTTCCTTTTCTCGATTTATTTGTCGTTCAGGCAGGCGATGCCGGGAAGCTCCAGCCCCTCGAGGAATTCGAGCGATGCGCCGCCGCCGGTGGAAATATGCGTGATTTTGTCGGCAAAGCCCAGCTTCTCGACCGCTGCCGCGCTGTCGCCGCCGCCGACGATCGTCGTTGCGTCGGAATCGGCCAGCGCCTGCGCAACCGCGATGGTCCCCTTTGCCAGCTCGTCATTCTCAAATACGCCCATCGGTCCGTTCCAGATGACGGTTTTGGCGGCTTTGACCGCTTCGGCAAACAGTTCGCGCGTCTTGGGGCCGATGTCCAGACCCATTTTGTCCGCCGGAATGGAATCCGAGCAGACGACTTCGGTTTCGATGTGCGCGTCGATCGGATCCGGGAACGAAGCGGCGACGACCGTGTCGACCGGCAAAAGCAGCTTCACGCCCTTTTCATCGGCTTTTTTGAGCATATCCTTGCAGTAATCGAGCTTCTCCGCATCGTACAGCGATGTGCCGATACCCTTGCCCTGCGCGGCAAGGAAGGTGTAAGCCATGCCGCCGCCGATGATGAGCGTATCCACCTTCGTCAGCAGGTTCTCGATGACCTTGAGCTTGTCCGCAACCTTTGCGCCGCCCAGAATCGCTACAAACGGACGCGTCGGATTGTTGAGCGCGCCGCCCATAATCGAGATTTCCTTCTGAATCAGGTATCCGCAGACCGCCGGCAGATAGTCGGCGACGCCTGCCGTGGACGCATGGGCGCGGTGCGCGGTGCCGAACGCGTCATTGACATAAATTTCAGCCAGCGATGCGAGCTGTTTGGCAAACGCGGGATCGTTCTTTTCCTCCTCCTTGTGGAAGCGGACGTTTTCGAGCAGCAGTACTTCGCCGTCCTTGAGCGCGGCCGCCTTGGCCTGCGCGTCAGGCCCGACGACGTCGGCGGCGAGCGTAACTTCCTTGCCCAGCAGCTCGGACAGGCGTTTGGCGACGGGTGCAAGCGAATATTTCGGGTTGAATTCACCCTTCGGGCGGCCCATGTGCGAGCAGAGGATCACCCGCGCGTTATGCGCCAGCAGATATTTGATTGTCGGCAGTGCCCCCACGATACGGTTGTCGTCGGTGATGCGGCCATCCTCCATCGGCACATTGAAGTCGCAGCGGACGAGTACTTTTTTGCCCGTTACATTGATGTCCTCAACGCTCTTCTTGGTTAACATAATGTTTTTCACGTTCCTTTCTGCGCCCGCGTCCCGGCTGCCGTCCGGCAGAAGGAAGGGCGGATATTCTTTACATTCTTAACCAATTTCGTATTGTATCACAATTGCGCCGGATTTTCAAGTCTTTTGCGCGGATTTTCAGGTTAAATTCGTGATTTTCAAAAACGGCGGCTGAAAAGCGGCAACTGCCGAACCAGGAAGGAAAGGCCGAAAACGGGTGCATAACGAAATCCGGCAAAATCATTGAAAAACGTTTGTTTTCCCGATTCCACGAATGTTGGGCAACAGGAGAACGGAACGGCAAAAGGAGTACGGTTTATCCTTCAGTGTCTGCTGAACAAATCGCTATGCGGCCTGTTTGCCTGCCTTTGGCGGGCAATTTCATTGTAAACGGATCTTCATGACCGTTTTTAAGGAAATACGGTCATGAATCCATGCGCATCCGCATTGCATAGCGTGGTGCGCTATGCAGCGAGGGAAAAAGATTTTGCGGACCATCGCGCGAAATCCAAGCGCCTGAACAACGCAGAACGCCGGAAAAACCTGGCTTTTAAGGCATTTTGCGTTGTTCGGCGCGCAATATATAACGGCATTTGTCTTTTTGGTACGGCGGACGGGAAAAGGAAGTCGGATAAGACGGCGTTCGTATACAGGTGTGACCCGTATGCCCGTTATCCATAGATTTGGGTTTCTTGCGCTGCGTAAAGGAATTCGTGAATGGGTGGAAGAATTTCGTCGACGGGCAAGCCGGTTCCTGCGCTTGTGTTTTTTTTGATAGGACAAGCTCTGTAATGAGACGCTGCTTATTATCGGAGAAAAGCCGGCGGCAGCTATTGCGATATTCAGGCACGGGAAACGCCGGTCTGAAGGGCGCGCACCTTTTATGCCGCTTTGCAAAAGAGGGGTTCGGAAGGCCGTGTGATGGCTCGGGCTTTCTGTTTTTCCGCCCAATGCCGGCGTTGGGCGGATATGGGGCGGCGTTAAGGAAAAAACAAGGCGCGCGATGGTGTATTTGCCGTGTCTGATTTCTGCGTCGCGAAGCCGGCGGGAGCATATATGAACAGATGTGCAAAATGCATTTGCATGCGGGAAACGGGAACAAGGCTTTTTTCGCTTGAGAGACCGTGACAAAATCATTTTTTCCTGTACGTGGAGCAGATGCGTGTGGGGAAGCGGCGGAATTGTAAGGATTGGAGGCCGGAATTCGTTTAATGATATGCTCTGTCCGTTCCGGAGAAGTATATTGTTGTTCGCCTCCTTTCCTCCATAATGCTTTAGGAAGTCAAAAGAGCAAAAGAAAATAACGGTGCAAACGAGGGACGCCGGCATTCGGCCGGCGTCCCTCGTTTGTAAGGAGAGAAAAAATAAAAAAGAAGAAATTGTTGAAAGCAAAAGAACCGTTCTTTCGGGTTTGGCGAATGGGGGACATTTTCGGAATGGCATGGAAGCGCGCAGACGAGTATATCAGGGAGTATGTGAAAAACATCGGGCCATTCCGGGCGCTTTGACGGTGCTCGGAATCAAGCGGCTGATGCCGGCCGTTCTTCGATAACCTTCAATGCCGTATAACAAAATCCAATTTTGATAGAAAACCCGTTGAAATTTCATTCCATGCAAGCACGAATTGGAAAAACATCCTGTTTTTATTTATTATAATATTTTCTGTATATAATGACAAGAAGAATTAAATTTCACAGATATGAAATTTATGTAAAAAGAAAACTGATGAAGATGCTCCTGCGCCGGTCATACGCCTTATTTTTTAACGGATTTCTGCATGTGTGCGTGGACCGCTCATCATGGAAGCGCAGCGAACGCAGGAAATGTAGGAGGGCAGAATACGTTGATCCTCATCAAATTTTATAAAACGGCAGGACGGATAGCTTTCGGCTGCTCTTTTGCGCTTACGCCCGACGCTTGAGAAAAAGCGGCGAAGGGTTTTCCGGTTTTGTATATGGATTTATGCCCTGCACCGGTTTTGCCGGCGCCTTGGTAAGGGAGCTTCCGTTTTTTTGCAACACCGCAGCTTATTGGCGGTGCCTCCGATATACGAAGGGAGGTGGAGCCGGAGCGGTGTTAAAAGGACAGGTCGTTGACGTTGGCTTTATCCATTACGAGCGACGCCCGATTGACAAACGCCGATAGAATACGAAACGCTTTTCGCAATTGTATATGGATTATAGCGGCCTTGGCGCCGCCGACGTCATCCGCAGACAAATGGGGAGCGGCGGAGGGAGTTGCCGAACTGAGGCTTAGGCGCGGTGAGCGCGAGGAGCGCATCGGCCCGCACTTCGGCGGCGAAGGCGGCTTTGACTTCCGGACCTGCTTCGGCGGCGCGTGCGGGCTTGGTAACGACCGGCAGGGCCGGGCGCAGTGTGCGAAGCAGTTCCCTGCCGGCCGCATTCATCGCCAGCAGCAGGGTATAGGCGGGCTTTCGGTGGACGGCCTCACGGCGAATGTCCAGCAGGACGGCCAAGGCCGCGCGGCGCACGCGCGCATCGGTGAAGCCGGCCGCCCGGCAGCGGGCGACAAGCGATGCAAGGCTGTCCGCCTCGGCAGCGGCGCGGACCATCCGTCCGCCCAGACCGCCGCCCGTCCCGTAGAGCTGCGAAAGGTCGGTCTTTCCGCCGCGCAGGAGCAGCAGCAGCGCGCGGGAAAGCCGCTCGGTGTCACGCGGGAAGACGTCGCCGTCCAGTTCTCCGTATACGCGGCGGCTGCCCTCGGGCAGCGCGCGGAGGAACGCGTCCCGGCCCGCTTCGCGCAGCAGCGTGCGGAGCGACGAGGAGGATGCGCAGGCGCCGTCGCGTGCGACCGGCTCGGGCTTCAGCGGACTTTGCAGCCCGCGCAGGGCGTGCAGGTATTCTACGGCCAGAATGTTGTTGGGCTTTTGCAGCAGCGACGCGGCTTCCGCGCCCGCAAGACGGCTGACCGCCTTGGGGTAGGAGAGGTTTCTTTCGCGTTTGATGAGCGCGTCGAGCGTTTCGCGGAAGCCGGGCGCGCCGGTGACGGCGGCGGCGCGTTCCACCTGCGCGAAGTCGTCCTCCACGCCGAAGGCCAGCGCATCGGCGCCCAGCGCGTCGGCGACATACACGCCCGCGCGCGCAAAGTCCGCAGCGGACGCGCAGCAGTGCGGGAAGGGCAGCGAGAATACCGCGTCCATCCCGCATTCGACGGCGGCGCGCGCACGGACGTACTTGTCCGCGATGGCCGCTTCGCCGCGCTGTACCGCATCGCCGCTCATAATGCCGACGACGGCGTCGTATTTCGTTTTCAGCACCTCAAGCTGCTTTTTGTGTCCGAAGTGAAAGGGGTTGTATTCGCAGATGACGGCGGCGACGCGCAAACGGCAGCGCTCCTTTCGGCGGCAGAGCCTTTTCCGTGCGGAAAGGACTTGCATTTTTTCTTTTACAGTAGTATAATGTTTAACGGCAAAAAAGTCAAGGAAAAAAGGCGCCCGGGGTCGGTTTTGCCGGGCGCGGCGCATCAGGCGCAAAAGAAAGGATGTTTGTTTTTGTTATGTATGTACTCGTAGTCAACGCGGGAAGCTCGTCGCTGAAGTATCAGCTTTTTGATATGGACAAGCACGAGGTCATCGCCAAGGGTATCTGTGAGCGGATCGGCATCGACGGCAAAATCACCCACCACGCCGCCGGCAAGCCCGATTATACCGCCGAAATCCCTATGCCCACCCACGCGCAGGCGACGCAGGCGCTCATTGACAGTCTGCTGGACAAGGAGCACGGATGCCTGACCGATATGCACCAGATCGGCGCCATCGGCCACCGTATCGTCAACGGCGGCGAATGGCTGACCGAGCCGGTGCTCGTCAGCGAGCAGGTGCTTGCCGACCTGGAAAAGTGCCGCGACATCGCGCCGCTGCACACGGTCCCGCATCTGCTGGGCATCCGCGGCTGTATGGAGGTCCTGCCGACCACCCCGCAGGTGCTGGTCATCGACACCGCCTTCCACCGCACGATGCCCGAGAAGGCGTACTTCTACCCGATTCCCTACGAGCTGTACAGAAAGTATAAAATCCGCCGCTACGGCTTCCACGGCACATCGCACCGCTATGTGTCCGAGAAGGCCATCGAATACCTCGGCCGCGGTGCGGAAGGCACGAAGATCGTCACCTGCCACCTCGGGAACGGGTCCTCGATTTCCGCGGTCAAGGACGGCAAGGTCATTGACACGAGCATGGGATTCACGCCGCTGGAGGGGATCATCATGGGTTCGCGCTGCGGCAGCATTGACCCCGCCATCGTGCCGTTCATAATGGAGAAGGAGAACATCCCCGCTTCCGAGATGGGCAACTTTATGAACAAGCAGTGCGGCCTGCTGGGCGTTTCGGAGGTTTCCTCCGACCTGCGCGATGTGATGGCCGCCGTCCGCGCCGGCAACAAGCAGGCCAAGCTGGCGTATGATATCCTCTGCTACGGGATCAAGAAATACATCGGCTCGTACGCTGCGGCGATGAATGGGCTGGACTGTGTCGTCTTTACCGCCGGTATCGGCGAGAATACGCCTGAGGTCCGCGCCGGCGCGCTGGAAGAGATGGATTATCTCGGCATCCGCATCGACCCTGAGAAGAACGCCAATGTCAAGAAGCTGCCCGCGCCCTGCGACATCTCGGCCGACGGCAGCCGCGTGCGCGTATACGTCATCCCGACCAACGAGGAATTGGTCATCGCATCGGACACCGAGAAGCTCGTCTCCGCGCTTTAAGACTGTGTGATGGACCGCTGTCTGCTCCCTTATGTCACCTTTTTGCAGGAGCATGACCCTGCGCCCTTCGCCGAGTATATCCTCGCGCGCGAGCTGATCGGGGACGAAACGGAGGCGGAGGACGCCTATGCGTGGGCAAAGCAGTTTGCATTGTATGACGACCTTGCCGGCGAGCAGCGGGAGGACGGCTCCTGGGGCGCGTACCTTTCGGCGGAGACGGCCACGAGCAAAAACTGCCGGTACAAGACCACCGCCCGTGCGCTTCAGCGCGCCCGCGACCTCGCGCTGCCCGCGGACGACCCCGCCGTCGTCCGCGCACGTGCGCTGCTGCACCGCTATCTGTCCGGCGAAACGCCGCTGCCCGACACGATGAGCCCCCGGAATTTCACACAGCGCGCCGGCATCCGCCGGCAGGCGCTGCTTGACCTCTCTTTTTATGAACCGGAGGACGAACAGGTGATGCGCTTCCGCAGTCTTTTGGCCGAACGGCTCGAATATGCGTGTGCGTCCGGCCGTTTCGACCGCGCGCGCTGGAAAGCCGCCGGAATCGAAGAGCCGCTGCGCATCGGGGAAGCCGACGAGAGCGTTCTGCCGATTTTAGCGTTTCCCGGCTGTATAGGGGAACGCCTGCAGCGCTGTCTGCTGGCGTATTTATGGGAAGAATGGCACTTTTACGGTATTGTTTGCTGTGGGGACCGGTATGCGCCGTCGGACGGGGAATTCCATTTCTGGCTGCTGCTTCTGGAGCAGCTTCGGGACTTTTCGCTGTTCCCTGAATTTGCCGCTTCGCAGGTCTTGCCCGCGCTGCGGATGCTCTGCGACCGGCTGATCGACCCGTGCGAGCGTGTAGAAATCAAAATCAACCGCTATCACGCGCAGTACGGACAGTACAGCGCTTCATGGCAGACTTATGCGCGCAAACGCAACGACTTGCTGCTGCGGCTGCTGCGTACGCTGCGTTGCGCGCTGGTTTGCAGGGAATAGAAAGCTGAATTTGTGCCGTGGGGAGCAGGAATTGCGCTTCAAAATCACGGTGCGGAAATTTTTGCCGGTTGTGTTCCTGAAGCGGTATTTGAAAAAACAACCGTTTATGTTTTGCAAAGTTGAAAAGCGAGGGAAAAGAAGGCGATGCTTTTCCATATGCTGAAATAAACGGCAGGCGGCAGCGCGGAAATGCACAGCGGCTGTTCAGCCGCTTTATATTTGAAGAGCCGGAGCATTCGGATGAATATTCTGATGATGCATTCGCTGCCTTTGGGCGCTCTATGGCGGATCGGTACCGGTGCCGCTTACGAGCGAATGTCGGTTTTGCCGAACGCAGGCGTTTCTGCTGCGGCAAGCGAAAAAATATGAATTTTTTGTTAAAATTAGCACTCACCTCTTGACAGTGCTAATTTTTTGATTATAATATAGTATGTGCTTAAGAAAAGGGCACGATTTATAAGCAGCCAAAACGACTCACTGCCAAACGGCGGAGAGCCGGACAGCAAAAGCCCGCAAAGCCGGAAAAAATGCCGGCTGTCTGCGGACCGATAACGATTGGAGGAATGATTTATGTTGTCTAGACGTTTTGGTGAGAATCTGTTCGATGATATGTTTGGGGATCCGTTTGATCTGCTGCCGGTGTTTTCGTACCGCGACCCGTTGTACGGGAAGCCTGCAAAAACGCTGATGAAAACCGACATTCGGGAAAAGGACGATTCCTATGAGCTGGACATTGATCTTCCGGGCTTCAATAAGGATGAAATCCACGCACAGATATCGGACGGTTATCTGACCGTCAGCGCAAGCAAGGGGCTTGACAGGGACAAAAAGGACGACAAGGGCCGCTATATCCGCCGCGAGCGTTATTGCGGAGAATGCAGCCGCAGCTTTTATATCGGCGACGGCATAACCGAAAAAGACGTTTCCGCTAAATTTGAGGACGGCATCCTGAAACTCTCGATCCCGAAACGGGAAACCAAGGCACTGCCGAAGCCCAATCAGATCGCCATCGAATAATCAGGCAGAACAAAAGCAGACGGCGCCCGAACCGTCTGCTTTTTGCATGCCGTAAGGAGCTGCGGCCGTTCCGAAGCCGCTTCGGGAAGCATATCCCGATTTCGGCCGAAACGCCCGGAGCCTTACGCCGTCACGATCTTGCTGGCCTTCTGCAAACCGAGCTCCTCGACGGCGTTCTCGCGCATTTTGTACTTGAGGATCTTACCGGCGGCGTTCATCGGGAACGCGTCGACAAACGAGATATAGCGCGGAGTCTTGTGCTTGGCCATATGGCTGCGGATATAGTCCTTCAGCTCGTCCTCGGTGAGCGTTTCGCCCTCGCGCAGAATGACGACGGCCATAATTTCCTCGCCGTACTGTTCGTCGGGCACGCCGATGACCTGCACGTCCTTGACCTTCGGATGGGTGTAGATAAAGTCCTCGATTTCCTTGGGGTAGATGTTTTCGCCCCCGCGGATGATCATATCCTTGATGCGGCCGGTGATCTTGTAGTTGCCGTCCGGATTGCGGCGCGCCAGATCGCCGGTGTGAAGCCAGCCGTCCGCGTCGATGGCGGCGGCGGTGGCCTCGGGCATCTTGTAATAACCCTTCATTATATTATATCCGCGCGCGACGAACTCGCCGTCTGTGCCGTCAGGCAGGTCGGCGCCGGTCTCGGGATCGACGATTTTGCATTCCACGCCGAACATTGCGCCGCCGACGGTGTTCACGCGCGTTTCGATGGAGTCGGTCGTCTTGCTCATCGTACAGCCGGGGGACGCCTCGGTCTGGCCGTAGGTGATGCAGATTTCAGGCATATGCATCTTCTCGATGACGTCCTGCATCACCTTGACGGGGCAGGGCGAGCCGGCCATAATGCCGGTGCGCATATGCGAGAAGTCGGTTTTTTCAAAATCGGGATGCTCGAGCATGGCGATGAACATTGTCGGCACGCCGTGGAAGGCGGTGATCTGCTCGCGGTTGATACAGTCGAGCGAGATGCGGGGCGAGAACGCGGGGATCGGCGACATCGTCGTGCCGTGCGTCATCGCGGCGGTCATTGCCAGCACCATGCCGAAGCAGTGGAACATCGGCACCTGGATCATCAGCCGGTCTGCGGTGGAGAGGTCCATGCAGTCGCCGATGTTCTTGCCGTTGTTGACGACATTGTAATGCGTCAGCATAACGCCCTTGGGGAAGCCGGTGGTGCCGGAGGTGTACTGCATATTGCAGACGTCGTGCTTGGAGATGGCGGCGGCGCGGCGGTAGACCTCCTCGACCGGCGTTTCGTCGGCGCGGGCCAGCGCGCCCTCCCAGGTCAGGCAGCCGGGCTGTTCGGAATCGACGGTGATGACGTTGCGCAGGAAGGGCAGCCGCTTGGAATACAGCGGCTTGCCGCGCTCTGTCTCGGCAAGCTCGGGGCAGAGCTCCTTTATGATCGCTACGTAGTCGGAGTCCTTGAACCCGTCGGTCATCACGAGCGTGTGCGTATCCGACTGGCGCAGGAGGTACTCGGCCTCATAGATCTTATATGCGGTGTTGACGGTGACGAGCACGGCGCCGATCTTTACCGTTGCCCAGAAGGTGATGTACCACTGCGGGACGTTGGTTGCCCAGATGGCCACGTGGTCGCCGCGCTTGACGCCCAGTGAAATGAGTGCGCGGGCGAAGGTATCCACGTCGTCGCGGAATTCGCGGTAGGTGCGCGTGTAGTCGCAGGTCGTGTAGCGGAAGCAGTACTGGTCGGGGAACTCCTCGACCATCCGGTCGAGCACCTGCGGGAAGGTCAGGTCAATGAGCGTGTCCTTTTCCCAGACGTATTTGCCGGTGCCCGCGCGGTTGTCCTGCAGCCGGCCGCTCGAGCGCGGCCGCTCGGTATAGCGCGACATATAATGGATGAACTGCGGGATCACCACACCCGCGTCGCTCAGCTCGGGCAGCCAGCGCTTGACCCATTCCAGCGAGAGGAAGCCCTCGTAGTTCACGCTGCGCAGCGAGCGCATGATTTCGTCGACCGGCAGGTCGCCTTCGCCCATCAGGCGGTATTCGACGCTGCCGTCGGCGGCGACGGCCGAATCCTTGATGTGCACGTGCTTGATGTACATTCCCAGATTCTGCACGGTTGTTTCGGGTTTTTCGCCCGCAAAGCGATAGGGATGGTGAACGTCCCAGAGCGCGCCGACGTTGTCGGACGGCGCGCGGTCGAGTACCGCGCGCAGGCGTGCGGTGTCGGAATATACGCCGTTTGTCTCCACCAGCAGCGTTACGCCTTTTTCCTCTGCGTAGGGCAGCAGCGCACGCAGCGCGGAAAGGACTTTTTCATCATCCACTTCGCCGTCGGGCGCGGGATTCAGGTCGCCGAGCACACGAACATAAGGCGTGCCGATGCTCTCAGCCGCTTCGATGTATGCGCGCACCTCCGCCACCGTTTCATCGGTCGCGCCGTCGCGCAGGCAGCAGCCCGAGGACAGGCAGGGGATTGTCAGTCGCAGCGAGGCCAGCTTCTGCCTGGTCGCGGGCAGCAGCCGCGGGGAAAAGGGCATGTTCTTCGACGCGTCAAAAATGTCGTTGCCCAGCCCGCGCACCTCGATGCCGTCGAAGCCGAGGTCCTTGGCCATCGAGTAGATGTCCGCCCACGTGTAGCCGGGGCAGGCAAGGGTGGAAAAGGAAAATTTCATTGCACGACTCACACTTTCTTTTGATGGATTTTTGACCGATGAAGCAACGCAAAAAGGCCCGTGCCGATCAAAGACCATGCGGCACGGACCCGTAAACTGTCAAGCGAACAGCGCGTGCGAAAAAACGCCGCGCTTCTCTGCGCACAACCTCCAGCAAGGTCGTCTCGTGTTAACGGTGAGAAACCCGTTCACGCCTACGCACGCCGCCGTAAAAGCGGCGCTTTCAGCGAGACAGCTCAAGGGTGAGTTCACATTGCAAAGCCGCGCTGCCTCGCACCGACCGGCAGCTCTCTGAATGCGGCTGCGCTCACAATGCTTAGTCCCTGTCAACGCATTTCAAAGATCGACACCGATTATACCGCACCTGCGCCGGTTTGTCAAGGGGGTAAGCAAAGATTTCGGCGCCGTCAACGTTAAATAAGTGTAAACATTTGTGGTATGATTTGACAACCGAAGCGTTTTATGCTATTCTGTGGACAGAGGAACACACCATCGCAGCCAGTACCAAAACAAATGAAGGAGGATTGTTTATGAAACCCCGTTGCAAACGTTTGAGCCTGCTGCTGACCCTGTGCATCCTTTTGTCCGTTTTTACCGCTTTTCCGACCGTTTCGGCTGTCTCCGTGCAGCCGCCGGCGGACGCTGCAGGCGCAGCCGCCGTCACCTACGAGGACGTGCTGGCCGGGCTTGCGGACCCTTACGACTATTTCGGCCCGCTGGACGCGGACAGCGTGCCGGAGGCTGTCGGCTATGAAACGGCGCTCGAACGCCTGCACGTCGAGCGCATGTATAATACTAAAACCCAATAAAACTGTTGACAAAAACCTTCACATAATCCATATATGCAAGATTATGCTCGGTTTTTGTACAGTTTTAATCGGGTTTTAGTATGAAGAGGGCGATTCGCTCTATAACGTCATCTTCAAAAACGCCGACGGCAGCCGGACGCAGTATCTGTTCGACTACCCCGTGAAATATGTGACCGATTCGGGCGAGATTGAGGATATCCGGCTGAACGTCGTGCAGGACGCGCAGACGCCCGGTGCTTATCGGACGGCGGCCAACAGCGCCGTCACGATGTTTTCGCAAAAGCTGTCTGACGGCATCCGGCTGCAGGCGGACGGCGTTTCGCTGCGCCTGATCCCTGCCGGGGCTTCGTCCTCCGCCGCGCCTGCCGTCTCGACGGCGCGCCGGCTGGACGCGAATACGGTCGCCTATACCTATGACGATAAAACCGATTACGAATACACGCTGACCTATACCGGCTTCAAGGAGGACATCGTCGTCCGTGAATACACCGGTCAGACCGAATACGAATTCACCATCCTGACCAACGGCCTGTCGCTGACCAACCGGGACGGCTCGTATTATCTGACCGATGCAAGCGGCGCAGTGAAGGCGGCGATCGGCGATATCCTGATTTTTACCGCAGACGAGCGCAACAACACGCTCGGTACGCTTACGCACGAAACGGTGCGGGCAAATCAGGAATATAAGCTGACCATCCATATCGACCCGGACTATCTGCTGGATGAAGATACGGTCTATCCCATCCGCATCGACCCGACCATCGAAATCACCTCCGCCGCCGGCGCCATTGAGGACGTGACGCTCAACAGCCTGTCCGGCTCGGACGGCGACTCCTGGTCGCTGACCATCGGCAACCGCGCCACCTACGGGGTTTCGCGGGTGCTGATGAAATTCCCCGGGCTTTCGCTCTCCGCTGTCCCTTCCGCCGATAAAATCACTTCCGCGACCGTCGAGCTGCGCGACCTGATGTGCGAGGACGAGGCGATGATGGTGTACTGCTACGTGTTCACCGGCAACACCTGGACGGAGTCCACGGCGAACTGGTCGAACGTGAATCCGAACAGCTACACGGATTTGTTGTCCTCAAAGACCGTTTCGTACAGCAGCGGCGCGTCGCAGCCTACCGCACATCGATATGCTTTTAATATCACCGACGCGGTCAAGGGCTGGAAGACCGGCAATTATACGCAGTCCAAGGGGCTGCTGTTCAAGGCGCCTGCGAGTGTGGAGAACGGCAGTACGTACATCAAAAAGACCTTCTCATCGTATAACCGCTCGACGTATAAGCCCTCCCTGACAGTGAATTACAGCACCGGCGGGACGCAGACCGTCGCGAACGGAACATATTATTTGAACAATAAATACCATGGAGATTATTTGAGGTATTCACCAAGTTTGGGTTTGGGCGTAATTTCCGGGGAATCTTATTCGTTGGGAGACAGCATTCATTGGAATATTGTCAAAGTTGATAACGGATATGTTTTGAGATCCGAAGCGGATTCAACAAAATATCTCGGTGTCGTATCAAGCGCCAGTACATCGACAGAGATTGTCACAATAAATGATACAGCAATACCTAATCGCTGTGTATGGGATATTTTGATCGCGTCTGGAGGAGGGTGCTTGATAAAAAATATCTATAACAGCAAATATTTGTATACAAACGGCTCATCTTTATCCACATCTTCTTCTACTGGCACGAGTGGTACGACAACGTATGATACACGAGTTTGGCGATTGCTTTCCGTAACTGGAATGGCAGGAAAAGAATTGCAAAGGTCTACGCAGTTCTATTACAATGAACTAATGCTTGGATACACCAACACAATCAAATATAAAACGACACCTTTAAATGCGCTTTGGGCAAATGCGAGCGACTTTAATTATTCAGTAGCAAATTCAAATATTGTGTCGGTTAATGCAAATGGAGTTGTTACGGCAAAAGCGGTTGGTGAAACACAGATAACCATAATACATAAAGTAACGAATTTAACTTTTAGTGCGGCGGTAAGGGTATATCCGCTTTTGACAAATAAAGGTACGTTAAGCAGATGGTCAAGCGCGGAGCGAGATATAATCGGCTACTGGGAGTCGCCGCCAACTATACACAAAAATAAAATCGGAAACGATGGATCGTTTTATTTTAATATCGGCTATAATAATGCAGTTGCACAATGGAGCGATGCGTTAGAGTGGTCGTTTGCTACGGTTGCGCAAAATGATGCTGACATTGTCGTCCATGGCGGCACCAGAACTGAATTAGAAGTGCTTATGGGTGACAGCTTTAATTATTTAACCGCATCAACTGCAGGAATTACATTTTATGATTACAATGTGGTAGGATATTATCAATATCAAGGAAATATAAAATTACACGCCAAAATGAATTCCGCGACAATATATATTCCGGATGATGGTCGTACGGCAGACGAATATCGTAATATTTTAACGCATGAGCTGGGGCACGCATTGGGTTATATTGGTCATTCTGCATCTGCGTCTGATGTAATGTATCCATATGTTTCAACGATATACGACCTTTCAACAAGAGACATTAATCATTTGCATCAGTTGTATCCATAGATGTATGGTTGGCCTTGATTGAAAAGGAAGTGATATTTATGCATAAACGGATTTTTTGTGTGTTTTTACAGTTGCTGGTTTTGGCCGCATTGTTTGCGGGTTGTAAAACAGCGCCACTGCCCGATGGGGGTAAGCGGCCAACGGTTTCGACGGAGTCGGTCGATAATCAGTCAGAGAATAATTTTGGAGCGCCGCCTGTGGAGAGTCTTGTATATTATACATTTGAAGAATGTATTGCACTTGCAACGAATGTTGTGGAAGCAAAATGCCTGCGCAGCGAATTTGACGGCAGAAACACATTTTTAATTTTCGAACCATTATCGCAACTCAAAGGTGTTTTAGCTGACAATCCGTTCAGGGTCGTTTTTCCTCATCACATCTATGAAGTGCAAACTGAAAGCGGGTGGCTTTCCTACAGTTATGCTAATATGGCTTGTCCATTTGAGGTCGGTGGCGAATATCTTCTTCCGATGATTGAATACGATAAGCTGTATGAGCCATCTGTGTATTATATGACTGTTTCGGATATTTTTATCCAAAAAGAAATGGTTGACGATGAAGTCGTTATGTATATGTATGGTTCTCGCCCGGCGGAGCATTTTGCGGAATCTCCGGTAGAAACAATAACGCAATATGAGCAAGTGTGCGCATATATTGGTCAACTTCTTGCCGAAAACCCGTCGCCGGGCCGCGTACAGACTCCGGATTATATCCGTTCCGACGACCCGGCGGAGATTCTGGACGGATCGCCGTACTTCGTCCGTGTGCGCGCGGAGGCGTTTGTATCAGACTATGGGCATTACGCCGAGCTTTGGCGCTGCACGGTAACGGAGACGTATAAAGGCGGCCTTGCGGCGGAGGAAACGGAGGTTCTCTTCCTGCCGGGAACGGTCGAAGCCGGCGGGGAATATTTCGTGCTGCTGAAGGAACGGTTGATGGAAAACCTTCCGTACCGCCTGTCCTCCAAGCACAGCCTGTACGAAACGGATGACCCGGCCGCAGACGCTTTTTTCCGGCTTTTGCAGAACGAATAGTATCGTAAAACGGCTGCGGGGCTGTGTTTGGCTCCGCAGCTCGGGCAAACGGCATCGAAATCAGGGCGGCTATCTGCGGTATGCGTCCGGGACGGATGTGTTTTTAAGCAGTGTACACGTCAATGCCTGATGTCCTATCGCTGTGATGTGGAAAACATTTCGGAGCGACCCTGTATTGTTTGTTAAAGACGGCAATGCGTACCGGCGGTTTACGAGTGATTTGTACGGAAAGGAGATGCGAAAACGATGAAACGTTGGATTGCCGCAGCAATATTTTCGGCGCTGTGCGGAATGCTCCTGTGCGCCTGCAACCTGTCCGTCTCCGATTCGGAAGGCCCGGCGAAGCAATCCTCGGACACAGACTCGGTCCGGCAGGACGGAAACGGCGAGGATATCGCCGGCGTTACGCTTGAAGACCAGCTTGCATGGTCGGACAGTATTTTGGAAGCGCGGTTTGTATATGAAGAAGATCATGGCACCTATCAGTTGTATTATTTCGAGCCGGTCGACCAGCTACGCGGCCGGATCGACGGGCCGCAGTTTGCCGTCCGCTATGTATGCCGGGCGGTGGAATTGACCGAAAGCGGCCCGAGGGGAGAAAGGGCGCCCTATGGCTTCAAGGCCGGACGCGAATATCTGCTGATTCTGGAAAGATTCGTGTCGGTTACGCAGCCCGAAGATTATTACTATATTGTCGGCAATCTGCAATACGAAAAGCCCGATGCGGCCGGCGACGGGATGGATACGTATCAGGCTCTGCGGAGCGAAATCGTGGAGATTGCGGAGGGAATTCCTCTGCAGTCGCCGCCCTACACGGGAAAGGCGTATATCCAATCCGACGACCCGGCGGAGATTGCCGCAGGCTCGGATTATGTCGTAAAAGCGAAGGTTGCCGAGAGCAGCGGCGGGAACGAGCTGAACGATACCGAATGGTTTTTCTGCGAAATTACGGAGGTGTACAAATCCTGGGGCGTGCCGCCGGAGGGAAAGGCTGAGATCATTTTCCCGTCGGGCGCAGTCTCGCCGGGGGGCGAATACATTCTGCTGCTGACCTACCCCGACAACGAATGGCCGTCTGACCTGCCGGCGCCTTTTTATATCATGTCGTCCAAGAACAGCATTTACCAACCGGACGACCCGGTTGTCGGAGAAATTCTCCGCGCAGCGGAGCAGGACGCGTAGCCGCAGACAGGGGAGCGCCGGAAACGGCTCTCCCCGATGAAAAAATACAATGGGAAGAAGGTATGCGGTGGAGACGCTGAAACTGACAACAACGCCGATTGCCGATATAATCCGGGACGGACGCGCCGAGCAGTCTCCGATTGCGGAATCCTTTTTCCAAAAGCTGCGCCGTCTTTACGGTCTGGAGCCAGTTGCCTGCTACGCAGATTGCCGGCAAATCGTCCGATTGCGGGAAACGGGGCGGGTGTTCAAAAAAACGACAGCGGAGGGCGCAGAGAGAGTCAACGAGCTGCGGCTGACGCTGTATCTCCGCGGCATTTTCCTGCCTGAAGCGTTTGACAGCGAACAAAAGGCGTGCATTCTTGCGCAGTTTCTGCAAACGGTTTCGGAGGCGGGACAGCAGCTCGATTATCCGCGCAGCTATACGGAACAGGAACAGGCGTTTTACGGCTGGAAGCATCGGCCTGTCGCCGAATGGGATCTATCCAGACGGCTCGAACCGCCTTCGCCGCCGCGCTTTTCCGGCGAAATCGACGCGGAATCGTTTGACGGACTGGCACTTTGGCATATCCTTTCGGGCAGGATGCCGAGAGACAAAAAAGATGCAGTCTGAACGCGGGTATGAAAACAAAAATTGCGCACTGTGTATTGTGCGCGGATCGTCCGCGGCGACTCGCCGCTGAAGCATTTGAACCGGCTGGAATCGGTCCGCGCTCTGTGCGCGAAGGTGTACTGCGGCTGGGACGCAGCGCGGCAGCGGATGAACGCGTATGTCATCCTGCCCGAATCGACCCTTTCGGATTTCGGCGACGCGGCGCGGAAACGACTTGCCCGCGAAATGCAGGAGGAACTGACCGCGCGGGACAAGTGGGGCGTGTTTGGGCGGTACCCGCTCGAACCGGTCTATACCGTATGGTCGGCGCTTTCCGACGAAATGAAGTTCTGCCTGCTGCGGGAATGAAGCGGCACTGTGCGCAGGAGGAAGGAGCAAGAAGGCGTATGTCTGCCGAAATCCGATGCGGAAGGCGCAAACCGAAAATTTTGCTGATTGTTTTGGCATCGCTGCTGCTGGTCGGGGGCGTGCTGCTTTTCTGCTTCAAGCGCACCGTTGGGTATAAGAGCGATTATGACGATCTTATTTTTACATCGTCGGACGGCGAATATCGATTAACGGTCAGCGAATGGACGTACTTTGCCTATTCCGGCGCTGAACTGTATGTTGGGCGGACAGCGAATGCCGGGCGCGGACGGGAAGCCGGCACAACGTTTTCCAGTGCGCCGAGCGGCGTTTTTCGGGACGGAGACTTTCATATTGAATGGAACGCAGACAGCGTCGCCGTGTATTACCGACGCTTTGCGGGAAACGAAAACGATGACCCGCAGACGTGGGGCTGCACGGTCTGTCCGTTTTCCGGATGAAGGACAAAAAACCTGCGAAATATCTGCAAAAAAGTCTTGCATGTCCAAGCTGATTGTGATACAATGACAAAAAACAATGGCTTTGAAAAAAGCATTCGTTTCAAACGCTTTCGGAAAGCGGAAATGAAAATTTTGGAGGCAACTGACAATGGCTAAGATCAAAATCGGCATCATAGGCTGCGGTACCATCGCCAACAGCGCGCATATCCCGTCCTATATGGCCAACCCCGACGTGGAAATCAAGTATTTCTGCGACATCCTGCCCGAGAAGGCGAAGGCCGCCGTGGAGAAGTATGGCTGCGGCATCGCGATTGAGGACTATCACGACATCATCGCCGACCCCGAGGTCGAGGCGGTTTCGGTCTGCACCCCGAACAAGATGCACTCGATCATCTCGGTCGACTGCCTGCGCGGCGGCAAGCACGTCCTCTGCGAGAAGCCGGCGGCCCGCACCTATGCGGACGCGCTCGAGATGCAGAAGGCGCAGCATGAGACCGGCAAGGTGCTCAACATCGGCGTGGTCAACCGCTTCAATTCCGCCGTCAATAAGCTGCGCGAGCTCATTCAGCGCGGCGACTTCGGCGAAATCTATCACGTTTACGTGTCCTTCCGCGCGCAGCGCTCGATCCCGGGGCTGGGCGGCGCGTTCACGACCAATGCCATCAGCGGCGGCGGCGTGCTGATCGACTGGGGCGTTCACTATCTCGATATCGTGATGTACTGCACCGGCGACCCGCAGCCCAAGACCGTTTCGGCCAAGGCGTTTTCCAAGCTCGGCGTCGATATGCCCAACTATGTGTATGAGGGCATGTGGGCCGAGGATACCAAGGACCTCAACGGCACCTACGACGTCGACGATTTCGTGACCGGCTTTGTCCGCACCGAAGGGCCGACGATCACCTTCAACGGTGCGTGGGCGCAGAACATCGGCATCGGCGAGGCGTACATCGACTTCATTGGCACCAAGGCCGGCGCCAGACTGATTTACGGCGGCGATTTTACGGTTTACAGCACCTGCTGCGGCTCGCTTTGCGAGTTTAAGCCCAAGTTCAAATCGAAGGCAATGTTCCAGGAGGAGATCGACGCGTTCGTCCGCTGCATCCAGACCGGCGAAAAGCTTCCTTCGCATATCGATCAGGCCATCATCACCTCCAAGATGATGCAGGCGATGTACGATTCCTCCGCTGCGGGCAAAGAAATCGCGCTTTGATTTCTTTTCCGGCCGGTACGGAGAAAACATACAGACTCAAAAAACGGCACGGCGGAAAACGCCGTGCCGTTTTTCCAAAACAAATAGAAGGCGCCGGTACAAACGACAGATATGTTTTTTCGGAGGATGCCGGAAAATATGCTTCGGCAAACAGCTCGAATACGGACAAGTGCGCCGCCTGCGGGCTGTCCGATAATCCGATTTCCCGGCAAAACGGTTTGGACCCGTTTTGTCAACTGCGGCATTTGCCGCAGCCTGCAAATCCTTTTGGATTTGCAGGAAATACGTATTGTACGGCATATTTCCCCGGGCTTTACCGGGGCGTCGTTCGCAAAGGCGGATGACGGATGCCTTCATCAGATATAAGTATGAAACGCAGCCGTTCGGCGCGCGCTTTCCGCAATCGTTTCGGCGGACGCGGCGTTCAGAGGATTGCAAAGCGGATAGCAGCATCCTTGCAGAAAAGAAGCCGTGGTCCGCACGCGTAAAATCTCCGGCGGCGCGCCCAAAGGCTTTTGCTCTTGTGATGCGTGCGGAACACCGGCCGCAGCTTTTGCAAAAAACCACTTGCCGAGCAGGTAATCCCCAAAAGGCTTTTGCGGTGAATATTCAATAAATATGAAAGCATTGTCCTTGTTTGAGAGAATGCGTAAAATATAAAAGTTTAGAATGGCCCATTAGGGGTGGTTAAACGCAAAAGCAAGGCAAGCGTTGCTTTTTGCTGCATTTGCGGCGGTATGGCGTTGATGCAGAAGGCAAAAAGCACAGAGGGCGTTCAGCCGATCGGCAACTGCGGCGTATCGCCGAAAAGCAAGCCATCGGTTTTGCCGGCAGTCATGCTTTTGCCGCCGGCCGGGGAATGGCCTTCGGCGTATCCTTTCGGCCGCTGTCCGAAGGCTGCGGAAACGTTTCTGCATAATCGGTGGATGGAAGGGGAGAGTCAAATGGACAAGCCGGTCATCGGGGTTTTGCCCGGGACGAACGGGGATGGATCGGGCTTCTTTATGGTCCCGGCTTATGCTCGGAGCATAGAAGCCTCCGGCGGGATTCCCGTTATGCTGCCGTTGACCGCCGACGAAGCGGTACTGCGGCAGCTTGCCGCGCTCTGCGCAGGTTTTCTGCTCCCCGGCGGGCAGGACATATCTCCGATGGTTTACGATGAGCCGGTGTCCGAAGGCTGCGGGCCCTGCTGTGCCGAGCTGGATCGGATGGAGCTGCTTTTGCTGCGCGAGCTGCTCGACCGGGACAAGCCGGTGTTCGGTATCTGCCGCGGCCTCCAGTTTCTCAATGCGGCGCTGGGCGGTACGCTGTATCAGGATCTGCCGTCCGAACGTCCCGCCGGCATATCGCACCGCCAGACGCAGTCGGCCGATGCGCCGTGCCATTCGGTGATGCTTGCCGAGGGAAGTCCGCTGCAAGCGCTGCTGCGCGCGGATACGATTTCGGTCAACAGCTTTCATCATCAGGCGGTGAAAACGCTCGCGCCGCCGCTTTCCGTGGCGGCGCTGTCGGAGGACCGGTTGGTCGAGGCGGTGTGGATGCCGTCCAAGCGTTTTGTGCGGGCGGTCCAGTGGCATCCCGAGCTTTCTTTTATGAACGATGAAAACAGCCGCAGGCTTTTCGCGGACTTTGTCGCGGCCTGCTGCATATAGGATGGCGCAGGGGACATCGCGCGCAGCGGCGGTTTTCAGCAGCCCCGAACTCCATATGGGAATCCAGAAGGAAGGGCGGCGACTTCCGTTTGGCGGCAAAAATTCAGTCGATGTCCTCCCCCAGCTCGCAGGTGTAGAGAAATTCCAGAATGTCGCCGTCCTGAAGGACAACCGAGCCGCTGTCTGTGCTGCGAATCTCGCCGTTGATGCGGAACAGCCAGCCCGAGAGCGGCCCGCAGTCGAATTCACGGACGCCGCCGATTCCCTGTACGTACACACTGCCGATGCCGCGCTGGGCCTCCAGCGCCAGCCCTCTTTCGGCGCAGACCCGCTCGAGCAGCGAGAACGCCGTGTCCCCTTCGAGGACCTCCACGGCGGCCGGTGGGATCAGCAGGCCGTCTGCGGGGACAGCGGCCAGCAGCGATGGGTCCGCACGGCTGTCGCCGAGCAGGTTTTCGCAGCTTACGGTGAGCGTCGCCGTGCCGATCGGCCCGCCGGTAACAGGCTCCGGTGCGGGGCGCAGCAGCCACAGCAGTGCCGCGGCTGCGGCGAGCAGGATGCATGCGGAGAAAATGATTTGTTTCTTTGGCATTGGAAACCTCCTTCGGTTTTTACAGCCGATATGGTAAAGCTACTTTATCATATTTGCGTGCAAAATAAAAGAGGAAAGATGAAAAAAGGGAAAATAGAAAAAACGCTTGACTTTTTATGTCGAATATGCTAAAATGAGCACAGGAAGCAGCTTGCCGGCTCTTCCGACGGGCATAATTTTGAACAGAGTTCAGCCCTTGCTCTGTTCAGCCGCAGATCGTGCAAATTCAAAAGCCGCATTCCGTCCGTATGGTGGGGGTGTGCCTTTTTGTGTTTGATAAATCTAAAGGAGGTTTCTTTTATGGGAAAGAAGAAATGGCTCGCGGCGTTATTTGCCGTTGTTCTGGTCGCCGGGATGACGGCAATGCTGCCGACAGCGGCGTTTGCCGCAGCGGAGACCGTTACTGTAGATAACGGTATCAACTTCGCTCCTGACACAACTTTGCAGGACATTGAAGAAGCGTGGGGTGAAGGGACCGCGACGATCGAGGCGAATGACGACGGTTCCTGCAAAGTGACCCTGCTGAAAAACATTACGCTGAAGCAGGGCGCCGTAACCCCGGTCACTTTCGGCACCTATAGCGACGGCGCGGATCAGCCGATGATGATCCTGGACTTGAACGGCTGCGTTTTGTCAGGGAAGACAATTGTCATATCGAACTACGGCAATTTGACCATAGCAGACAGCGCCGGCGGCGGTAAAGTCGTTTACGACGGCGGGCAGTATTTAACTGCTGTTCAAAATGCGGGCTATACCCTGATCATCAACGGCGGCTCGTTTGTGTGCGACGGTGCGTCCACTGCAACGAACGGCGGCGCGATATCCGGCGCAATGACGACGACGACAATCATCAACGGTGGCTCGTTCCATAGCGAACAGAGCGGCGCGCTGACGACATACGGGAAATTGGTGATCAACGGCGGCAGCATCAGCGGCGCTTATGGCATCGTGGCGAAGCAGCCGACAAAAGCGGGGGATCCTGCCAGCTCCATAGAGATTCCGGCCGACTCGACAGTTGTGGTCAATGCCGATGGTATGGCTTTTGTTGTGATCACGGACGGCGACGGCGAAAAATCGGAAGGCAGCATTGCGGCGCAGGGCGGCACTTATAACGCGCCTGCCGTCGTCGGAAGAACCGGCGGAGGCGACGTAACAAACCATGTGGCCATTACGGGCGGCAGCTATACGGCAGACCCGTCAGGATATGTAAAAAATGACAATGCGGTCGCGCAGATTCTTCCCGCGGGCAGCGAAAGCGGTCTTTACGTCGTAGGCGGCACGATTGCGGACAAAACGGCGGATGCGGTGTCGGGCGATACGATTACGATCCTTTCGGGCGACGCGGTGCTCACCGGCCTTGCCGACGGTATTACCGTCAAAAACGAGGGTACGGGCAGCGTGACGGTCAATGGGGATGCGCTGGCTTCGGGTTCCGAGCTGGTGACGCATACGCATGTCCTGACAAAGGTGGAGGCCAATGCGCCCACCTGCACGGAGTCCGGCAATAAAGCGTATTATACCTGCTCCTGCGGGAAGTGGTTCGAGGATGAGAACGCCGCGACCGAGATTTCCGACAAGGACAGCGTCGTCATCCCCGCACGGCATATGCTGTCCGACGTCGCCGAGACGGCGGCCACCTGTACGGCGGAGGGCATCAAGGCGCACCAACATTGTACGGTCTGCAACAAGGACTTTATTGACGGCGTAGAGAAAACAGCCGATGAGCTGAAAATGGAGAAGCTCGAGCATGATTATGCGGAGGAATGGACGTCCGGCACGGAGCAGCACTGGCATGCATGTGCGGACTGCGGTGCGAAAACCGATGAGGCTGAACACACCTTCGAGTGGAAGATAGACAAAGAAGCGACGGCGGCCGAGGCGGGCTCGAAGCACGAGGAATGCGCGGTCTGCGGGTATAAGAGGGACGCGGTGGAAATTCCGGCGCTCGGCGACGATTCGAGCGCGGCGGCGGATTCTTCCGCGCCTGATACATCCTCTGCGCCGGCTGCGTCTTCCGCCGCAGACAGCTCCGCAGAGTCGGGTACGCCCTCCACGGGCGACGCGGGCAAGGCGGTGCTGTGGGTGCTGACGGCTGTTCTTGCCTGTGCGGCTGTGACGGTTGTCATCCGCAGCCGCAGGGCGTAAGCGCATTTGAGGCGTGATACAGAATGCGAAAACGCGATAAAACTGTAAGGTAAAAAACTTCGCAACATTCATTTATTATGTGTGGTTTTTTGTACGGTTTTCAATTGCGTTTCCGTATAAGGAAAACCCGGCCGAAAGGCCGGGTTTTTTGTATGAAAAAATCGCAGGAACGGGCGTTTTCAATCGTGAAAACGCGTTCTTGCCCATATGCCCGCAAATCCCGTGCAGGACGCGAAGGGCGGACGGCGGCATTGAAACGCCCTTACTGCATTGCATATAACGGCGGCTTTGCCGTCGTTATATGCAATGATCGGCTAAGAGCATACGATTTCTTGATAAAACGGTTTGAAACCGTTTTATCACCCGCGGCAAACGCCTTCAAACAATAGATGTTGTACGACCTGTTTTCCCTAACGCTTTGCCCGGGGCGTTGGTTGACATAGGTTTACGGAATCCGATTCGCGCGACAGTCATGATATGCGGCGGCGTGCAAAAGAATTCCTCCTTTTATCGCGCGCTTTGCGCTGGTTCCCCACGGTTCGGCGCGCGGGCGCGCTTGGTTTACATAACTTTACAAACGACGTGGGAAATAGAACATTCTTGCACCTTCCCTTCGACAGACTCGGCGGACGTCTTCGGCTATAATCATATCCAGCGTGACGGACGCTGTGCTCAAGGGCGTCGGCAGGCCGCAGGGCCGTTGCCGCACCTCCGGCCGATCCGCTTCGCGGATGGCGCGGTGCAGGTCGGCCTTGCGCCGAAAGCCCGCAAAACGATAAGGAAACAGTCTCCGCGTGGCGGGGACAGGGGAGGAAGAAACAACGATGGACAAAAAGAAAGAAACCGAAAAACGAAGGCTGACGCTCTCTGCGGCCGAGCTGGCCGAAGCGGGGATTGCCTTTCTCTGCGGCATCTGTCCGCTGTCGCCGGGTGTGAATCCGTTCGGGCTGGCGTATCTGTTTTCCAAAGCAAAGCTGACGCTGCCGCTGGCGGCGGGATTGGTGCTGTCGCTGCCCTTTTCACCGCAGCCGTTGATTTACGCGCTGCTGTATCTGCTTGGTTTTGCGCAGCTCTGGCTGTCCGCCGGGCGCAAGCTGCCCGCTGCCGCGCGTGCGGCGCTCTGCGTGGCGTTCGCAGCGGTGCTGGCGCTGACTGCGTCGCCCTTCTCGGGCGCGGACGGATTTGTCGCGGCGCTGTTCGCGTTCGTGGCGGTGCCGGGGTTCGCGTACCTGTTTCCGGGCGCTTTGTCGGCCAAGCAGTCCGGACGGCTGCTCTGCGGACGGCTGGCGTTCGCCTATGTCGCGGTGCGGGCGATGACGGTTTTCTCATTTTCCTTTTTCCAGCCGCAGCTTATGCTGGCTTTCTTCGTTACGCTGGCGGCGGGTCTGAAAAGCCCCTATTCGTCGGCAGGGCTGTGCGGGTTCGTCTGTGCGTTGGCGGCGGACATCCATTATATGCCCGCGCTGATCGTGCTGGGACTGCTGTTCGGGTTGTTTTCCAAGAAGAATGTCCTGCTCGCGCTTTTTCCGACGTTTGCCTTTGCGGTCGTTTCCAACGCCTATCTGCTTGACTTCCGCGACCTCGCGCCGCTGCTGGTTAATGCCTGCTGCGCGCTGGCGGCGTTCCTGCCCGTACATAAGCGCATTCCGGCGCTGTTCCCCGAGCAGACCGCAGAGGGCGAAAGCGTCGCGCCGGATAAGCGCCCCTTTTCCCTGTCTGCTTTCTCTGCCTGCTTTTCTTCTCTCTCTCAGGTCTTTTACACCGTCAACGCCGAGACCAAGCAGACCAACGCCACCGAAACCTGCCGCCGCGTACAACAGGCTGCGCTGAGCGTCTGCTCGGCCTGCAGGGGATGTACCTGCGACAAACGCGACCTCTGCAACAACCTGATGAAGCACTGCCTGAGCGAGGGCTTCATTACCGAAGAGGACCTGCCCGACCACATTCGATTCGGCTGTAAGTGCAAGCCGCGGCTCATCGAGACGGTCAACGCCGCGCTTGCCAAAGGGCGGGACGAAAGCGCGCGTGCGGTGGCGATGCTGGCGGAGGAGTACAGCGCATTTTCCCGCCTGCTCAACGAGGCGTACCGAAAGGAGGAGAGCGAGCTTTCCCCTGACCGCGAGGCCGGACGGCGCGTGCGCGAGCTGCTGTTTTCCAAGGGCGTCGTCTGCGACAAGGTGCGTGTCACGGGCGCCCGGCGGCGGACGGTGGAGGTCAACGGCGTTCTGGTGGACAAGCTCGACTGCACCTCCCGCCAGCTTGCGGAGGAACTGTCCGCGCTGCTGGGCGTACGGCTGTCACAGCCGCAGTTCCTGCTCAACGACGGCTACGCGACGATGCGCTTCGAAACGGTCTGCCGCTTTTCGGTCGAATCGGCCAAGGCGTCCTGCGCCAAGGACGGCGAGACGCTCTGCGGCGACACGGCCAGCTTCTTTGAGCACGACGACTACTTTTACGCCCTTATCGCCGACGGTATGGGCAGCGGGCGCGACGCGGCGCTCACCTCGCGTCTGGCGGCGATCTATCTGGAAAAGCTGCTCTGCGTCGGCGCCGACAAGGGCGACGCGCTGCGGATGCTCAATAAGGTGCTGATGGCCAAGAAGGATGAGGTGTTCACCACCGTCGACCTCATCGAGATCGATAAGCTCACCGGCGAGGCGACGCTTGTTAAGGCCGGCGCCGCGCCGAGCTACCTGCTGCGCGGCGGCGACTGCACCAAGCTCGAGAGCCGCACGCTGCCCGCCGGAATCATGCCCGCGGTCAAGGCCGAGCAGATCAGGCTCAAGCTCCGTCGGGGAGACTGCCTGGTGATGCTTTCGGACGGCATCACGCAGAACCGCAATTATACGCCTGCCGTCCCCCGCGCCGCCAGTGCCAAGGAACTGGTCACTGCGCTGATGCGGCGTGCCTCCGCCCAGACCGAGTGCGCGGACGATATGTCCGTCGCTGCGCTGCGGATCTTTTAGCAGAAAACGCCGGGCGGCTGAAAAAGTCTGCCTGCCGCACCGCAAAGCTATTGACTTTTTCCGCCCGCCGTGCTACAATCGGGGTACGAAAAGAGTTGGAAAGGGTATGAAACACGATGTTCAGAATCGGAACGGTCAATATTGACACCTCGCACGCGCCCAGCTTTGCGGAGATTTTGCAGAAGGGCGACGTTGCGCGCTATACCTGCGTATATAACGACGGCTTCCGTACCGACGAGGAGGTCGAAGCGTTTATCAAGCGCTTCGGTCTGGAAACGCGTTATGCTTCACTGGACGAGATGGCCAAAAACGTCGACATCGCCTTTATTCAGGGCTGCGACTGGGACCGCCACCTTGAGCTGGCCGAGCCGTTCGTCAAGGCGGGCGTGCCTGTGTTCATCGACAAGCCGATTGCCGGCAATCTGCGTGACTGTCATAAGCTGGAGGAATGGGCGGCTTCCGGCGCGGTGATTTTGGGGACGAGCGCGCTGCGCTACACCTATGAGCACGACGAGTTCTTTGCACTTCCCGCAGCCGACCGCGGCGACATTGTCCACGTGACGACCTCGGTGGGTGTGGACGAGTTCAACTATGCGATCCACGCGGTCGAGTCGATCAAGGGCTTCATGCGCGGCGATAAGCCGGCCGCCGTCCGTTATATCGGGCGTTCGCACGCGGGCGAGACGCCGGTCGATTCGTACTATGTCACCTTCGAGAGCGGCGCGTCGGCCTGCTATCATATCTGCCTGAAGGGCTGGCAGCCTTCTACTGCGACGGTCATCACGACGAAAACGACGTACGTGTATAAAATAGACACCAATAAGGTTTACGAGGCGATGCTCAAGCATGTCTGCAATTTCCTGCAGGGGAAGGACAACCTGCTCGTCTCCGTGCCGGAGATGACCGAGTCGGTCAAGCTGATGCTGGCCGGCCGCAAATCGAAGCAGCTCGGCGGCGCGGAGGTGCTGGTTGCTTCGCTGATGGAAGAGGACGGCGGCTTCGACGGCGCGGCGTTTGAAAAAGAATACGCCGCACAGCAGCGTGCAGCGAAATAGAGTGTTTCGGGAAAAAATGGGCGGATGCGCATCTGTGCGCTCCGCCCTTGTTTTTGTGGCTTGGAGGGATTGGAGAGCGGCGGCTTTTTGCATACGCGGCGGCGTTTCGCGTGCTTTTGTTTCGTCTGCGGCGCGGAAAAGGAAGCGCATTTATCTGTTCCGAGATTCCAAGACAAATGTTATTTCGTGTTCTTCATCTTTGCGCCGGGAGGAACATATGCTTTCTTTCAGCGGGCTTTCGCCGTTTTTCTGCTCGTATTTCTGAATGTACAGCTTGCAGAAGCGCTCTATAAGGTTGCTTAGGCTCCGCGTTTCCCGTTTAGCAATGCGGCGCTGTTTTTCTTCTATGCTTTGCGTTGGAAAGGTCCGAATGGCACCCGCATATCGGTTTTGCCTCCCCCTTTACCCCCATCGCCGCTTTGCGGCGATGGGGGTAAAGGGGGAGGCATGCGCGCTGCGCGAAGTCTTTACCTTCAGCAAATCCGATTTCCCGCTGCGTTTGCTTTTCCCATACTTTCTAACAATGCATAGTCTGTCATGCATATTTCTATCCTGCAACACTTCCCATAACGGCTACGACCTTTCTCCTACCCCTAACGCCGCAGCGCGGCGTTAGGGGCAGGAGAAGAGCACGAACAGAATTTAAGCGCAAAGCGCGCTGCTTTTTTATGTGCATCGGCGGCAAAACCGCCGATGCACATAAAAGGGAAGGACGGGAAAACGGTTTCATAAAAAGCGGAATGCCGCAGCAATTCCTTTCGATATTATGGCCGACGCCGTTATACGGCGTCGGCCATATCACATCCCGGCTTCGGGAAAAAGAAGGTGCGTTCACAGCTTGTTTCAAAACAAAATATGAACAGTCGCGCCCCGAAAAAGATATATTTTTGTCCGAATCGAGCTGAAATCTCCCATATAAAAGACACCTTGATTTCTGTGCGAACACAGGGAAGCATCTTCGGGGTTCTGCATCAAAAAGACTGAGCCTAAAAATATTGTCGGATTTTGTCGATAAATTCTGCGCAATACAATGAAACGAACGGTTATAAACGGGGATACGGCCGCCCAATCGTCAAAGCGCGCTGCGGACGTATGGCGGCGCATATGCAGCCGCATCGTTTTGGCGGCACAAATACGGTTTTGTAGTCGTGCGGGACAATTGTGCCGCGGCGATTCTCCGTATTTCCCGCCGTTCCGCCGCGGGTCAGAGCGGTTTGGAGGGCTTGAGCGAGCCGGACGTCCGGCGCTGCGGCTCCCGCTTCGCCGCCGCGCGGCGGCGCGCGTTCCGCCTGCGCTGTTTTTGCAGCCTTGTCAGCTCGAGCAGAAAGCGGTTGAAGCGGCTGTGGGCGTAGGTTTCGTTATAGATCCGTGTAAAATTGCTTCCCTGCGCGCGGCGTCCCGTGCCGAGGAAGAACGCGAAGATCGTCGGTCCCAGCGTCAGCGCGCAGACGGCCACAGCCACCGGCGCCACCACGTCCGAGCCGGACGCGCGTCCGAGGGCGAGCGGCAGCAGCACGCAGGCCAGCGCTTCCGCCAGCATACAAAACGCGATTTTTACAGTCCTCATCCTTAATCATCTGCCCTTCGCTTTGTTTGTTCGGTACAGGGGCCCCTGCCGACATACTCAGTATAGCAGAACGGATGGGAAAATTTTGTCGCATTATCGTGTCGAATATTGTTTTGCCATTTCGGCGGTGACGGCGGCCAGCTCGTCGACGAGGTCGGACGGATGCAGCACGCGCACGTATTTGCCGTATTGCAGCGCCCAGCAGAGCATCGCCGCGCGGTTGACGCGCACGCGGACGGTCAGCGCGTCGTCGGTTATGTCGGTGAAAACGGCGTCAAGCCCGAACCAGTCGATGATGTCGCCGATGATGCTTCGTTTGGCGCGGAACTCGACCGCCGCGCTTTCTCCGGCGAACATATATACGTGCTCGGCCATATGGCGGGGAAGGTCGAGCCCCTTTTCCAGCCCCCTGACCAGCGCCTTATCCTTGGCGGGGCTGTCGAGCAGCGCAATATCGCTGATGCGGTCGATGCGGTAGTTGGCAAGCGTGTCATACTTGTCATAGTTGCAGATGAGGTAATAGCGGCCGTTGGCGACGACCATCTGGTAGGGGTTGACGACATAGCGGCGGACATTTCCGCTGCTGTCGAGCCGGGGATGCGGCTTTTTGTCGACGCCGTATTCGCAGTAGGCGAACGAGACTTGTTTCTTTGCCGTGATCGCCTCGTCGAGCAGCTCGACGGTGTAAAAGAATTGGTCGCTGCGCGGCAGGGCGCCGGGCAGCGCGCGGACGTGTCCCAGCCGCGAACGGAAATGGACGCTGCCCAGCTCCTCGATTTTGCGGACGAGGCCCGCACACTGACTCTGCGGCAGACTGCGGGAGGAAATCAGGCTGTCGATGAGCAGCCGCAGCTCGGCGTCGGTGAACTCGTGCTCGATATACCAGCCGGTGCAGAAGGTGCCGTCCTCGCCGTCGGCGCCGGCGCGCGGCCGTTCGTCACAACAGACGGGATAGCCGCTGCTCTGCAGCTCAAGCAGGTTGCGCCGGACCGACTTGCGGTCGGCTGTCATCCCGTATTCGGATTCGAGGAGCCGCAGCAGCTCCTGCTGGGAAAGGCGGTGGTTTTCGTCGGAGTACTTCCGCAGCAGCTCAAGCAGGTTGAGGGCGAGCATCTTTTTCGGTTGCAGAGAATAGGCCATAGCGGGGAATCCTTTCGTTTTTGTCGGTGGGTACAGTATACCGTATTCCGGTGCGAAAAGCAAGCCTTGACAGAAGGAGACGGGAAAGGTATAATAAAGGCAACGCTACTCAAATCCGATGGAGCGACTGCGCCGTCAGATTTTTCGTCAGTCCGAACAAAAAACGCGCGTATAGCGGGGCAGGCGACCGTGCCATTATGGCTTCTGCCGTGTATTGTGCGGTTTGCCTTAAAATCACGTTCTGGCCTTGTGGGTCAAAAGGCGCTGCAAGTGGTTCTATAAGCGGCTGTGCGGAAACCCGGTTCCGGCGAACGTGTCGCTGTCCGCCGGCGTCCAAAAGACGGGGATGTCGGGAAACGATTTGGAGGGGATTGTATGATTGAAATCAGACGAATCGGCGAAAAGCACAAAGGCGACATCCGCATTCCCAATCAGCCGTTTGCTTTATGGGGGCGTATGATCCCCTCCTATCAGAACGGGGTTTGGCGTTATACCGTTGAACGCCTCGACCCTTCGGAACAGGCGGAAATGTGTTTTCCCGACGAAAACTATGATTATGCGGAAATGTGCAAAGCCTCTGCCTTCCTCGGCGCCTACGACACGGATACCTGTATCGGGCTTGCCGTATTACAGGAGGCGTTTTTTCGTTACATGTATTTGTATGATCTGAAGGTGAATCGGGCATACCGCAATCGGGGCGTCGCTTCCCTGCTCATTGAAAACGCCAAAAAAATCGCATCGGAGAAGGGCTATCGCGGGATTTATACGCAGGGGCAGGACAACAATCTTTCCGCCTGTTTGTTTTATATCAAATGCGGTTTCCGTATCGGCGGATTGGATACCGAAATTTACAAGGGCACCCGGCAGGAGGGGAAAGCGGATATCCTGTTTTATCTGGATGTCGAATAAGCCATAGTGAGCTGCAAATTTCGGCCTGCGGAAACGGCTTTTGTAAATTCTGAATGAGTGAAAAGCATTTTGTCTTGGATAAAAAGACTGCGCGGGAGGGAAACGAATGGACAAATACGTCGATATCTCCGGCAACGCGGCGTACCTGCGCCGCCGCGCCGCCTTTGACGCGCTGTTCGTTCCGGCTTGCCGCGCGTCGGCTGACATCCGAAAGCCGTACAGATATTTGGCGGCAAAATCGGTAATGTGCGGAAAATGCAAAAAGAGGTAGTATGATGGGAAAGATATTGGGCTCGTGGAGCGGTATGCGTAAATATCTCGAGACAGAAATGCTTGCCGTCTGTCTGCGCGGCAGGGTTCGTTACGGATGCACGGCTTATGTCGGTATGGATGGATGCAGATTCTTTGAGGTTTGCGTAGACGGCGAGCAGTACAAGCGGTTTTCACTGGAAACAGTAAATACCTATTTCATCAATCACGGATATAAAGCGAAATCAGACCCCGTTGGGACACGTGAATATTGGGAGGAATTTTGGCCTCTTCTTGATAAAACACCGCAAAACAGCAGGCTTGAATATACGGACGACGAGTTCTGCAATGCACTTGCGGCATACCGCAATCATCCTGTTTCGGAGAGTATTCGTTCGGAAAATCCGTTAATACGCATGTTTGCGATTCTGGATCGAAGGCTTGGAAAGAGAACACTGGAAAAGCTGAAAGAAACGATTGCGGTGCAGCCCGAATGGCTCCAGAAGTTTTATCTATTAAGGATGGAAGCTGAGCATATCTGACGCCGTCGGGAACATCGCAGAGCGCTGTGCGCGAAGCGGAAGAGCCCGATGGTTTATCGGGCACATGGTTGTATTCGGTTTCGACGATGTGAGTTCAAAACGGCAAAACGATTGTATTTCGTTCGTTTCATTATGCAGACGCTGATCAAATCAAGGCGCCGGAAAGCCTGTGCCTGTCGGCCGCACAGCTCCGGACGGCGCTGCGTATGCTTGAATGCCCCGCATAACCTATACGGCAGATGCAGAATACATAAAAGATTGGAGCAACCGCAATGAAAAAGCTGACATCCCTTCTTCTCTCGGCAGTGTTCTCGGCAGGCCTGCTTTGCACGTCGGGTACGCTGCCCGCTTCGGCGGCGGAGGAACCGCTCATCCTCGGCGTCAATGCCATCAACGTGACCGGCGGCGAGGGCCACGCCGTCCTCTATACGCCCGCACACGGGGAATCGGTCAAAGCCGGCACCGACTTCGCCTGGTGGCGCACCGCGACCTTCGAGTACAGCGACGAGCTCGGGGCGTACGTCGTTGTCAGCGTCTCGCTGACCGCCGGCGGCAGCTCGCCGAAGTCGCCCTTCATCCCGGAAGACGGCTTTGTCCTCTGCGCCAACGTCGGCAACGACTACAGCGCGTCGGGTGGCATCAATTACGTCAATGCGCTTTCCACCGACACCTATAACGCCATTGCCTCCCTGAACATAGGCGACGCGGCGTATTTGACCGGCATCGACCTTGCCGCCGGAACGATCGACACGACCGGTTCGCCCTATTACGGCGACGGCTTTGTTTCGAATGCGAAGATCACCGTCGGCGCAAAGCCCGACGGCGACGTTTACACGCCCGACCGCTCGGCAGGCGCGCTGCCGCAGGTGGTTACCGACATCGGCGGCAATCGGACGGTCGACGCGACTGCCGACTTCACCTTTACCTGGGAGCCGGTCGAGGGTGCGGACGGGTACATCGTCAATATCAACGACTGCACCATCACCGGGGACGGGCCGGCCGTTGCCGCCAACGTCCGCACGCAGGAGACCGGCTACACCATTCCGGCGGGCAGGCTGACGGTCGGCGGCAGCTATTCGGTCTGCGTCTCGGCTTACGGAGAGGGAAAGCTGAACAGCTTCAATTCGCGCGACTCTCTGTTCGCCGTCAGCGCGCAGGCGGCGGAAAGCCCGTTCCGCGACAAGACGATCGTTGCGTTCGGCGACAGCATCACCGCTTTCACCGGCTGGGTGAAGATGCTTTCCGGCCGTCTGGGCACGAACGTCGTCAATTCCGGCGTCGGCGGCGACAACACCTCGCAGGGGCTGGCGCGGTTCGAAACCGACGTGGCCGCGTACGAGCCGGACATCGTCATCATCCTCTTCGGGATGAATGACCAGGCGGAGGTCATGTCCACCGGCAAGCCGATTCTCGACCCCGAAACCTATGCCGCCAACTACCGCGAGATTATCGGGCGCTGCGTCGCGCTGGGCGCGCAGCCTGTGCTGCTGACCGGCCACAACGTCTGCACCGAGAGCGGGTACTATACGCCGGGCGGCTACGGACTGGACTATTCCACTGAAAATCTGAACGATTATTATGACATCATCCGCAGTCTTGCTGCGGAATACGGCCTCAATCTCATCGACCTGAACGCGCTTTGTGCCGGCGAAAAGGACACCGACCTGCTCGCAAAGGGCGACGGCATCCATCTCTCGACCTACGGGCATGAGAAGTATGCCGAGTGGATCGGGGACTATATGCTCGGCGAATTTGAGTGGAAGGACTTGTCAGCGCAGGAGCCGCAGGAGTCCTCTTCGCCTGCGGACGAATCCGGATCGGAAGCGTCCTCCGAACCGGCTGAGCCGAGCGCGGCCGAAAGCGCGGCGGCGTCCGAGCCGGAGAAGAGAGGGCTGTCTGGCGGCGCAATTGCGGCAATTGCGGCTGCGGCGGTTGTTCTCGTCGGTGGGATTGCGTTCTTTGCGGCAAAGCGGAAAAAGAAATAAAAGCGCTTGCCGGGTGCGGTACCGGCAGGCAGACGGAGAGGGGCGGCGGAGGTGCGTCATAAGGGATTCGCGTACCGGCAGCAGGACGACGGCCATTGCGGCCGCAGCGGCCGTCCGGGAAGGGAACGTACATGCTTTGATGGGCGAGCGGTATGCCGTGCGCAGGATATGCCGCAGCGCGGACATTATGCAAAGAGGAACGGCGTGCATCGGCTGTCGTTTCCGTACAGCGCCTTTGACGGCGCGCTGTTCTCTTGCGGTCCCGGGCGTCGCGCCGGATGTTGCCGGCGCGGAGCGGTACGGACGCACAAAGGCATCGGGACGTAACGCCGGGCGCGTTTGAACGCCCGCAGGCCGGCCGCCGGTACGGATACATATCGGCTTCGCCTTTTTCGCATCCTTTCCGGTGGGCGGCGCGCCGTATGAAAACGGGTGCCGTGCTGACCGTCCACAGCGGCGCGGACGCCGGCATCCGGCCGGTCCGCACGTCGGTCCGGCAGTACAAAAAGGGGAAGGAAGAATGGTATGGAACGCGAACAATACGAACATCTTTCGGCGCTCGGCAAGGAGGACCTGATCCGACTGATCGAAATTTATTCCAAAAACTGGCTCGCGCTTGACGGCGTATGGTTTCAGTCAGTCGAACGGAAGCGCGGTATGGATGAGGCAATGGAGCATGACGCCGAGGCCTGGCGGCGCTTTACCGTCATCGAAGCCCGGCGCATCAAGACGTTTCTGGGACTGCCCGAGCATGCGGGGCTGGAAGGGCTTGCCGCAGCGCTTCGGCTGCGGTTTTATGCCAACCTCAACACCGCCCGCATCGGTCGGGAGGGCGATACGCTTGTCTATACGATGACCGAATGCCGCGTGCAGACCGCCCGTGCGCGGAAGGGGATGCCCTATCACCCCTGCAAGCCGGTGGGGTTGCTCGAATACGGGCTGTTCGCGCAGACGATCGACGACCGTATCCGCTGCCGCTGCGCAAGCTGCTATCCAGACGTGACGGACCCGGACTGCTGCTGCAAATGGGTGTTTACGCTGGACGCGGCGGATGAGAAATAATACGATTTCTTGATAAAACGGCAAAAAGCCATTTTATCAACCGCGACAAATGCCGCCAAGAAACAGATACGGCACGGCGTATTTCCCCGGCAAAGACCGGAGCGTCATTCGCTTTTGCGAATGTCAAATATAAGTATAAGCAAAAAACGGTGAAGCAGACAGCTTCGCCGTTTTGGTATATCGGAAATGCCGTTTGGGCAAACTTGCTGGCGGCTTTGCTTATTTCAACGGCATCAACCGTCAGAAGCAAATGAAAGCGCATCGGCAGGCGTTTTCGTACCGTACCGCTTTTGACGGGCATAGCGTTTTCTTCCGAAAGAGGCATGCCTTGCGGATACGGCGACACGACGGACGCTGCATACTTCGCGGCGGAAAAAGCTACCGGGCCAGCACTGCCGGTTTTATCGGCTTATTTCCTGCTGGCAAGTACGCTGACGCGACCTTGTGACGGCCTGATTTCGCGCACATTCTTATTTTTTGCGGCCGGATAGACGGTTTTCCTGCTTGTTTTGGGAGAATGCGGCCTAACATATGGCCGAAGGCGCGGACTATACGAATGAAAGCGTTGATCAACGACTTTGGAGACGAAACAACGATGGAAAAACAACACTTGCCGGAACTGCTTGACGACGCGCTGCTGGAGAAGCTGTATGGCTTCTGCTATGCGCGGACGCATGACAGCCTGCGCGCGCAGGAACTTTGCTCGGATATTGTCCTCGCGCTGGTCGAGGCTTCGCACGCGGGCGGCAGACTGACCGAGCCGTATGCCTTTATTTGGCGCGTGGCGCGTAACGTCTACGCTGATTTCTGTGTCCGCCGCGCCCGTGAAGCGTCGCTGTTCGACGGCGGCGACCCCGAGGACGTTCTTGCCCGTCTGGCCGATGAAACGGCGGGCGACGACGGCGATGCAGAGCGCTTGACGGCGGTCTTTCGCCGTATCGCGTTCCTGACAAAGGCTTACCGCGAGGCGATGATCCTGTTTTATCTGGACGGGCTGTCCACTGCGGAAATTGCCGCGCGGACGGGCGCGAGTGAGACGGCCGTGCGTCAACGGTTGTTTGCGGCAAGAAATAAAATCAGAAGCGAGGTCGATCAAATGGAAGCAAACGAAAAACCTGTCATGCTGGACAAACTGGAATTCGTGCTCTGGGGCAACGGCGACCCGGTCGGGAACGACCCGCGCGAAACCTGCGTGCGCCAGCTCTCCAAGCAGGTGGTCTGGCTCTGCCGCAAAAAGCCGATGCGCGCATCGGAGATCGCCGAGGCACTGCATGTCCCTACCGTTTATATCGAAGAGGAGACCGAGCTGCTCGCTGCCGGAGCCAATGGGAAGTACGGCTTGCTGCGCCGGAATGACGACGGCCGCTATGCGCTCAACGCGGTGCTGTTCGACCGTGCGGAGATGGAGCAGGCGAACGCGATTTATACCGCGTTTCTGCCGATGCTCTGCGATACCGTCGCTTCGTTCATCGAAGCGCATAAGCAGGATTATCTGGCCTATCCCTTCCGCAACAAAAAGCCCGAGCTGAACCTGATCCTCTGGCAGCAGATCCACCCGATGGCGAACGCTTTTGAACGGCAGATTCGCCGGATCCTGAAGGAACGTCATTTTGCCGACATAAAAACGCCGCAGCGGCCGTATACCATTTGCGGTTATCAGGACAACGGCAGGCATTACGGCGGCGGCTGGGACGGTGTGCAGGCCCATGATCTCTGCGGGTTTGCGCATGTGACAGCGCACAACATCTACTGCACGCGCATCATAAAGCATTTCGGCTGCGGTTGGGATATGGCCAACGATCTGCCGCTGCGGCTTGCGCTGCGCGCCATCGACGGACTTGCGGTCGGGGCACTGTCCGAAATCGAGCGGGAGGCGGCGGCGAATGCGGTCGAGTGCGGCTATCTGTACCGCGAAGGGGATATGCTGTACACTAAGCTTCTCGTCGGCGCGGCGGCGGACAGCGGCGGTCCGTTCGCGGTTACGAAGCAGCTTCAGAACGGATATTTCGACGCGGCGGCTGAGCAGACGGCGGAGCAGCTCGCCGGTTTCATCCGACGGACCCTCCCTGCGCATCTGCTCTGTGAGTGGGAACAGGCGAACATGCTGGCGGGCCTGCCGCTGTTTACCGCGCTGGTCGAGTCGCTCATCGAACGCGGGCTTCTGACCCCGCCGAAGGACGGCCTCGGCGCGGAAGGCTGCTGGCTGGCCGTGGAATAGGCGTCGGGGGAAGATATTTTCTTATACTTTTATTTGATATTCGCAAAAGCGTGTGGCGCCCCGGCAACGCGTTAGGGAAATATGCCGTACAATATCTATTTCTTGACGGCATTTGCCGCAGTCGGCAAAACGGTTTGAAACCGTTTTGTCAAGAAATCGGAATACAAACGCTCATTGTATAGCCATTTGTACTGCAAAAACGGCATCGACGGCTGTTCTGCCGTCGATGCCGCCGCTTGCCGGTAAAGTCCGATTGGGGCCTCGTTCCGCCTCTGTTCGGGGGACTTTAGGCAAAGATCCCCTGAATGGTGGCGGACAAATTCTCAACGGCAGCTTTTCCCTGTACTTAAGGCAACATCGTACAATGCGCAGCTGAAGTCATAACGGCACGGTTGCCTGCGCGTTTCCGTTACTCGTCATATTCAGCTCCGCTATACGCGCGTATTTTTGTTTAGACGGATGATAAATTTAACGGCGCAATCGCATCTTCAGATTTGTGCGGGGAATTTACCGCTCCATGCCTGTTTCCCGCACGGCGCAGACACGTCGGATAATCGCATATCGTTCTTTTTGTTGACTTTTTCGGCAACATGTAGTAAACTGTGGATTGAATCGATTATATGCGTATTTCGTTCATAAAAAGCGTGTTTCTGCCGGATCATGAATGCGAAAAGTGTATAAAAGGGTTGAAAAGGAAAAACGTTTCGGAAATTCGGAAGGGCTTTTTAACAAGGCTTGCGGCCCTTTTGCTGTCTGCTGCTCTGCCTGCGTCTTTGCTGCCGTCCGGCCTGCGTGCATTTGCTTTGTATGTCCGGGGCGAATTATCTCTATATTGAAGGAGGACTGCGGAAAAAGCGTCGGCACTGCGGCGGCATCCCTGCGTATGGGAGCGAACCGATACCCTATCCACGCGATTTGCCTGCACTTGTTTGCGGTTATGGACGATATGCATTTCAAGCAGACACAGCAGGCACAGCGGCACCTGCCGGCTGCATGGAAAACTGCCCGCCCCGATGGCTTGGTTGAGGACTTCGCGGAAAATCATAAGTTGCTCGGCGGGATGTCGGAGGCGGTGATCAAGCCGGACCGGCCGGAGGACTTCGGGCGGCTCACCGAATACGGCGCATTTGACGGCAGGGCGTAAAAGGCCATACACAGACAGTTATAAAATAAAAAGATGATACGGTTCCGCTAAAAGAAAAACGAGCCTTACAATTTTGTAAGGCTTTCCTGATCGCCCCGTTTATATGATAAAGTAAAAAAGGAACAAATACCGAGGAAGGGGGTCTTGCCTTGCGGTCCGGCCACATCAACAAAAAGCTGCTGCGCTGGCTTTTGCCGGTTGCCATTGTGGTTTTGAGTGTGTTTCTGCTTCAGGCTGTTTTTTCTCAAAGAGCTTACCGTATTCAGGGGATCACGCCGCAGGACGGCGTGCTGGATATCCGGGATGCTGACGTTTCGAGCTGTGTTCTCCATATAGCCAACGAGTGGGACTTCTATCCGGCGGCGTTGTATACATCGGAGGATTTCGCCTCCGGAGCGGCAGCGGTGAAAGCCGGCCCGGAGGAATCCGCCTCGGATTACCCCTACGGGACCCACCGCCTGCGGATCCTGGCGCAGCCGAACCGGTATTACACCATTTGCGGCTTTTCGCTGGATTATGCCAGCCGCGTCTTCGTCAACGGTTCCGAGGTTGCGGCCTTTGGCAGGGTGGCGGATAATGCGGAGGATTTTGTGCCCCGGGTGGGCTACATGACCATCCCTATGTTTTCCGGAGAAAGCGGAGAGATTGAGATCATCTATCAGTATGGCAACTATGTCCATAAGGACGGCGGGTATATCCAGCCGACCTACCTCTCGACCCCGCAGAATATGGAGCGGTTCAAGGCGGCGAACGATCTGGTCTCCCTGTCGGTCAGCGGCGGCCTGCTGTTTTTGATGCTGTACTTCCTGTTGAGCGCGGCGGTGCGCCGCAAGGCGGATTTTCTCTGTCTGGCGTTCTGCTGTCTGGTAATGGCGCTGCGGGACCAGAACTTTTTCAACATTCATCTGCTTCCGGCGGACGCCTCCTGGTATTTGGTATACCGCGTGCTTATTTTGATCGTTATGCTGATGCCGGTGTCCATCCTTCTGCTGCTGAAATGTATGTATACCAAGGCTACAAGACGCTGGCCGCTGTATGCTTATCTGGGAATGGCCGCCGTTGCCGCCGTCCTGATCTGCGTGCTGCCTACGCAGGATGTTGTCACGGTTTCCACGGCGGCATATTATGCTTCCGTCCCGTATCTGCTGTATCTGGCCTTCGGCGTTATCCGCCATTATATCCGGCAGCGCCGGCTGAACGCAGTGGACATTTTGGTGCTCTCCGGCTTTCTTGTCCTTCTGGCGGGCCTGCTGTACGAAGCGATCCTGACAGGAGACAGTTCCGAGGTTACGCACTACGGAGCGGCGGCCTATGGGATGCTGGGCTTTGTGTTCCTCAATGCCGCAGCCATCAATTTGCAGATTCAGGAACGGGAAGCGGCGCTGATCGAAAGCCGCAGCCGGGGTGAGATGCTGGAACGTATGAACCGTCTCAATATGGATTTCCTGCATAAGGTCGCCCATGAGCTGAAAACGCCTCTGACGGTTATCTCCGGCTATGCCCAGCTGACCGGGATGCAGCTTGCCGCCCGCCATATCAGCGACGAGACCCCCGGCAATCTGAAAACAATCCAGCAGGAGGCACAGCGGCTGGCAGATATGGTGACAAGGCTGATGGAATACTCTTACGGGCGGAAAAGCGAGTTGCGCTTCGGAAGGGTCATCGTACCGGAGCTTTTGGAAAACGTGGACGCCATTGCCGCGCCTATGTGCCTGAAGAACGGGAACACGGTCAGAATCGCCGCGGATTCCTGCGCGGATGTCCACGGCAATTCTGAAATGCTGCTGCAAATCTTTATCAACCTGGTGGTGAATGCCAACAAGAGCACACAAAACGGGACCATCACCATCAGCACCGCCGACCATGAACGGGATGGATTCGTGCTGTTCCGGGTGGAGGATACCGGCAGCGGGATCTTGCCGGAAGATCTGCCGCACATTTTCGAACAGGGCTTCAGTGCGAGCGGCGGCAGCGGGCTTGGTCTGGCCATCTGCCGGGAAGCGGTGGAAGCCCACGGCGGGGAGATTTGGGTAGAGCGGACAGGGCCGGAGGGCACCGTATTTGCCTTTGCGGTGCCAAAGGAGGGAGAGCAGTGAGTACGATATTGCTGGTAGAGGACAATCCGCACATTATGAAGATCAACGCCGAGGTGCTTTCCCTGCACGGTTATGAGGTGCTCAGGGCGGGGACTGCCGCCGAAGCGCGGGAACAGCTCCGATGGCACCCGGCCAATCTGATTGTGCTGGACATCATGCTGCCGGACGGAAACGGCATAGAGCTGTGCAGGGAGCTGAAAGGGCGCTATCATATCCCGATTCTTTTTCTTACGGCACTTGGGGAAAACCGGGAGGTCGTGGAGGGGCTTCGCGCAGGCGGCGACGATTATCTGCCTAAGCCCTATGATCTGGAGGTGCTGGTTGCCAGGATTGAGGCCAGGCTCCGTTCCGACGCAAGCAGCCGCCGGTATGTCTGTTACGGCGGGCTGAAACTGGATACCGTTTCCTTTATCGGTTATGTAAACGGCCGGGATATCCTGCTGACACAAAAGGAATTTACGGTACTGCTGCTTCTGGCACAGAATGCGGAACACAAAGTGTCCCAGGCGGAACTGATGCGGGAGGTCTGGGGCGCCGAATCAGAGATGGAGAAACGCGCTCTGTGGACGCTGGTCTCCCGCCTGCGGAAGAAGCTTCACAGCGAAGACTCCCGATTGGAGATCTCTTCCCTGCGGGGCGGGGGCTACCTGCTGGAGCAGTTGTGAATTATGTGGCCGCGAACTTTACAAATTTGTAAGGTTCGCGGCTTTTGCTTTTTTGTATGCTATGATTATTTCAGCAAAAAGTCTCGAGAGAGGTACGCATACACCTGAAGGAGGAACACACGGATGAAGAAACGGATTTCAAGCCTGATACTGGCCTTCAGCATCCTGCTGTCCATCGTTCCGTTAGGCGTATTGACGACGTTTGCCCAGGATACGATCCTGTACGGCGACGCCGACGGCAACGGAAAAGTGGATATGTCGGACGTCAATCTGATGGAGCGGTACATAGACGGCGATGCGGAGGCGATAAACGGCATACGCTTCACCGAAGCCGACGTCAATGTGGACGAAGTTGTGGACGAGGTTGACTTGGCGCTTGTCAAAGAGTACCTTGCCGGCAACATCCAGCTGACGGACGATCTTTGTACCGTCAGCTTTGATACAAACGGCGGAGAAGCACTCGAGCCGATCCGGGTCGGCAGAAACTATGCCATTATGCAGGAGATCCCCTCTCCCGGCAAGGAGGGAGAAATCTTTATCGGCTGGAAGACGGCGGACGGCGCCGACTTTTACCAGACCGAGCCCGTTACAGGGGATATGACCCTGTATGCCCAGTATGTGCCTGTTGAGTCTGCGGAGCAGGTTTACATTGATTCCTTTGCCCTGACGGACCAGAGAACCGATCTGGAAATCGGCATCACCGCTCCGGACAAAACGGCCGATCAGGTTAAGCAGGCCATTACCCTGCTGGCCAAGGACGGTTCGGATCCGGTGGATCTCGTCGTTGTTGACAATGGCGGCGGTTTTACCGTTCGTGCGGACGGCGGCTTCCGCGCGGGCGGCACCTATGAGCTGACGCTGGGGGACGGCCTGACCTTTACGGGCAGGGACGCCCGTTACCGTACCGTGGCACTGACCTTTGCCAAGGAAGAGAAGGACGCCATCGCGTTCGACCCCGACGTGGTGTTCATTCAGGATACCGACGACTACTCTTATTATATCAATGTGCCGGATTCTGGCAGGGAGCGTGTGCCGGTCCTGGAGATTCCCATCTATGCCGACGGCTCCGCCGAGGTCACGACCGGAAGTATGCACATAAACACTACTCCTGTCCCTGATGATATCCCTGCTTTTGATACCTACCTGGAGGTAGGCGACATCGTGTGCGTCTACGAGAATGTGGACCCGCGGCAGAGGGATTACACGCAGGATTTGTATGAGGACGATTCCATCGCCTACATACGCGTGACAGCTGTGAACGTGTCCTGGGCATTTCAGTTTGAATCTCTGTCCGAAGAGGACATGGACGAGGTCGTCTTTATGCCCGACACCATCCCCTATCAGGTGGATACTCTGCCTTCCGGGGGCGCGGGCACTGCCGGCACCGTGGACGTCAACGGCTATGACCACATCGCGAGGGCCGCCCTCGGCTTGACGGAGGCTCCGGCATTTAACACCGGCGACCTGCTGGTGTTTTACACCGAGGATTTTTCCAATCTTGCGGAAGACAGCCGGGTTGTCTACGCCAAGGTGACGGGCATCCTGGACGACGAGCTCACCGCCGCCTACGAAATCATAGACAAGGCGGATGTCGAAGAGCTTGCCGGCGGGCTTTTTGTCAGCACGCCCATCACCCTTGACGATATCGAAACAGAGGAGCTGCAGGATTCCGTGATGTCCGCGCTGGAGGACAGCAGCTTTACAGACGAGGCCCTGTCCATTTTGGCGACGGGCGCCCTTCAGACCCAGAGCATTCAGAACCAACTGCTGGATATGGGCGTCAGCCGGTCGGAGATCGCCGCCATGGCGGCCCAGCCCATGGCGGCGGCCGGAGGCGGCGGCGGCAGAACCAAGTTCGTGGTGGAGGATGTCAGGGTAACGCCGTCGGTCCTCGTGCATGACCGTTACGAGGACGGCTACGGTATGGGTTTGGACGTAAGCGCCATTTTCTCTGTAAGCAAAAAGGTCAGCTCCGGGCAGACCACCTCCCTCAAGATAGAGGTCAGCGCTTACTTTGAGCAACAGGTGGCTTTTGACCTGAATGTGGATGTGGACACGGACTGGAAGGTTTACCTGATTATCCCCGTGCTCAAAGAGGTCACCTGCTCGGTGTCCATTGACATCAAGAGCTACTCCAACATCTCCCTGAGCGCCAAGACCTATACCGTTTCCGAGCAGAAGAGAGAAGCATTCAACGACTTTATCGAATTTGTAAGAAATGGTGAGTATGCTGACGCCCTGCGCGAGCTGAACGACCTCCGCGTGCAGCGGAAGCTGGGCGGCGGCCAGGATGTCATCGATCGGATAGACTCCATTCTGGGCACCCTGCCCAAGATCAATGTGGGCGGTACGGAATATTCTTTTGAGGCGTTGGAAAACGAACTCAATATGACCGACGTCAGCTCCGAGTTTGAGGAGGTTCTGTCTGCCGAGAACATTGAGGACAACAAGGTGGGGATCGAGCAGCTCATGAACCGGTATTCCGAGCTGCTGAACAGCGAAAGCGACTGGGCAGAGCTGCTCAACCGGGAGTTGTTTTCCAAGACGTATCACATCAAAATCCTCGCCATTAAGCTCAGCGTCAACTTCATCGTCCGCGCCGACGTGAATCTGACCATGGGCACCGATTTGGAGTACGAGGTCGGAAAGCGCTACAATTTCTGGGTCAAGATCTTTTCCGGCACATCGGGAAGCAGCGAAACCGACCTTTTGGACGAGCGCTTCGGGTTCCAGTTTTATATCATGGGCTACATCGGCGTAAAGGCGGGCTTCAAGATTGACGTGGCCATCGGCATCTTGAGCACCTCCATCGCCAGCGTGGGCGCCAACGTGGAATTCGGGCCTTATGTTAAGCTCTACGGCTACTTCCTCTATATTTATACCAAGGAACGGCCGGCAGGCACCTCGGATTGGGAAGTGGAAGAGCGGGCAGAGGGCGCCATGTACCTGGAATTCGGCCTGTATCTGACCGTCAAGTTCAAGGCGCAGGCGTTAAAAGACCTGATCAAGTACGAGCCCACCCTCTATGACGGCGAGTTCCCGCTGCTTACGGCGGGCGACAGGAAAAACGTCTACGACTTCGCCCTTGCGCCCACGTCTACCGATATCCTCTATATTCTGGACGAAAACGGCGATTTTGCCGACGGCATCACCATGGAGCTGCCGGAGGCGTACCGGAATATGAAGACCATCGATTTGACCAGCGGACAAAAGGCGCAGAGCGTCTATGACCTTTCCCATTACCATATCCGCTTTACCAACCCGGCCTTCTCCATAGACGATAACGGTGTTATCAGCTTCGACAGAAGCCGGATCGCCGAGGGCGACCGTTACGCCTACAGCGACATGATCATGACATGGAAGGGCGGCAAGCTCGCCTTCAGCAAGTATGACCTGGCAATAACCGTACCGGTCGTTTGGACCAGCTACAGTGAAAGCGAGATCAGCAAGCTGTATAACGTCTATGTGGCGGTCGGGAATGAGACCTACGGCTACGAGACGGTGTGGAGCGGCCAGTTCAACCGCATCCAGACCTTCGACCTGCCCACGCAGGAGGAGATCCTTGAGCTTATCGGCTACGACTCCTATGTAAATGAGGATGGAACCAACCTGAAATATACCGACACCGGTTCCTACAGGGCGGAGAAAACGACAGAGCTTACCGTGTCGGCGGACACCACCTTCTATTATGACATCGGCCTTAAGACCTACAGCCTGTATGTGAAAAACATCCGGGGCAAGGACGGCATCCCTTACGCCAACACCTATACCACCGTCTACGGGGAGCCGTTTGTACAGCTCGCATCCCTGGAGGATACCGGCGCCAATGATCCCGACAGCGGTAAATTCAGCGCATTTCTGAACCTGACCCGGGAAGGAAACGACGACGAGGTTTTTGCTCTGAACACCATTGCGGACATGAACTTCTATGACAGTTACGGCACGTCTGCCGACCTCAGCGCGAATTACACAGACGCGTCGCGCCTGGCCACCTTTAAGTTCCAGGGCGTCAGCGTGCCGGATTACACCGTGCCCTTCCGTGCCGGGACCGCGCCCCGGGCGGGGGATTTGATGGAGCACATTGCGCAGTACTTTGACGGTACGGTGACGATTGACGACATCAGCCCGGCGGTAACGGCCTCCGAAAACTCGGTCACCTATTCGGTGACCTGCTCGGCATTGACAGAGGATACGCCGACCTACCCCGTCAGCTTTGTCGTCCTTCCATCCGAGCATCAGTCGCCGGAAGATATGCCGCAGATTGCTTCGGTCAGCTATCCCGGAAACTCGATTATATTCGAGCCCAAGCTGCCGACGCTCTACGGGGCGTATCTGAATGGCTGGTATACGGATGAGGCCTGCACAAAGCCCTTTGATTTCAGCAGCGCGCGTATGCCGGCCGGGCGAATGACCCTCTATGCCCGGTATATCTCCACGCAGGTGGAGGTGCACATCATGCAAAACGCCGCCACCGAGCTGGAGACGCGGCTTGTGCTCAACGGCAGCGAATTGGGAGAGCTGCCCAAAATCTCCGGTATGACCAGCACCCAGAGGCTGGTGGGCTGGTTCGATAACATCGAGTATACAGGCGACCCGTACACGGCGGATACGATTATCCGGAGCGATACGGATATCTACCTCTACCCGCATATCGGCGAGAAGCTGGAGATCGGCATTACGGCGGACCTGTTTACGAAGATTGACAGGGAATACAACCGCAAGCCTGCCAGTCTTGCGATGCCGGAGATTTTTGAGTCCGCAGATTTTTACCGCAAGGGCTTTTATACGCAGGATTTGCAGGTGCTGTTCCGCGAGCAGGGCGCGGCCGTCACGGAAGAATGGACCGAGGTGGAGGATCCTTACTATACTTTCATAGACAGTGACTGGCCGGTGCATGCAGGCGTCTACGACGTGCGCATCGTCTGGCCGGGGAACGAGAACTATAAGCCGGTGGACCTCTACCTGGAGGGGTATATCCGCATCAACAAGGCGCCTTTCCCGACGACGGACGGAGCCGCTCTTTCCTTGCCGAGAGTACAGGGAAGTGTTTATAGTGTATCGGTATATCTGCCGGAAAATTTCGACCGCTACAACTTTACCGAGGATAACCGGGTGACCATAAAGCTGCAATACATGCAGGACAATATGAACTTTGCGGATTATGCCTCCCATACCATGCCGATTTTTGACGGCCAGTATGTGATGCACGATAAGTATTTGTATACCTTTACAGTCGATCCCGATGAATTGGTGAATCCTGCGGATGACACGAAGTTCGGCGGCACGCTCCTGGTCAGTGCGTGCCTGGAAATCTCCGATGGCTCCGATTACTACGGCACCACGACGGAATACAGCCTCGGCGGTCTGCTGTACCCCACAATAGAGCATTTTTACCCGGATATGAACAAATCGTCTGCGAGATCGGCGCAGGCTGCGGTGCAGGCAGCTTCTCCGCAAGCGGCGACGGCTTTGCCGCTCAACAATGAGGCCGAGCCTGTCGATGACGGCAGCCTGCGGCTTGCCGGCGAGGACGTCAAGACCATGGCGGGCAGGACCTTCGGCATCACCTTAAGCCTCGACAACCTCGACAGTACGGGGATATGGGGCCTGATGGCGCAGCTCAATTACGAGGGAGCCCCCTTTGAAATGATCGGCTATTCCGCAGGCAGCGCGTTCCCCAAGGAAGGCTTTACCATGCACAATGACTGGAGCGACGACCCCTATTCGTTCGTCGTGTCCAACACTACCCAGACAAACATCACCTCAGAGGATGATGTGATCACGTTCTGGTACAGGGTGAAGGATGACGCCACGGCGGGACATTATCCGGTGACGGTCACCCTGTCCGACGCCGTCAATGCCGCGGGGGAGAAAATCCAGTCGCAGACCGCAAAAATTGACGTGTGGGTCGCCACGGATGGCGAATTCACAGCCCAGGCTCCCGAGATCAAGCTGATAGCGGAGGAGGGCTATGTCTATACCAAGGGCAACACAGCCGACACCCTCTATGTCAACGGCAGCGTATCGGACGGCGGCGCCCTTTCCTATCAGTGGTATGTCTATACCGACAGCAAGGAAAGCAGCACGCCGGTAAACGGTGCCACAGCCTCCCAATTTACGCCGCCCACCGACACGGCCGGCATCTTCTACTACTATTGCCGGGTGACCAACACCCTCTCCACGCTTGCCGGGGAAAAGACGGCTGATACCGATACCGACAGCGTAAGGGTGGAGATATTGGAGAAGGAATCCGAAATTCATCTTAACCCTGGCCGAGGCGTTTTTGGCAGTGGTTCCTCCGGCATAGGTCTGTCCACCAAAAACGGAAGGCTGCCGGACTTGGACGAGTACAGCCCCACGTGGGACGCACATGACTTTACCGGCTGGTATACGCAGGAGGAAGGCGGCGAGCGGGTCGGCACCGATACGGTGTTCCGCGAAGACACCACGCTGTACGCCCAATGGGCAGTGACCGGTGAGCTGACCCACGCGCAGGCACCGGTGATTGACTGGGTAACGAAGGCTGTCAAGGCAGAGGTGGGCGATATCAGCAACGGCCTTTATGTCGACGCTGTGTCGCCGGACGGCGGTACGCTTTTGTACAGATGGTACCGGAGCGATACGGCCAGCAACGAAAACGGCACGCCTATCGAGAATGCCGAGTATTACAGATATGTGCCGGACACCTCTGCGGATGGCATCGTCTACTACTACTGCGTGATTACAAACCGCAATACAAATCCGAAGATTACCGGCAACCAGACCGCCACGGTCAAAACAGAAGCCATCCCGGTCTATACCGGCACGGTCTATGTCACGCTGGATGCCCGGGGCGGCAGCGTGAGCGTCGACAAGGTCCCGCTGAAGTTCTACGACCAGAGCAGCGGCAGGATCAGGCCTGACGGAAACCTGCCGATCTCCGAAAAGGAAGGCTATGCCTTCATGGGCTGGTACACGGAAAAAGAGGGCGGCCAACAGATGACGCAGTACGATGATTTCGAGAACGCCGTCACCCTTTATGCCCAGTGGAGCCCGGACGCCCTCACGCCCGTCATCGCCGATCAGCCGGATGATGTGGATGAACAGCTCATCAACACCGAAATCTTTCTCCCGATGACCGTCCTTGCCCCGACCGACGGCGGCGCCCTTTCCTATCAGTGGTACCGCTGCAACGAGGACGGCACCGAAGCACAGCCCGTGGAAGGAGCGACAGAATCAACCTTCGTGGGTATGGCAGATGCGCTGGGCACCTTCTATTACTACTGCGTGGTGACCAATACCAACAAAAACGTGAGCGGCAGCAAAACGGCTTCTGTGCGGAGCGATATCGCCCGGGTGACCGTTGCGGCGCCCACAGGCGTCGAAGACGCCATGGAGCCGCAGCTTAACTGGGAGGTCATGAACGACGCTACATACGGCAAGGGCGCGCAGGTGGATGATCTGCTGTATTACGCGTTTGTAAACGACGGCGGCGTGCTGACCTACCAGTGGTACGTAAGCTCCGACGAAACCAGCGCCGGCACAGCCATAGACGGCGCCGCCCAGAGCACCTTCATGCCGCCCACAGAGGAGGCCGGGACCTTCTATTATTACTGTGTGGCGACCAACACAAACGCGTATGCGTCCAATAACCAAATGGCACAAAGCACCTCATCCAGAGCGAAGATTACCGTTGTGGATGCCCAAGCGCCGGTTATCATCACCCAGCCGGCCAGCGCGGCGTACAGGGAAGGCGATACGGCCGTGCCGCTGACCGTAGAGGCAGAAGCCGGAGAAGGCTGCATCCTCACCTATCAGTGGTACGAAAACGAGTACCCGAATGTCGAGGGCGGCGTTGCCGTAGCCGGGGCTGACCAAAACAGCTTTGTGCCTGCTACGCAGATGGAACCGGATGAAGACTACATGTCCATGTACTACTATTTCTGTGAAATCACCGCCGCCTACCCCGACGGCAAGACGCTGACCCTCTATTCACAGGTTGCGAGTATCACAGTTATAGGTTCTTCCAGCGGGGAGTACATCATCAACTTTGACCCCAACGGCGGCAGCGTTTCTGAAATTTCCATGACCACCGTGAATCAGCAGCTCCTATCTATGCCCGTGCCCGAGCGCATCGGCTATGACTTCGACGGCTGGTACACGGAAAAAGAGGGCGGCACGCATGTCACCGTCAGCAGCCGGATTTATTCCGGGGATGAGACTCTGTATGCCCACTGGATCGACAACGGCCGGCCGGAGTATGCCCAATCTCCCGTCATTACGGTCCAGCCGGAAAACGCTCAATATTCCGCGGGCGATCCGGCGAGCCCCCTGACGGTTCAGGCAGGCGTAACGGACGGCGGAACCCTTTTCTACCAGTGGTACCGGAGCGCCGACGGCAGTACGACCGGCGGGACCAAGGTGGGCACAAACAGTCCGAGCTTCACGCCCGATACATCCGCCGAGGGCACCTATTATTACTATTGCGTGATCACCAATACAAACGACGCGGCGTACTACCCGACCGCCACGGTCACAACGGATGCGGCGTGCATAAAGGTAACAAAAGCCCATTCCCATACGCCCGTTCCGGTTGTGGGCAGGGAGGCCACCTGCACCGAGGCCGGCAGCAGGGCTTATTACATCTGCGGCTGCGGGATGGCCTTTGAGGACGAGGGATGCACCAAAGCGATAGCCGATGTGGAAAGCTGGAGAGTCATCCCGCTCCTCGGCCATAGCTTCGGAGAATGGGAAACGGTGACGGAAGCCACTTGTACCCAAACCGGCAAAGAAAAACGCACCTGCTCCCGCTGTGAAGCGGAGGAGACGCGCGAAACCGAAATGAAGGCGCATACGTGGTCCGACAGCTATCTGGGTGAAAACGCGGATCCGGAAAAGCATTACCACGTCTGCGAGATCTGCGGCACAAGAGACAACGGAGCGGAACACGTCTGGAACGTCGATGCCGCGACCGAGCAGACCGATAGGCATTGTACCGTGTGCGGCTATGTGGCCGAAGCGCAGGTCGGGCATACCCATAAGGGCACCCTGATTGCGGGCAAGGACGCCACCTGCACCGAGGCCGGCAGCAAGGCTTATTACACCTGCACGTGCGGAAAGTTCTTCGAGGACGAAGCATGCACAAAGGCGATCGCCGATCTGAATGGCTGGATAACCATTCCCGCGTCGGGACACGACTTTGAAGACGGGAAATGCGTCATCTGCGGCGCTGCGGATCCGGACTATGAGCCGGCCGAACCGTCAGAATCGACCGGCTCCGGCGGAAACGTGTCCGAAGGACCGCAGACCGGCGACAGCAACAGCCTCGTGTTGTGGGCCGCAGTGCTGTTCGTATCCGGCGGTGTATTGGTCGCGCTGGCGGTCAAGAGAAAAAGGCAAAAGGAATAACAAAGGCATTGCCCTGAAAAGCAGCGCCCGGATATCACGACAAGGAGATATCCGGGCGCTGCACTCTACATTGGTTTTTATACGGCAATCGCATCAAGTCCGGCAAAACGCCGTCCGCCTGATTTGAAGCCGCTATGCGCGGCAGCGGTGTTTTGTAAACGATGTGCGCCGAAAAGCGGCACGGTCATTGCTTTCGTGCGTTTCTGTCTCTTTCCAAAGCATTATTCGGGGGACGATTTTCAAAAGGCCCCCTGAATGGAGTTCGGTGAAGTCCCCGTTCAGAACAGCAGCCCGACGGCGCGCAGGAGCAGGCAGAAGCAGAGCCCGACCGCGGACGGGACCGCGACGGCCAGAAGCGTCTGCGCGGTGCTTCCCGTCTCGCGGCGGATGGTCAGAAGCGTGGTTGCGCACGGCGAGTGGAAGAGCACCAGCAGGCACACCGACAGCGCGGTCATTGCCGTCCAGCCGTTTGCAATCAGCAGTGTGCGGAAGGCTTCGAGCGAGGAGAGGTCGGTCAGCGAGGACAGATCCGCGTATATGAGCAGCAGCAGCGGCATCACGAGCTCGTTGGCCGGCAGTGCGAGCAGGAATGCGGTCAGAATCACACCGTCCAGCCCGAAGAAGCGGCCGATCGGGTCAAAAAAGCCGGTCAGCGCGCGCAGCGCTTCGCCGTCTCCCGCGTTGGCCAGCAGCCAGATGAGCACGCCTGCAGGCAGCGCCACGCAGACGGCGCGGCGGAGAACAAGAAGCGTGCGGTCGAGCAGCGAGCGGACCAGCACGCGCCCGATCTGCGGGACACGGTAGGGCGGCAGCTCGAGCAGGAACGCGGAGGGCGGCTCGTTTTTCCAAAGTGTCCTGGAGAGCAGGAAGGTACACAGCAGCGTCATCGCTGCCGCCAGCAGGAGAAAGCCCAGCATCCATAGCGCCGAAACCAGCCCGGAGGAGGCCAGGAACATCGACAGCAGCGCAATGAGGATGGGAAACCGTCCGTTGCAGGGCATAAACGCATTGGTTACGATCGCGCACGCCCGTTCGCGGCGCGATTCGATGATGCGGCAGCCGGTTACGCCGCAGGCGTTGCAGCCGATGCCCATGCACATCGTCAGCGCCTGCTTGCCGCAGGACTGCGAGCGCCGGAAGCAGCGGTCGACATTGAACGCCAGCCGCGGCAGGAAGCCGACATCCTCCAGCAGCGTAAACAGCGGGAAGAAAATCGCCATCGGCGGCAGCATTACCGCCACGACCCATCCCGTCGTGCGGAAGGCGCCCTCTGCCAGCAGCGCGCGCAGCGCCTCGGGTGCGCCGAGGGACGTCAGCAGCGCCGACAGCTCGCCTTCCAGGTAGGTGAAGAGCTGCATCAAAAGCTGCGAAGGGTAATTCGCACCCGCAGCCGTCAGCCAGAACAGGAAGCCGAACAGCAGAAGCAGGATCGGCAGCCCGAATACCTTTGAGGACAGGATGCGGTCTACCCGCCGGTCGCCGTCTGTGTAGCTGCGGGGCGCGCGGACGCAGTCACGGCAGATCGAGGCGCTTTTTTCAATGTTTTGGCGCGCCACCCGGCGCTCGAAGCCGCACGTGCTTGTCTCGAGTGCCGCGAGTGCGTTACGGATATGCTCGTCGTAACGGCCCTTCTCGACCAGGGCTTTTTCCGCCATCGTCTCGGCGGCGCTGTCGCTGCCCTCCAGCAGGCAGATCGCGGCAAAGCGCGTGTTCAGTCCCGGCGCTTTGGCGAGATAGGGCTGGAGGTACATCAGGGCGTTTTCGGTTTCGGTATCGTAGAGCAGCGTCTCCGGCAGCGGCGCGTCGGCCGATGGATCGGGCAGTGCGATCACGGCGCGCAGCGCGTCCTTGAACTCCCGAATGCCCTTTTTTCGGTTTGCGCTCATCGGGACGACGGGGATGCCCAGCTTTTCGTGCAGCTTCGGTATGTTTACGCGGATGCCCTTTTTGGCGGCCTCGTCCATCAGGTTGACGCAGAGGAGCACGCGGGGCGTCGCCTCCATCACCTCGAGCGTCAGCCGTATGCCGCGTTCCAGCGACGTCGCGTCGGCAACGACGACGGCCGCGTCAATCGGCTCGAAGGCGATGAAGTCGCGCGCCAGCTTTTCCTCGGCGCTGTCGCTTTTCATCGAGCACATGCCGGGCAGGTCGATCAAACGATATTCCGCGCCGCGATGGGAAAAGCGGCCGCGCGCCACGTCCACCGTTTTGCCGGCCCAATTCCCCGTCTGTTAATGCAAAAATGGCTAATACGGTTCAATTAAAAAGTCATCATTTTGTGTGATGACGATTTTTTTTAGAATTCTGCTCCAGAATTCTTTTTTTCCGGCGCTGGACAAATCGGGGTACTTGGAAAGCAATTCCGTGATTTTCCTTACATCAATAGGTTTTTTGTGTTCCGTTTGTGAGCTGTATGCTTTTATTAAATCTTCCTTCAGCGCCGAATAGTCCGATTTATAATCGTCGATGCTTATCAGGTCATTAAGGTATAACTCTTTTAATTTGTTCAACTTATGGTTTATCTTTGCGATGTCTTTGCCCGCCTTATTCGCCTTTTCCTGCGCTTGCAACGTAACATTGTATTCTTCAATTTTCGCGGGCAGGTTATGAAGCAGCCAATTTTCAAGCGTGCGTTCACTTGTGCGCTTTTTATGAGAACACAAATGCGTTTTTTCGTAGCGTGTGCACCGATAATACACATATTTCTGTCCCACAACATGGGCACTCAGACGGTTTCCGCATTCTGCGCAAAACACAATCCCAGTGAACAGGTAAACACGATTTGTGCGCGAAAAATTCAGTCTTTCGGCGCGAACCTTCAAAATGTTTTGCGCTTTGAAAAAGACCTCTTCGGACAATATAGCAGGACAGAAGTCGGTCTTTCCGTGTGCGTGCCCGATATACCGTTCGTTTCGTAGAAGCTGCGCAAGGCCTGTTTGCGTATAAACCAATCCGTGCGCTTCCAGTACATACGGCCGCAATGCCCGCACGGAGCGCAGTGCGATATAATGTTCGAATATGTCCCGAACCTTCTCGGCGTCCTCGGGAACGATGACGAGCCGCTTTTTCTCTATTTTGTATCCGAACGGCACCTTCCCGCTGATCGGCTCGTTCCGCAGCAGCTTGCTCTCATGTATCGCCTTGATGCGCTCCCCGGTACGATCGGCTTCGTCCTGCGCCACGGAAAGCATAATGTTGATCTTCAGCCGGCCGGAAGCCGTTGTCGTGTCATAATCTTCATAGATCGTCTTCCAGCCTACGCCGTATGCCTCCAGCACTTCCTGCACTTTGTAATATTCCCCGATGTTTCTGAACCATCGATCCAGCTTGGTAAACACGATCAAATCGATCTTCCTTGCGCGAACATCGTCAAGAAGTCTTTGCAGCTCCGGACGCTTCGATGCGGGTTTTCGAGCGGAAATTCCCGCGTCGTTGTAGACGCCTGCGACGATGACGGCCTCTTTCTCTGCCCACGCGGACAGGCTGCTGATCTGATCCTCGACGGAAAGTCCATGTATTTTCTGATCTTCCGTTGATACACGGATATATAACGCGACGCGCGTCATGTGCATCTTCCTATCCCAAGTCCTATTTTGTGCATCTTTATTCTGCGGGTTCTGATGGCTTCGTTTTGCCGTTCTCGGCACTTCCGGAATTTTGCTTGATCAAAGCCGTGAGCTTATTATTGACCCAAAGCAACTGCTCGGCAATGTCATCATTCTTTTTTGCGATCGCGTTATTTTGACGGATGATGGACGCCAAACAGATCAATACAATTCCGAGTATAGCGATGGATGCCGACAACGAAACGTACAACCATAAAATCATGTCAACTTCGTAATATTTAGAGGAAAACACATACAGCACAAACGCGCCTATTAAGCATAGAGTTCCCAAAATTTCATAGATCACTGGCGATTTTTTCATTTCGAAAATCTCCTTGATAATCAATATCCGACGGCGTTTAACGCATATTCGATTTGTTCTGCGGTGAACTTTTCGTATTCGAGCTGGTTTTTCAATTGGTCTCGAGACATTGGAATGACATCCAAGTAATGCTTTGCACATTTTACTGCTTGTTCTCTCCAATCTGCGCCACAGTTATCTGCACCATATACCGCTTGATCGTGTGTGAAGTAGAGAACCTCCTCAAGAATAAAAATAAGACCTTCGTAAGACGATGACAAATCACCGTCGGTATACAATTTTGCGTTTTCCAAAGCATTTTTATTATAATCTATATAAACATTGTCAACACCGTAAGTGGCTTCTTCCGTCGTATAACCCAAAAGTTCTAACATTTGAATAAATCCTTGTCGAGAGAGTGCCGTATATTCTGCCATAGATTCAACTTGCCGCTTGGCGTTATATTTTCCGGTTGACATTAGAACGGTTCCGCATCGCGAACAGACCGCCCCGTCCGTATGACCGAGCGCGGAACCCTCCGTCGCGCCGCACACCGTGCAGGTCTTTGGTTGCGTGCAGGTCGCGTCTCTCCAAATGTGCCATTTCGCTGTTACCGTTTCAATATGTTCGTCTCCGCAAACGCTGCACTTGAATTTGACATATCCGTCTACCGTGCATGTAGCATCGGCGGAGTCTATTTGATTATAGCTGTGCTTTGGGTCTCCCTCCGTAATGCCGCATCTTGTGCACATCGTCGGATATAAACAGTCCGCCTCTTTCCAGCTATGGCCAAGCTTGTCTACGATCGCGGTCTTTGTTTCGCCGCATTTTTCGCATTTGTAGGTTTTAAGCCCTGTTGACGTACAGGTCGCGTCTGTTTTTGAAACGATTTCCCACGAATGGATTGTGCATTCGGGTGCCGTTGACGACTCTTCGGTGTCGGTACTTTCTGCGAAAACCGTCTGCTCCGAACTTCCCTCGAAAACCGTCTGCTCCGAACTTCCTTCGAAAACCGTTTGCTCCGATCGGCTCGTTTCCGATATGGACGGGGAATCGTCCTCGGAACCGCAGGAAAAAAGCGCCAAAATGGCAAATGACAGCAAACAAGTAAGTGCGGACCTTTTCATAATGATACGACTCCTCTACTTCACAAAATAGCTATCGTTACACACGCCGAGCACAAGCCCCTGACAGCGAACGTCGTCTGTCATCGGGCGCGGCGGATATTTGGGATTGCGCGACAGCAGCACACCGTCTCCAAGCTCCTTGATCCACATTTGACCATCCATATAAAACACGCCGGTCTGCCCGGGTTCGATGTCGATCTGGGCGCGTACAAAAACTTTGTCGCCGTCGCTGAACAAAGGCTCCATGCTGTCCCCTTGAACGGGCACGATGTATGAAGTCCCGTTCGGCGGCATCTTCTTGAGCTGTACGGTTTCCGAGTAATCATATTCCGACGATTCGCCGTTCCCGGCACTCACGGGCTGGTGGTATAGTGTCGTGATGTAAATGGCAAATTCCTCAGATGTATCCTCTTGGTGATTCTGTAAAGCCGACTTACGTTCGGCTTTTTCTTTTTCGGCACGCTGTGCGGCGTAGCCGACCTCAAAGTCCATTACGTTGCGAATCGTCCTGCGTCCTCTGTCGTCCAGCGCAGTATCGTAATCTCGTGCCAAACGTAATGCTTCGTTCGATATATGTGTTACACATCTGTGTGTCTGCTCGTCCATAAAATCGTTCAATGTACACCCAAGAACGCGGCAAATTGCTTGCAATGTGTCGAGCTTTGGATTCTTGTTAGCTCCTGACGTAATCTTATCAAGCGTGCTAAGTGTAACACCAGACAGATCGGCGAGTTGTGCGTTGGTTAAGTTCTGTTCTTTTTTTAACTTGTTTATAATCTCAAATCCCATATCTGCCTCCCTAAAAACAATTATAGCCAACAATTTCCGATTGTCAAGAAAAAAATAGCATAAAACTGCAAAAAAATGCAATTTCTCTATTGACAAACAGCATTTAACTGATTATAATATAGCCAAAACATCAATTAACTGCAATTTTTTCGAAAGGAGCATCAAAGCATGAATGTGACATATCCAACGCTGGAAAGTGAGATTGCAAAGCGTGGAATAAAAAAAACTACAATGGCAAAAAGAATCGGAATTTCTCCACGTTCATTCTATAACAAACTGTCCGGTTCGGTTTCATTTTCGTGGGATGAGGCAATCGCTATTACAAAAATGTTTTTTCCAGACATTGACCCGACTCATTTATTTTATCGTACAGACAAAGTGCAAGACAAAGTGCAACATGATGAAGTTTACAGAGAAGATCATCCAAAATGAAAAAGATCAAATATACGCATTAAAACATTAAAAGGAGAAGCAGCAATGAAAGTACAAATCGGCACTATCCTATACCGTGACGAATCCGGCGAGCCGACGGACGACATACCGATCTACGACGATCTGCCGGATGATAAAGCCGAAAAGGCAGTACTGGACGAGATCGCGCGCATTGTCGCGAGAGAATACCACCGAATCAAGGGGGAAGCAAAATGCGAGAGCAATACATAGACGTAGGCGCATCCAGAAAAAAGCCCGGCGCCCGGATGATACGCCTCATCGAGCCGGATACCAACGGACAGCTCGGCGGATTATTTTACGGATATCCAAACTATGAGAGGGAGACATACAGTTTATATCCCGCAGACGAGGAAACACGGCGTTTTTACAGCAAACGCATCGTAGCGATGCTGCTTGTCGCAAGGAGTGGAAAATGATGAAGCATATCATAGTTAAGCCGATAGCCAACCCCGTAATGAAAAAGCGAGCCAAGTTCGCAAAGAAACTGCTTGGCATGTCGATGACCGCCGGACTTGTGCTGCTGATCGGCTCGGCGGGCGCTCTCGACTGCGGCTCCGTACCGGCCGGACAAGCCTTTGCGCAGGCCGCCTTCGGGCTGGCGCTGTTCGGAGGCTGCGGGCTGGCGTTGCGCGTCTTGGGGAATCGAGGCTGGTAGCAGTTCGGACAATGGCCGAACTGCCTGCTCCCTATGCGGCAGCATTGAATGCATATCTACAACACCAGCCAAAAAGCATTCCCGTAGCACTGATCTTTCACAAGAAAGTCTGCGAATTTCTGAAAAGCGATATCAGCTTTCTGGATGGTTGTCGTGGTTATCCGAATATTGTTCCAAACGTCGGAAATTCTGTACAGCTCGAAGATCAGCGGCAAAGCGTTTGAATTGCTCTTCCTTTTTATGTAATCCGCCAACCTTTATATTTACAACACCTTGTATCACAACGTAAAGCAGAAAGAAAATGGCCAAAATCCTGACGGAAACGCTAAGCACCTCCGCAAAGTCTTTGTCTCTCACCAGTTCTGTAAGAATAATCAATACAATCGGAATCAGAACTGCGTAAAGAATCTTTTCTGTGCGGCTTTCCTTTTTTTCTCTTTCAGTCTTTATTTCTTCTGCCATACATTCGATTTTGGGGATCATTTCCTGCATAATCACGCTTTCGGGGTCAATTTTGCATTTGCTGCGCAGCCAACGCGCCAATTCTTCGCAATGCTGCCTGTAGTTTTCAAACGATGCTACGCTGTTTTGAATATTGAAACGATTGACATATTCGCGCATTGAATATATGAAGAAGAGCTGAAGAGCGAAACAAAACAATGTGATATAGGGGTGCGTAGCAGAGAACGCCAAACTCGGCACCGTCAAGAGCAAAGCGACGAGCCATAAAAGCATAGGAATTATAAGCATTCTGATAAAATCAAGAATCTTATCGGACTTGTGCCTATCTTTCAAATACTTTAAGTAGCACTGCAGCAAACGTTCTTCCAACAATATTTCCCCCTTTTAGTAATATTATCATCATAATATCACAAACACCGACAGAAAACAAGTGTTGCGCAGCACATACTTATTCATTGGAGGTGCCATAAGCAATGACGATCGGGCTGATCGACGTAGACGGACACAACTTTCCGAACCTCGCGCTGATGAAGCTGTCCGGCTGGCATAAGCGCCTCGGCGACGATGTACGGTGGTGGAACGGGTTCGAGACCTATGACGTCGTGTATATGTCCAAAGTGTTCGACGAAACCTGTTCCGCAGACGTGCCGGAGCCGGTCAACGCAAAGCGGGTCGTCAAGGGCGGGACGGGATACGTGCGGAGAAAGGACGGCGAACTCCAGTATTTCGTCAACGGTGATTGGGTATCTTGGGTATCGGCGTTCTCCGGGGAAATTGCACCGCGCATCCGATACGACGAAACGCTCCCGCCGGAAATCGAGCATACCTGCCCGGACTACGGCCTTTACCCGCAGCATACCGCAGATACGGCCTGCGGATACCTTACAAGAGGCTGCCCGAACAACTGCCCGTTCTGCATCGTGTCGCAGAAAGAGGGGCTTGTAACCCACAAGGTGGCGGACCTGTCGGAATTTTGGAACGGGCAGAAAACCATCAGGCTGATGGACGCCAACCTGCTCGCCTGCAGGGACTGCGGAGAGCTGCTCGGACAGCTTGCCGATTCCGATTCATATGTGGATTTCACACAGGGCTTGGATTGCCGCCGGCTCACGGATGAAAACATAGAACGGCTGCACAAAATCAAAGTCAGGGAACTCCACTTCGCGTGGGATATGGAGAAATACGAACGCGCCGTGCTTGCCGGCCTGCGCCGTTATGCGGACAGCAGCCCGCGCAAGCCGCACGGAAGCTACGCGGCCGTATATGTGCTGACCAACTATGATACGACGCACGAGTATGATCTGTACCGTGTGTACACGCTGCGCGATATGGGGTATGACCCATACGTGATGGTGTACGATAAGCCCAACGCGCCGCAGATCACGCGCGAGCTGCAACGCTGGGTGAACAACCGGCGTATCTTCCGCAGGTGCAGAACGTTCGAGGAGTATGGAAAATGGACAAGATAGACGCGGCAATTGCACGTCTGCGCACGGGCAGCCTTATGGCGGAGCGCTACACGGGCAAGCCGATGGTGATTACATACAGCGGCGGAAAGGACAGCGATGTGCTGCTGCATCTGGCAAGACGCGCAAATATACCGATTGAGGTGTCTCACGGATTGACAACCGTTGACGCGCCCGAGACCGTCCGTCACGTGAAAAAGGTCTTTCGTGAACTGGAATTGGACGGCATATCCGCGCATATCGAATTCGGAAAGTATAAGGGAAAGCGCGTAACGATGTGGGAACTGATCGTGCAGAAGGGTATTCCGCCAACACGTCTTATGCGTTATTGTTGTTCCGTGTTCAAGGAATCACACAATAAAGGCCGGATGATAGCGACAGGCGTGCGCTGGCAGGAGAGTTCCGCGCGCGCAAAACGTGCGGCATATGAGGCCCTGGCACCGCGGAAAGAAGACAGAATCCTCGTTAACGATAACGACGAATCCCGCCGTCTGTATGAGGATTGCCGTCTCAAGGGTACGCGCGTGACCAATCCGCTGATTGACTGGACGGATGCGGATGTGTGGCAGTACATACACGACAATCATATATGCACGAATCCGCTGTACGGGATGGGATATACACGCGTTGGCTGCGTCGGCTGTCCGATGGCCGGTTATGTTGCACGTGTAAATGAATTTGCGCGCTGGACGAAGTATAGGCAGGCATATTTGCACGCGTTTGAGCGGATGCTGGATGCGAGACGCGCAAAGGGTTTGAAATCGGATTTGTGGCATAACGCGGACGACGTTATGCGCTGGTGGCTGGAAGACCCGAATGTGGAAGGCCAGATGACAATGGAGGAGATCATCGCGGAAGGGAGCGAGGAAGCATGAAGCGGCTGTGTCCCACGCACCTGTCCCTGTTTACCGGCATCGGCGG
>ERZ857984.197-NODE-197-length-83572-cov-6.069962_pt1 | contig 83572 bp, 71 predicted proteins | sample MGYA00519914_ERZ857984 | MGnify/ENA primary metagenome ERZ857984 (study PRJEB31778, sample SAMEA3449417) | human gut metagenome | biome: human gut; feature: human-associated habitat; material: faeces | place: United Kingdom | collected 2010/2012 ...
GCGGCGCGCACGGCGACGAAGCGTTTACGGTTGAGGTTGCCGAAAACGGAAACGTAACGATCACCGGCGGGCAGTACCGCGGCTGCATCTACGGTGTTTACGACTTTCTCGAGAATTTTATAGGATACCGTTTCCTTTACGATTTCGACTGCCTTACCCCCGCAGCATACGGACCGATTTGGTTCGGAATGGGCGGTAATCCCGTCATCGGAAGCGGTACGCTCGCCGACGGCGTGATGGATTATCTCTACGAGGCGGACGCGATCGACGTTCCCGAAGGAACGGATTATTATTCTGAGCCCGATTTTTCAAACCGTTCGGTATGGATTCCCGTGACAAGCGGCATCCCCGCGGAGGATCATGCTCTGAAGATGAAATTCAACCGCGACGGAGTGATCGGGAACGCAAAGTATAACGGCTACGGCGTAAGCCCTACCGCCTGTCACGGACTTGCGGAGGTCGCCGAAAGCTTTGTCGATTACAACGGACAGGGAGTGCACACAAAGCAGCCGTGCTTCTCCAATGAGGAGAATATCGAAATTGCCTGCGAGTATTACACCGACAAACTCAGAAATATGCTCGCTTCCGGACTTCGTGTTGGGCGTGAGATCGTGGCTATCGACGTGTGTCAGGTTGATTCGGACATTTTCTGTAAATGTAAGGACTGCATGGCGCTTATCGCATACGACAGGACAAACGCCGCTCCTGTCGTGCGCTTCACAAACGCCGTTGCAGATGCGATCGCGGAGATCGATCCCGCCGTATACGTTGTTATGGGGGCATACCTGGGAACCACCAAGCCCCCGCAGAAAACAAAGCTCAGCCCTAACGTGTCCGTCTGGTACTGCTTCTATAACGATCTTAACAAGCACGTTTGCTACAATCATCCGCTGAGCGGGGAGGAATGCTCGGCAGGGGATGTTTCAAACGCGATCTACGCCGAGGAAATGAAAACGTGGAGTACAATGACCGATATGTTCGGTGTTTGGTTTTATCCGGGCACTTGGTTTGCAAGTCCGTTTTCAAGCTGCATGCTCTTCAACATTCTTGACGATTTCAGATTCGCGAAGAAATACGGCGTTGACGGGATTTTTGTCGATCCGATGTTCATAAATCCTACGGACGGTATACTCGACTATCTTTACCGCGTGCTCCAGTGGAATTGCGATGTGACCGACGAAGAGTATATCGCAATGATAAAAGAGTATTTCGAGATCATGTACGGTCCGGGATATGAGAATATATGCGAATATGCCGTACTGTGGGATAGGTCGGGCGGAGATAAATGCTGGAGCTCCATGGCGTGGTCAAATCCCGCCGAACGGATTGACCTCGGATTTTACGCGAAGATGTACGATTATATGATAACGCTGTTTGACGATGCGGCGCACCTTGCCGCAAACGAAAAGCAGGAATTCCGCGTCCGCCGACTTTCCATGCAGATGAAGTATATCGGGCTTATTGCTTCGTATGACGGAATGTATAAAGGCGGTGCAGGTGATGAGAAAAACGAGTATCTTGCACGGTGGAATGCTTTCGTTGGCGACTGCGCCGACTATCCGCTTTATTTCGAAACGGACGGAGACAAAAAGATGTCCTCGGACGAAGGCTTCTTCGACGGATTTGATATAACGAAAGATAATCCCGCCGCACTGATGTCGGGAACAACAAAGTATTTCGGGAATTGGTGGGAATGACATAACAGCGTGTAAGGACGGCGGCATCGCCGTCCTTACGGCTTTGAAGAATTACTTTTCACGATTACTTTAATACAGCGTGAATTTTATCGGAAAAATCTTCAAAAGCTATTGACACCGCCCCTTTTTTAGTCCATAATGTCTTTTGTAAATACGATGACGCCGTCACCGTCCGCGTTGTCACTGTCACGACGCGGACGGCGTATTTTGTTTATTTGCAAAGTGAATCCAAAAGGTGCTTGTTTATGAAAATTCCCATATCAAATAAGGAAATCCCGCCCTCGCTCTTTGAAAAAGCTTCCGCTGCAGCGGGAAATGAAGAGATTCTTTTCGCGATCTGCGGCGATCTTGATTCCGGTTCGCGCTACTCCGAGTCGCTGCTGCTTGCAACAAAAAGCAAAGTTATTTCGCTTGACGGAGAAAACGCTGAAGTGTTCTCGGCTTCGTTTGAAGAGATCGAGGACGCAGCTGTAAAGCGTATGTACGGAAATGCGGTTCTCTCCGTTAAAATCGGAGGAAAACGCAAAAACATTTTCCGCTGTACATATGCCTGCGCGTCCCACGCCGAAGCCGCCGCCGTGTTTATCTGCGCGGCATCGTCGGGAAAGGATTTTTCGGATGAGCTCGGCGCACTTGAGGACTCATTTGAAAAGGAAAAGCGGATATGCCCGAACTGCGGAAGGACGCTGTCAAGTCCGGGGGCGGTATGCTACGGCTGCGCCGGACGGGGCAAGATGGTTCGGAAATTCTGGAAATATATCCGCCCGCAGCTTCCCGCGCTTGTGGTCGCTCTTGTGCTTTCACTGGTAACCACATCGATCACACTTCTTCCGCCGTACATAACAAAAATGCTTGTTGACGACATAATTCCGTCCGGTGAGGTCAATTCTCTTTTTTTGGTTGTAGGCTTTCTGTTCATCTCGTATCTTGTGCTGTTCATCCTTTCGTCGATTCGTAACTATATGCTGAGAGTGTCCGGAAACAGCATAGTGGCATCCCTGAAAACGGATATCTACGAACACGCGCAGTATCTTTCGATGAAGTTTTACGACAAAACATCGACAGGCGCCGTAATCAACCGAATAAACGGCGATACAGCTACCATTCAGGCGTTTATCATGCGGATTTCGCAGGAAGTCATAGTGCAGTTTTTCACGTTGATCGGAATCATTGCGATAATGATGTTCATGAATTGGAAGCTTACGCTTCTTGCGCTGATTCCGGTTCCGATAATCGTATTCTGCTCACTCAGATTCTCGAATTATATCGCACCGTTTTACCGACGTATATGGCGGCGCGGAGCCGCGGTGTCGTCACTTCTTACGGACACGATTCCGTGTGTTCGCGTGGTGAAGTCCTTCTCCGGCGAAAAACGTGCTTCAAGTAAATTCCGCAAGTATATGGACGAATGGTTCAAAACAGATAAGCGCTTCGCACCGGTGCTGTCCGCTTATCCCGCAGGAATAAACCTCGCCGTAAATACGGGATGTATCCTTATCTGGATGATAGGCGGTCAGAATGTCATTCACAATCCCACGTCGCTTTCGCTCGGTACGCTTGTTTCGTTCCTCACCTACACCGGACTTTTCTACGGTCCTGTAAACTTCTTTGCAACTCTCAACGATACATATCAGGGCGCCGTTGCGTCTGCCGAGAGGATTATGGATATTCTCGACGCCGAACCGGAGGCGGATTTCGGCAAGGGCAAGCGCCCGTCGAAAATAGACGGAAAGATCGAGTTCTCACATGTCAATTTCGCCTTTGACAAATCAAAAAAGGTCTTACGCGATGTAAACCTCACCATTGAAAAGGGCGATATTGTAGGAATCGTCGGAACGACAGGATCGGGCAAATCGACTCTGATCAATTTACTGCTTCGCTTTTACGATAGCTATGAGGGAAAAATTCTTATAGACGGAACTGACCTGCGCGATATCGATCTTTCCTATTGGCGAAGCTGTGTCGGTTATGTTCAGCAGGAGCCGATGATGTTCCACGATACGATATTCAACAATATTGCATACGGATCGCCGAATGCGGGGGTGGAAGAGGTTATTGCCGCTGCGGATATAGCGAATGCGCATGAGTTTATCGCGCGCTGTCCCGACGGATACGACAGCGTTCTCGGCGAGCGCGGAGTCGGACTTTCCGGCGGCGAGCGTCAGAGAATATCGATCGCGCGCGCCGTGCTCAAGAATCCGGGAATACTTATCTTTGACGAAGCTACGGCGGCGGTCGATTCGGAGACGGAGCACCTTATTCAGGAGGCAATCGACAGGCTTATCGCGGGTCGAACGACGCTTATGATCGCACACCGTCTGTCAACCCTTGCGCGCGCAAACAAGATTGTAGTTGTGGATCAGGGCGAGATAATTGAGTGCGGTCCTCCCGCCGAACTTCTTGCAAAGAAGGGGAAGTATTACAGGCTCGTGCAAATACAGTCTGCCGGACAGGGACAGATCGACGGCAGCGGAGCGGAGGATTCTCTGCTTCATTAAAAACATTTGCCTTCCGGCGCGAAATATGGTATAATATCTTCGAGGCTGTTTATCGGGACGATAAACAGCACGGGGCTTATGCCCCTTTCCGCGCTTCGCGCGGACTCGACATTGACGGTTTCGCAAAAATGCCCTTGCAAGCAAGCATTTTTGCTTCATGGTATAATAGGACACGGTATACCGTTGGTCTGTAACTGCACGTTTACTTACCGTGTCCGCGAGAATGACGCAAAGCGTCATTCTCCGACGTGCGCCCGAGGTCAAACACACGGTATAACATTAATCCGTAATTGTAAGTTTACTTACCGTGTCCGCGAGAATGACGCAAAGCGTCATTCTCCGACGTGCTCCCGATGCTGATGCACGGTATTACATTAATCCGTAACTGCACGTTTACCTTATCCCTCGAGCCCCGTTCTCCGATGCGAGTACGGTCTCGTTTTTACATCAAAGCTATGCGCCGCTTCCCGTCGGAACGGTGTCCGTCGGGCAGGCTTTCCCGCACATCCGATAAGCGGCCTTGGCAGACAAACATTTTTACAAAGGCGGAATTTCAATGAAGATATCAAAATACAGACACGACAGCGATTATTCGTATACGCTTGGAGCCACGCTTACAATCGAGCTTCTGAAATGCATTCCCGAGGCGGTCGAAGAGGTTTTCATAAACAGCAAAACCGAAAACAACGACACTCTGAACGCTCTCTGCGAGAAGTTCAACATAAAGATGACGGTGAGCGACAAGGTGTTCAACATACTTTCGCCCAAAGGAAACTGCTTTGTCATAGGTGTTTTCAGAAAGTTCGAGCATCACATAACCGAGGGGAATCACGTTGTCCTGGTGAATCCGTCGGATGCGGGAAACGTCGGCACGATTATAAGGACTGCGGTCGGATTTCACATCAACAATATCGCCGTTGTCTCTCCGGCGGTCGATATATTCGATCCGAAGGTTGTACGGGCATCGATGGGCGCCGTATTTCATCTGAATTTTACATATTACGAAAGCTACGAAAAATATTCGGCGGAGTTTTGCCGAAACAATATGTATTCCTTCATGCTTCGCCGCAGCGATCCGATAAACGGCACCGTATTCAAGAAGCCGTATTCCCTTGTTTTCGGAAACGAGGCGACCGGGCTGCCCGACAGCTTTGCCGATTTTACAAATCCGGTCAGAATCATGCATACGTCCGACATTGACAGTCTTAATCTTCCCATTGCCGCGGCAATCGGGATGTTTTCGGCGACGAAGGAAGAGTTTGAAGTGTAAAATCGCATCAGCCGAAAACGAAGATTTTACATTCCGCAAATTCTCCGTTTTTTGCTTGTTGCATTTACCTTCGCCGAGTGATATAATAGATAAGCTTGCGGGCGGAGGGATCCGTTCGTTTTTCGGATAAAAGAAAGGAAGCTTTTGAAAGCAAAAGCTGAAGGATGACATGGAAGCGTCACAGTATAAAACTCTGATGACAGAGGGGGCGGTATGGAAGAAGATCGTCTTTTTCGCTCTTCCGCTTTTTCTCGGAAATCTTTTTCAGCAGCTTTACAACACCGCCGATTCGCTGATCGTCGGAAATTTTCTCGGTGAAAATGCGCTTGCCGCGGTAAGCTCATCCGGAAATCTGATATTTCTCATGGTAGGATTCTTCAGCGGGATAGCGATCGGCGCCGGCGTTGTAATCGCCTGTTATTTCGGTGCGAAGAACTACGCGCTTGTGGAAAAAGCCGTACATACGACTGTCGCGTTCGGCCTTGCGGCAAGCGCCGTTCTTACAGCACTCGGCGTATGGCTCACTCCGCAGATTCTCGTATGGATGGCAACTCCGGAGAATGTGCTGTCCGAATCCATACTTTACCTGCGCACTTACTTCATGGGATCGGCGGGGCTTATAATGTACAACATCTCCGCCGGAATCCTGCAGGCTGTCGGAGATTCGCGCCATCCGCTGTATTATCTGATAATCTCATCCTTTGTAAACATCATTCTCGATATCGTTTTCATAACCGTATTCGGAATGGGGGTTGAAGGCGCGGCGCTTGCCACGATACTCTCGCAGTTCATCAGTGCGATTATCTGTCTCACGCATCTTATGCGCTCGAAGGACGTATACCGCCTGTCCCCGAAAAAGATACGCTTTGATCTTCCGATGCTGAAAATTATCGTGCAGAACGGATTGCCCGCCGGATTTCAGAACTCGATAATCGGATTTGCAAACGTAGTCGTTCAGTCAAATATAAATTCTTTCGGCAGCATGGCAATGGCGGGCTGCGGCGCTTACTCCAAGATAGAAGGCTTTGCCTTCCTGCCGATCACAAGCTTCACAATGGCACTGACAACCTTTGTCGGGCAGAACATCGGCGCTAAGGAGTATGCCCGTGTAAGACGCGGAGCACGCTTCGGCATCATCTGCTCGATGACGATAGCCGAGCTTATCGGCCTTGTGACGTTCGTGTGGGCGCCCCAGCTTATCGCGGCATTCAATGACAAGCCGGAGGTCATAGCCTACGGCACCGACCGCGCTCACATCGCAGCGTTCTTCTTCTGCCTGCTCGCGTACTCGCACTGCATATCGTCCGTGCTCCGCGGCGCGGGAAAATCGACGGTGCCGATGCTTGTCATGCTTGCCTGCTGGTGTGTGATCCGCGTGACCATTCTTTCCGTTTTCGTTCCGATGACGGGCTCGATCGCCGTTGTATATTGGGTTTATCCGATCACATGGTCCCTCAGCTCGATCGTATTTCTGATCTACTACTACACCGTCGATTGGATCCACAACTTCGACCGTGCAAAATAAAGTCCGAACATACAAAAAGCTCCCGCCCGATGTGGCGGGAGCTTTTTGCGCGGGGAGGCTTATCAAGGTCTTATCGGAGCGGTGATAGCGGTCGGAAATTACGCAGGGCAATTTCAGCAGACTGCTTATCTGTATTATAGGTAATCGCCCGGAGCTTTTGAAAATACTTATTGTGAAACGGTATAGAGTGAATAGAAATAACCTTTTTTCTCCAACAGCTTCTCAAAGGTGCCGCATTCCTCAACCTTACCGTTATGCAGCGCAATAATTCTGTCGTACCGTTTAAGCACATTCTCATCCAATTTATGCGTTACGACAATGCTTGTCAGATCTTCAACGGACAGAATTGAAGACATGATTTCATTTGCGGTAATTTCGTCCAACGCAGCTGTCGCCTCATCCATAAGCAAGACCTTTGTTTTGCGGAGTAATGCCCGTGCAATCGAGATACGCTGTTTTTCTCCGCCGGATAATGCACTGCCGTTTTCTCCGCAAACATAATCTTTACCGTGGCTGCGCACAAATTCACTCAGTCCTGCCTGCTCCATAGCCGACATAACGTCCTGCTCCGGAAAATGCTTGTATAATGTAATGTTGTTGTACACGGTATCATTGAAAACAAAGACATTTTGCTGAACCAAGGATACTGCCCGTAACAAGGAATCAGACGATATCCTTTTTAGTTCAACACCGTCATACTGTATGCTCCCGCCGTAATTTTCGTAGGTCTGCATCAGCAAATTCAGAAGCGTAGTTTTACCGGAGCCTGATCCTCCGACAACAGCGTATTTTTTTCCGGCTTCAAACTGTACGCTGATACCTTTCAGAACAGGCTTGCCTTCATCATAACCAAAGGTAACATCGTTGACACAAATCTGTTTTGTCATTGTGCAGCGGAGTTTACCGACGGATTCCCCGGAGTCCTCGGACAAGGTATCTGCCAGCTTATCAATAATGGCGACAGCCGCTTTTCTGTTAGCGAGAATTTTGGGTATTCTCTCAATCGGATAAATAACATAATTTAAAAGCTGCAGGAATACTAAAACAATGCCCGGAGTTACACCTGTCCCGGATACTGCCATCCATGCACCGATGATGAACACACCCAATCTCATGATCACGCCGGCGGCAGTAGAAAGCAGATGTATGTTTTCTTCTGCATATCTGCGTTCATACTTTGCAGCTTCAACGCTTTCGTTATCGCTTTCAAATCTCTTTAATATTTCTTTTTCTGTTCTAAAGCTCTTAATTACTGCAAATCCGGAAAGAATATCCTTGATGATGCCTACATAGCTTTCGTTTTTGTCAGACAGTTTTTTCTCTTTGGCAGCCAATTTTTTTACACTCGGAACGGAAACGGCAATAGGCAAAACGGATAACAGGAGAGATACAACAGTTAGGATGGGGTTATACCACAGCATTAAGGCCAATGCACCGACAAATCCCACTCCCATATCAATGACCGCTAAAATACAGTCAAGATAATAATCCTCTACGGGACGCATGTCGTTTGTCAGCGCAGAAATGATTTTTCCGCTGTTCTCTTTTGAAATTGAGCTGATACGCTTGTCAAGTATCCTGCCGAAGACATACGACTTGTACTGCAGCATGGCGGATTTAATATAACGGGGTCTGGCAGTACGGTAGATAGCATAAGCAGCCATAAATACTGCAAACGAAACAGAGGATACCGCAATCACGTCGGTAAGCGGCGTTGAATCCGTCCCCGCCGCGATGTCGATTATTTTCTGCAGCAGCCAAGAGACAATAATGTTATAGACACTTAAAATGATGATTGTTGCTATAGCTACGGAAAGCCAGCCCTTGCTGTGCAGGAACAGTTGTTTTCTCAATTGTTTATTTTCTTTCATATAAACCTCCGTATATTGGGAAAGTTAAGGCTTTTCGTCCTTGTGATATGGGATTCTCCGCCGGAGAAAGCGTTATCTGATAATCACGGCTTTCCACCTCCGATTCAATAGATTTTGTTGATCTTCGGCAGAATAAAACAGAGCCGCAGGAAGGCATCTTCCTGCGGCTCATAAACGACAAACCAAGCCCCGCCCAACGGAGCTATGCAATATGTTTATGAGTAGAAAATTTAACCTTCTTGCAATGGGCAGAGTTATCCCGTAAATGAAAACGAGTCACTCTGCATATCCCGATTTTATCTGCAAGAAAAGTTAATAATCATTTCTACTCCTCATATTTTTTATTCTGTAAATATTATACTCCCGGCTGTGCAGTTTGTCAACCCCACATAGGCAATTACCCCAATAGAATACATAAGAAACTGACTGCCGGAGTAGGAAAGCTCCCGGCAGCCATACAAAATCTCAGATATCCAAAGGCACTGTATCCGGTTACGACAACAGTGTTATTAAAGCATTACGGTTTCGGTGATATTTTATTCGCCTCTCAAAGCCCGCAAAGCGAATACTGTTCGACGCAAATATCGCTGCGGAGCAGTAAGGCTCGCCTTTAATGTTCCGGCATATACCGCACCCAAACGTCACCGTGCGCCCTGTGCGTTCGCGCCGAGAAACGTGACCGTAAACGTACTTCCCTCTCCGAACGTGCTTTCAAGATTGATGCTTCCGCCCATGTCCATGACGGCGTGCTTGACGATCGACAGTCCGAGACCGGTGCCGCCGACTTCCTTCGAACGGCTCTTATCCACGCGGTAGAAGCGCTCGAAAACTCTCTGCCGATCCTCCGGCGCGATGCCGATTCCGGTGTCGGAAACGGTCAGCACCGCTCCGTCGTCCGAAGCCTTCACATCTACGCTGACGCTTCCGCCGTCGCGGTTATACTTTATTGCGTTGTCGCACAGATTGAACACGATCTCGTGAAGCAGGCGGCTGACGCCGTTCACGATCGCAACCTCACCGGTCAGATTCAGCTTAACGTTTTTCTTTTCGGCTTCGTCACGCAGGCGCGAAACCTCCTCCTCTGCGATCTCGTAAAGATCCGCCGTCTCCTTCGGCATCTCGCCTCCCTCGTCAAGCTGCGACAGTCTTATGATATCGTCGATCAGTGAAACGAGGCGGGCTGCCTCGGCGCGAATGCGTCCGACGAAGCGCGGCACATCCGCATCGGCGACCATGCCGTTTTCAAGAAGCTCCGCGCTTCCCATTATCGAATGAAGCGGTGTCTTCAGCTCATGAGAAACATTCGCGGTGAACTCGCGGCGGTTTCTCTCGGCAAATACCCGATCGGTGACATCAAAAATAAGCAGTGCAAGTCCGACCGCGCCCTCTCCGGAATCGATCCTGCTTATGTTCAGGCGGTATTCTCTTCCGTCTCTGCCGAGGGAAAGCTCCGTATGTCCGGATTCCGACGCGAGGTCAATCGCGCGTTCGATATCGCGTCCCCTCTCAATCTCGATGAAGTTGCATCCGACGCATGAGCCGTCCGTTCCGAAAAATTTTTCGGCTGCGGGATTTATGCTGAGCACGGTCTTTTTCGTGCTGAGGAGCACAAGCCCTTCGCTCATGTTTTCTATGACCGCGTAGAACTCGCGCCGTCTGTTTTCAAGCTCCGCCTTCTGCGAATTTATCTTCTTCTGCTGGCGCTCGATATGCGTGAGCAGCGGCGAAAGCTCATCATATACGTTGTTTTCAAGCGGGCGGTCGAGGTCGATAGAATTGAGCGGCGCGACCGCCTTTGCGGATACGCGGCGCGCGAGGACCCACGAAAGGATCAGCGCGAAGATAAAGATCAGCGCAAGGGGCTGAAGCATCCCCGCGATCAGAAGCGGAACGGTCGTTCTGCTCACCGACGCACGGAGCACGGTACCGTCCGACAGGCGGTGGGCACGGTATATCCGCTTCTCGGTCATGGTGGAGGAGAAGCGTTCGCTCTCGCCGTCGCCGTATTCAAAAGCGGCTTTTATTTCCGGCGCCCCGGCATGATTCTGCATTTCCGAGGCATCGTTCATCGAATCGAACAGCACCGTTCCGTCACGGTCCACAAGCGTAAGGCGGCAATCCGTCGTGCCGATCGAGCCGAGGTAATCCTTTCCGCCTTTCTCGGTTCCCGCCGACGCAAGGACAAGCTCGCTCTTCAGGCGGCTTTGCTGCATTGAATCGAAATATCCGTAAAGCACGCCTATGATCAGCACAAGGCTTGCAAGAAGCACGGAAGCAGATGCCAAAAATACGGATCGGAATATTTTTTTCGTCATTTCCACAACCATCGCCTTCGGCATGCGAAGGCTTCCTTTCCCAACGGATCAGTCTCCGAAGCGACGCCGCACACGCGGCATTTCAGGGTCTCACACTCATCCGGTATCCGACATTCCGGACGGTCTCGATCATCGCTCCGCTTTCGCCGAGCTTCTGTCTGAGCATCCGGATATGCATATCCACCGTTCTCGTTTCCCCGACAAAATCCTCACCCCAGACCTCGCCGAAAAGGCGGTCTCTCGTAAAGACCGTGCCGGGATGCTCCATAAAGAGCTTCAGCACCTCGAATTCCTTATAGGTGAGTCTGACCTCTTCGCCGTCCGCGGTAACGGTGCGCTGATCCGTATTCAGGCACACGTTCCCTGCGTGAAGCACGGTGTCGGAACGCGCCTTCTGACATCTGCGCAGCACCGCCCTCACCCGCGACACCATCTCCATCATTCCGAACGGCTTTACGAGATAGTCATCCGCACCGAGATCGAGGCACTGTATTTTATCGTACTCCATGCCGCGCGCGGTAGCCATTATCACCGGGATATCACTCCACGGGGCGTTTGAGTGCAGCTTTTCGAGCACGGCGACGCCGTCCTCTCCGGGCAGCATCACGTCAAGAATGACAAGATCGGGCACATCCTTCCGAAGCGCGTCAAAAAAAGCCTCGCCGTCGGGAAACCCGCGGGCTTCAAAGCCCGTTGAGCAAAGGGTATACACCTCAATATCACGAATGCCGCCGTCATCCTCAACACACCATATCTTCATACGGTTCCTTCCTTGTGGGAGCCTGTCACGGAGAACACCACCCATTCGGCGATGTTTACCGCGTGGTCTCCGATCCTCTCGAAATATTTTGCGATCATAAGAAGATCAAGCGCATACTCGCCGTCGTCCGGCTTATCCGCAATCATCTTTATGAGCGATGATTTTACCTTTTTGAAATAGTCGTCCACGATATCGTCATGCCGTATCGCCGTGTTGGCAAGCTCGAGGTCGCGCTTTACGAAAGCGTCCACGCTTTCCGTGACCATCTTTATCGCGGATTTTGCCATAAGGCTTATGTACTCGCATTCGCCGCCGCTTCTGCCGCCGAGAAACGTAATTATCTCCGCGATATCCGCCGCCTGATCACCTATACGCTCCATATCGGTTATCATTTTGAGCGCGGCGGAGATCTGCCTCAGATCGCGTGCGACCGGCTGCTGCTGAAGAAGAAGCCTCAGGCAGAGCGATTCTATCGTATGCTCCATCCGGTCGATCTCGGCGTCGATCGGCGCGACCTTTTTTGCCGCCTCCGCGTCTCCTTCTCCGAGCGCACGGTCCGCAAGAGATATGACCTCCTCGCAGAGTGCGCCCATTCGTGTAAGCTCCTCATTCAGCGTTGAAAGCTGTTCGTCAAAACGGCTTCTCATTATCCGAACCTCCCTGTGATATAATCTTCGGTGCGTTTGTCCTCCGGCTGCTCGAACATTTTTTCCGTGCTTCCGTATTCTATGAGATCTCCGAGGAGGAAAAACGCCGTATTGTCCGAGATGCGGACCGCCTGCTGCATGTTGTGAGTCACTATGACTATAGTATACCTGTTTTTCAGTTCGATTGCAAGTTCTTCTATCTTGGAAGTTGAAATCGGGTCGAGCGCGCTGGTCGGCTCATCCATGAGCAACACATCCGGCTCGACGGCAAGAGCGCGTGCGATGCACAGTCTCTGCTGCTGTCCGCCGGAAAGTCCGAGTGCGGATTTCTTCAGTCTGTCCTTGACCTCATCCCATATCGCCGCGCCGCGGAGAGAATTCTCGACGATCTCGTCAAGCTTCGCGCGATTGCGGATTCCGTGTGTGCGCGGACCGTATGCGATGTTGTCGTATATGCTCATCGGAAACGGATTCGGCTTCTGAAATACCATGCCGATCTCCCTGCGCAGTTCGTTTACGTCCGTCGCCGGGTCAAAGATATCCTTTCCGCGGTAGCGGATGTCTCCGGTTATCTTCACTCCGGGGATAAGATCGTTCATGCGGTTGAGCGTTTTGAGAAATGTCGATTTTCCGCAGCCGGACGGCCCTATCAGCGCAGTTATCGCATTCTCCTCGATGTCTATGCTTACGTTTTTCAGCGCCTGCGCGGTCTTGTTGTACCACAGGCACAGATCCTTTACCGAAATAACACTGTTCATTTATTTTACCGCCGCTTTCGGATTGCGAAAGCTTCCTTTCCGATTACCGACCGGACTTGTCCGATCAGAGGTTCTTTTTCCTTGTGAAGTATTTTCCGACAAGCGATGCGGACAGATTTATGATAACGGTGAGTATCATAAGTATCGCCGCGATTGCGAAGGCGACGCCGAATTCGCCGTCCTCCTTTGCGTACACATAAAGCGCGACCGTGAGCGTCGCTCCGGCGCTCGTAAGTCCTTCCCAGATTCCGTTCAGCGCATGGGCAAATCCGGCGGTAAACAGAAGCGCCGCGGATTCCCCGAGAATTCTTCCGACGGAGAGGATGCAGCCCGTCACGATACCGTCAACGCATCCGGGAAGTACGACCGTGCGGATCATGCGCCACTTGCCCGCGCCGAGTCCGAAAGCGCCCTCTCGGTAGCTCTGCGGCACGGTCTTCAGGCTCTCCTGGGTCGTGCGCATCACGGTGGGAAGATTCATTATGACAAGCGTGAGCGCGCCCGCCATGAGCGATGTTTTCATGCCGAAGAACTGACAGAAGAACAGCATTCCGACAAGTCCGTAAATTATCGACGGTATGCCGGACAGCGTTTCCGCCGCGTATTCGACGGCGGCGACGATCCTTTTGCTTTTCGCGTATTCGGTGAGGTATATCGCCGCACCCACTCCGAGCGGTATCACGACGGCAAGCGTCGCCGCGACGATATACAGCGTATTGAGTATATCGGGAAGTATGCCTATATTACCGTAGAGCGCGCTCGGCTTTGTGGAAACGAGCTTCCATGTGATGTTCGGTATGCCCCTGTACATTATGTAGCCGATCATAAACAGGACGAGCGCGACGGTGAGCAACGTGCACAGCAGCATCAGCGTGCGCATGATCCCGACATAGGCTTTTCTTCCCGCAGGTAACGGTTTGTTTTTCACACTCATCTCTCCTTGCTTCTTTTAAGGAAAAAGTTCAGCGCCGCGTTTATCATCATGATGAATAAGAACAGCACAAGCGCGATTGAGAAGAGCGCCTGCTGCTGCAGGCTTCCGTCTGCGGCGTATGACATTTCGCTTGCGACTGCGGTCGTGAGAAAGCGCACGCTTTCGAAAAGCGACGGCATATTCGGCGCGTTTCCGGCGACCATCATGACCGCCATTGCTTCGCCGATCGCCCTTCCGACGCCGAGGACGACCGATGCCGCGATGCCGCTTTTCGCAGCCGGCACCGATACTCTGAAAAATGTTTCGATATCCGTCGCGCCGAGCGCAAGCGAAGCGTCCTCGTACTCCTTCGGGACTGCCTCAAGCGCGGTGACCGACACCTTGATTATCGAAGGAAGTATCATCACGCAGAGGACGATGATCGCGCAGAGCAGGCTCGCGCCGTCGGGCACGTCAAACAGCTTGCGTATTCCCGGAACGAGCACCATCATTCCGACAAGTCCGTACACGACGGACGGTATCCCGGCAAGCAGACCGACGGCGGAGCCGACTGCAGCCTTCACCTTGGGAGGAGCGACCTTCGCAAGATACACTGCGGTCATGAAGCCGATCGGCACTCCGACGGCGATCGCACCCGCCGTTCCGTAAATGCTCGTGAGGATAAACGGAAGAATTCCGTATTCCGGCTCGGCGGCGGTCGAAGCCCACTTCGTGCCGAACAGGAATTTCATGATTCCGATCTTTCTAATCGCAGGGATTCCCGATATAACAAGGTAAACGGTGATCAGGAGAACGCATGCCACGGTCACAAGACCGAGGATAAGGAATATTCCGTGTATTATGTTTTCGGCGAGATTCTTTTTGTTTTTCATCGTTTTTCCGCCTTTCATCCGCAGAAAGCGGCGCCTTCCGTATTTCAAACGGAAGAGTGCCGCACATTCTGCCGGGTTATTCTCAGTTTGCGGGGACTGCGCCTGCATCGCTGATTATCTTTGAAGCGTCTGCGGAGGTTACGAAGTCGAAGAACTTCTGTGCCGCATCCGAAAGCTTGGTATCCTTCTTTGTCACAAGGACGAACGGACGCTGTACCGGGTAGGTTGCATCCTTGACGGTCGCCTCGCTCGGAGCAACTCCGCCGATCGTAAGAGTCTTGACGCTTTCCTTGACTGCGGCGAGTGAAGCATATCCGATCGCGTTGGGGTTTCCGGCTACCGTGGTAATAACATCTCCGGTGGAGGTGAGCTCCTGACGGTACCTGCACTTGCTTTCCGTCTTTGTGATGGATTCGAAGCCGTCTCTCGTGCCGCTTCCCGCCTCGCGTCCGATGAGGACGATCTCGGCGTCGGTTCCGCCGACATCCTTCCAGTTCGTAATCTCACCGGTGAAGATCGATGCGACGGTTTCAAGGTCAAGTCCGCTCACCGGGTTCTCGGGATTCACGATGATCGCGATGCCGTCGTAGGCAAGCACGGTCCCCTCAAGTCCCTTTGCCTTTTCTTCATCCTTGAGCGCGCGGCTCGAAAGTCCGATGTCGCAGCGTCCCTCGGATACTGCGGTTATGCCGGAGCCCGATCCGGTTGCGTTGTATGTAAATGCGATTCCGTTCTTTTCCTGAAATGCTTCACCGAGAGCGCTGATCACCTTTGACATTGAGGTGGAGCCGTCGGTCGAAACGGATGTTGTCTCCTTCTTTCCGCAGGAGGCGAACGCGGTCAGTGCAAGCACTGACGCAAGTGCGACAGCGATAATTTTTTTCATATGAACGATCTCCTTTTCATTTCTTCTTTATTTCTTTTTCATGCTGCAAATACATGATAAATCTTCAGTGTAAAATGAAAAAGATTCGTTTTGTCAAATCTGTGTAAAATCGAAAAAATCATGAAAATGCCCCCGACACGGGATATCCCGCATCGGGGGCTGCGCCGCTTTTACTCCAGCACACTGCATTTTATAATTTTTTCGACGCGCGGCGCATCAGTCGGCAGTTTCGGTCACGGTATTCGCCGAATACGTCCAATCGACCCTTTTTCCGTTTTCGGTGAGAAACACTTCGCTGCCGTCGATCTCGATCCCGAGCACGCGAGCCTCGCCGCTTCCGTCCTGCGCTTTCGCTCTGACCGTCGGCTCGCCTTTTCCATCGGCATCGAAGCTGATAACATAATTAGAGGCGGGGCAGAAAAATCCTTCCGCGCGGCATTTGAATCCGTCATACACCGACACGGTGAATGAAAATACTCCCGATGTCATACCCATGCCGAGGCAGAGCTTTTCCTCTCTGCCGTCACCGTCCGTATCGTAAAATACCGTTCCGTATGCGGACTTTATGTAATAATCGTCCGGCACCTGAAAGCTGAGCGCCGAGGTGCAGTTTGCGTAAATGCCGTCGTCCTCTCCCGGAATGACAGTCGAGGAAAGGTATCGGCTCAGGTAGCCGTTTCCGGTCACGTCCGTACTGTCCGCAAGCAGATACATATCGGAGCTCACATCCCGTATGCTGTATGCGGAGCGGACAAGGTATTTATATTCGTTTTCACTCAGAAACTGCTTCTTTCCGTAATCGGGACTGTTTATATCGGTCTCCCATTTCCAATCCCAAAAGCGGAATATGTATTTCCCGTTTTCATGCCGCAGCTCCTTCACGAAATACTCGTCTCCCTGATCCGTGTACTCCTGATATATCCGCACCGCCGCGTCCTGTCCGTCGGCGGAGCGATTCACGAAATCCACCCAATATTTTTCACCGGAAACAAGGCGGCTTCCGTCCATGACGACGCATCCGTCGCGCTTTGCCTCGCTGACCGTGTAGCCCTCCCTGATATCCTCAAGGGACTTCCACATGTTCTCGGGCGTGGGGTCGGTGATTTCCGAATCTGCGGGATCGGTCGTGTCGGAGGGCTGACCGGGCTGCGTATCCGCCGCATTTCCCGAAGAATCGGACGGTGGACGGACGGGGTCGGTAAGCGTACACGCGGAGAGCAGCACGCATACGGTAAGCGCGGCGACGACAAGGCGCGCCGACGGCTTTTTATAGCCGAGTACCCTCTTTATTCGCCGTCTGACGCAATTCGAGCCGAACGCAAGCGGGCATGCCGCGGTATAGGTGCGCGGCGCGCTGCACGAAAGCATCGCCTGAGAATAATCCGCCTTCTCCTGCGGGCTGAGCGATCTCACCACCCGTTCGTCGCAGGCAAACTCGATATCGCGGCACATGAGTATGTACGCTGCCCATATGACGGGATTGAACCAATACACCGAGAGCAGAAGGAACGACGCGGGCTTTATGATATTGTCGCGGCGGGCGATGTGCGCCTTTTCGTGCGCGATCATGTATCCCGCCTCACGCTCGCCGACGCTGAACGGGAGAAATATCTCCGGTCGGAATATTCCGAAGGTGAACGGTGCGTTCACGCGCTCACTCTGCCTGATGTTATCCCGCAGAAGGACCGCCGTGCGCGTCCTTCTTCTGAGCATTGCGCAGCTCACCGACGCGTAGGCGATCATGGCGCACACTCCGCCGAGCCACACGGCGGAGGCGGCACCGAGCGGCGTGAAGTGTGAAGCTTTCGCATCCGGTGATGCTCCGTCATATGAGGGGGACGCACTCCGGTTTTTGTTCCCTTCGAGCATATCGAATTTGCCGGCATATGCAGCATCGTATGAAGGCTCCGATTTTTGATCCTGCGCGGGAGAGTCAGACGAATCGGTGATTACTTCTTGCCCGCCGGATAAGGGAGTATATGCCCCGGGCGCAAAAGTGCCGGAGGGATTCGATTCTTCGGAAGCAAAGCCCGCGGCGGAATTCAGAACTTCGATCCCCGTGCGGAAAACGATCTGCGACGGATACGCGCCCGCCGTGCCGAAGCTCTCGGTCGTCGGGATCATGCTGAGCGGGCTTTCAACGGAAAACGGAATCACAAGTCTGAGCGCAACCGTTCCCCACATTACAAGGCTGATCCACCGCGGTGCTTTTCTGAACAGTGCGCGAAACACAACCGCGGCAAGCACGACCCACGACGCGGCGATGCTCATGTTAAGAAGCTTGAGAAAAACGTCAGTCATCATTTTCAGCCTCCTCTCTGAATCGGTCGATCATGTCCTGTATTTCGTCAATCTGCGCGCGGCTCAGCCGTCGCTCCTTGGTGAAAGCGGCGATGAACGCCGGGAGCGATCCGCCGAATCTCTTCTCGACAAGCTCGTCTATCTCCGCCGCGCCGACCTCGTCCTTTGACACGAGCGAGGTGACCAACGTATCCTCGTTTTTGAGGACGCCGCGCTCCGAAAGCCGCTTTATCACGGTATACACCGTCGTCGGCTTCCAGCCGAGCTCCTCGCCGCAGAGCTTAACAAGCTCGCTACTTTTGATCGGTTCGTGCCCCCAAAGGATAAGACAGAGGCGGTATTCGCTTTCAAATATCTTCGGGGTGTCCATGTTTTTTCTCCTTTCACGCTTTCGCCGCGGTACGGTCTGCACCGTCCGCAGCCCTTTACTCTGACGCGTTAGACTTTATCTGATTCAAGTCTAACACATTAGAGTGAAATTGTCAAGCGGAAAAACAAAAAAATATTCATCGGATGAAATCACGGGGAATGCGGGCTTGACGCCCGGCGCTTCCCGTGATATCATGAAACCGAAGAATGCGGATGTTAAAATGGAAAAAACGCCCGCACACGGAGGAAGGAAGCATGGATCCTAAAGAGATTTGCGAGAGAATCGATCTTGCGTCCGAGATACAAAGCGAGGTGCTCGGCGCTGATCTTCGGATACCCGACGAACTTGCGGCGCGGATGATCTCGACAGATACCGCCGATGAAGCATACGGCGAGATCGAAAAGCTGTGCGATCCGGAAAAGCACGGCTTCGACATGCTTGCATGTATGCTTATAATCGTCTGTCTTGAGGATCGGAATTCCGTCAATTTCCGCGGCGCATGAATGTATATCGCCGCAGTTTTTCTGATCCTTTATTGCCTCGTATGGATACGTTATTTCACCGGCGGACGCAAAGTATCCCTGTTCAAAAAAGCATTCCTGTTCGTGCCCATGCCGCTTGCCGTTTTTCTCACGCTTTACTATCTGTGCGATGCTATCCGGCTTCGGAATCTTCCGGCGGCAATTGCGGCACTGATTTTCGAAGTCACATATACCATATTATCTTACCGATCTTTCGGCAAGTCGAAGGTACGCGGCAAATAATCGAAAGAAGTACAACGATCGGAGGATACCGAATGAAAAAACTTGCGATATATGTACACGGGATAGGCGGAAATGCCGGAGAGGCCGAGCACTACCGTCCCCTGCTCTCCGGATTCGGATACGATGTCGTCGGATTCGATTACCGCGCGCAGAATCCGTGGGAGGCGAGGGAGGAATTTCCACCGTTCCTTGAATCGGAGAAAAGCGGATTCGATTCGATCCTGCTGATTGCAAACAGCATCGGCGCATACTTTGCGATGAGCTCTCTCTCCGCACTCCACATTGACCGTGCGCTGTTCATTTCACCCGTTGCGGATATGGAAAAGCTGATCTGCGGTATGATGAATCGGGCGAATGTCACGGAGGACGAGCTGCGCGCCCGCGGGGAGATTCCGACCGAATTCGGCGAAACGCTGTCATGGGATTACCGTTGCTGTTTGCGCACTAATCCGATCGTGTGGAGCGTGCCGAGCCGCATTTTATACGGCGAGCACGACAATCTGACCTCCTTAGAAAAGATCTCCTTTTTTTGCGCAGCGCATCGGAGCACCGCTCACAGTCATGAAGGGCGGCGAGCTTTGGTTTCACACGGAGGAGCAAATGGAATTCGCGGGCAGACGGCTTGAAGAATCGCTCCGTTGAGATGCCAAACCGCGCGCGGAGCGTCCTGAACCGAGGATGCACCGCGCGTTTTCATTTTTCCGGAATTGAACGCTTACGAGGTTGACACCCGGTATCTGATGTGGTAAACTGTATGCAAGACAGTTAAATAATCATACGCCGTCAGCATCGGACTTTTTCCGAGCGGTACAACTGAAAGGATTTCGAAAAGATGAAACTTATTCTCGGCAAACCGATTGTCGTCGGGCAGGGTCCCACTCTCGAGGAAGCCGATTGGGGACCGTGGCAATTCCCCCAGCTTTTGAAAAGAGAAGACGGCACACTTTTTGCAAGCGTAAATCTCGGACCGGACAACTGGGCGTCAAACGGCGATACACAGTGGTTCAAGTCATCGGACTGCGGTCGAACCTGGACGGAAAGCACCCCGACAGAAGCCGCGACAGCATATCCGAAAGCAAAAAACGGTGACGGCTTTACGGCAAAGGACAGAGGCGCCGTAGATATTGATATGAAGCTTCTTGAAGGAATCGAGCCGAAATACATTCTCAATCTTGATGGAAAGCCCTTTTTCGACTATTACCTTTACTCCGATCTGAGACCGGGAACCATTGATTCTTCTGTAATGTTCATGCGGCTGAAAAAAGGCGAAACCGAGCCGAAACAATTCTTCCCGAAAATCACGGACAATCCCGGACTTTGCATCGTCCGCCCGTCGGGAACAAATAAGCTTCTTTCGAACAAGCTGTTCGGTCGTCTGAGAGTCGCTCCCGACGGCAGTCTCTGGCAGACGCATTACGACAGAGGATTTATCGACGGCAAGTTCTGTGACACGTTCATTGCATACTATTACCGCTCCGATGACAACGGTGAAACATGGTCGCTCGTTTCCGCTCTTGATCCGCGCGGCAATCCCGGCGCATGCTACTACTGTGAGCAGGATATTGCGTGGATCGACAACAGGCACGCAATCACAATGCTCCGTGCAAACGGACTGTATACTGCGATGTCCGACGACGGAGGTTACACCTGGACAACACCGAAAAAGATAGAGGATTTCGGCGTTGATCCCGCTGTGTGCGTTCTCGGATGCGGTGCGATTCTCACGACCTACGGCAGACCGGGCTTTCTCGTCCGTCCGTGCTTTGACGGACGGGGAGAAAAATGGGAGGACCCCATCGAGATAATTTCAACCGGAAACAACTCCTACAAAATGAACGATCCGTCAAAAGCGGGCAATGCCGCCGAATGGGGGACATGCTCTTATTCCGATATTGTCCCTCTCTCGGACAACGAGGCGCTTATCGTATATACCGACTTCTTTGTTCCGGATGAGAACGGCATAAAGAGAAAGTCTCTTATGGTAATAAAAGCAACCGTTACGGATTGACCGATGCGCGCCTTCGGTTTCTGTAAACCGTATGAACGGTTATGAGGACTGTCACGATCGGCGCCGTGCTGCTCTGAACACGGTGCTTTCCGCGTTATGTGCCTCGATGTGCAGATTATTACACAAAAACCTCCTTTGCGATATCATTGTACCGCAGAGAAGGTTTTTTAATGCCGCCGACCGACTGATTATTTATTCTGCTCTTTTTCCCATTCTTCGAATTTCTCTCTGTTTTTCGGGTCCTCATAAAATTTCTTTATCCTCGGAAGGAGCATTTCGGCAAGCGACTTAATGACATGTTTCGGCGGTCTGTATCCTTTGGTGTTGAAGTCGCAAATGCAGCCCCCGCTGCCGATATCAATGACACTCGCACCATATCCCGCCTTTATTTTTTCCTGTTCCGCTTTTGGCATTTCGGAAAGTGTCCGCTTCTGAAGATCAGACAGTGAGTCCTCATCAAAAGGCGTTGATTTTTCCAAATCCGTTTCAAAAAAGATAACTGCTGTTCCGTGTTTTTTTGCTTTCATGTTAATTCCCTTTCTTTTTGTTTTCGTCATCGGCGGCGGTAAAACGGCAAAAATCAAAAACCCCTCCGCCGAGGGGATCGACAGAGGGAGCGTTTGGGATATACAAGATTACATTAACTTCTTTCCGATGATATGCACTGTCTCACGGAATTGACATGCAGGTATCGCACGGCATCCTCACTTGCTAGGCACCCGAGTATTAACAAGCACGTAAAGCACGGCGATAGAAATCTCCCGCCGCCGAAAAACATGCATTGCAATATGCCGTAATTTTCAAATTTCTCAAAGGGAAACCCGAATGCCGCTTTATATTATTACGGGGCTTATCAAAAAATTATGTTTTTATCGTTTACCATTCGTCGTCTTCGCGGCATCGATCCTCCTCTTCTTCTCGCTGCCTGCGTTCTTCCTCCTCTTCTTCACGACGGTATTCGCTGTCATCCCAATTGAATGTGTATTCTCCCGAAGTGTAGCTATACCCGTCACGATCTATATCTTCGTAATCACCGGTTTCATAATTAAAGCACCATTTAGACATTGTTTCAGTCCTCCTTTTCGTACCCCAATACATACAATAGCATGTCGAATGCCGCCGATTTCTTAGCCTCTTTCTTTGAAGATGAGGTTGAGAAGTAATAGTATTTTGCTTTTGACCCAAGTGATAACTTCCCGCCGTTTATGTCATTTACCATAAAGTTCGACGAGGCCGAAGCATACCGAAAAGCAATAGGATTTACCGTATGCCATAACACCCATATATGTTTGATTGTTTAATATTCTACATATAACACCGGCGGTCCATTTATTCTTACCTGAAGCATTCAGCCGTTCCCGCCTTGTCAGCTCATTAGCTTCGGCAAACAGTGTATTGGTGTTCAAGAACATGATACAATAAAATATAGAAGCTAAAACAAGCAATCCAAGTAAAATAACTACAATTCTTTTATGTATACTCATTTGTCTGCTCCCACAATATTCTTAACTATTATACTCTTGGAGATTTTAACATTATTTGAGGATACCCTTATCAATCAAGGTTCTCAGGGTTGCCAGGATAGCAATTACAGCCACAAATATAATCAAGCAAATAACCAATATTTTTAGCACTTTTCGTTTTCTTGCTGACATCTTTTTAGAAGAAAACGGTGAAACAGGAAGCGATTCTCCGGAAATGTGATATCTTTCAACAAAATAAGCTGCTAAAAGATGTGGTATTCCAAGTGCAGCTAACACCGATGCAATATAGCTTAATATAATAACCACATTTATTGCCACCTCTTGCGTCATCCATTTCGATGCAATTTTCATTAATGAGATTCCTAAAATTGCTCCGATTGAAGAAAAAGCCGCAATTCCCGCCCTGTTCTTTTTCTTGCTTTTTGCTTTGCTATATTTCCCCTTTTTGGTATTATATACTTCAAAACTAAAAATGAGAAACACCGCTAAGATCCATGCCAATCCTATAAGAAGAGAATATACGATTTGTGTCATTCTATCCGACATCACAGTTTCTACTAATGAATATGGTAGCATTAGAAAAAACAACGATGTAAACAATGATGAACTGCCAGAAAGCAAAAATCTTTGATAATAAGAAATCGAAGTCATTTTTCGTACTAATATATTCGTAATAGCAGTGTAAGAAATTACCATTATCACTGTGGTAGAGGCAACAATAAATTTACGCGTAATTATTCCATATCCTAATGGTATAAGCCCAATGAATATGTACATCCATGACAATGATTTTATACCGGATAAAAACAGATAAGATTCAGAATATCTTTTTATAAAACCTTTTATATCAGCTAATTCCATTAAAACCAGCTCCTGTAATTTTAATCATCGAATTGCACTCCATTTATTAGCTATCCAACTGCCTACATCAGAAGCAGTATCGCCAATCCAGCATCCCATATCAACAACGGTATCACCAACCCAGGCAAGTCCTTCCTTGCCCCAGTCTACTAAAGACTTATCGTTGATTGTAATTACATCTGTAACAACGTATACAACTCCGCCAACAACTAAACCACCTGCCGCGCCAATAGCATTTCCGGGTCCAGGAACTACAGAACCAATCCAAGCCCCCGCGGCAGCAGAAACCCATATCGTTCCAACACCAACCCCGGTGTCAACAACAGCGTCTGTAACAATCTTCTGTGTACGAGTGCCATCCTGGATGTTGTCATATATACCCGGTCCAACATCCAAAGCAACGGTACCATATCCTAAAACGCTCCCCCAGTTTACACTGCCGTTGCTGGTTATTTTTAAAGCTTCTTTGCCTGCTGTAATCGGATCAACATAGGTAAAAACATTTGGATAAACATCAGCATTTTTGAAGGCATATCTTGTACCTTTTATACCTTGATTCAATGCCGGATTTGACCGAGCGCCATTGATGATTGCGCATTGCCCAACCTTGTTAACATTAAATCCGTATCTGACATAGTTGTAATAACGAACACTAATTTCCTTTCCGTCAAGTCCCCAGCCAATATAATCTGCCTGTCCCGGATTCAACTCCCAGCCGATTTCAAATTTACTGTTATTGTCTCCCCTATCCGCACTAAGTCCAAACGGATCGACGAAGGAGATAGGATTGCCGTTTACATATGCATACAGGTTTAGTGTTGTAGAATCGGCGATACTGCCGTCGATAACATCTGCGCTCATGAAACGCTTAAATTGGGGGCTGTAATATCTTGTTCTCATGTACAGATATCCCGACTTGTCCGTCTGTACTCCGTACTGTCCGTTGTAATATGGTGGAATTCTTACCTCTAATGTTGTTTCTTGATTCTACTTAATTATAAATATAGCAGATCCAACCAGAATCTAGATACTCTATCGTATCTCCATACTCTTCAGCCCTTTTAGTTTTCATCAATATATCATCATCTGAAAGAAACTCTTGTTTGTAAAACCACACCTGTCCAGTTTTAGTATAAAAGCCAAAATGATAAGATCCCCAGAAGGCAGGATGATATTTATCGTTAAAACATTCTATATAGCTATATTCTTCATCTGTCAAATATTTCTTAAATTCTTTATCGTGGCAGAAATCTTTATCATATGTATCATTGTAATAATCACTCCACAAGTGATGTCCTTAAAACTTGGAGACAAATTCGTCAAAATCATCAGAGTTATTTATAAATATTTGTATTATATCGCTTGAAGCGTCATATATTACCGATTCTTCATATGTATGTTTATAATAAATAAAGCTACCAATACTCATCAGGATAATTATACCGATTATTGTACTGCACATTATTATAATCTTTCTCATGTGAGTGGACCGTTTATTCCCATCTTTGCATTTGGGTAATCACGCAAATACAGGGAGACTCATTTCATGATATCACTGATTATCTGTAATATGGCCAACAAAAATTATCCGCAGAGCCCGTTTTTGACCAAACACAGTCCCAGCTGACTTCCTCCCACACATTATCGTCATTTCGTTCGAACCAAATTTTGACAAGCGACGAATGATTCTCAACAATGTAGCAAACAACAGCTTTACTATCGTTATATTCAACGACTCTGAAATATTCAATACCGTTTATCATCCCTGTTTGCTCGTATCCGTCATCAAATTCATCTCCGTATTTCGCAGTTAAATACTCGGCTTTGATATATGGAAAGAAAAGAACAATCAATAAAATCATTACTATAATTAGAATTATCTTTTTCGATCTAATATTTTTTCTCATGTTTTATTCTCCTAATAGATATGGCATCAGACCGTAATACATTTTAGTTTTTTCGCCAAACCAATTAGCTTGTGGATTCGAATGAGGTTTTCTTGGCGTCCCGTCATTGTTTGTATGGCCCAAATTATACAGTGATCCCAATATATCCGGTCGATCTGTGATTTCGGGGAACGCGCTGCTCCAATTGTCTTGGAAACTTTTCAAATATGCGGCAACATACATCAAGTTGGTGCGATCATATGTAATTGCCTCATTTTGTCCGCTTGCTTTTCCGGAAATGCAAATGATTGAGCCAATAAAATAGCCCGGATCATTAGCTTCGATATCATCGAACAAAGCATTCCACTGATCCTTTCCCCAAGCATATTCACGTTGAAACTCAGGTATTTCATATACAATGCAGTTTACAGGAGCGAGTATTTCCTGCATTGAGCTAAATCATTTTTCCATTTTTACTCCTTCTTTTTCATAAAACATCTGTTTAGAATTATTCTTTTTTATTAAAAATAATATCTTTTCAAAATCCCCGTACCTCTTTTGAAGTACGGGGATTCGGTTTAGATATAAATTGCTACCTTTATATCTTTCCAATTTGATGTTTTGAAGTGGTGCACATCAGAAACTGTTTTCAGATACTTATGAGCATACGCTTCGTCAATCGTCAAATCGGCGATTTTGAGAAAGGAACAATTACTTGTTCCCCTGCTCCTTAATAGCAGCCTGTGCTGCTGCGAGGCGGGCGATCGGCACACGGAAGGGCGAGCAGGATACATAATCAAGTCCGATGGAGTTGCAGAACTCGATCGAGGACGGGTCACCGCCGTGCTCGCCGCAGATTCCGCAATGGAGCGTCGGGCGGGTCGACTTTCCGAGCTTAACTGCGGTATCCATAAGTCTGCCGACACCGGTGGTGTCAAGACGTGCGAACGGATCGGACTCGTAAATCTTGTTGGAGTAGTAGGACGGGAGGAACTTTCCTGCGTCGTCGCGGCTGAAGCCGAAGGTCATCTGGGTGAGGTCGTTCGTACCGAAGCAGAAGAACTCAGCCTCCTTGGCAATATCGTCAGCGGTAAGAGCCGCACGCGGAATCTCGATCATGGTACCTACCTCATACTTGAGCTCGGTGCCTGCTGCCGCGATCTCTTCATCGGCGGTCTTAACGACAACGTCCTTAACGAACTTAAGCTCCTTGACGTCTCCCACAAGCGGGATCATGATCTCGGGAACGATATTCCAATCGGCGTGACGTGCCTTAACTGCGATAGCAGCCTTGATGATCGCTCTGGTCTGCATTGCGGCGATCTCGGGGTAGGTTACGGAGAGGCGGCATCCGCGGTGACCCATCATCGGGTTGAACTCATGGAGGTCTGCGATTACCTGCTTGATGTACTCAACGCTCTTGCCCTGTACCTCTGCGAGAGCCTTGATATCAGCCTCGTCGGTGGGAACGAACTCATGAAGCGGGGGATCGAGGAAGCGGATGGTTACGGGGTAACCGCCGAGAGCCTCAAAGAGTCCCTCAAAGTCGGACTGCTGCATCGGTTCGATCTTTGCAAGAGCAGCTTCGCGCTCCTCAACGGTCTCGGCGCAGATCATCTCACGGAAAGCACCGATTCTCGAAGGATCGAAGAACATATGCTCGGTACGGCAAAGTCCGATTCCCTGTGCGCCGAAGGCTGCTGCCTGCTTAGCGTCCTCGGGAGTGTCGGCGTTGGTGCGTACGCCCATTCTCTTATACTTGTCGGCAAGCTCCATGATACGGCCGAAGTAACCGCTGTTCGGGTCTGCCGGAACGGTCGGAATCAGGCAATCGTAAATGTTGCCCGTCGAGCCGTCGAGGGATATCGGATCGCCCTCGGTGTAGGTCTTGCCAGCGAGAGTGAAGCGCTTGTTCTCCTCGTCCATCTTGATGTCTCCGCATCCGGAAACGCAGCAGGTTCCCATTCCGCGTGCAACAACTGCCGCATGGGAGGTCTGACCGCCGCGGACGGTGAGAATACCCTGTGAATACTTCATTCCCTCGATGTCCTCGGGAGAGGTTTCGAGACGGACGAGAACGACATTCTCGCCCTTCTTGCCGTGCTCAACGGCATCCTCGGCGGTAAACACGACGGTGCCAGCCGCTGCGCCGGGAGAAGCCGCGATACCCTTGCCGACGGGGTTAGCCTTCTTGAGTGCTGCAGTGTCGAACTGCGGGTGGAGAAGCATATCGAGCGACTTTGCGTCGATCTGCATGAGAGCCTCCTCCTCGGAGATCATGCCCTCATCGATAAGGTCGCATGCGATCTTGATAGCAGCGGCAGCGGTACGCTTACCGTTTCTGGTCTGAAGCATGTAGAGCTTCTTATCCTCGATGGTGAACTCCATGTCCTGCATATCGCGGTAGTGGTTCTCGAGGGTGCTGCAGACTCCGAGGAACTGCTCGTAAACCTCGGGGAGAACTTCCTTCATCTTCTCGATCGGCATAGGAGTACGAACGCCTGCAACGACGTCCTCGCCCTGTGCGTTCATAAGGAACTCGCCCATGAGGCCCTTCTCGCCGGTTGCGGGGTTACGGGTGAACGCAACACCTGTACCGGAGGTGTCGCCCATGTTGCCGAATGCCATCATCTGTACGTTGACTGCGGTACCCCAGGAGTACGGGATATCGTGGTCCATACGGTAGATGTTTGCGCGGGGGTTGTCCCACGAACGGAAAACTGCCTTGATAGCCTCGAAGAGCTGAACCTTGGGATTGTCCGGGAAATCGGTTCCGAGCTGATTCTTGTACTCAGCCTTGAACTGATTTGCAAGCTCGCGGAGATCGTCTGCGGTGAGCTCGACGTCGGAAGTAACGCCCTTCTTCTCCTTCATCTGGTCGATGAGCTTCTCGAAGTACTTCTTTCCGACTTCCATAACGACATCGGAGAACATCTGAATAAATCTTCTGTAGCAGTCCCAAGCCCAACGGGGGTTGCCGGACTTCTCGGCGATAGCGTTAACGACCTGCTCGTTAAGACCGAGATTGAGGATGGTATCCATCATTCCGGGCATAGATGCGCGGGCACCAGAACGGACGGAAACGAGAAGCGGATTCTTGAGATCGCCGAACTTCTTGCCGGTGATTCCCTCCATCTTCTCGATGTTCTCCATGATCTGAGCCTGGATATCATCGTTGATGCGGCGTCCGTCCTCATAGTACTGAGTGCACGCCTCGGTAGAGATCGTGAAGCCCTGCGGAACCGGAAGACCGATCTTGGTCATCTCGGCAAGGTTCGCGCCTTTACCTCCGAGGAGCTCACGCATCGTTGCGTTTCCCTCGGAAAAGAGATAGACATACTTCTTTGCCATTTGAAAAACCTCCGAAAATAAATATATATAACCTTACTTACTGTGGGTCGATATCGGTAATCGCGCGCAAAAAAACCGTTATCATCCGATACCGTATTTTTTATTATATCACAGTTTTTCGCCCTTGACTATACCTTTGCTTCAATTTCGTCGAAATTTATAGATTGTTTACATCCGCAAAAGCACCTTTGGGACAACTTTCCCCCCGCATGTCGCGCAAAACGCCGCCGACACGGAAAAAGTCAGGCAAAAAGCGGGAAAAACCTTCCGGTTCTTCCCGCTCGGAGATTATCTGTTCGGCTGCTGCGCCGTCTTGAGAGTTACATCGTGGTATCCGCCTTCAACGATCGACGTGGCGGAAACGAGGGTCATCTTCGCATCACGGCGAAGGTCGGCAAGGTTTGTAACTCCGCAGTTGCACATGGTGGATTTCACCTTGTAAAGGCTTTTCTCCACGTTGTCGTGGAGAGAGCCGGCGTAAACGACGTAGGAATCCACGCCCTCTTCAAAGGAAAGCTTCGACTTTCCGCCGAGGTCGTATCTCTGCCAGTTGCGGGCTCGGTTCGAGCCTTCGCCCCAATATTCTTTGACATAGGTGCCGTTTACGTTGAGCTTACTCGTCGGGCTTTCGTCAAAGCGCGCAAAGTAGCGTCCGAGCATGAGGAAGTCAGCGCCCATCGCAAGCGCAAGCGTCATGTGATAGTCGTGGACGATGCCGCCGTCCGAGCAGATCGGGATATACACGCCGGTCTTCTCGAAGTACTCGTCGCGCGCCGCCGCGACCTCGATGACGGCGCTTGCCTGTCCGCGTCCTATTCCCTTCTGCTCACGGGTAATACAGATCGAGCCTCCGCCGATACCGATCTTGACAAAGTCCGCACCCGCTTCGGCGAGGAAGAGGAAGCCGTCGCGGTCAACGACGTTTCCGGCACCGACCTTGACGCTGTCACCGTACTTTGCGCGGATAAAGTCGATCGTCTGCTTCTGCCAGCAGGAATATCCTTCGGAGGAGTCAATGCAGAGGACATCCGCGCCCGCTTCGACAAGCGCGGGAACGCGCTTCTCATAATCGAGCGTGTTGATTCCGGCGCCGACAAGGTATCTTTTCTTCGCGTCGAGAACCTCGAGCGGATTCTCCTTATGCTGCGAATAGTCCTTTCTGAAAACGAGGTAAAGAAGATGACCTTCGCCGTCAACGATCGGGAGAGAGTTGAGCTTATGCTCCCAGATTATATCGTTCGCAGTCTTCAGCGTGGTGTCCGCAGGGGCGGTTATGAGCCTCTCAAACGGGGTCATGAATTCGGACACGCAGAGATCGGTGGACATACGGCTGACGCGGTAGTCGCGTCCGGTAACGATTCCCTTGAGAATGCCGTTCGGGGTTCCGTCCTCGGTGATCGCAATTGTGGAATGACCCTTCTCTCCGACAAGGTCGAGCACGTCGGCGAGAGTCGCCGTCGGCTTCAGGTTGGAGTCGGAAACGACAAAGCCCGCCTTGTAGCCCTTTACGCGCGCAACCATTGCCGCCTCGTCCTCGACGGACTGTGATCCGTAAATAAACGATATTCCGCCCTCTCGTGCGAGTGCGATTGCCATATCCTCTCCGGATACCGACTGCATGATAGCGGACACCATCGGAATATTGAGGTTTATCTCGCTTTCCTCACCGCGTCTGAATTTGACAAGCGGCGTGCGCAGGGATACGTTTGCCGGGATACACTCGGGCGAAGTATATCCGGGGATCAGCAGATATTCGCTGAACGTGTGGGACGGTTCGTCAAAGTAATGTGCCATTTTTCCACCTTCCTTATGTTTTTTTCGTTCATTGTTTTATTTTATCTATTTTATCACGCCGAACGAAAACTTGCAAGAGGCGAAAGCGCAAATTTACGCTTTATTTCGTATCTGTTTTTATATAAAGCGCAGCGAAAGCTCCGGCGCACGAAACGGGGCTGCCTCGAGGCAGCCCCGTCTGCGGAATTTATGCGTTTTCGTGATGCAAAATGCGCTCCGGGATCGGCAAAGATCAGCCGAAATACTTCACTCCGGATTCGAAGAAATGCATATCGTATTCGCCGTCCACGTTTCTGTAGTTTCCGGGAGCGCTTCTCTCGACGTGACCCATCTTTCCGATGACACGTCCGTCGGGAGAGGTTATGCCCTCGATCGCGTATACGCTTCCGTTCGGGTTCGAACGGATATCGTAGGAGGCGTGTCCCTCCGCGTCGGCATACTGAGTTGCGATCTGTCCGGCGGCGGCAAGAGTCTTCACCGTTTCGTCGGACGCGATAAAGCGTCCCTCTCCGTGGGATATCGCCACGGTGTACACCTGTCCCGGCTCGGTCGCGGCGAGCCACGGCGACTTGTTCGACGCGATGCGCGTGCGCACAAGTCCCGACTGATGCCTGCCGATCACGTTATATGTAAGCGTGGGCGCATCCGCCGATGCGGGAGTGATCTCTCCGAACGGCACAAGTCCGAGCTTTATAAGCGCCTGGAAGCCGTTGCAGATGCCGCACATAAGTCCGTCGCGGTTTTTGAGAAGCTCGTTCACGGCATCGGCGACCGCGCCGTTTCTGAAGAATGCCGTGATGAACTTTCCGGAGCCCTCGGGCTCGTCTCCGCCGGAGAATCCGCCCGGGATAACGATCATCTGGGAATTTCGTATCTTTCTTTCAAATTCCGACACGCTGTCCGCGATCCCCTGCGCGGTAAGGTTGTTTATCACGAACACCTCGGGAACGGCTCCCGCTTTTGAGAGCGCCTGCGCCGTGTCAAATTCGCAGTTAGTTCCGGGAAACACCGGGATCAGCGCGCGGGGCGCGGCGAAATGTTGCACGGGGCGCACTCTCTCCGATGCGGCGTGCGAAAAGTCACAGATCGGTGCGGCGATCTCGGGAGTTTTCACGGGAAACACGTCCTCGAGCACGCTGTCGTATGCTTTAAGAAGCCCGCCGAGGGGCACGCTTTCGTCCGCATATGTAAGCGCATCGGTGTCCGACGTCGTGCCGAGCTCGATGCATTCCCAATTGCCGTCGGGGACGGAGGCACCGTCGCGCAGCTCGGCGACGAACGAGCCGTATGCGTAGCCGAAGAGAGCGTCGGCATCGGTGAAGGCAAAGTCGAATCCGACGGAATTTCCGAACGCCATCTCCATGACCGCGCCGGCGCAGCCGGAGTATTTCACGGTCGATGCGGCAAGGATATCGCCCTTTTCGTTCATCCCGTAAAAGGCGTTCATCAGGGCGATAAACGACTCCTTCACGGGCAGCGCGCCGCTGTATCTCGGGCGGAGCCAGACCGTGCGGTGTCCCGCACCCTTGAATTCGGGAGAAAGAACCGTGTCCTCCGTGCCCGTCGTCACGGCGAACGAGCAAAGCGTAGGCGGAACGTCGAGCTTCTCAAACGATCCGCTCATCGAATCCTTTCCGCCGACCGACGCGATTCCGAGGTCGTTCTGCGCGTCGAACGCGCCGAGCAGAGCGGCAAGGGGCTTGCCCCATCTGCGCTCGTCCGTGCCGGGCTTTTCAAAGTACTCCTGGAAGGTGAGGTAGACGTCCTCGAACGAAGCGCCCGCCGCGATCAGCTTTGCCACGGATTCTACCACCGCGAGGTATGCGCCGTGGTACGGGCTTTTCTCCGTGATGAACGGATTGAAGCCCCACGACATAAAGGATGCGCTCTTTGTCCTTCTCTCTCCGGCGAATATCCGGTTCACCATCGCCTCGGTCGGAGTTATCTGATTCTTTCCGCCGAAGGGCATGAGAACGGTCGATGCGCCGATCGTGGAATCGAAGCGCTGTGCAAGCCCGCGCTGAGAGCATGAGTTGAGGTCGGAAGCGACGCCGAATATGCGCGACGTAAAATCCCCCTCGGATTTCTTCGCAAAATCTCCGGGCGCGGCGCAGACTGCGCCGATATGCTTCGGAGCACCGTTCGAGTTTATGAAATCCCTCGAAAGATCGACGATCTTCGTGCCGCGCCATGTCATCGTAAGCCGATCGGTATCGGTCACGCGGGCGACGACGGTCGCTTCGAGATTTTCTTTTCCGGCAAGGGCGATGAATTTCTCCGCGTCCTCCGGTGCGCAGACGACAGCCATTCTCTCCTGCGACTCCGATATTGCAAGCTCGGTGCCGCCGAGTCCGTCGTACTTTTTCGTGACGAGATCGAGATTTATGTCAAGTCCGTCCGCAAGCTCGCCGATCGCAACGGAGACACCGCCCGCGCCGAAGTCGTTGCAGCGCTTGATAAGCCGTGCGGCATCGTGTGAGGCGAAGAGCCGCTGGAGCTTTCTCTCCTCTGGCGCGTTTCCCTTCTGAACCTCGGCTCCGCAGACCTCGAGCGATTTCTTCGTATGAGATTTTGACGATCCGGTCGCGCCGCCGCAGCCGTCGCGTCCCGTCCGTCCGCCGACGAGTATCACGACGTCGCCGCATACGGGGCGTTCGCGGCGCACGTTTTCCGCGGGAGCGGCGGCGATCACCGCGCCGATCTCCATTCTCTTTGCGGCGTAGCCGTCGTGGTATATCTCACGGACCTGACCCGTGGCGAGTCCGATCTGATTTCCGTATGAGCTGTATCCGTCCGCCGCCGTCGTCACGATCTTGCGCTGCGGCAGCTTGCCGGGGATCGTCTCGGCTACGCTGCGGCGAGGGTCTGCCGCGCCCGTAACGCGCATCGCGGAATAAACATACGCGCGTCCGGAAAGCGGGTCGCGGATCGCGCCGCCGATACAGGTCGCCGCACCGCCGAAGGGCTCGATCTCGGTCGGGTGATTGTGCGTTTCGTTCTTGAAGAGGAGAAGCCAATCCTCGTCGCCGCCGTCCGTCTTTGCGGTGAACTTCACGGTGCAGGCGTTGATCTCCTCGGATTCGTCAAGCTTCGGGAGCTTTCCCTGTGCCTTCAGCGATCTGAGCGCCGCCGTTGCGATATCCATAAGGCAAATGTCCTTCGTCCGTCCCTGCTCCCGTCTTGCGGCAAGGTATCTTTCGTAGGCATCGCCGACTTCTTTATCCTCGAATCTGACCGAATCGATCGTCGTGAGGAACGTGGTATGGCGGCAGTGATCCGACCAATATGTGTCGATCATGCGGATCTCGGTCATCGTGGGATCGCGCTTCTCCGACGCGAAGTAATCGCGGCAGAAGAGCACGTCCGCGCAGTCCATGGCAAGCGAATATTTTTCGATAAACGCCGCCGCGCCGCCGTCCTCCATGGAGGTGAAGCCGTCGAGCGTTTCGATCGGTGCGGGTTCGGGATGCGAGATACGGAGCGTTTCGGGAACACCGAGCGCCGCTTCGCGCGCCTCGACGGGGTTTATGACATATTTCTTTATCACGCCGAATTCGTCATCGGTGAGATTTCCGTACAGAAGATACACTTCGGCGGTGCGTATCTCCGGGCGTTCGCCACGCGACATGAGGCGGATGCACTGCGCAGCGCTGTCCGCGCGCTGATCGAACTGACCGGGAAGGTATTCGACCGCAAACACGCGGTCGGCGTCGGGCAATTCTTCGCAAACGTCGTCGAGCACAGGCTCGGAGAACACCGTCTTTACGCTTTCGTCGAAAAGCTCCTTCGTTATTCCCTCGGCGTCGTAGCGGTGAAGCACGCGGAGCCTCTCAAGCCCCGGTATGCCGAGAAGCGTCCGTATATCGGCGCAGAGTGCGGCGGCGTGGGATGACACCGACGCTTTCTTTTCGGAATATATTCTGTATACCATTTTCAACCGTGGCTTTCGCCCGAGCGAAAGCTTCCTTTCTTCGTGGATCGTCTCTTTGCGCGCCGCACGCCGAATCGCGGAACAGTCCTGCGGCATCGTGCGGCGGTCATTTCGCCTGAAGCGCGCGCTTTCCTATATCTCTGCGCATGTATTTGTTTTCGAATTCTATTCTGTCGGCATCGGCGTACGCCTTTTCCACCGCCTCCGCAAGAGTCGGAGCCGCGGCGCTCACGCCGAGCACACGTCCGCCCGATGTGCGGAGAACATCACCGTCAAGCACGGCTCCGGCAACGTAGACCTGAGACCGAATATCGCCCGGAATCTTTATTTCAAATCCGGTTTCGTACTTTTTCGGATATCCGTCGGAGGCGAGGACGACGCAGCACGCAGTTCCGTGCGAGAAGGATACGTCGGCTTCGTCGAGCGTGCCGTTTGTCGTATGTCTCATGATATCGAGAAGGTCGGACTCGAGAAGCGGCAGAACGACCTGCGTTTCGGGATCACCGAAGCGGCAGTTGTACTCGATCACCTTCGGTCCGTCGGGGGTGAGCATCAGCCCGAAGTAAAGGCAGCCGCGAAATTCCCTGCCCTCGGCAGCCATCGCGCGCACCGTGGGAAGAAAGATCGTGTCCATGCATTCCCGCGCGATCTCCTCCGTATAGTACGGGTTCGGCGCAACGGTTCCCATGCCGCCCGTGTTCGGACCGAGGTCACCGTCGCCCGCTCGCTTGTGATCCATAGACGAGACCATCGGGACAACGGTCTTGCCGTCGGTGAAGGAGAGCACAGAGACCTCCGGTCCCGTGAGAAATTCCTCGATCACTATTCTTGCGCCGCTCTCGCCGAATATTCTGTCGCGCATCATGGAGTTTACCGCTTCGGCAGCCTCCTCCCTTGTCTGCGCGATCACGACCCCCTTGCCGAGCGCAAGTCCGTCCGCCTTGATGACCGCCGGAACGGGCGCGCTTTCTATATATGCAAGCGCCGCTTCGGGATCGTCAAAGACCTCATAGGATGCCGTCGGGATCGAATATTTCTTCATAAGCTCCTTTGCGAACACCTTGGAGCCTTCGATCTGCGCCGCCGCCGCGGTCGGACCGAACGAGGGTATCCCCGCCTCGGCGAGGGCATCGACCGCTCCGAGCACAAGCGGATCGTCCGGCGCCACAACGGCGTAGTCTATGGTGTTGTTCTTTGCGAAATCCACGATCGCGGGGATATCCTTCGCGCAGATCGGCACGCACTGCGCGTCCGCGGCAATTCCGCCGTTTCCCGGGAGCGCGTATATCTTATCCGCGTCGGGCGATTTTTTAAGAGCCTTGATGATTGCGTGTTCGCGGCCGCCGCCGCCGACTACAAGTATATTCATGGAATACTTCCTTTCGGTCAATGGTGGAACAGTCTCATGCCGGTAAAGCACATCGTCATGCCGAATCTGTCGCAGGCGGCGATGACGTTGTCGTCGCGTACGCTTCCGCCGGGCTGTGCGACGTAGGAAACGCCGCTTTTCGCCGCGCGCTCGATATTGTCGCCGAACGGGAAGAACGCGTCCGAGCCGAGCGACACGCCCGTTACCGAATCGAGGTATTCACGCTTCTCCTCTCTCGTCAGCACCTCGGGACGGCGTGAGAACATACCTCTCCAGAGGAGGTCATCGTTCTCGAATTCATCCGAAAGGTAGAAGTCAACGGCGTTGTCGCGCTCCGGCTTTGCAAGCGTATCGAGGAATTCGAGTGCAAGCGCCTTCGGATGCTGTCTCAGGTGCCAAACGTCCGCCTTGGAGCCTGCGAGCCGCGTGCAGTATATGCGCGACTGCTGTCCCGCGCCGACGCCGATCGCCTGTCCTCCGGCGGCAAAGCACACGGAGTTCGACTGCGTATATTTAAGGGTTATAAGAGAGATTATGAGGTCGCGCACCGCCGCCTCGGGCAGGTTCTTGTTCACGGTAACGATATTGTTGAACAGCTCCCTGTCGATTCTGAAGTTGTTCCGTCCCTGCTCGAAGGTCACGCCGAACACGTCCTTCGTCTCGATCGGCTCGGGAACGTATGACGGATCGATCTTCACGATATTGTAATTGCCCTTTCTCTTCGAGCGGAGTATCTCGAGCGCCTCCGGCTCATATCCGGGCGCGATTATTCCGTCGGACACCTCGTGCTTGATGATCTTCGCCGTCGTCACGTCGCAGACGTCGGAAAGCGCGATCCAATCTCCGAAGGATGAGCAGCGGTCGGTTCCCCTTGCGCGGGCGTAAGCCGTCGCAAGCTCGGAATCGTCAAGTCCCTCGACATCGTCCGCGAAGCACGCCTTCTTCAGTTCGCGGCTCATCGGCTCCCCGATCGCAGCCGAGGTCGGGCTGACGTGCTTGAACGACGTCGCCGCCGCGCGTCCGAGCGCGCTTTTTATCTCCGACACGAGCTGCCACGAATTGAATGCGTCGAGAAAGTTTATGTATCCCGGACGTCCGCAGAGTATCTCCACGGGCAGCTCGCGTCCGTCCTTCATGTAGATGCGCGAGGGCTTCTGATTCGGGTTGCAGCCGTATTTCAGTTCAAATTCCTTCATTCCGTTTCCATGGCTTCCGCTCGGCGAAAGCTTCCTTTCGTTCAGATAAGATGGTGTCTCTCAGACTTTAAGCTCGGATTCGATATGCTCGCGGTATTTTGCGGTGATCGGATGCGCCACATCGTGCAGGAATTCGTCGACCTGCGACGGGCAGCGTCCTATATACTTGCGCGGATCGATTTGGTCGCGTATCTCCTCGATCGTAAGCGGGAATTCGGGATCGGCGGCGATGCGCTCTATGAGGTCGCAGTCGAGTCCCTCCTTCTTCATGCGCGTTGCCGCCGCAATGGAGTGTGTGCGCAGCGCCTCATGTAGCGACTGACGGTTGCCGCCGCGCTTCACCGATTCCATCATGATATTCTCGGTCGCCATAAACGGAAGCTTGGCGTTCACTCTCCGCTCGATCATCTTCCCGTTGACCACAAGTCCCGAGGTCACGTTGATGTATATATTGAGTATCGAATCCACCGCAAGGAACGCTTCCGCCACGGAGATGCGCTTGTTTGCCGAATCGTCGAGCGTGCGCTCAAACCACTGCGTCGCAGAAGTAAACGCGGGGTTGAGCGAATCGCAGATGACGTATCTCGCAAGTGCGCAGATACGCTCGGAGCGCATGGGATTTCTCTTGTACGGCATCGCGGACGAGCCGATCTGATGCGCCTCGAACGGCTCCTCGACCTCTTCAAACGACTGAAGTATGCGAAGATCGTTCGCAAATTTATATGCGCTCTGCGCAAATCCCGAAAGAGTGGCAAGGAAATTCGCATCCACCTTTCTCGAATATGTCTGACCGGACACGCATACGCAGCCGTCAAAGCCCGTATCCTCGGCGATCAGCGATTCAAGCTTTTTCACCTTTTCCTCGTCTCCCGAGAAAAGCTCCATAAAGCTTGCCTGAGTTCCCGTCGTGCCCTTCGAGCCGAGCAGCTTCAGCTTCGAAAGGCGGTGCTCAAGCTCGTCGATATCGTCGCAGAGCTCATACGCCCAGAGCGTCGCGCGCTTGCCGACCGTCGTAAGCTGTGCGGGCTGAAGGTGCGTGTATGCAAGGCACGGCAGAGCCTTGTACTTTTCCGCGAACGCGGAGAGATTGCGCACGACCTGCGCCGCCTTTTTGAGGATGATCTCCGACGCTTCGCGCAGAATTATCACGTCGGTGTTATCTCCGACGTAGCACGATGTTGCGCCGAGGTGGATTATCCCCTCCGCCTTCGGGCACTGCTTACCGTATGCGTAAACGTGGGACATAACGTCGTGTCTTACCTCGCGTTCGCGCTCTTCGGCTACCTCGAAATTGACGTCGTCGCGGTGCGCTTCAAGCTCCGCAATCTGCTCGTCGGTTATATCGAGACCGAGCTTTTTCTCAGCCTTTGCAAGCGATATCCACAGTCTTCTCCATGTGCGGAATTTAAAATCCTCGGAAAAGACGTGCTGCATCTGTGCCGACGCATACCGTGTGGAAAAAGGGGAAATGTATTTCTCTCTGTCGTTCATATCTGAATTTGCGCTTTCGCCGTGCGAAAGCTTTCCTTTCATGTGAAATCGCATCCGATCCGGGACGGCAAAGCCGTGCATCATCGGGTATGTCGTCCGGGTCGGTGCGTAAAAAGCTCAGGCGTTTTTATTTACGAGGCGCTCCTCGGTCTCTCCCGTTTCGAGATCGGTATACCTGACAACGAGTGATATTTTATTTTCTTCATTGAGGTTTTCCCACACCGAGGAGAACAGCTCGTCCGCGCTGTCCGGCACGGTCACTCTTTCGGGATCCGCCGAGAATGTGGGCAGCGGGTTTCCGTCTCCCGCGTATGTATGGATGAAATGTCCGAGTCCGGGCACGCCGGGGAGAGCGTAGGTGAAGCGGCAGCACGCGCTTCCGTTTTCATCCGCGCTTTTCAGTATGCTCATCCGGTAGGAGAAGTCTTTGCCGAGTTCAAGCATTGCGCTTATGCGGGGTGTGAAGTTCGGCGCGTCCGGCTCGAATTCTCTCGTTTCAAGCGCCGCCTCAAATGTCGATCCTCTTTCGAGGAAGCTGCACACCGTATCGGTCTGGTCGCCGTTTGTAACGACGAGGCGATTGCCGACCTTTCTCACGGGGCTGTAGATTATGAGCGAGGGGTCCGACACCTTGGATTCGTCGAACGGGTATATCGTCACGGTCTCGCCGTCCGATCTGAACACGCGGTTGCGGCTGTTCCCGCTCCGTCCCATTATGAAATACGCAAACGCCGCGTATCTTCCGTTTTCCGAAAGTCCTGTGACGATCCCGCGTCCGGGATACGCGCACTCTGCAAGTATATCTCCGATATTTTTCTTTTCGTAAATGTTCATTACATCTCCTCCGTTTTCGGTGCAGCTTCATTCCCGCGTCCGCGCGGCGCAGCCGCCGAGGCGGCTGAACGCTCCGGCGCTGCTGGGTTCTGCATATTCTCTACGCTTTTCATTGCGCCGGAGCGCACGGTGTACCGTGCGCCGCGCGCCGTCCGTATCACCCGTTCGCCATTGCCTTTGCCGTTTCTTCAACGGCAAGCGGGAGAATTATATGTTCAGCCTCGCGCATGACCCGCTGCTGCAATATTTCGGGGGTGTCCCCGTCCTTTACCTCGACCGCCTTCTGCATGATTATCTCTCCGCCGTCGGTGACCTCGTTCACGAAATGCACCGTTGCGCCCGTGACCTTGACGCCGTATGCGAGAGCCGCTTCATGGACGCGTAGTCCGTAAAATCCGTCGCCGCAGAACGACGGTATGAGCGACGGATGGACGTTTATCATCCGCCTCGGAAAATGCGAGACGAACTCCGGCGAAAGCACGCGCATAAATCCCGCAAGAACGACGATCTGCGCGCGCGCCCCGTCAAGGCATTCGAGCAGCTCTTTCTCGAATTCGCGCCGATCCTTCCCCGCGGAAACGACGGTCGCCGAAGGGATCCCCGCCGCCGCCGCGCGCTCAAGCGCGTAAGCGCCGGGCTTGTTCGATATCACGCGGACGATATGTCCCGACTTTATTATCCCGCTTTTCTCGGCGTCGATCAGCGCCTGAAGATTCGTGCCGCCGCCTGACACGAGCACGGCAATTTTTATTTTTTCGCTCATTTTATCGTTATCTTGTCTTCGCTCTCGGCGATCTCGCCGATCACATATGCATCTTCTCCGGCACTGCGGAGTATCTCAAGTGCGAGCTCGACATCCTCCGCGTGGACGGCAAGGCTCATTCCGACACCCATATTGTAGGTGTTGAACATATCCCTCTCCGGGATATTGCCCGTGCGCGCAATCATGTCGAATATCGGCAGCACGCGGACCGCGCCGCGGTCGATCACCGCGCCGAGTCCGTCGGGAATTGAACGCGGTATGTTTTCGTAGAATCCGCCGCCCGTGATATGCGAAATGCCGCAGACCTCGACCTTCGGAAGAAGCTCAAGCACCGCTTTCACATAGATCTTTGTCGGGGTAAGGAGCGCATCTCCGACCGACATTCCGAGGTCGGGAGAAACCTCCGCAAAGATATTTTTCTCCGATGTGTGAAAAACCTTATGCACAAGGGAGAAGCCGTTTGAGTGAACGCCCGACGAAGGAAGAGCGATAAGCACGTCGCCCGCTCTCATTTTCGAATTGTCAACGATCTGCGCCCGATCAACGATACCGACGGAAAATCCCGCAAGATCATACTCATCCTCGGGATAGAAGCCGGGCATTTCCGCAGTTTCTCCGCCGATCAGCGCGCATCGCGCCTGACGGCAGCCCTCGGCGACGCCGGACACGATATCGGCGACCTTCTCGGGCACATTCTTCCCGAGCGCGATATAATCGAGGAAGAACATGGGCGCGGCGCCGGCGCAGATGATGTCGTTCACGCACATTGCGACGCAGTCGATGCCTACGGTATCGTGGCGGTCGGCAAGGAACGCAAGCTTCAGCTTCGTTCCCACGCCGTCCGTGCCGGAGACAAGAACAGGCTCCTTCATTCCGGCAATCGGCGGGACGAACAGCCCTCCGAAGCCTCCTATGCCCGAAAGCGCGCCCTCGGTCATCGTGGACGCGACGTGGCTTTTCATAAGCTCGACCGCACGGTATCCGGCGGTTATATCGACTCCCGCCGCTTTATAGCTTTCGCTGTAGCTTTTCATTTGGCACCTCGTTTCAATGAATTATCTCCGCACGGCGGAGGTCATATGTTTTTTGTAAATCTGCACTTTGGGTAAGCCGAGCATCCGATGAACTCGCCGCGCTTGCCGTTCCGGGTTACAAGCGGTGAGCCGCATCGCGTGAAGAAAGTGTTCCCGCCTTTGCGAAAAACGTCCCGTCGCAGGCGATGCCTATCGGGTCCCCCTCACTCCGAAGTTCTTACTGCAGATTGTCCTTTTCCGATATCTTGCGCTCGAATCTGTCGCGCTGTGTGCTTGACGGCACGTCTGTAGGGTACACGCCGTCGAAGCAGGCGCGGCAGAAATCGCCGCATCTATCGTCCCCCGCCAGGCGGACCACGTTATCTACGCTGAGGTAGCCGAGCGAATCCGCGCCGACTATCTCGGCGATCTCGGGTATCGTATGGTGGCACGCGATCAGCATATCGCGCGAATCTATATCCGTTCCGTAATAGCACGGATTTAGAAAGGGCGGAGCCGATATGCGGATATGCACCTCCGTAGCTCCAGCCTCGCGCAGAAGCCTTACGATACGCGCGCAGGTCGTGCCGCGCACTATCGAATCGTCGATCATGATCACGCGTTTGCCGCGGACGGTCGAGGCTATCGGATTGAGTTTGATCTTGACCTTATCCTCGCGCGACGCCTGACCGGGCGAAATGAACGTGCGCCCGATATATTTATTCTTGATAAATCCCATTCCGTAAGGGATGCCCGATCTCTCGGAATACCCGATTGCCGCGTCTATTCCGGAATCGGGAACGCCGATCACGATATCGGCATCGACGGGATGCTCGTCCGCAAGGAAGCGTCCGGCGCGTTTCCGCGCCTCATGAACGCTCACCCCTTCGATAAACGAATCGGGGCGCGCAAAGTAGATATACTCGAAAACGCAGAGCGACTTTTTCGCCGCCGAGCAGTGATCCTTTATCGAGCGGACGTCCTTCCCGTCGAACACCACTATCTCTCCGGGCTCGAGATCGCGGACGAAATGCGCGCCGACGGTATCAAGCGCACACGATTCCGACGCGATGACATAGCGTCCGTCGTCGCATCTGCCGTAGCAGAGCGGGCGAAATCCCTTCTCGTCGCGCACCGCGATTAACTTCGACGGAGACATTATGACGAGCGAATACGCACCGCGAAGCCTGTACATCGCGCGGTTTACCGCCTCCTCGATCGACGGTGCGGCAAGGCGCTCCTTCGTGATAAGATAGGATATCACTTCGGTATCGCTCGTTGTATGGAATATGGAGCCTGCCATTTCAAGCTCCTCGCGCAGCTCGAAGGAGTTGACGAGGTTGCCGTTATGCGCGAGAGCCATGCGTCCCTTTATATGGTTGACGACGATCGGCTGCGCGTTCGTTCTTCCTCTGCTTCCGGTCGTGCCGTAGCGAACGTGACCGACCGCCATCGTGCCCATGCCGAGCTCCGCCATCGCCTCCGCGGTAAAAACGTCGTTCACAAGCCCGACATCCTTATACGCTCGGAATATGCCGTCATCGTTCACGACAATGCCGCAGCTTTCCTGCCCGCGGTGCTGGAGCGCGAAGAGTCCGTAATATGCGGTGGATGCGACATCGGATATCTCCGGACCGATCACGCCGAAAACGCCGCATTCTTCTCTGATTTCTGCCATTTGAAGCCCTTTCCTTATCTGTGGGGTAAGCGCCGGCTGCGTGCCGGGCCATGCGTATGCTTTTCGGAAAAAACGCCCCCGGAGAGCGATTTCTCCCCGGGTGCATCAATGTCACTCGCCGAGGAGACGGCGCAGTATCTCATGATATGCGTCCTCAACTCCGCCGAGATCGCGGCGGAAGCGGTCCTTGTCGAGTTTTTCGTGAGTTTTTATATCCCAGAAGCGGCAGGTGTCGGGGGATATCTCATCCGCAAGCACGATCGTGCCGTCGGAGGTCTTGCCGAATTCAAGCTTGAAATCGATCAGCTCGATCCCCGCATCCTTCAGGTATTCGGTAAGTATTTCGTTTATTCTGAGAGAATACGATGCGATGAGTGCGATCTCTTCCTTCGTCGCCCATTTCATCGCCGCGATATGATACTCGTTGACCATGGGATCGCCGAGCGCGTCGTCCTTGTAGCAGTATTCGAGGACGGTGGACGAAAGCTTTACTCCCTCGTCGAGACCGAGTCTCTTTGCAAGGCTTCCCGCCGCGATATTGCGCACGATAACCTCAAGGGGGATTATCTTCACCTTCTTCACCACCGTTTCGCGGGAAGAAAGCTCCTCGACAAAATGCGTGGGAATGCCGTTCTTTTCGAGAAGCTTCATAAGGTGATTCGTCACGCGGTTGTTGATCTCGCCCTTGCCGAGGATCGTGCCCTTTTTCAGTCCGTTGAACGCGGTCGCATCGTCCTTGTAATCAACGATGTAAAGCTCCGGATCGTCGGTCGTATAAACCTTTTTTGCCTTGCCTTCGTAAAGCTGAGTTCTCTTTTCCATTTCGTATCCTCCTTATATTCGAGGCGGCAGCGCGCCTTCTCGGTCACGCTGCAGCTTGTCTTACCTTTTTCAGCCGTTGAGCTTCGCCGCGATCTCACGGTCCTTCTCAAGAACCGCCGCGCTTTCCTCCGCTCGAAGCTTCTTCAGCTTTGCGGAAAGCTCACTGTCGGAAAGCGCAAGTATCTGCGCGGCGAGCAAAGCGGCATTGGCTGCTCCGTCGATCGCCACTGTCGCCACGGGAATCCCCGTCGGCATCTGCACGGTCGAGAGAAGCGCGTCAACGCCGTTCAAATTTGACGATTTCACGGGCACGCCGATAACGGGCAGGGTGCACCCCGCCGCAAGCGCTCCCGCAAGGTGCGCCGCCATCCCGGCAAGCGCGATTATTACGCCGAAGCCGTTTTCCTCGGCGTGAAGCACAAAATCGCGCGCCTCGATGGGCGTGCGGTGCGCGGAATAAACATGTGCCTCATACTCTATCCCGAGAGATGCAAGACGCGCTGTCGCCTTCTCGGCGACTGCAAGATCGCTTGCGCTTCCCATGATAACTGCAACCTTCTTCATTATAGTAACCGTTCCTTTCTTTCCTTTGCGTCCGCCGCCGAAAAAAAGCAAAAAGGCAGACTTATCCGAAAAATAAGCTCTGCCCAGGCGGTGCGGCGCACGGGCAAACTGATTGCGGGTGCATATACCGTACACGCTCCCATCGTGGTTTGTTCCACTTTAACCGCCGGTCACGCATACGTTTTATTCATTTACACACTGATGTTATACCATGTTCATTCTCAGTTTCACACCGGAGTTCAGCGCATTGCGCAATGTCGGGCTTGCGTCGGAGAATGACGCTTTGCGTCATTCTCGCGGACACGGTAAGATAACGTGCAATTACAAACTAACGTTATACCGTGTCCTGACGTCATAATATCGAAGCCGCGCATAGCGCGGGGCAGCGCAAGCTGTAATGTTTGCAAGTATTGCAAACATCACTGAAGCCCATATTCCTGCATACATTAGAGTTTGATGCCACGCATCAAACTCGCAGACACGGTAAGTGAATGTACGATTACAGACTAATGTTATACCGTGTTCTATTATACCATGAAGCAAAAATGCTTGCTTGCAAGGGCATTTTTGCGAAGCCGTCAATACTGCAACCGTGCGAAGCACGGGGCGGCGACAGCCGCAGAATTTTATGAAATAAAATTCCTTGCAGATATTATAACATGAAGCGGCGGGCAAGTCAACACCGACTTTGCCAACCACCGGGCGCATAAACACCAACATTTCCGAAAAAAAGACGCCCGTTTCAACAATTATGCCGAAACAGGCACTGTTCCTTATCGTCAGACGGCGGCAAAGTCCTCTTTGCCGGCTCCGCAGAGCGGACATTCGAAATCGTCGGGAAGTTCGTCGAACAGCGTCCCCGGCTCAAGACCGTTTTCGGGATCTCCCGTCTCCTCATCGTACTCCCAACCGCAGATTTCGCATGCGTACTTCATATAACAGTTCCTTTCTTTAATAATATTTGCACCGCCGGGCAGCCCCGATACGGTTTTTGAAACAAACGATAAACAGTATATCCGATAGCCCTGCATTTGTCAAGAAAAAGAACGTAAAATTTTTCCCTTTTTCACAGCACGAGAAGAACAAGAGGAATCGTGAAAATGCAGAACACCGTTGACGAAAGCACGATCAGCGACGAGGTTTTCTGCCCCGCTCCGTAAAGCTCGGACAGGCTGAGTACGACATTCGCCGTCGGGCAGGCTGCCATTATCACAAGAGCGGCCTTCATCTCCGCGGGAAACGGAAGAAAACGCACGACCGCATATGACGCAAGCGGAAACAGAATAAGCTTTACGAGCGCTGTCGGATATATGACACGTTCCGAAAAAATTTCCCGGATCGGAAATGTCGCAAAGCGCATTCCGAGAATCAGCATGCACACCGGAGTCGTCATATCGGCAAGAAGAGCGATCGGATCCGCTATGCTCGCGGGAAGGCGCGTGTTCGTAAAGAAGAGCGGGAGCGCCACGGCAAGCGCGATCACGGGGGGATTCAGAAATGCGCGCTTAAAGCTCATGTGGCGCACATCTCCGGTTATGCATGCCGAGCCGACCGTCCAGCAGAGTAATCCCATCGCAAGAAAGAACATCGCGGAAAGCGCGGATGCCTCCGGATAATCCGGCAAAAGCGCGCGAAGCAGCGGCACGCCCATAAATCCGACATTTCCCGCCACTCCGGCAATAACCGCGATCCTCGAGGAAGTATCGGCGGCAAATCTCTCACCCATGACAAGACGCGATACGGCGTAGATCGCCGCGGCGGACAGCGCCTGAAGAACAAGACAGATAATAAAGAACCACGCCATGCGCGAAAACGCCTCGGGAGTATATGTGATCTGCCTGAACGAATCAATACACAGACACGGCTGAAGCACATACATAAGAAGTGCCGCAAATCCCGGAATCGCCTTTTCGCCGACGAGGCGGCTTTTGACAAGGAGATAACCGGGCACGGCATATGCGAACATGAGAAGCACCTCGGTCAAGGTCAGTCCGAAATTCATAAATAGCCTCCGAAGACAAAAATCAGCTTCCGCCGTAAAAATATCGAGTGCCTGTCCCGCCGCCGGCTTTGCGAAGAAGAACACGGTCTCTCCGTCCGACAGGCGAAAGCGCCGATACGGTATCCGAAATAAACGGTAATCAGTATATCCGAAACAGGCAGGTTTGTCAAGACAAATCGTGAAACGCACCGCGTTTTTTGCATCGCGTCGGACTCCCCGAGTAATCTCAGCCGATATAATATATGTAAGCTTCGGAAAGCGCGGCAGTGCATCGGCATCATGAACGGCAGTGCGCATCGACGTCATGAACGCCTCTTTCGAACGTCATATGCCGCGCCGCAAGAACGCACGGTATGACATACTCAACATACGCCCCGTCCGAAGCGCAGACATACTGCCGAGCAGAGCGGCGGAATCGTTTGACACCGCCTTTTGGGGAGACAGACCCGGGCAGTACGCAATTTTCCGTCAGCGCTTCAACCGATGTATAATCACCGCGCGCCGAGAAAAAAGCCCCGCGGTGCGGGACTTTTTCACATCCGATGTATTATTCGTGCAGTCCGTGCGGCGAGAAGGTGCCGCGGGCACATCACTTTTCGAGCAGCTTTCCGGAAACTACGTATTTTATCGCTTCGGCGAGTATTCTGCACGCCTGCTCAAGCTCGGTATCCGAAGGATACGTCGGCGCAAGCCGCAGGTTCGCGTCATGCGGGTCGATGCCGTAGGGGTATGTCGCGCCGGCGGAGGTCAGCGTCACTCCCGCGCGTTTTGCCTCATCATAAACCGCCTTTGCGCATCCGTCCGGAACGTACAGGCTGATGAAATATCCTCCCTTCGGTTTTATGTAGTTAACGAATCCGGCTGTTTTGAGCGGCTCGAGGATGCTGTCCACAAGCTCGAACTTCGGGCGTATCACGTCGGCATGATGCTTCATGTGACGCAGAATTCCTTCGGCGCTGCCGAAATACTTGACGTGGCGCATCTGATTTATCTTGTCGAAGCCGATAGTCTGAGTCGAAAGTATCGGCTTTATCTGCGCGATATTCGCCTCGGTCGCCGCCATTATCGCAACGCCCGAGCCGGGGAAGGTGATCTTCGATGTCGACGCAAAGAAAAAAATGTTGTTCTCCGTGCCGTATTTCTCGGCTTCGGTGAAGATATCGAGCAGCTTGACCTTCTCGTCATACAACTCATGCACCGCGTATGCGTTATCCCAGAAAATGCGGAAATCGGGCGCGGCGGGACGGAGTGCGGCAAAACGGCGCACGGTCTCGTCGGAATACGTTATTCCGTCGGGGTTCGAAAACTTCGGAACGCACCATATGCCCTTGACCGACGCATCGGACGAGACGAGCCGTTCCACCTCATCCATATCGGGTCCCGCGGGGGTCATCTTCACGGGGATCATCTTTATTCCGAGCGATTCGCAGATACCGAAATGTCTGTCATATCCGGGGGACGGACACAGGAACTTTATCTCCCCTGCGCGGCACCACGGCTCGGGCGAGCCGAGCACGCCGTACAGCATCGCGCGCGCCATCGTGTCATACATCATATTTAGTGAGGAATTTCCTCCGACGAGTATCCTCGTTGCGGGGATACCGAGAAGATCGGAGAAAAGGCGCTTCGTCTCCGGAAGTCCGTCAAGTATGCCGTAATTGCGGCAGTCGAATCCGCCTTCCGAGAAGCAGTCGTCGGCATCGGAGATAACATCGAGCATACCGGTGGTGAGATCGAGCTGAGCGCGTCCCGGCTTTCCGCGGGTGAGATCGTAGCTCAAGCCCTCGGCGGCGAAGGCGTCAAGCGCGTCCTTCGACGACGAATGTATTTCTTCAAGCATTTCAGATGACATTTCCATAATTTATGACCGTACCTTTTCATATTTGCGCTCCGCCTTCCGAATGCCCGGGACGGTTCGCATTTTACAGGCGGCACACGCCGCCGATCCCGGCAAAGCCGGAGATCATCGGTTAAAGCAGGGCTATACCGGCGTCGGCACAGGCTTTCACCATGTCCTCCGGCCAGACGGAGCACTGGACCTCTCCGACGTGAACCTTGGCAAGCAGCGCCATGCACAGTCTCGACTGTCCGATTCCGCCGCCGACCGTGAGCGGAAGCTCTCCGTCAAGCAGCGCCCGGTGGAACGGCAGCGCCGCGCGCTCCTCGTGACCGGATATTTCAAGCTGACTGCGCAGAGACTCCGCATTTACGCGGATTCCCATCGAGGAAAGCTCAAGCGCGCACTCCATCGGCGCATACCATATCATTATATCGCCGTTGAGGCTCCAATCGTCGTAGTCCGGCGCGCGTCCGTCGTGCGGCTTGCCCGAGCGCGGCAGCGCCCCGCCGATCTGCATGATAAAGACGGTCCCGTGCTCGCGGCACACCTTGTTCTCGCGCTCCTTCGGCGTAAGCTCGGGATACCGCTCCTCAAGCTCCGCCGTCGTGACGGCGTACACCTCGCGTCCGATCACGTCGGGCAGCGCGGGATATATCGTTTTAAGCTCCGCCTGCGTATCGCACATCGCACCGACGATCTTCCCGACGACATCGAGAAGGAATTCGCGGCTGCGCTCCTCCGCGGTAATGACGCGCTCCCAATCCCACTGATCAACATAAACCGAATGGAGATTGTCAAGCTCCTCGTCGCGGCGGAGTGCGTTCATGTCGCAGTAAAGACCGCTGTCGGCGGCAAATCCGTATTTTGCAAGCGCGTTGCGCTTCCACTTTGCAAGAGAATGAACGACCTCGACCGTGGTTCCCGCGGACGGAATGTCAAACGACACCGGGCGCTCCACGCCGTTCAGGTTGTCGTTGAGCCCGCTTTCGGGACGCACGAACATCGGCGCGCTTATTCTCCTGAGATTCAGCGCCGCCGAAAGATATTTTTCAAATATACGCTTTGTATCCGCAATTGCCGCCTCCGTCTCCATGACGGTGAGGACAGGCTTGTAATTCTCGGGAATGAACGTCATTTTGTGACCGTTCCTTTCTCTGTGATTTTCTTTGTTGCCTCGGTTTCCCGATCGGACAAAGCGCGCGTCTCAATTGCGCCGCGGCAAAACGCCGCCCTTCTTCCGTCCGATCATGCTTCATTATAATACATTGAATCGCAAAATGCAAGACGCGCGGCAAAATTATTCAAAAATTCCGCGATTTTTTCGAAAATGACGGTGATTTTCGATTGATATTACGGCGCGCGCTGCAAATTTGCCCGGCCGCCTTGCATTTTGCGTCGAAAAATCCGCCGAAACGTCCGCCGGGGACGCGCGCCGACGGAGCGCGCGGCGCACGAAACGCAAACGGGGAATCCCGAAAGACTCCCCGTTTGCGTTTTGAATTTTAATTGGAAAGGAAAATAAAGTCTCCGGTACAAGCCCCGGATCGCACGCGGTGCGTGCGGCAATCCGTCCCGTCGGCAGGCGGTCCGAACTGTTGACTGTATTATATCACAGCTTTTTCCAAAAGTCAATATTTCCCATGAAAATTTATGAAAAAATTTTATTTTCGGGAAATTGCGGAATTTCACTCACTCTCCGATATTCAGTGCAACGTCATGCGTGTACGGATACATTCCCGTCATTTGTTCGTTCGAAAAATGATGTAAAATCAATGTTTCATGAGGAGAGAGCGTGCCTTTAGGAAGAATAATAAACTGATAAAATCTGACTTCCTCGCCGGACGGAATTTCCGCATCTTCACGAGAAAGCTCGAAAGTCGCTGTTCCGTCTTTGCGGTAAAACGACCTCAACCGATAATATCCCATGTATGCTCTGTCATCCGATCTGAGAACAAACAGCGTGTGTTCGTTAAAAAATTCTTCGTTATATTCGGCAATTATATCATCATTGCTCCAGCAAATCTCGTCTCTGTGCTTTTCGGGGTCAAAGCCGTCTTCACCGGATTTCCGCGTAAGTTCATCGAGAAGACTGCTGTCGGGTTCTACGTTGGCAAGAAATTTCTTGAGTTCATCGGTCGAAGTAAGCACTGCAGCATCGGGATCCTTTTTTTGACCGCGCGTGATCTTAAGCACAGAAGAAAAATATACATTACGGATATTCGCAGCAACCGGATATTCTTTCTCGGGATAAAGCGTGTCCTTCCATCCGGAAAGAAAGCGAACCATCTGAATCACATCTTTATTGTCAATAGGGTCTCTGCCGTATTCTCCGCTCATCTTTCCGTCGTAGTTTCCGGCAGGAATATCTATATCAGTTTTGCACGACTGTCTCACGGAACCGCTTATTCCTCCGTCAACGGCATACATGATCATGAGAACGAGGTCCTTCATATCGACCTTTCCGTCAACGGCTATATCGCCCGCAAGCACAAGCTGTGCGCTCGCCGAAAGCTTTCCGTTCTCGGGAATGACGATTCCGCCGTCCTCGGCGATCTCTCCGTCAACCGTCAGGCTGTAGGGATAGTATCCCTCGCGGCATACGACGGAGGCGTAAACGGTCTGCCCCGCCTCGGGGGATGCAGTAAGCTCCTTTGTTCTTCCGAAGTCCGCATAAAGCTTAATTTCTCCCGGCGCGCTTTCCGCCGGGGTGTCCTCGGCGAACGCCGGAGCCGATGTTGAGAGCATCAGTGCCGCAAGAAATGCGCAAAATATTTTTCCGTAGAATTTCATGTCTTTTTCTCCTTTCGAAATTCAGGAATTTATGGATATGTTTTTGCTTTCACTATACAATAGCGAATGGATATGTTTTTTGAATTTTCAGGAATTATTCGCAATGTATCTCTGCATAAGAATTACGTCGGTGTTTGTTACTTTTCCGTCACCGTTATAATCGGCAAGATATATCTGAATGTTTGAAAGGTTATCCCAGCCCGAACAATACCGTGTTACCAATAGTTATATCATTTAGTTTGTTTGCCTCATAAGTAAACTGATAATACACTGTAGAAAAAGCCGTACATGACCCCACACCTCCCTGAGAACCTATAGCAGGAAAGTATTTGGATGTGCTTAAATCAACCTTTGATGGATATCCGCTTCTTAAAGCAACGCCATCCTTTTCTATGTTGCTTTCTCTTGCAAGGTGTTCCATAAAGACTTCATCTGATTCAGGAATAACACCGCCGCAGCAAATATGCGTTTCCGTAACATGTCGTTCCGTAACACCTTCCGCTATGCTTCCGAAAGACAGTGTAGTCGCGCAAAGAATTGCGGCTACCGAAGCAGTCAGTGTTCTTTTCAATGTTTGATTAAAATATTTTCTCATCTTGCATTATCATTTCTGTTTTGTTGCTTTTTCTGGTTATTTAACCCATTATTATTATAACACAGCTTTGAATTTTTTGTCAACGTCCTGCGGCGAAAAAGTACATAAATTTTCTGTATTTGCTTTGTATTATTTATTTTTTGGTTGCAAAAGCGTGAAAGTCTGACCCAAATTCTTTATTTATTCGCTCATTCGCCGATGCTCAGCGCAACGTCGTGCGTGTGCAGGTAATCATACGCCGGATACTCACTTTTAAGGAACGATTCATCCGATGAAACCGCATTCTTCGGAAGAGCCGCAAACTGATAGAACAGAAGCGTATAGCCATACGGAACGGTTTCCGCAATACCGTACTCAAGCACGGTCTTTCCGTCTTTGCAGTAAATTCTGTTCAAACGTTCGTAGCCCTCGAACGCGCCGTGGCTCGAACGCACAACAAGCAGCGTGTGTTCGTTGAAAAACTCTTCACCGTATCCGGCGATTATGTCGTCGGTGCTCCAGCAAATCTCATCCCTGTACTTTTCGGGATCAAACTCGTCTTTGCCCCATTTCTCCACAAGTTCATCGAGAAAACCGCTGTCGGGCTTTACGTCGGCAAGAAAATTTTTAAGCTCTTCTACCGAATTTATCACAACTTCTCTGTCGTGTTTTTCTTCGCCGCGTGTGATCTTAAGCATAGAAGTGAAATCCACCGTGCGGATATTCGCCGCAACCGAATATTCCTTCTCGGGGTAAAGCTCGTTCTTCCATCCGGAAAGGCGGCGAACCATCTGAATTACATCTTTGTTGTCAATGGGGTCGCTGCCGTTTTCTCCGCTCATCTTCCCGTCGTAGTTCCCGGCAAGCGTGTCGATATCGGGACTTGAATGACGCAAGGAGTCAGGAATTCCTCCGTCAACGGCATACATGATCATGAGAACGAGATCCTTCATATCGACCTTTCCGTCAACGGCTATATCGCCCGCAAGCACAAGCTGCGCACTCGCCGAAAGCTTTCCGTTCTCGGGAATGACGATTCCGCCGTCTTCGGCGATCTCTCCGTCAACCGTCAGGCTGTATGGATAGTATCCCTCTCGGCACACGACGGAGGCGTAAACGGTCTGCCCCGCCTCGGGAGACGCCGTAAGCTCCTTTGTTCTTTCGGAGTCCGCATAAAGCTTAATCTCTCCCGGTGCGCTTTCCGCCGGGGTGTCCTCGGCGAACGCCGGAGCCGATGTTGAGAGCATCAGTGCCGCAAGAAATGCGCAAAATATTTTTCCGTAGAATTTCATGTCTTTTTCTCCTTTCGAAATTCAGGAATTTATGGATATGTTTTTGCTTTCACTATATAATACCGAAAAAATTCGGATTATGCTGCAGTGTTGAAAAATTTTTTTGAAAAATTTTCAGGAGTCTGACATGAATGCGGCGGCAGGTGAATTTAATGCTCTTTTTTCGCCCGCAAAGCAGTTTACCGTGCCCGCCTGCTTTTTATTTAGCCCTTTACTTCTGTTATCATTATTATCATATCTTTGAATAAGATCAATTATTTTGTCGAGATTTTAGCTATAATCGAAAAACGTATTGAGCTGCTAAGTAGTTTATTCACATTTGTTTTCACGCAAAAAAGGAGGATCTTCCGATCCTCCTTTTCGGTTTTGTCTCTGCGGCAGATGCGCCGTGCGATTATCGGATATGCAGTCCGTCGGGCGTGTGCAGATCGTCCGTGAAGAATCCGCAGATGAGGTGCATGACGCGCCCCGCCGCAAGCGCTCTGACGTACTCCCTTGTGTGAAGCGATCCGAAATGCACCGTCATCGCCGCGCAGCGCGCGCCGTCGGCAAATCCTATGCAGACCGTGCCGGGTTCAATCCCGCGTCCGTCACAGTAAGGAGACGAATCGGCGATCCCCGTCGTGGACACGGCGATATCCGAGCCGAAGCGCTCCCGCGCGCCGCGCGCCATCTCAGCCGCGGTCTGTTCGCTCACCACGCCGTATTTTTCGACAGTCTCCGCGTCCACGCCGAGGACCGATGTTTTCGTATCCGTAGCGTATGTGACCGCGCTGCCGCGCAGGACTGCGGACGCGCCGGGTATGTCAGAGAGCATCTTTGCGCAAAGTCCTCCCGTTATGCTCTCGGCGAACGCTACCGTCCGTCCCGAATCGCAAAGGGCGCGAAATGCCGCGTATGCGCAGCTTTCGTATGCTCCGTTTTCTATGCCGTCCGACGCGAAGTAGATGTGTTCGCCGACCTCGGTCTCCCTCACGCGAGCCTCAAGCGACGCGATCATTTCCGCCGCCTCCGCTTCGCTCTGCGCTCTTGCGCTGATCCTCAGTCTTGTTTCGCCGCTCTTGCAGTACGGCGCGAGCGTCGGATTTGCGCCCGACGTCAGATCGCCGAGCACCTCGTCCACGCGGCTCTCGCCCATTCCGCAAACGTAAAGATTTCGGCTGCGTATGATCGCATCCGACCGCTCCTTTATATACGGGATCACGCTGTGCAAAAACATTTCGCGCATTTCTTGGGGCACGCCGGGCAGCATCACGACCGCACACGAATCCTTCTCGATTATCGCGCCGGGCGCGGTGCCGCATGAATTGTACAGCACGCGCGCTCCCTGCGGAAGCTGCGCCTGCTTGAGATTTCCGGGGCTCATCGGTCTGCCGCGCAGGCGGGCGCGGATGTTCTCCTCCGCCTCCGCGTCATGAACGAGCACAAGACCGAGAAGATCGGTAACCGTTTCCTTTGTGAGATCGTCGTCGGTCGGTCCGAGCCCGCCGGTGGTTATAACAAGGTCGAAGGAAGCGATGGCCTCGCCGATCACCGCCTTCAGACGCTCGGGATTATCCCCCACGGATGTGCTTCTGTAAAGCGGCACGCCGAGCTCGCGCAGTCTCGCCGCGATATACGCTTCGTTTGTGTTTACAATATCCCCGAGAAGAAGCTCGGTTCCGACGCACACAATCTGTGCCGATGAAATCTTCATTATTATATACCTTGGCTTTCGCGCGGAAAGCTCCCTTTCTGTCCGGCATATGCGAAATTTTACGTCCGTGATAGATCGGCGGCGGTGTTTCGCCTACGCATGGGTGCGCATGTCGGAGGCATCATGCCTCGCCGCCGTTTTCAAATCGTCCGCAGATGAGCGCGGGGCTCAGCGCACACTGTCGAAGAGCGAACAAAATCCGAAAGCACTTTCGCAAATTGCACCCGTACGGTATAACCTTTACGCTTTCGGGAATATACTAATATCGGCGCTCGCTGTAGCGAACGCGCCGCGCCGGGCAGGCTGACCACGCCGGGGTTTGCCGGGGCGCGGCTTTTTTTGTCCGTTTCTGCGGAATTTTCGGGTTTCAATCCATTTATTGGCGAATTATGTTCACATTTTAATTTATTTTCGGATCGGTGTCATGATAGGCAATTGTACAATTTGGTGTCAAGAGTTTTTGCGAAAAATTTCATTTTCTACAGGCTGAAATTGGATGAGCGGCGAAAAATCCGCAGTTTCGGCAGGGTTTTGAACAGGCTGTGCCATAGTGTCTGTTGAAAAGGTTCTTGATTTTCAGGGTTTTCAACAGTTTGAACAGGGTTTTCTACAGGTCGGAGGTCGAACAGTGTTGATATCCGACGATATTTTCCGTCGTGTTGCACATCGGTGCTTTTTTGTGCATATTCCACATTTGGGATTTCGAATATGTATTTTTTGTTACATACAGGTTTCCAATCGGTGGAAAAGCGTTTTTCAGATCCCGAAATACTTTTTGTCGAGCGATCTGAGCTGTATCGCCTCGGCGACATGCTGAGGCTCTATCGACTCCGAATGCGCAAGATCGGCGACCGTGCGTGCGACACGGAGCACACGGTCATACCCGCGCGCGGACAGATTCATCTTTTCGAATGCGGTTTTAAGAAGTCTGAGCGAGGCATCGCCCACCGCGCAGAACTCGCGTATTTCGCTTCGCGTCATCGCGGCGTTGCACGCCGAAGCAGACCCCATTCTGCGAACCGCAAGAGAGCGCGCGTCTTCAACTCTCGCGCGTATCTGCGCGGAGGATTCGGATTTTTCCTCCCTTGTCAGCTCATCGAAGGAAAGTGCGGGCAGCTCGACCTGTATGTCGATCCTGTCGAGCAGCGGTCCGCTTATTTTGGAGAGATATTTTTTGATATCCTCACGGCGGCAGGTACATTCTCTGATTCCAGAGCCGTAGTATCCGCATCGGCACGGGTTCATCGCGCAGACGAGCATGAACCGGCTCGGGTATGTGACGCGACCCGCCGCGCGGGTTATCGTAACCTGTCCGTCCTCGAGCGGCTGACGCATGGACTCGGTAACCGCCTTATTGAATTCGGGCAGCTCGTCGAGGAAGAGAACGCCGCCGGAGGCGAGGGATATCTCGCCGGGCATCGGGATCGCGCCTCCGCCGACAAGCGCGGGCGCGGACATTGTGTGGTGCGGTGAGCGGAACGGTCTTACGGTCACAAGCCCGGATTCGGAATCGAGCGTACCCGATGCGGAATGTATCTTCGTGACCTCGACGGATTCCTCAAAGCTCATCCGCGGCATTATTGTCGGAAGGCGTTTTGCAAGCATCGATTTTCCCGTGCCGGGAGGACCGACCATAAGTATATTATGACCGCCTGCCGCTGCGATCTCCATTGCGCGGCGCGCGCGTTCCTGTCCCTTGATCTCGGAGAAGTCCGCGCCGTCCGAGGGAGGCGCGGAAAAGTCGGGCTCCGTAAATTCGGCGGCGGCGATCGTTTTCACTCCCGTGAGGTGGCGAAAGAACGAATCAAGATTATCCACCGGGTATACCGAAACGCCGCCGACCGCTGCCGCCTCGGCGACGTTCCGCGCGGGAACGAACACCTTTTTGAATCCCGCGTCGCGCGCGCAGAGCGTGCGGCTGAGGACGCCGCGAATGGGGCGCAGCTCTCCAGAGAAGGAAAGCTCGCCGATGAGCACGCTGTCCGAAAGGTCGGTATCCGGCGGAAGTATCCCGCACGCCTTCCATATCGCGGCGATCATCGCAAGATCGAGAGACGAGCCCTCCTTGCGCCGGTCCGCGGGCGCGAGGTTTATTATGATCTCCGCCTCCGGAAGCGTTCTCGCGCTGTTTTCGCTTGCCGCGGCAAGTCTTCTTTTCGATTCGCGCACAGCATTATCGGGAAGTCCGACTATCTCAAAATACGGAAGATTTTCGGAAAACGAGCATTCGACCGTCACAATATAGCCGTCGATCCCGAAAAGCCCTGTCGAATAAGCGGTCGTAAGCAAAGCAATGCCTCCTCAATCACGATTGTCGTATACGGTATCCCCCGGTTTGGTATGGCTGATCGGCTTCTTTTTCGAAATGTCCCCGCCCTGTGCGTTTCTGCGTCCGTTCTGCACGGTGCGCCGATTTTCGTTCTGCACGTTCTGCACCGTCCGTCGGGTGTCAGCGCTTCCCTGCACGCTGCGCGCCGTCTGAGTCTGCGGACTCCGGCGCGCCGTCGGCGCCGCTTCCTTTACGGAAGTGCTTTCCTTATGGGGCGAATCTGCGGGGACAGTTCTGCGCTGCTGCGGTTTTGCCGACGGCGTGCTGCCCTGCCCGCCTTCGGCGGCAGGGGGACGGCGCGTCTGCGTATTTCCCGGGCAGCTCTGCCGATTCACGCTGTTCGCCTTTTTACTCTCCTGAATACGCCGCATTTGCGCGGCTCTCGCTTCACGGAGCTTTTCGGCTTCGAGATGCGATCTCTCGTTTGATTCTGCGGCGCGCGTCCGAACGCTGCTGCGCATCCTGTTCTTCTTCGGTTTTCCGACTGCGGCGCACACCGCGCACAAAACGATGATCGCCACCGCCGCAACTGCAAGCACGAGCGTAATTTTCGAATCCTTCTTCGGGGCGGTATCCTGCGAGATACTTCCCTGCGCTGACGTTTGTGTATCAGGCGCGTCGGTCGACTGCGGCTCGGCTGTTTCGGTCAGCGCGTCCTGCTTTGCCTGCTGAATGCTGTACAGCTCAATATTGTCGAAGAAATCCGCCTTGGTATCCGCGCCGACGGTGGTTCTCCAGAGTCCGTAGCGGCACGGGCTGTATTTCGTTATCTGCGATGCTTTGGTTATCGGAGCGTTCGCCGTGCCGCGCATCCATTCGGTAAACCATGTCCAATGCTGGCTGACGTGGCACTCGTATCCGGCGTTGCTCATTTCGTATGCGGTCTTTCCGCCGAAATGCTCAAGCGGCTGATCGAAATCCATGACAATCTCGTTTTCCGCCCAAAGGTGAAGGTAAAGCTTAGGCGTATCCCACACGCCGTACTGAGCCGCAGAGTACGGAAAATTTTCCGCATCCGCCGCGGCGGACACCGCATCGCGCAGTGTCTCCGAATTTATGATATGCGTACCGTGACCGTATTCGCCGGCGGCGTCATGCCCGATGACGACCTGCGGCTTGAATCTGCGGAGATTTTCGACCTGCCATTCAAGGAAATCGTCGTAGCCGTATCCTGCGTTTGCAAACACCTGCATTCCGCCCTCGCGGGATTCCGAATAGAGGTCGGGAAATATGCCGATCACGGGGTAATTTCTGATGCCCGCCGCCCAAAGTCCGTTAAGCTGCTCATGCGGTCGGACGGGCGTATTCGTATGCTCGCAGAAATAGACGACCTGCACCGCCGCGCCGTAATCCACCGAATACGGGAGCACTCCGGCAAAGAAAAGCTGTTCGTCGTCGCTGTGAGACGAAAACAGAAGCAGATCCGCTTTTTCGCACGGCTTATCCCACACCTGAAGATCGTCCGGCAGCTTTCCGGCGGTGAACGCGCGGATCTCCGAGATCGACGCTCCCTTCGGGAAGGTCATCACGATCTCTTTTGATTCTCCGGTGAGAGAGGCGACGTCCACATACTCATGAAGGAACGAATCCCGACCGCGGTCGCACTCCTTGCCGTTCGCTTTGAGGATCCACGGCTTCGACTCGAGATAAAATTCGACGTAAAGAGAAGCGATCGGCTCCTGCGAGGTAATCGTCAGCGAGCCGGTATAGCCGATCGTCGCGCAGCTTCCCTCGTTTGAATCGGTGAGCGGCGAGGTGTCGGCGGTATCCCAGCTGTAAAATTCGAGTGTCCCGGTAAGCTCCTTTGCCGCCGTCTCCTCCGCATATGAGATCGGTGCGGCACAAAGGAGAAATGCGGTGCTGAGCAAAATGCAAAGCAGTGTCTTTTTCACGGTCGTAAATCCTTTCGGAAAAGTCGTTTTATATTTTCTTTGCGGAGGATGTATCTATCTTTCCGTGAACACGCTCATGATATGCGACCGCCGAGCGGATAAGTCCGGCGATCATATTGTTCGTGCTCTGCCCCTCTATCTGTGCAAGAGCCTCCGCCTTTTCGAGCAGTGCAGCATCAAGCTTCAGCGTGAAATCCACTTTCTGTTTCATGTATTTTTCCTTTCGTTTATGAAAAAACCTTGTCGTTTTCCAGATCCGCATTTTATAAAGCGCTCCTCGGGAAAGCGCGTCGCGGTCAATGCGAAAGCTGTCCGAGTGCAAAACGGTCTCTGTGTCGCTGTTTCATACTCCGCCGTCGGCGCGGAAATTCGCGCGTGAGGCTATGCCGAACAAGTCCTGCGCCCGCGTGATCCGGGGCATCATCGGTAATCTGCCCGTTATTTCCCGACGCAGAAGCGCGCGAATATTCCGGAGACTATTTCCTCGGAAACGCCGCGTCCGTCGATGCTGAGTATCTCGCCGAGCGCTTCCTCCGCGCTCGAGCAGGCTGCATCGGGCAATTCACCCGAGCGGAGCGCGCCGACCGCGCAGGCAAGAGCCTCCGTGGCACGGTCGAGCGCCGCCTTCTGCTGCGCGTTCCAGATCATGGCGCGGTCGGATATGTCCGCCTCGCCGGAATCGAAGAGTTCTTCGACAGCGCGTTCAAGTTCGTCCATGCCCTCGCCGGAGCGCGCCGATATGCCGACCGTTTTTCGGTGAAGTGCTCTGACAAATTCTTCATCCTCCGCGCTCATCATGCGCGAGAGATCGTTCTTATTGAGCACCGCGACCGTCAGGCACGACGGATGATCTTTCACGAAATCGCGCGCAAAAATCTTTTCCTCATCGGAAAGAGAGTCGGAGAGATCGTAGACGAAAAAAACAAGCGACGATGAATCCGCGCAGTCGAGCGCACGCTCGACGCCGATCGCCTCGACCTTGTCGGTCGAATCCCTCAGTCCCGCGGTATCGGAGAGAAGAAGCGTCACGCCGGCGAACGACACCGTTTCGCGCAGAATGTCCCTCGTCGTTCCCGCAATATCCGTGACTATCGCGCGCTCTTCGCCGCAGAGCCTGTTGTAAAGCGAGCTTTTCCCGCCGTTCGGGCGTCCGATTATCGCGCACGGAACTCCCGCGGCGATCGCGCTGCCCCGTCGGTATGTGGCGGACAGTGCTTTCAGCTTTTCTCCTGCGGAATCGAAAATATCCGCAAGATCGCTTTCCGATATCTCGCCGATATCCTCATCGGGGTAGTCTATCGCGGCATAAAGCTGAGACAGCGCGCCGGATATCATATCGGCGGCTTCGGTGACGGCGGCGGACAGAAGTCCGCGCTCGGCAGAGGATGCAAGCGAGGCTCTCTCCGCGGTATCCGCATCGATCAGCATTCCGACCGCCTCAGCCTCCGAAAGCGTAAGCTTTCCCGAAATGAACGCGCGCCGCGTGAATTCTCCCGCCGCTGCGGGGCGCGCGCCTGCGGCGAACACCGCCTCAAGCACCGCCGAGGTAACGTAAACTCCGCCGTGGCAGGTGATCTCCGCCATGTCCTCGCCCGTATAGGATGCGGGAGCGGCGAAAAACGTACATATTCCTGAATCGACGGTCGTCTTCCCGGAAACAATCCTCCCGTACACCGCGCGTCTCGGCGCGTCGGCGGGACTTGCCTTTCCTGCTGGGACAAACACGCAGTCTATAATCTCGGCGCTGTCCGGTCCGCTTATTCTTATCATTGCAACGCCGCCGCGTCCGTGAGGTGTTGATACGGCGGCGACGGTCTGCGTATAATTTTCAGACATACTTATCCTTTCTGCGGCTTTGCATCACACGGATCGAATCACAATCGGCAATCCGCCGCACGGCACACTCCGACAAAGCGCTAAAGTGTGCTGCCCGGCACGAATCGCACGGGAAGCGAAATCCGAGTATCCGTTCGCACGCGCTTCTCCGCACTTTCGCGTCATCGGCGCATCGGGCTTTCGGTCCGGTTTCCAGTCGCGTCACCGTCCGGCTTTCGCCGTGCGGGATGCGTCATTTCCGCTCGTTCTGCGCGGTCGCGCGATCATCCTTTTCGCGCTTTAAGCCTTCTCTGCACCGTCCGGCAAGCGGACAGCGGTCACACTCGCATCCGCGCGCTTTGCAGATATCCCTGCCGAAGAGCACCGCCCGATGGCAGAAATCGCTCTGCATATCCCGCGGGATCAGCGGATCCATTATCCGCTCGACCCGCGCCGGATCGCGCAGCCCCTCTTCGTAAAAGCCGATCTTTCCGCATATCCGCATAAAATGCGTATCGGCGACAATCCCGCCGAGCCCGTACACGTCCCCGAGCACGAGATTTGCGATCTTTCTGCCGACGCCGGGGAACGAGAGCAGCTCGTCTATATCGCACGGGATCTCGCCGCCGTATTCCCGGACGAGCTTTTCCGACATCGCCTTTATCGATGACGCTTTCATTCTGAAAAGCCCGCACGGTCTTACGACATCCTCTATCTCGGAAAGCGGTGCCTCCGCCATCTCTGCGGCGGTGCCGAAGCGCGCGAAAAGCTCGCGGCAGACGATGTTCACCCTCTCGTCGGTACACTGCGCGCTGAGCCGCGCCATAACGAGAAGCCTCCACGGATCGCCGCCGTAGTCAAGCGAGCAGCGCGCGTCCGGGTAAAGCTTTTCAAGCTCTTCGGCGCAGAACATGGCAAGCGCGCGGAGCTTTTCGGCATTCTCCGATGCGGCGGGCGTATTCTTCGGCTGTGCGCCGTCGTCAGTCCGGGAGTGTCCCAAAGCTTTCGCCTCCGGCGAGATGCCCGCATCGGCGGACATCTTTGCCTTTCGGATGTTTACTTTTTTATCAGCCATATCAGCCCTTCTCATCATTTTCTCCGGCTGTGCCGTTCGTGTTTTCCTCGGCTTTCGGATCCTTGGCGTTCGGGCTGTTTGTGATCGCGCCGCGCTCCTCAAGGTATCTGTCACGGAATTCGTCGTATGCGTCCTTGAAATCAAGGTTGAAATAGTGCGTGAACACGTCGCGCACGGCATATCCCGCGTCAGTACCGCCCGCGCCCTGCTCGATCACCGTAGTTCCTACGATCTCCGGATCATCAAACGGGGCGAACGCCGTAAATACTGCGTTTGCCGACTTGTTCTCGGAAACCTGCGCGGTTCCCGTCTTTCCGCCGACCGCAAGAGGGTATCCGGTGAACAGCCTTGCCGCCGATCCCGTATCCTCGGTAACGTTCTTCATCGCGTTAAGCACGACGGAGACCGCCTCGTCGGAAAGCATCATTTTATTCAGTGCTTCAGTCTGCACCTTATAGATTATCGCCCCGGTCGCGTGGGAACGCACGTCCTGAAGAATGTGCGCGCCGTATCTTGTTCCGCCGTTCACGAGAGTTGAGATATAGCAGGAAAGCTGAAGCGGCGTGAACGTATTATCCATCTGACCGATCGCCGCCTGAACGGTATCTCCGGGGCTCCATGCGTTCAGCCCGTGCTCTATGCGGTATTCGGGACCGCCGAGCGTTCCGACCGCCTCGTCAAGCTCGATGCCCGTATGCTCGCCGAGGCCGTAGCCTTTGCAGTATTCGTTCATTTTCTCGATTCCGAGGCGGCGTCCTACCTCATAGAAGAAGCAGTTGCACGACACCTGTATAGCCTCGGTGACGTTGAGCAGACCGTGACTCGAACCGAACATCAGGTTTATCCAGCATCGCGGTGCGAACCCCGTCTCCTCATAATATCTGTACACGCCTTCGTCCATTATTTCCGTATAAGGTGTGATTATTCCTTCGTTGAGCGCGGCGACCGCGACCCCCGGCTTGAATACCGATCCGGGAGTATACGCGCCGTTCAGCGCACGGTTGAACAGAGGCGAAGAGGAATTCTTCGAAAGCGAAGCGTAATCCTCGTCGAAGGTCGAAAGATCGAACGTCGGATTGGACGCGACGGCAAGCACGGCGCCCGTCTTTATGTTCATGACCGTGAACGCGCCGGCCCGCGCGTCCTCGCCGTCAAGCTCGCCCTCTTTATCCTCCGCCAGTGCGCGGATATATGCGATATTCGCATCAAGCGAGTCCTCGACAATCTTCTGATACTCTATATCTATCGTGAGGTACACGTCGTTGCCCGCGATCGGCTCCTTTGAAACGTATTCGTCGATCACGTTTCCCTCGGAGTCCTCGATGACCGTCAGCTGACCGTCGATCCCGCGCAGCTGATCCTCGAAAGCCTTTTCCACGCCTGAAACGCCGACTATCGCGTCGAGCGAATATCCGAGCGAATCGTAATATTCAGTCTTGTCGGGCTGTATCTTGCCGACCCGTCCGAGGATATGGCTTGCGTATCCCGGAACGCCGTAGACTCTCTCGACGTTCGTTTTTACGGAGATGCCGCGCGAACTTCCCTCCGAAAGCAGAGTGATAAGCTCAAGCGGGGCGTCCTCGGCGATAAGATAGGGATTCAGCGGTGCGAAATTTCTGAGCTCCATGTCAAGGCGGAAGCAGAAAAGCTCCCTCGTCTCTTCCGCGTTATATGTGTAGTACGTCTTTTTCTTCTCCGTATAGGTAAGTCCGTACCGCTTCAGGAGAAGCGCGGCGCAGTCGTCCGCCTCCGGCAGCGGAATATCGCGGTCTGGTGTGTTTTCCTCTTCGTTCTCCGTCTGCGTCTGGGGATTTTTCGGGAATTTCGCGCCGAGATCGTCGAGCAGCCTCATCAGGCGCGACGCATAAACGGTATACGATCCGTCATCCTTATAAAGATAGGACGTATTCCACGAAAAGACGAACTTTTCCCCGTTCCGCTCGAGCGTGAACGGCCCCTCGGGCGTATCATATTCCGCGCCGAAATCGCGCACCCGCGCGATCACCGACATGATGAGCGGATTCTTATCCGCATTCTTCGCGGGCAGCGTCGTCGCTTCGAAGCTGACGTCGTACGAATACTTGTTCGTGACAAGTGCGACACCGTTTCTGTCGTAGATCTGACCGCGCAGCGCCTGTATCGTAACGGTTCTCGTACTTGTTTTGCTTCCGGAGGTCATCGTATAGTAATCCTGACCCGCGATCTGCAGATTCACGAGCCTGCCTATATATATGAGGCAAACGAGAAGGAATATCCCCGCAAGCGCAATATACCGTCCGAGATGTTCGCGTTTTTTCATTATACGTTATTTGTCCCGCGGGACTCCCTTTCTTAAATTTATCCGATCATAAATCGGAAGGCGTATCGGTGCGCTCGGCACGGGTTCTGTGGAAGGCTTTCAGCGATATCCAGACCGCCGCCTGAACGAGCGGCGAGACGGCGAGAGTCGAAAAATACTCCGGAAGAAGCGTTCCCGTGAGCACCTCGGTGAATGTAAAGTGCGCCATATGCGCATGCAGCATCATAAGAGTCGCCGCCGCGCGCAGAAATCCCGCGCAAAGCTGATATATAAGCCGTATCACGGCGTTTTGTCTGAGGTAGTAGCGGCTGAGCAGTCCGCTTATATATCCGGTAAGCATATAAACGAGCGGGATCACCGAAAAGCCCGTCGTTCCGACCGAGGATATGAGGAGCGACGATATCAGTCCGCAGACCGCGCCCCATTTTTCACCTTCGGACACGGCAATCGCAATGACCGCAGACAGCATCATATCGGGCACCGCGCCGAACGGGCGCAGGCTCGAAAAGATCGTGGTCTGAAGAAGGGTGAAAAGTATCATCAGTGCGGCGCAGATGCCCGCCTTTATAAGCGTTTCGCGTTCGAGCAAGATGTTTGAAAATGCCGAAGATACAAAGCGCTTCACCTTTGCGCGGAGTGCATTGAGGTCTATTTTCCCCTCGCTGAGGATTGTGCGCTTTTCCGGAGGAACCGTTTTTCTCCGGCTCGCGGTACGCTGTGACAGCGGACGCGCGGTCGTGCTCTTTCCGAGATATGCACTGCGGCGGTAATACTGTGCCGGGGCGGCATTATCCGTCCTGCGGTTTGCACCGCCGACACGGGAATTTTCAGGTCTCCGCCGCGCGCCGTTTTGCCCGACATCATTTCCCGCACGCGATCGTGCGGTACCTGTGCGCTCAGTCTTTCCCGTATTCCGCCGTGCGCCGTTTTCACGCAGGCGCGCATCCGTCGGCTTATGGGCGGTACGGCGTCTGTCCGCGCCGTCGGTATGCGCGGTATTTCCCCGCGCACCTGCGCTTTGATACGCGCCGTTTCCGAGCGGCGAGCCGTCGGGGCGTACCGTTCTCCGCGTACCGTTCCCGCGTCCGTCCGTGTTCGGCATATTTCCGTTATTCATCGGCATCGGTCGCTTCCTTCGTCTCATATGAAGTTATGACCATGACATTAGTAAGGTCTCCGAGGTTCGCGGCAAGCTTCACATATGCAACCTTATTCTGACTGAATTCGTCGGTCTCGACCGAATCGACGTATCCGATCACAAGCCCGCGCGGATATACGCTTCCGTAGCCGCTTGCCACTATGCGGTCGCCGACCGCAACATCGCTGTCAGGCGAAAGATATGTCATCTTCAGAAGTCCGGCGGCAGCAAGAGAATAGCTTCCCGAGACAAGTCCCGCCTCCCCCGTGCGGCTTATGACCGCACCGGTCGCACTCGATGCTTCGGCGATCGTGACCACCTTCGCCCAGTGTGCGCCCGCCTCGGCGATATATCCGACGATGCCGTCCGAGGTAACGACGGGCATATTTTCGAGGCATCCGGACGAAGTGCCGCGGTCTATAGTGAGAACGCTGATATAATTCGAGCTGCCGCGCCCCGTCACCGCCGCCTCCGTGAGGGAGAAATCCATGTGTTCGCGCTTCAACTCGAGATAGTCGTAAAGCCAATCGTTCATCCGTTCGAGCTCTTCCGCGGTGTACACCTTGTCATTCATTTTCGCAAGGTCCGATTTCAGGCGTTCGTTTTCGGCGGCAAGTCTGTCATATTCCGTGAAATAGGCGGCATAGCCCGAAAGCCCGTCGGCAGCAAAGCTGAACAGCTTCTGCCCGGGCATGAGAATCGCCGCAATACCGCTCTGCACCACGTCGGAAAGTCCCATCGCCGTAAGTATCGACGGTACCGCGATCATGGCGAGCGCGATAATCAGCACCGCTATGAAAAACCTTGTCTTGAAAAAATTCTTCATCTGAATCTCCGTTCCGCCGCACGGCGGTAAAAGCAGCAGTTACCGTTCGGGAACGCCGCTGAGTTATCTGTTTCTGAAGGAAACGGCACCGTTGAAGTCCGATTCAATGACGTGACCGATTCCGACCGCAACGCAGTCGAGCGGACTCTTTGCGACAATCACGCGGATTCCCGTAGTCTGTGCGATTACCTGTGCAAGTCCCGCAATGAGCGCGCCTCCTCCGGTAAGCATGATTCCCGAGTCGTATATATCCGATGAAAGTTCCGGCGGTGTCGTCTCAAGCGTATTTCTTATGCAGTCTATGATGCGCGATATGTCCTCACTCATCGCCTCGCGGATCTGCGCCGAATTCACGGTAAGTATCGCGGGAAGTCCGTTCTGGAGGTTTCGCCCGCGGATTTCCATCGCGCCGCGGTCGGTCGCCTCAAGCGCGGAGCCGAGATTTTTTTTGAGCTCCTCCGCAGTCACGTCGCCGATCAGGACGTGAAAATTATTCTTTATATATGCCGCGATCGACTCGTCGAAGGTGTCGCCCGCGATCTTGATCGAATTTGACAGGACGATGCCGCCGAGACTTATGACCGCAACCTCTGTCGTCCCGCCGCCGATGTCGATTATCATACTTCCGCGCGCGTCCTCAACGCGCAGTCCCGCGCCGATCGCCGCAGCAAACGGCTCCTCAATAAGCGCGACGGACTGTGCGCCCGCTTCGAGTGTCACATCCTCGACAGCGCGCTTTTCAACCTCCGTAACCCCATAGGGGATGGAGATCATGACCTTCGGGCGGCTGAAAAGAGCGTTGCCGGACACGCGCGAGAACATATCGCGAAGCATCTTCGCCGCGAAATCGAATTCCGCGATGACCCCGTCCTTCAGCGGATGCACCGCCTTTATCGAGCCTGGGGTCTTTCCGAGCATCATCTTCGCTTCGTTTCCGACCGCGACAACCTTGCCGCCTCGCGTTTCAGCCGCGACGACCGACGGCTCACGGAGCACAATCCCCTTGCCCTTGGCATAGACTATGACGTTCGAGGTTCCGAGGTCAATTCCTATATTCTTACTCATTCTGCAATTCAAACCTTTCTTCATTCCGGACGACCGACTCGCCGCTCATCCGAAGCTTTATTTTATACGTCTGACGGGGAAATCCGGGGCGCGTCCCGTGCGGTAAGCGCCGATAACGCCGCGCACTCTGTCCGCACTCTCGTCAGTAAACACGAAATGCTCTGCGATGCCCCGTCCGCGGATTGCAGACGGATTATCGGCAGTCCAGACTGGTACGCTGTTGAACACCGTGTTCGTACAGTCGCGGTTCCCGACGACAAAGAATTTTACGTTTTTTCTGTCGGTGATGTATTCCCTGCACGCTTCCCCGGGGCGGATCTTGCCCGAAAAGCCTCCGCTTCCTCTGCGGCAGCGGAGCGGGTCGTGCATCATGCAGCGCACCGTATGCATAAGCGGAAGCTTTCCGTAGGCGACGGCGGAAAGCGCGCCGTGCGCCGTGCGCGCGATATCGCGCAGAGCCGCCGAGCCGAGTTCGGGCGAAAGCGTGATGCACCGCGCGCCGAGCGCGCCGAGGAGATCCGCGGTATCGCGGTTAAACACGTTCAGCCTGAACGACGCGGTCACATCCGCGCCGAGCGAACGTGCGAAATATATTTGACCCACCGTGTGCGCGAGCACCTTCGAGCCCGGCACGATCCTTTTCGCGATCGCGGCGGCAAGCTCGTCCGTCATAAACGGCGGCAGGCTCAGCGCACAGCCGTCGCGCTTCTCCGTATAAGGAAGATATATCTCGTCGAAGAATTCGAACGCTTCTTCGGGAACAGCGTCCGCAAACATAAATTCCGCCGTGCGTCCGTTTTTTTCGTGCGCGCTCTCCGTCCGATCGGAGATCTCCGTGATCTCCTCTTCCGGTATCTTGCGCGCGGCGCAATACGGTATCGAAATTTCTCCGCTGCCGACGTGTCCGGCGTTTTCCGTCCGCGCAGGGGGATCGGTAAGCGCCGCAACGGCGCTTCGTCTGAGCAAATTAAGCTCGGACGCGCCGAGATACGATGCACCGTCCGTCTCAAGTTCAAAGGATTCAAGTGAAAATCCGGTGCCGCCGAGCTTTGAAAGAGAAGCTCTCGCTCTTTCTTCGGTGAGCGGGGATTTTTCCGCCGGGCGCACGTCCTCCTCCGATAACACCGATGCCGAAGCGAACGGAGACTCCATGCACATCCGGGCCTTCCTTCCGCTTTCGGCTTTCAGCGATGCGCGGACGGGCACGGTGCGGGAAAGCCCCGCAAACGCGGCGGCGCTCTGCGCGTCCAACGCACGCACGCCCGTCATTCCGGCGTAAGAGCGGCGGAGGTATCCGTCGGTAAAGCCGCGCTCGAAAAGCGACGCCATGTATGCGATCTCATCTTCGGTCGCGCATCGGCGCTCGTCAAGCAGGCGGCGGTATATCCGGCACACACCGTAAACGTAGTCTGCGTTCTTCTGCCGTCCTTCGATCTTCAGCGAACGCACACCCGATGAGATGATCCCGGGGATATCCGGCGCATAGCACATGTCGGCAAGGGAAAGGAGATACCCTTCCCGACCGCCGAGTTTCCACGGAAGGCGGCACGGCTGTGCGCATTCCCCGCGGTTCGCGCTCCGACCGCCGATCATCGATGACATGAGGCACTGCCCCGACAGCGACACGCAGTGCGCGCCGTGGACGAACGCCTCGATCTCGATCGGGCTGTTTTCGCAGAGGGTGCGCAGATCGCCGAGCGAAAGCTCGCGCGGCGCGACCATGCGTGAAAATCCGAGTTCTTCAAGTGCGCGGGCATCGGGGAGAAATTCCGGCGTAAGCTGTGTGCTCGCGTGAAGCTGCATCTCGGGAAAGCGCGCGCGGATACCGAGCGCAAGCCCCGGATCGGCGCAGATAACGGCGTCGGTCCCTTCGAAATAAAGAAGCGACACAAGCTCGAGCGCGCGCTCAAGCTCAACGTCACGGATACGCGTGTTGACCGCGGCATACGCTTTCACGCCGTAGGTCCTGCAAAGTCTGAGTGCGGAAGTAATCTCGCCGTCGGTGAAGTTCACCGCACGCGCACGCGCCGAAAATGAGGACGCACCGAAATAAACGGCATCTGCTCCGCCCTCGATCGCGGCGGCAAGCGATTCCGGCGATCCCGCCGGAAGAAGAAGCTCCGGCAAGGAGCGCTCTGCGCTCTCCGCCGCGCACGACAGAGATTTATTTGTCATCGTTGCGGCGCAGGAGCATTTCTATCTGTTCAAGCTTGTCTCTTTTGGACTCCGCGCGATTTTCCTTCGCCGGTTTTGCCTCTTCCGCTTTCTTCGTTTCGTCTTCGTGGGCACATTCTGCGTCCGCAGAGCAGGAAGCGCACGAAGTACAGGTTTCGTCGCTCTGCGCATTGTCTTCGGTGTCGGTCACGGCGTTCTCATCGGCGCTCTCATCCGCGCCGTCCTTTATTCCGAGCGCGCTTTTCACCGCCGGGGATGCCTTCTGCGATGAGGCTAGCTCCTCTCTCATGCGCTTCAGATTCGCGTCGTAAAGCGAGATCTGAGCCTCAAGGTTCCGTATGCGCTTCTCTGCCTTGGTGCATTCGCCGCAGTAATCGAGGGCGCAGAGCAGCGCTGCGTCAAGCTTCGAGCACCGCTTATTGCGAACGATAAGGTCATTGACCCTCTCGTTGATCTTCTCGACGATCGAATTGACGAAATCCTCGGGCTCGTCCGATACGACCGAAAGCTGAATGTCCGATATCTCAATATTATAGCGTTCCTTCATGATATTCCTCCGGAATGTTGATTTTTCGAATAGAAATAGTTATACATTATAATTATAATCCATTCGGCGGATAAATGGAATACCTTTTTGTAAATTTAACAATTATCAAGTAAAAACGCGCGAAAATCCCGCTCCGTACACTTTATTCCGATAAAAGCAAACGAGGCGGGCAACGCCTGCGGCGGACTTCGGGCTAAGCGGCGGCAGACTCCGGCAGCGAAAGCGAAAAAGCATCCCGTGCTTTGCAGTTCGGGATGCTTTTTATCGGTTTATCTGTGAGTCTTTTCGATCCGGGCAAGGAGAGCCACACGGCGCGGATGATTTCCGCTGTTCTCGAACTCCGTATCGAGGAACAGGTCGACCATATCGACCGCAAGTCCCGATCCGACGACACGCGCGCCCATGCAGAGGACGTTCGCATCGTTGTGCAGACGGGTGAAGCGTGCGCTGAACGTATCCGAGCAGCACGCCGCGCGGATCCCGTCGAACTTGTTCGCCGCGATCGACATTCCGACACCGGTTCCGCAGACGAGGATCGCGCAATCGCATTCTCCCGAGAGGACCGCGCGGCAAGCCGCAGCGGCATAATCGGGATAATCACAGCTTTCCTCGTTGTAGGTGCCGAAATCACGGAATTCGATGCCGCGCGACGAAAGGTGGAGCATCAGCTCGTTCTTGAGAGAGAATCCCGCGTGATCGCACGCGAGTGCTACGGTCTTATACATCAAAGAACGACCTCGCGTCCGGTCTCGGCAGACTTATAGATAGCCTCAAGGATCTTGATCATGTTGAGACCCTGCTCGGGAACGTAGTCCGGAGCCGCGCCGTCAAGTACGATTCTCGTGAAGTGACGGAGTGCCTCGTCGTGACCGTTGCCCATGCCGCCGCTGCGGACGGTATTGACAAGCTTGCCGTTCTCCTCGGAGTAGATCTTGGCATCGCCGTTGTCGCACCAGGTGATTCCCGCCTTGGTTCCGCGAAGCTCGACGAATCTCGTCTCGCCCTCGATGTTGGAAGCCCAGCTGAACTCGATCTGGAGGCAGGCGCCGTTGTCGAAGCGGATGAAGCCCATTGCGAGGTCCTCAACGTCGAAGGTGCCGTCTTCCTTGGCATCGCCGAACTTGGAATGCTCGCTGTCGCTCTGCGCGTCATCGTTGGCAAACTTGCTGTAGGTGCATCCGGAAACCGCAACGGGCTTCGGGTTGCCCATGAGCCAGATGGAAAGGTCGATCATATGTACGCCGAGGTCGATCAGGGGCCCGCCGCCGGACTGTGCCTTGGTGGTGAACCAGCCGCCCTTGCCGGGGATACCGCGGCGGCGGATCCATCCGCAGCGTCCGCAGTATATCTCGCCTGCTGCGCCGCTCTCGATGTACTTCTTCAGGTACTGCGAGTTCTCATAATAACGGTTGTTTCTCATAACCATGAGAACCTTGCCGTACTTCTCGCTTGCTTCCTTCATCTTCTGAGCTTCCTCAACGCTTACCGCGTCGGGCTTCTCGCAGAACACATGAAGTCCGTGCTCCATTGCGTATACGGCTATGATGGAGTGGAAGTTGTTCGGGGTTGCGATATCGACCGCGTCAAGGTCTTCCTTGTCGATCATCTCGCGGAAATCCGTGTAAACGGAGATTCCGTCGATGCCGAGACGCTTGATCGCGTTGGTGCAGCGCTCCTCGATGAGGTCGCAGAGAGCAACGATCTGAACACGCGGATTCTCGGCATGACTGGTGAACAGATGGTGGCTGCCCATTCCGCCTATACCGATAAGGCCGATTCTGAGTTTCTTTTCCATATTTGAATACCTCGTTTTTCACGGCGCAATGCCGAAATTTTCATGACTTACCCTTAATACGATATCACATAGCACCGGAAAAATCAACAGATTTTCAAAAAATCGCGCGTTGTTTTTCGCCGTGTCGGACGTTTTACCGCTCCCGGCAGAAAAATTACGCTTCCCCCTCCGCGCGTGGGTATCATTCGCCGGAGCCGTTTTTTCCCCCGCCGGCGAGATCGTCAACGAGAAGATCGGCGAACACGATAATCAGAAGAACGACCGCACCCCATATCGCCCGTCCTCCGAGGCGAACGCACAGAAATGCCGACACGATCCCTCCCGCGACAAACGAAAGGATCATGAGAATATGCATGACGAGGCGCCTTTTCGCCTCGGGGTCGCGGTGCGCGGTTCCGACGATGTTTACCCCCACCTGACGGAGATGATTGGTGCAGAAGGTGGTCGCCATCGGAACGTGCTGAGCTGCGCGAAACGTGTTGTACTGCATCGACGCGATGAAATTGACCGTCACCTGAAATATCTGCACGGGCGCGCTGTCCGGGATGAATCCGAGGATGAGCAGGCACAGCGCCTCGATTGCGATAAAGAACGTCTCCCAGCGTGCAAATCCGACCGAATTCACATATTTCGGAAGAAATTCCGAAAGCACCGCGCCGAGGAGATACGCCGAAATCGGTATGAAATAGTAGAGCGCGCGGTGAAAGCTTCCCTTGCCGAGCTGCACCGCAAGCAGAACGAAGTTTGCGGTCTGCGCGTTGCAGAACACTCCGCCCTTCAGTGTGAAGGTATACGCGCCGAGAAATCCGCCGACCGCGATCATCATCAAATACACGCGAAGCTTTTCCGCCTCGGAAAATTCCTTTTCGCGCAAAATTATATTATTTTTTCGCATTTTGTTCACCTGCATTTTTGCATGTTTTTCGTTTCAATTCTATCATTTCAAGCTCCATTTGTCAAGCTTATAGTCCGATTTTCCGATAAATATGCAGTGTGCGAACGCCGAAAATTCATTTTCGGCTTTTGTTCCGCGTCCGGCTTCGAAAAAGCCGTGAACATTTTTTCATTTTCGTCTTGAAATTAGTATATCATGTATGGTAGAATACAGTTGTACTTGAAGGACGGCTCGCATCGACACGGGTTGTCCAAATCAAATCAAGAAATCAGGAGATTTTTCATGGCTTTCAGAAGAACTCACGAGCTTTGGACGTATGATGTCTTCCCGAAGGTTTTCGAGGCAGGCAAAGAAGCGGAAATTCACATCCATTACACGGGCGGGCGCAAGTCGATGTCCCCGGAACAGACCTATGAGGCAACCGTTATGTGGATGTCAGGCAGCAACGGTAATTATCCGGCTACGGAGTACAAGCGCGTCGTTCCCTTCAACGGAACGGAGGAAGGCAGCTTCACGGTAAAGGTAGAACTTCCCCACGAGGGCGAGTACCGTATCTGCTGCTGCTTCGGTACATTCTCCGTTTATGCGGTAAGCGGCGATCTCGTAGGCGTTTACCCGTTCATGGGCGACCTTCACCTTCATTCCACATACTCCGACGGTTCGCAGACTCCCGAATTCGTTGCATCGAGCTATCGCGCGCACGGCTGCGACTTCCTTGCGATCACCGATCACTACCGTTACTATCCCTCTCTCCGCGTTATGGAGAGCTTCAAGGACATTCCCACCGAGCTGACCCTTCTCACCGGTGAGGAAGTTCAGCTTCCCGCCGCAAACGGTCTGTTCACTCCTCAGCACACGATAAGCATCGGCGCAGAGTACAGCATCAACGCGATGATCAGCGGCACGCAGACCGACGAGGTCGGAACCGATCCTTCGACGCGTTCCCTCTTCGGAAAGTGCCCCGACGTTATGAGCCAGGATGAATTCGGCGCAAAGATGGCAGAGCTCACCGCTCAGATCGAGGTTCCCGACAATGTTGAGGCTCACGCGGCAGCTCAGCTCAAGTGGATCCACGACGAGATCAGACGTGCAAACGGTCTCGGAATCTTCGTACATCCGAATTGGATCGACTGCAATACATATCACACCCCGACCGCACTCAACGATTGGCTTGTCGAGAACGAGATCTTCGACGCATTCGAGGTTCTCGGCGGCGAGGATTACCCCGAGCAGAACTGTCTCCAGTCGATCAGATACTACGAGGATATGGCACGCGGTCACAAGTATGCCATCGTAGGAAGCACCGACAGCCACAACGCAACGATCGAGAACAGAATCGCATTCCTCTGCTCCACCATGGTGTTCTCACCCGAGAACGAGAGATGCGCTCTCATCGACTCCATAAAGAAGCTCAGAAGCGTTGCGGTAGATACGCTCAGCAAGGAGTTCCGCGTCGTCGGTGAGCTCCGCTACGCAACCTACGCTTGCTTCCTGCTTCAGCACTACTTCCCGATGCACGACGACGCTTGCTTTGAAGAGGGCCGCCTCATGAAGCAGGCAGTCTACGGCACCGAGGAAGAGAAGGAAGAGGCGATCAAGGCTCTCGGCATGATGAACGGCAGAATGAAGCGCATGCGCGAGAAGTATTTCGCATTCTGATTTCGGAAACAGCATTTCTCCGTCCTTCCGACGGAAAGCACACAAAAAGTCCCTTGCCCATCGGCAAGGGACTTTTTCCTATGGTATGATGGGGCGCAGTATGTACGAAAGCCTGCACCTTGGCGATGGCGTGCCCGTTCGGTAACCTGAGTTTTCACGCAAATGCGGGCGCGCGCTTGTACGGCAGTCTGCGCCGCAGCGCAATCCGGGGACAGGCTTTTCTCCGGCGCTCATGCGCCGTGACGGAGTGCGGCTGTGCCTGTCCCGTTATCTCGTTTCACGGATGCGCGCCGTTTCCCGTTTTAGCAAAAGTGCGGTCGTACACATTGCGCATTCCCCGGCTGCACAGTTGTGCGGCGCGGGAGGCTGTTCGATAAAATTTCCGCTGCAGCGTTTTTCTCTCCTGCCGATTCCCGAGTGAAAACGGCAAATCTCCCCTCGGCAGAAGATCTGCCGAGGGAAAGCCGATCGCCGGCACCGCCTCCGCCGTGCGAAATACGCTTCCGCCGTGCAGACGAAACAGTTTACTTCAGTCCGAGGCGCACAAGGGATTCCTCATACTGCTTGCGGTCCCGCGTTCCGAGAATGTTTTCGATTATTCTTATCTCGCCGTCCTTCTCGGCATAGGTGTGCTCAACCGATGAGTGCCATCCGCCGCGCAGGTCGGTAGGCTCGTAGCGGCGGAACAGTCCTGCCGCCGTCGGGAAGTATCCCTCGCCGGTTCCCTCGTAAGAGGTAAGTTCAAAGACGTTGTCACGCTCGCAATCGGTCGCGCGCTCGTACCGAACAAGTCCTACGCCCGGAGCAAACCAAAAGTCCATGCATCCGCCGAAATACGCCAAGCCTCCGGAAAGCCCGTCGATCTGGACATGGATATGTCTGCATCCTTCAAAGGTGCCTGCGGCTGTCGTCACGGTCTCATCCTCGCCCACGGTGATTTCCCGGCGAACGCTGTCCGCGAAGATAACCACGTTCTTATTTTCGGTATATCCGGGAACAAATTTGTCACTCCACAGACAGCCGATGTCATCCGACCATATACTGAGAAGGAATGCATGAAGAAGCTTTGTACCGTCGAAATCCATCGTCCGGGTGTCTTTCCACTCGATATGTACACTGCACTCAATTATTTTCTTTTCACATTCTCTTTCAACCACACGGTAGAGATTGAAGAAGTTCCAGACACCTTTTTCCGTATAGTCGGGATTTGCTTTTTCGTCCGTCTCAAAGATGCGCTTTGTAACATCCGCAAATGCTGATGCGAACTTTCTTTCATAATCCGTCTTTGATGCCTTCTGCATCAGATCAAGAGAAGCATAGACCTCATCGCGGTTGCAGAGTCCTGCATCGTCGCCGTTTTTGACATACTTAGCGCGGATAAAAGCGCAGTTGCCGTCTACCGTGGATTTATTGAAATCCGCAGGTTTTTTGTGCTCATACTGAGAAATATTTATCTTTTTGTCATCCGCATAGGCGACCTCATAAATGCTTTCGATATCATGTAAGTCCCATTTGGACCACTTGTCTCGATTCGAAAGAGAGAATTTCCAGCGGTTGCCCACATCAAAGGGAATAATTTCGCCCGAAGAGTTATCCGTACATGTGAACTCCGTAAGGACCCATTCTTCGTAGCTCCAACGCTTTACTTCCGCTTTTACGATTCCGACGCCCGGAGCAATCCATGCTTTCGCGGCACATCCATCTGCTTTGCAGACTTCGATCAGAATGCACCCTCCGAATGTTCCGGCGGGCACGGTGACGTTTTCGCTGCTGCTCTTTACCGTATAAGCAGACTCACCGTCAGAGGCAACGAACGTATCTCCGGGCTTCATCGAAGAATCGAGCACCATTCTGTCGCACATACCGAGCCCGCAGAAAAGTCCGCTGCCCTCGCTTAGGAATCCGGGCAGATCAGTAAAGTAAAGCTTATCACCGTCTTTTTCAAGAAGATTTCCGGTCGCGCCTATCATGCAGTCTCCGTTCACCATTATCCTGTCGCAGAGTTCTGCCGCTTTGATCGCGCCGACGGCACTGGCATAATATACGTCCGACGGATCAAGAACCTCCGTCACCTTGCGAAACTCTGCGAATGCTTCGTCACAGCGGCCGTGTTTGGTAAGAAGCTCTGCCGCATACCAGAAAATCTCATAGCCGAGAGCAAGACGGTATCCGCCTTCACGAAGAGCGTCTATCTTCCCGCGCATAAAGTCGAGCAGAGCTTCTCTTCTGTACTTATTGTTTTCAACCGCTAAAACAGCCTGCATCACCTCGTCGTTATGGCTTGCCTCGACCGCTTCTTTTATACGCCTGAAAGTCTCGTCGTTCTTCGCTCCCGGAAGGAACCAATATCCGAGGATCAAAACTTCGGCAAGCATAAAGTTCTTTTTGTCGGTGTCCGAAAGTGATTCCACCGCCGCGAGCACTTCGCGGTAGTCATTTTCAAATCCGGATCGGTCATCCTTCCGCGTGCTCTTTCTCAGCTCGTCGATCTGGCGAAGCACACGTTTCTCAAGGGATTCGTTTTCGTCATATACCGTTTTTTCCATAATTCCGTATCCTTTCCGCAATTGTTTTCTTCCTTCGGAGAGGCGCCATGTTACCGTTCCCGCCGGCAGGGAAAGCATCTCGGCGATCTCCTTTACCGAATAACCGTCGAAGTAATGAAGCTTGACCGTCTCACGGATCTTTTCCGTGAGTGCCTCGACGGCTTCCCGAAGCTCTTCGTTTTCCGAATCCGCGACAAGTGTGATCTCAGGTTCACCGCATTCCTCGGATTCGAAATAAGAAACAAGATCAAGAGAGATGTCCGCCGCGGTATTTCTATAATGAAACGCTATATTTTTTGCAGTGTTTCCCGCGATCCTGCAGACCCACGATGAAAACTTTTCGCGCTCGTTAAGCGTGTCAAGCTTCATCCATGCGGAAACAAACGCATCCTGCGCGGCATCCTCGGCAGAGTATTTATTCCCCGTGATGCGGTACGCAACCGAATTCACAAGCTTTCCGTAGCGAATCACAAGCTCTTCATAAGCCGCATCGTTTCCGAGAAGTGTGAGATCGACAAGCGTTTCGTCTTTTTCTTCTTTCAAGTAGTGGTTCATCGGAAGTCCTCTCTTTTGGTCCTGAAGCTTCGGTATTCAACCGGTTACGATAATATGACAATTTTTTCGGCGAAAATATTGGGTGGTCTGAAAAATTTTTTTATTTTTTTGCAGTCAGTCGTCCCGAGTCCATTATACATTATAAAAAGCGTTCTGTAAAGTCATCTGTTCACCTCACGCCGGGAGACGGATAAAGTAGAAAATGAGGCAGAGCGTTCAATACGCAAAATCCCCGGAGCCTTACGGTAAGGCTCCGGGGGATTTTCAAAGAATCGATTGACAGAATATCTCTTTGATGGTATAATGCAGACAAACAAACATGAGCCGCTGCAAACGGATAAAACACGCCGCCGATCGGCGTTTTTTCGTCCTGCTTGCGATGATTGCGGCAGAAAGAAGATTTTATGAAAATTGCCGTGGCAGGAATACTTGTTTTCGAAGGGAAAGCTTTGCTTCTGCACAGAACCGAGCCGCCCGTATGTTGGGGACCTCCGGGCGGAGAGCTTAAAGACGATGAATCATTCACCGATGGGCTGAAGCGCGAAGTATTTGAAGAAACCGGGCTTGAATGTATGTTCGTTATGCCCGTCGAAACATGGGCAGGGATGCACGATGACCTCCCGATGCAAAGCATCACATTCGTTTGCGAGTGTAATGATTCGGACGTAACGCTTTCCGAAGAGCATGATGCGTTTTGTTGGGTGCCGTTCGACGAATTGAGTGAGTGGAAGGATCGAACGGATTTTGATGTTGCGCTTTGGGGGAATTATATTCGGACGGCGATCTATCACAAAAATTTATCGGGGATGCAGAATCGAACTTGATCAAGCCGCCGCTTATGACTTCGGCTGTTGTAAACTTATAGTCTGTCTTTTGCAAAGTCGATTAATTTTAAAAGCTCATTTTGTCTTCCTCGGATTTTGGGCATCAACTTTGATCCGCGTTTGTTTCTTATGGAATTTTATAAAGCTGCACCGAAGATTATATAAGAGCCGTAGTTCTTTTTGTAATTCCTCTTTGTTAATATTTTTGCTGCCGTTCTTTTCGGCAACAGCAATTGTATCCGAAAAGCTTTAAAGCCCGTGGAAATTACTGAATTACATAAATTTCAGGATAGCTTAGCTCCCCTGCAAGTTTACCATTTTCATTTATCAATGGCGAAAATTTGTTAATTAGCGCAGTATCAATTATGGCAATATTATACCTTACTACTGTTTTATCAATAGCTGTATCATCTATATCAAACATAAAAATATAATCAACATCCAAAGCCCTCGCCGCAGGCGAAGTCTTTGCACCGATTCCTATACTAATATCAAACTTTTCTTTCCCGTTTGTAACTTTATGGTAAAGTTTCTCCAGCCCTTTCATTTTCTCCGGATTGGTTATGAACTCATTAAGCTTTTCTGCATCGTTTTGTGAATCGGCAATATTAGCCTTGCACTCCTCTAAATAAACGGTTACACCGTTGTCGTCTGTTCCACAAGCAATGATGTCGATATAAGTTCTTAATACATTTCTACCGCTGCCGGTTAAAACGCAGCGATCCCCCTGCGCTCCGGGATAACTTACTGCAAGCAAATCGAATTTTAGTTTTTTATATAATTCCACGCTGCAAAAAGTTACCACATCTTCTTTAGCAGAACTCAAAGAAAGTTTTTCTATGTCAGTAACCGAATAATTGCAAACACTCAGATTTTTTATGTATTTTCTTATCGCGGTATCGCTCCATTTAATTGTGCATATAGGTTCTCTTGCTTGATTGCTTAAAATCAGCGCAGTGGAAAGAAAGAATATACTTTTAACACTCATGCTTGAATGATGAATTAAAAGATCATATAATTTTTTGTTGCTTATAAAATAATTTCCATCGCTTGTTTTTTCCATCAGATCTAACGGCAATCCCCACACAGAAGTTATTATGTGCAGAGCATTTTCTTCCGTCATTATATTATTCTGCAAATTAATTATATGTTCTACATATTTGCGCATTTGATTTTCCTGCGGAGCACTATCAAATAAAGATTTATATCCTCCCCTTGCGTTATATGATGCACTTCGATTAATTTGTATTTCTGAAGTTACTTTTTTCGAACCAAGAAGCATGTTTGCAAAGAATAACACGCCTCTGTCAGGATCCATGGCATGACCAAAACGATTTATTTTTACTTTTAAATTGTTTTCCTGCCAAAGAAATCTTGTTGAGTCGGAAATCAAATCTTTCGGTGTTCTTTTTTTGCAAAATTCTAACCATGCAGCTGCTGCAATTTTTCTATCGTATTTTGAAAATAATGATATATAGAAATCATCATGGCTCTTAGATGTTTGAAACGACAGAACAATACTATTTATTTTTTCTTGTATTTCAGTGTTTTTATATATACATGACAGTGCGTATTTTTTTGTTTCTAATACATCGGTGTTTTCAATTGTATTCCAAAAAATCGGGTAAAATATAGCACCAAACCTTTTTGAAATAAGCATTTCATCCTCCGGTTTGATTTTATCCCCGCCGCCGAAATCTTGATTCATACCCTTGCTTAACGGATATATTTTCATAACCGGAACACGATAAATCGCACCCCAATAATACACATCGGAACGCTGCATGATGTGATCATCGGCAGGAACGGCAGTAGAGTATTCAACCATTAGTAACGGATACTCTTTACAATCACTTATTGCCGTGATGAGAACATCCACATCTTTTGATTTGCGTATTCTGGTTACAATTGAATCGGTTTCACTTATTTCACCGCGCGCTTTATGCGAATAAATGTTAATGACTGAACATTTGATTCCTGAATTTTCTATATATTCTTTAAAATCAATTCCCTGCTCCAATACTTCTGCATAGACTCTTATTTGTTCTATTTTCATTCTATTTCTCCTTTTTAAAAACCAGCACATGTTCTTTTTTTCCTTTTGTACGATATGATTGTTGAAACGATTTAGAAGTCTGGTCTAAATAAGTGTAAGAATAATCTGTAAGCAGCCAATTGAATTTATAACAAATTCTTTCTATATTTTCCTTCGCTTCGTATGTTTTACCCTGTATTTTACCATCGCCCATGACTATAACAACATGACCATTTTGTTTTAAGACGTCATTGCATGAATTGAATATAATAAATAAATCCTCCGAAAATTTTTCTTGCGGTTTTTTTAGGCTTGAATATTCTCTCCGAGAACCGATTTCGGTTTCCATTGAGTACTTAACATCACATTCCAACCAATTCATTCTGTGCTTATGATATAAATAATAATCATATGTATTGGGATACGGCGGAGACGTCAAAATTAAATCCACACTGTTTAATTTTAGTATCTGATTACAATATTGTGAATCACTGAGAAGGACCTCACAATTGCTTTTCATGATAAACTTTTCGTTATAAATTTCAAACAGAGAAAGGATCGTTTTGAATTTCTTTACGAAAACATCGAATATATGTTGAATATTCAAGTTAGGCTTGATAATCGCAGCGTATCTTGTATCACTTTCCTGATTTGAGACCGTGTTAATAATGGATGAAAAAACAAGGTTACAGAATATCTTTTGTTCGTTTTTTCCCAGCTTTGATATTTCGCTTTTAATTACGCTAAGAACAGTAATTGCATCGGCACAAAACCAATGATCTATTGATTTATAATAAAATCTCGGAACGGTTTTAACAATGTCAAAAAACGAATTTTCAAACCTCGCTATAAAGTCCCACAATTCTTTTATATCGTTTTGTGATAGCGATAACAATTTAAATTGTGAAATTAAAACGGCAATATGATTTACATCTGTTCCGTAAGCATTCCTTTCCAAAGCTCGTGAAGCTAGTAAGGTCGTGCCCGAACCAACAAACGGGTCGTAAACCGTATTACCGATATTTGTGTATTTGGAAATGTAATTCATAGCCAAATCAACCGGGAATTTAGCTGGATACGGATGTATTCTATCGATTTTTCTCAGTATATCTATATCTGTCGGCATTTTAAATCTTCCTCAAAACGACTATAAACGAATGGTTTTGATTCACATAAAAAACAGAAGGATAGCCTAACAAAACAAGTTTTCTATGTTGATTTTGATCCCAGATTATTAAATCGTGATATTTGAACCCTGCCTTTTGACCGGCGTCTACAATCTTTGAATGAAGGTCGACATATGGGATTTTGTTTTTTGTATCTCTGAAATCTTTTACAACCCAAACATTATATCCACCCGGTTTGGTTACGCGATACAACTCTCTCATTATAAACTCAACTTTTTTTATATATACATCCATTGGCATGTTACCTAAATCTCTTTCATCATCAGAGTAGAGATTAGTAGTAGCATTATTATCAGATACAAAAGCCGAATTTTTATGGCGCAAAGTTCTGTCTTCAACCACTTTATGAATCAAATCAGCATACGGAGGCGAAGTTACTGTTAATTGAACATTATTGTCCGAGATCTCTTTCAAAACCTCTGAGCAATCTCCTTTAAAAAGCTTATAGTTTCCCAGCTCGTTTTCATGTGAAAACAATGACAATTGCTGTGAAGCTGTCTCTTCCTCTATCGCCTCAACAGCTACATTATAGAATCTATCTGTCAGCTCGATGCCTATTGAGTTACGGTGCGATTTAATTGCAGCAATTACGGTAGTTCCTGTCCCTAAAAAAGGATCGAGAACAACATCTGACCGATTGCTGTACATAGCAATTAATCTCTTACATAATTTCTCCGGAAATGTAGCACCATGATTCAAATGTTTCTTTTTTCTTGTAGACGATACATCATTCCAAACACTCTTGCTTAGCTCTGCCCACTCGCTGGCGCAAAGGCCATTAAATGTTTTTTTTCTTTGTTCTTCTTTCTTTTGTTCTTCTGTATTTATCTCGGCTCCGTCAGTGCCGTCGAAAAATTCACATGACATACTACCCTCCAAGAGTTACAAGCTGAAATTACATTTTTATTGAAAATGCAATATATCTCCGACATCACAATTTAGAGCACAACATATTTTATAAAGTGTGTCCAAAGAGACTGTCTCATTTTTACTAAGTTTTGCAACTGCGTTAGTACTTATCCTCGCCGCATCTTTTAATTGGGTTTCGTTCATCTTTTTATCCATCATTAGTTTCCAAAGCTTGTCATAAGAAACAGACATAAAACCACCTCAACCAATCATTATGATAATTATAGCATGTTTTTTGACCATTCGCAATAATTTCTTGAAAGAGGCCAAGAAATATTAAAAAAGAGAAAGCATTTGGATAAAAAATAAAGGTGTTCTTAATACATATCAAGAACACCTTGGTGGGAGGACTATAAAATAGATTTTTTCGCCTTTTTGGGGGTAGTATTTGTTCCCTTACGAAAAATTCTGAGCTTTCAAGGTTAGGGGCAGCAGTGAGCCGCTGTCATTCGGTCAGCGGCTGCACCGATTTAAGACCGCCTTTGAATATTACGGTAATCTGTTCTTTGGAGTCCACCACTATGCATTCAAGCAGTTGGCGGACGATTTGGTCATCGTATTCTATCGGATGGTTTTTTATGCCGTCCAGTATAGTATAGATATCATCGAGTCGGGATTTTGCGTTTTCTCGCCGTTGCTCAGCGTCGGCTATGTTGTCGAGCTGCTGTTGCAGGCGGCTTTTTTCGTTCATGAGCCGAGTTGCGGTTTCCTCATCGAAGGCTTCGATGGTGTCGGTGGATACTCGATCGAGCATCTTTTTGAACTCTGCGTCGATCTCGGCGATCCGTATCTGTAGGTCGATGCTGTTATCCTCGCTCTTTTCTCCCGCCAAGCCCATGCCGATGTGCATCTTTAGTGTCCGCAGCACCTCGGCATTTTGGTTGGCGGTTTCCATGATTGCCGCCATCACAGCCCGTTGCAGTATGCTTTCCTCTACGGATGGCGAGTTGTGACAGTATTTCTTGGCGTATTCAATGCGGTTGATGCATCGCCACACGATTTTCTTTTTACCGCTTGCCGTCCATGTGCATCGGCGATAGGCGGACTTGCATTCACCGCAGACGAGCAGTTCTGTCAGAGCGTATTTACTTGAATATTTGCCTTGCTCGGTCTTAGCTTTTCGGCTGATCTTGCGTTTGCCGGAGCGCCGTGCGAGCTCCTCCTGGACTCTGCCGAAGGTGGACGAGTCGATAATGGCAGGGTGGCTGTTTTCCACATAGTATTTCGGGCGTTCGCCGTTGTTGACTCTGACCTTTTTGCTGATGCAGTCGGTGATGTAGGTCTTATTGATGATGGCAT